>Ga0247831_1000251_pt1 | contig 119277 bp, 123 predicted proteins | sample LaCruzMarch2015__9_FD_192406 | JGI IMG/M metagenome (GOLD analysis project Ga0247831, IMG submission 192406) | Freshwater microbial communities from meromictic Lake La Cruz, Castile-La Mancha, Spain - LaCruzMarch2015_1m | ecosystem: Environmental > Aquatic > Freshwater > Lake | place: Spain...
GAGTGCTTTAGGATTCGCAATTGCATCCAAAGAAACATTTGGTAGCAATTCTGGAAAATACACTTCTTCAACTTCAGGAGCATTTCAACATGAACAGACCACTCGCCCCAACCAAAGTCTTTGCAGCCATCAGCATCGTTGGCCTTTTGGCTTTTTACACCCATTCCAATGCCCAAGCCGCCAAAGACCAAGGCACATTGATCATCAATGGTCAAATTTCAGCATCTACCTGCACCTTGGACATGGGTGACACTGGTTCAACCGGTGCAGGCAGCAAAACGCTGAATTTAGGCACTACAGCAGCACCCGCTGCAACTGGGACTGCGGGTGCCACATTAGGCACCGCTCAAACGGTGATCTTCAAAGTCACCAATCCCACCGACGGTACGTCATGCAGTTTGGGAACAGGCAATACCAAATGGGACATTGGCATCAACCTTCAATCCTCGCAATACACCACAGTAGGCAGTCAAACCCTGTTGTTGAGCGCTGGAACCGATACCTCTATGGCTAAAAACGTGGGTGTTCTGATCAAAACTTCATTTGGACAAAGTGTCACAGCGGGTGCAACTGCTCTGGATTTGTCCAAAGGGGCGCTCGGTTACGGCACCCTGTTGTCAGGAAACACAAGCGCACCTGCTGTACTCCCTACTGAAAGCATTGCATTGACCGCGCAATTCGCCAGAACATCCGGAACGGTGGCTCCTACTGCAGGCGCATTCACAGCCACCATCCCTTTGAACGTTTGGTACAAGTGACACCCCAATAGGATGGATTCAACCCAGAGGCGGAAAGGCGGCTTTCCCCTTTGGGTGCTTGCGGCACAACTGCCTGAATGACGGTCAATGCGAAAGACACCACAACCCATGAAACAACAAAACATGCTTTGGCTTTGCTTGCTGATGGTGTGTCCCGCCTTGTGGGCGCAAAACACGCCACCGCTGGCGTCCTTGGAAATCGGTGGTGTGATCACGCAAAGCGCCTGTGCCTTGTCGCCGTTGACTGCCAATCCTGACAACACATACGTGGTCAATCTCCCGGAGATGCAAACCACCGTGCTGATCAATGCCGCGTACAGCCCGATCACCACCGTGCAGCTTCGATTCAATGTGGATCAAGCATTGATCAGCTGCCTCAACGCGACTGCTTCGCAATTGGTATTCGACACCGGCATGGCAGCCACAGTGACACAAAGCGGTTTGCTGAAAAACAGTGCATCGCAAAGACCCGCTCAAAACATGTTTGTTCAGCTGGGTTTGATCGGTCAAGATGGTGTGTTCAGACCCCTGGATTTGAACCAGCCAGAGACTTTGAACAAAGCATTGAACGATGCATTCAGTCAAGCAACAGGCAAGCCGATGTTGAATCTAGGCGTCCGCTATGTCGCCGCACGCGTGCTGGCCGATCAAACCCCAATCTTGGCAAGCCTGCAACCCGGACAAGGGGATGTAACTGCCGGCAATATTTCTGTGTACCTGCCGTTTATTTTGAAAATCAACTGACCGCTGAGAAAAAGATGACGCCGTGGCGCAACATGCTGTGAAAAACGATGTTGAAAATGAACAAGTGTGTAGGAAACTGACAAGCCAAATTTGAAATGGAAAGCATCCAAAAAACAATGCAAGGAGAAATCAAAACCCCTTTAGTCTGACGCCATGCAAGTGCAGGTAATGCTTATGCAGTTCTTGTTGCCAAAAGCCCGTTTCGATTCAATAGATACCCATCGGATGCCAGATGGGCATCGGGAATCAAAGGGCTTACATCATGAACCAAAAAAACCGAAACCTGCTGTGGATCAAAGTTGTTCTCTCTGTCGTGACAGCGGTCAGTGTGCCAAATGCGCTGGCTTTCAAAGGGGTCATTGAAATACATGGCATTTTGAAATCACCGGGTTGTCAAATAGGTCTGCAAAGTTTGCAAACCTTGAAAGACCAAGCCCAATTGAGAGGAAGTGACTGCGGTCTGACAACAGCCACTGGCAATCCAATGTCGTCAGTCTCCATCGCCCAAGTCATCGAAGAAACACCCGATGTCAGCCAAGGCGTGACATCGCCGAATCGACTGATCACCCTTCAATACAGGTGAGGGTTGGGTTGTCGGGGTTGTTTCAGGTGGGGCAGTTTTTTTCAACACGAATCGACCATGAAACACAACGCCCTGACCAACTCCTCCCCATGTTCTTTGTTGCAAAGATGGACCCGCAACTTAGGGATAGGGATTGCTTGTTTTTGCGCCTCTGGCCTGGCGCAAGCAGACATCTACATAGAAACCACGCGGGTGGTTTATCCGGAATCGCGGCGCGAGGTGTCGTTCAAAATCATCAACAGCTCCAAAGAAAAAGCCTCATTTGTACAAATGTGGCTGGATGATGGCAATCCAGCCGCTTTGCCGGAAGATGTGGTCACCCCCTTTAACTTGTCACCACCCATTGCCCAACTCAAGGCAACAGCCACTCAAGTGGTTCGGTTGGTATACACCGGGGAGCCACTGCCTGCAGACCGTGAAAGCATTTTTTACTTCAACATGTTGGAGTTGCCGCCCAAATCCAAAGAAGAAAACAAACTCAGCTTTGCCGTGCGCACACGCATCAAAGTCTTTTTCAGGCCCAAGGCCTTGCGAGGCGATCCTGTTTCACAGATGGACAAGGTCACATGGACACTGGTCAAACAAGGCAATTCACTGGTGGCTGAAGGAAACAATCCAACCCCCTACCACCTGTCATTTTTCAGTGTCACGCCTGGCACAAAGAATGCACTTGACAAGCCTGTGGATGGTGGGATGTTGCCGCCGATGGGGAAAACAAGCGTTCCATTGGGAGAGGCCAATCAATGGGCTGGAAAAATACCCAACCAATTGAAAGTTGAATTCATCAATGATTTTGGGGGCGCCTCTCCCATGACCTTTGATATGGCTACTGCACCCTAGACCGAGCAACCCATGATTGGTATCACTTACCTTTGGGGTCCGTGTGCTCGCAACAAGCGCAGAAACACGCATCTGCTTTTCGCGCGCTTGCTTTGGTCTGTGCTTTTCTTGGTTCAGACCAGCTTTGCCGATGAAAAGAACACACCACCCACAGAGCCAGGCGCGATGGCTTGGATGCAAGTCAGTTCAGATGTCGAATCTGGCAAGGGCAGTGGAACACTTCGGCTGGAGGGCTTTGCCATCAAAGGTCAAAAAGTAGAGCTTGTCCAAAATGGCGTGGTGTTTTATGAACAGCGATTGAGCCAGGGTGAATTTCGGGTGACTGATATCCAGCCCTTGCAAAAAGCGTACAGCGTCAACGTGCGATGGATAACGCCCAATTCAAAGGATCTCACGCTTGCCATTGCTTCAGACAAAAGCGATAAAAAGAAATTGTCGATCAATCCCATCGACATCATGGCACCCGCACCCTTGAACAGCGAGAACACTTGGCCACCCAAAGACAGTGCAGTCAAAGACGAGGAGTTGGAGTTCGAGATGGATTTTTTGCGAGGCAGGGCCTTTCGCAGCATGGATTCAAAGTCGCTTCAAAAGCTAGGCCAAACAAGGCCGGGAAAGATAGATGTGAATCTGTATCGCAACAACACGCCGGTGACAAATACCAATTTGTTGTTCACCGAACCTGTTGCCGGTAGCGAAGCACGACCTTGCCTGAATTCGCAGTTGTTCATGCAATTGGGCGTCAAGCCTGATGCCATCAGTGCAGCAGGTCAGAAATTACTCGAACAAGGCAAGCTTGAGCCCCAGCCAAAGACAGGGTCCCTTTCAGCTGCCGACAAAGCATGTTTGTACATGGAAGACTGGGTGGTGGATGCAACGGCCAAATACAATCCAGGGGAACTGCGGGTCGATTTGAGCATCCCGCAGGCATTCTTAGCCAAGGATGCCACTTGGGCTGTGCCACCGGGCATGCTCACCCGAGGCGAGAACGCGGGATTCATCAACTACAACTTGAACCACTACGCCACACAGGGCGAGAACTCGAATTTCCTCTACTTGAACTCTGGCTTCAATATCCAGGGTTGGCAAGTGCGGCAAAGCAGTTACCTCAGTCGAAGCAGTAACGGCATTGGTATGACTACTCAGCAATATGGCGCAGGACAGCTCTTCGTTAGCCGACCCTTGATCAATTGGAAATCCAAGTTGTCAGCAGGTGAAATCAACAGCCAAAGCCCCATCATTGGACCCGTCCCACTGCTTGGCATTCAATTGGCCTCTGAAGAGGGATTGATGAGCATGGAGGAGCGCTTCTACAAACCCAAAGTCCGTGGGGTGGCGCGAACCAATGCCCTCGTTCAAGTCTCCCAAAATGGGGCGGTTTTTTACGAACAAACCATGCCGCCGGGCCCTTTTGAGTTGACTGACCTCAACCCGCCGTCTGCCGTTGGTAACTTGACAGTTCAAATCAAAGAAGCCGATGGCAGGATTGAAACATTCGCAGTTCCCTACACTCAAACCGCAGGCAAGCTCAATCCAGGCTCGTCCATTTACAGCCTGTCTGTTGGGAAATACCGAACAAACAGCGCACAGGTGGCGTCAACCGTGCTGCAAGCTTCTTTACGTTATGGACTGAACAACCATGTCACGCCCAGCCTGGAGTTGTTGTTGGCCTCAAACTACGTGAGCGCAGGCCTGGAAATGGCATTCAACAGCACATGGGGTTCGACGGGCGTGCGGCGAACGCAATCGCAAGGCAGGGGTGTTGGAACCATTCAAGCATCTGGTTCCCTCACAAGTGTCAACTACAGCGCGCCCGCATGGGGACCGCTGCAGTTCTACGGCGGTTTTAACCATCAATCATTGGGATATGTCGCACCCATTTCAGCGCTCACGACGGCCAACCTCGACCCTTACAGCTTGAATAACATGAAAACCAGCGCTTATGCCAGCCTGGGCATCGGTTTTGAGCGCATGGGCAGTGTGGGCCTCAGTGTCGTTAACCAAAACACCTGGGCAAACAACCAATACAACTATCAATACCAACTGAGCTATGGAACCCAAGTTGGAAAGGTATCTTTATCCGCATACCTTTCCAAAAGCACCAATGCCAATGGTTCACCTGACATCCAAAGCATTGGGCTGTCTGCTTCTGTGCCCCTGGATATGTTTGGCAGTCCCGTCAGCGTTAGAGCCGGTTACAACCAATACGGATCAAGCCCGGCAACGCAATCCATCAGTGCTTCAGGTGGCTTTTTGGAAGACCACCACGCCAACTACAACCTGACCCGCACCCAAAACGGCTCCGTCGGTTATTCAAGCGCATCTTTGGGCTATCAGCATCCGTGGGGCAGTCTGGGCGCGAGCCTGTCCGCCAGCAATGCCAATGCGTCTCTTCAAGCGGGATTGAGCGCCAACGGTGGTTTGGTCTTGCACCAGGGAGGGCTGATCTTGGCGCCAACACTGGGGCATACCTTTGCCATTGTGGAAGTCCCCAAAGGTGAAGGAGCCGGTGTCATGGGCAGTCGTGCCCGCATCAATAGCGCCGGTTATGGCGTCGTGCCCTACTTGTCGCCCTATTTCCTCAATGATGTTCAAGTCACTTTGGAAGGTGCTTCCCCTGATTTGGAAGTGGACAATGCCAGCCAAAAAATCGCGCCAGTCGAGGGGTCCATTGTTCGGCTGAAATTCAACGCCACGAGCGGCAGACCCCTGCTTTTGCAACTGACTGCCAGCAATGGTGCTCGGATACCCATAGGCGCGACGGTGACTGACAGCACAGGTAACGAGGTGGGGACCGTTGGGCAAGGTGGTCGTGCATTGGTGAGGGTTCAAAAATCCAAAGACACACTCAGCGTTCAATGGGGAGACGAAGCGGGAGAAACTTGTCAAACAACATACCAGCTTGACGACAAGCTGGTGGCAAACGTCAGCGGTTATATTTCTATGAAGCTCCGCTGTGACACAAGGGCAGACCTAAAGACAGCTACAGGCAATCCCAAGTGAACCAATGAGTCGCCGCTGACCCACCCCTCAAGCCTTAACATCTACCCATGAACTGGTTAGACACTGTTAAATGGGATGCACAAGGCTTGGTGCCCGTCATCGCTCAAGAGCAAAACAGCAAAGACGTGCTGATGTTTGCCTGGATGAACCGCGAGGCCTTGCAAAAAACCGCCGAGCTCGGCCGTGCGGTTTACTTCAGCCGTTCGCGGGGCAAGCTGTGGTTCAAGGGTGAGGAGTCGGGACATGTGCAAACCGTGCACGACATCCGCCTCGATTGCGACAACGACGTGATTTTGCTCAGCGTCACCCAAACCGGGCACGACCCCAGCATTGCATGCCACACCGGTCGTCACAGCTGCTTTTACCAACGCTGGCAAGCCAGCCCCGACGGCGGCCAGTGGATGAGCGTCGAGCCGGTGTTGCAAGACCCCGCCACCATTTACAAGGCCCACCCATGAGCTCCAACGACACCCTGATCCGCCTGGCCGCGGTTATCGAAAGCCGCAAGATTGAGCACGGTGGCGACCCAGACAAAAGCTATGTCGCCCGCATGCTGCACAAAGGTCCGGACGCGTTTTTGAAAAAAATCGGTGAAGAAGCCACCGAGGTGGTGATGGCCGCCAAGGACCTGGACCACGGCGGTCTGCCCCAACAGCTGGTCAACGAAATGGCCGACCTGTGGTTTCACTGCCTGGTCACTTTGGCCCACTACCAACTCAGCCCTGAGGACGTACTGCAAGAACTGTCACGCCGCGAGGGTTTGGGTGGTTTGGAAGAAAAAGCACTGCGCAAAGCGCAGGCCCGTGAGTTGGGCGAAGATTGACCCCGAGGACAGCCAAAGGAAGTACTCATGCATACCGACCCCAATTGCATCTTTTGCAAAATCGTCGCCGGGAAGATCCCAAGCAAAAAAGTCTTTGAAGATGATGAGATTTTTGCGTTTCACGACATCCATCCCTGGGCGCCTGTGCACTTTTTGATGATTCCCAAGATGCACATCCCATCGCTGGCGCAAGCCACCCCCGAGCATGCGGCCTTGCTGGGACGAATGATGGTGTTGGCGCCCCAACTCGCGCTGCAAGAAGGCGTAAACCCCTATCCCAAGGGTGGTTTCAGGCTGGTGACCAACACAGGCGAAGAGGGTGGCCAAGAGGTTCACCACATGCATTGGCATGTCATGGGCGGTCCGCGCCCTTGGTTGCGCGGTTGAGACTAGAATTCATTCAGTTCACTCAGGAGCATCCCATGGGATCATTTTCTATCTGGCATTGGTTGATCGTTTTATTGATCGTCGTCATGGTGTTTGGTACCAAGAAACTCAAAAACCTGGGCGGTGACTTGGGGGGCGCGGTCAAAGGCTTCAAAGACGGCATGAAAGATGGCTCTGCTGGACCAGACGATAAAGCCGATGCTCCAGCACAACAAGTGGCCGCCTCTGCAAGCACCGCTGACAAATCAGCGATCGACGTTGAAGCCAAAACCAAGTCTTGATCTATGTTTGATTTAGAGGTATCGAAACTGGCCCTCATCGGCGCAGTCGCGCTGGTCGTGATTGGCCCAGAGAGGATGCCGCGGGTAGCGCGCACCATTGGCACTTTGCTGGGCAAAGCCCGACGCTATGTGTCTGATGTCAAAAGCGAGGTCAATCGCAGCATGGAAATGGAAGACCTCCAGAAGATGAAGGAAACCATGGACAGCGCCCTGACCGATGTCCAGTCCAGTGTTCTCACTGCAACCACCCAGTTCAACCAAGGTATTGAAAACATCGGGCTCGATCACCAGTCTGACCCCATGGACCATGCCTCTCAGTCAGCATCGCAAGTGTTGCAAGACGATTACAGGCATCCCCAAAAAAATTGGCGTCTCAAGCGCTCTGCCATGCCCCAGTGGTACAAAGCCAGGCAGGGTGTGCGAACCCGGGCTTTGTCAGGTGCCGCCCGCGTCGCTCGGTATCGTCCGCTACCCAGCGGATCCGACCATTTTTAAGCTGTTATGTCAGATACCGGTGACACCTCAAAAGACAGTTTGGCTGGTTCTGAACAACCCTTCATCCAGCACCTGAAAGAGTTACGCGATCGCTTGGTCAAGGCCAGCATTGCCGTGGCTGTGGTGTGCGCGGTGCTGGGAATGTATCCTGGCCCTGGGCAACTCTATGACTTTTTGGCAGAGCCATTGGTGGCACAACTGCCTCAGGGCACAACACTGATTGCAACCTCAGTCATCTCGCCTTTTTTGGTGCCACTCAAAATCCTGTTGATGACTGGATTTTTGATTGCTTTGCCGGTTGTGCTCTACCAGGTTTGGGCCTTCGTGGCGCCCGGTCTCTACATGCACGAAAAGAAACTGGTGCTGCCCTTGGTGTTGTCTAGCACCTTGTTGTTTTTCATTGGTGTGGCTTTTTGTTATTACTTTGTCTTTGGGCAAGTGTTTCAATTCATTCAGAGCTTTGCGCCCAAAAGCATCACTGCTGCGCCTGACATCGAGGCCTATTTGGGCTTCGTGATCAACATGTTCATTGCGTTTGGCTTGGCGTTTGAGGTGCCGATCGTGGTGATCGTACTGGCACGCATGGGCTTGGTCACGATTGAGAAACTCAAAGACTTTCGCTCGTATTTCATTGTGCTGGCCTTCATCATTGCCGCCATCGTCACCCCGCCTGATGTGGTCTCACAACTTGCATTGGCCATTCCCATGGTTATTTTGTATGAGGTGGGTATTTGGGCTGCACAGTTATTTCTAAAACATACCAAAGCGCCTGAAGACGCGCCCTGAAGCATGAGACGTTTGTGGCTCTTGTTTTCTCAAACAGTCACTGTGCTGGTGGCTGTATGGTTCGTTCTTATCACCCTCAAACCCGAATGGATACGTCATTCCAACACACAGGGCGCCGATCTGCACCTGCTTGAAGCGACCGACGCTGGGGCTTCGGGCACGAGTGTGGTCGCCAGCGTGGGCTCGGGCGTGGGCAGTTTGCGTGGCGCGGCACTCAAAGCGTCTCCATCGGTGGTGAGCATCAATACCACCCGCAAGTCGGATCTTCCCGACCACGCAAGAGACCCTTGGTTTCGCTATTTCTTTGGTGATCAAAATGAGTCTTCGCCGCAAATGGGCCTGGGTAGCGGCGTGATTGTCAGCACTGAGGGTTTTGTCTTGACCAATAACCATGTGGTTGAAGGCGCAGATGAAATCAACGTGGTCCTCAACGATGGGCGTCGCACCCAAGCCAAACTGGTTGGCACAGACCCCGAAACCGACCTGGCTGTGCTGCAAATCAAGCTCGACCAACTGCCCGTGATGGTCATGAGCAAGTCAGACCAAACCCAGGTCGGCGACATAGTGCTGGCGATTGGCAACCCTTTTGGTGTTGGCCAAACCGTCACCAGTGGCATTGTGTCTGCGCTTGGGCGCAACCAATTGGGCATCAATACCTTTGAAAACTTCATCCAAACAGATGCGGCGATCAACCCCGGCAACTCTGGCGGGGCATTGGTCGATGTCCAGGGCAATTTGTTGGGCATCAATACCGCTATTTATTCCCGCTCCGGTGGCAGCATGGGCATCGGCTTTGCCATTCCGGTGAGCACCGCCCGGCAAGTGCTCGAGGGCATTGTCAAACAGGGGCAAGTGGTTCGGGGTTGGATCGGTGTGGAACCCACTGACATCAGCACTGAATTGGCCAAAACTTTCAATGTGCGCGTTGACAGCGGGGTCATCATCACCGGGGTTTTGCAAGCTGGTCCCGCCCACAAAGCCGGGGTTCGCCCAGGCGATGTGGTGATGGCGGTTAACGGGCAATCCGTGAAAACCGTCTCCGAGTTGTTGGCACTGGTGTCTTCACTCACACCTGGCTCGGTGGCCAGTCTTCAAGTGCTACGCCAAAGTCAAGAATTGGCACTCCAGGTCACGCCGGCTCAGCGACCCAAAGCCAAAGCTGCACCCCGTTGACATGACCGAGCGCCACCGACTTGTATCGCTGTGCAACCAATTGCTGCAACCAGCACAGTTCAAGGACTACTGTCCCAACGGTTTGCAATTCGAGGGACGCGCCAAAGTAAGCAAAATCATCTCAGGTGTGACAGCCAGCAAGGCTTTCATCGAGGCGGCGATCCTCAAAGGCGGCGACACCTTGTTGGTGCACCATGGTTTGTTTTGGCGCGGCCAAGACGGCTCGGTCACCGGTTGGCTCAAACAGCGTCTGGCTTTGCTGATGTTCCATGACATCAATTTGCTCGCTTACCACCTGCCCTTGGACGCACACACAGCTTTGGGTAACAACGCGCAATTGGGACTGCGCATGGGTTGGGAGACCCTGGGTCAATTCGGAGAACAAAAATTGGGCTGGTTGGGTCAAGCTCCCCTGGCCGACCAAGCGCCCAAGGCGTTTGCGCAGGTGTTGGAGGCTCGGCTGGGTCGAGCCCCGGTCTCGGTGGTTCCTGATCCGGAGCGTCCTTTCAAGCGAATTGCCTGGTGCACAGGGGGTGCGCAGTCATGGTTTGAATCCGCGATTGCCGCTGGCGCTGATGCATTTGTCACCGGAGAAATCTCTGAACCCCAAGCCCATTTGGCCCATGAAACCGGCGTGGCTTTTTTCGCTTGTGGCCACCATGCAACCGAGCGTTATGGCGCGCCAGCGCTGGCGTCTCATGTGGCTGCCGAGTTGGGTGTGATGCACGAGTTCATCGACATCGACAACCCCGCTTGAGTGTGGCGACCATGACCACCCCAACCGCCGTGTTGCCCTTGGCTTTGACCATGGGCGATCCGGCGGGCATCGGTCCTGAAATCATTTTGAAAGCATTTTCACAAGCACCGCAGCGGATGCGTGGCTGTTGCGTGGTGGGCGACTTGTTCTCGATGCAGCAACACCTCGCCTTGCTCGGCGGCTGTGTCGATAAACAACTGACCTGTGTGGCTGTGCAGGATCTGCAAGCGGCCTGGTCTGTCCCAGCGCACCATGTGCCCGTGTTGCAAATCGACCCCCCCGCCAAAGAACTCTTTATGGGGCAGGTCAGTGCAAGCGCTGGACGCATGGCTGCCAACGCTGTCATTTGGGCCGCACGGGCTGCATTGAAAGGTGAGGTGTCAGCGCTGGTGACCGCACCGTTGCACAAAAAAGCACTCTCACTCGCCGGCCTGGCGTACCCTGGCCACACTGAGTTGTTGCAAACGCAGGCGGCTCAACACCTGGGTGTGAGGGAGTCTGATCTGCCAGTGCGCATGATGCTCACCAGCCCGCGTCTGAGCACGGTTTTGGTGAGCATTCACCTGCCACTGAGGCAAGCGATAGAAGCAGTGACCACCGCCAATGTGTTGCAAACCTTGCAAATCACCCACCAGGCTTGGCAAGCACTGCACGGTCGTGCGCCCAGAATGGCCGTGGCGGGTCTCAATCCCCATGCGGGCGAGGAGGGATTGTTTGGCGCTGAAGAGCGAGAACACATTGCGCCAGCGATCGCATTGGCGCGAGCTCAGGGCATACAGGTCAGCGGGCCATTTGCGCCAGACACGGTGTTCATGCATGCCCACAGCCCAGCAGGGCGACAAGCGATTGACCTGGTGGTCGCCATGTACCACGACCAAGGCCTGATTCCTGTGAAGTTGTTGGGTTTGGCGCATGGGGTAAACCAGACCTTGGGACTGCCTTTTGTGCGCACCAGCCCTGACCATGGCACTGCGTTTGATATCGCTGGCAAGGGTTTGGCCGATCCAAGCAGCTTGATGGCGGCGGTCAGGGTAGCCCGTGGCGAGTCCTTGGTAACTATTTAAGCTGCTGGGGAAACTGGGCTTGTGCTCGAACCATCCAAAATCGCTCGGTTAGAATTTAAAGCCGTCCAAATTTGCATTGACACGAAGAGGTATTTCATGAGTGACACCACTGTTGACACCGACAAGCGCACCTGGCTGATTGCCACTGGTTGCGCAGGTGCAGTAGGCGGCGCTGCCGTCGCGGTTCCTTTCATCAGCGCTTTCAGCCCTTCTGAGCGAGCCAAAGCAGCCGGTGCCGCTGTCGAAGTCGACATTACAGCCATCAAGCCCGGACAAAAACTCACTGTTGAATGGCGTGGTAAACCTGTGTGGATCGTTCGACGGACCCCTGAGCAGTTGGAATCCCTCAAAAAGGTGGAAGGTCAATTGGCTGACCCTGAGTCCAAACGCAACCCAGCTGAATTAACCCCTGACTATGCCCGCAACCAAGCTCGATCGATCAAGCCGGAGTTTTTTGTTGGTGTTGGTATCTGCTCACACTTGGGTTGCTCGCCCAGTGACAAATTTCAAATGGGCCCGCAAACCTCTTTGCCAGATGATTGGCAGGGCGGGTTTTTTTGCCCTTGCCACGGATCCACATTCGACATGGCTGGCCGTGTCTACAAAAACAAACCTGCGCCAGACAACCTAGAAGTTCCACCGCACATGTATCTCTCTGATACCCGTTTGCTCATTGGTGAAGACAAGAAAGCATAAAAGGCGAATCCCATGGCTGAATTCAAAGACATTTCTCCCGACGCACCTGTCGCCGACAAAGCCCTCAACTGGGTTGATAACCGGTTCCCTCTGTCAAAGCTCTTTAAAGAGCACATGAGCGAGTACTACGCACCCAAAAACTTCAACTTTTTTTACTTTTTTGGCGTGCTATCCATGTTGGTGCTGGTCATACAGATTGTGACTGGCGTGTTCTTGGTGATGCATTACAAACCAGACGCTGACTCTGCTTTCGCGTCCGTCGAATACATCATGCGTGATGTGCCTTGGGGTTGGTTGATCCGCTATATGCACTCCACCGGCGCCTCGGCCTTCTTTGTGGTGGTCTACCTGCACATGTTCCGTGGGTTGATCTACGGCTCCTACCGCAAGCCGCGCGAATTGGTTTGGTTGTTTGGTTGCGCTATCTTCCTGGCTTTGATGGGCGAAGCCTTCATGGGTTATCTGTTGCCATGGGGACAAATGTCTTATTGGGGCGCCCAAGTGATCGTCAACTTGTTCTCAGCCATTCCTTTGATCGGTCCAGACCTGGCCTTGCTGATCCGTGGTGATTACGTGGTGGGCGATGCCACCTTGAATCGCTTCTTCAGCTTCCATGTGATCGCTGTGCCCCTGGTGCTATTGGGTTTGGTGGTCGCCCACATCATCGCGCTGCATGAAGTGGGTTCAAACAACCCTGATGGGGTTGAAATCAAAGCCCAAAAAGACGCCAATGGCATTCCCTTGGACGGTATCCCTTTCCACCCCTACTACTCCGTTCACGACCTCATGGGCATCATGGGTTTCTTGCTGGTGTTTTGCGCCATCATCTTCTTTGCACCTGAGTTCGGCGGCTATTTTCTGGAGTACAACAACTTTATCCCCGCGGACCCGCTGAAAACGCCCTTGCATATTGCGCCTGTTTGGTACTTCACGCCTTACTACTCCATGTTGCGTGCCATCACCGGCGAAATGATGTATGCCTTGGTTCTTTGCGTTTTGGCTGCCGGGTATCTGATTTCTACCCGAGCGAACACCAACCTCTCCAAGGCTGTGATCATCGGTGGCGCTGCAGCATTGGTGGTCTCGATGCTGGCCATCGATGCCAAGTTCTGGGGCGTGGTTGTGATGGGAGGGGCGGTGGTTATTTTGTTTTTCTTGCCTTGGTTAGACCACTGTGAGGTCAAGTCGATTCGTTATCGCCCTGATTGGCACAAATACCTCTACGTCATCTTTGTCATCAATTTCTTTGTCCTTGGTTACCTTGGTATACAGCCTCCATCAGCCATTGGCGAACGGGTGTCTCAATTGGGCTCTTTGTATTACTTTGGCTTTTTCTTGCTGATGCCATGGTGGAGTCGTTTGGGTCAAACCAAGCCTGTTCCCGACCGCGTGAACTTCACAGCACACTGAAAAGATCGGAGAACCCCATCATGAAAAAACTCATCTTCAGTGTGGTATTGGCCTTTGCCGCCTCTTTTTCTTCACATGCTGCCACAGATGGGATTGCCTGGGACAAAGCCCCTGATCGTCTCAACGACCTTGGCGCATTACAAAACGGCGCCAAGCTTTTTGTGAACTACTGCCTCAACTGTCATTCGGCCAGCTACATGCGGTTCAATCGTCTCAGCGATATTGGCCTCACAGAACAACAGATCAAAGACAACCTGCTGTTCACCACAGACAAAGTGGGTGAAACCATGCGTGTCACCATGGACCCTAAGCAGGCCAAAGAATGGTTTGGTGGCAACCCCCCAGACCTGACGTTGATAGCGCGTTCAAGGTCTGGCCCCGGTGGCTCAGGTGTGGACTACATCTATACCTATTTGCGCACTTACTACAGAGATGACACCAAACCCACCGGTTGGAACAACTTGGCCTTTCCCAATGCAGGCATGCCCCATGTGCTTTGGGAATTGCAAGGCCAGCGTTCCCCGGTATTTGAAGAGATTCAATCCCATGGAAATCCGGTTCAGGTGCTCAAAGGCTGGACCCAAGTGACACCTGGCAAACTCTCGTCTGCCCAATACGACTCGGATGTTGCTGATTTGGTCAATTACATGCAATGGATGTCAGACCCCACCCAAGGTACCCGAGTTCGTGTAGGCGTTTGGGTGATGTTGTACCTGCTGGTTTTCTTTTTCATTGCATGGCGTCTGAATGCCGCATACTGGAAAGATATTCGCTAAGTCGATTTAGCCGCCGCAACCCACCTTTTGGTTGTTTTCAATGGTCCTTGGTTGGCCCATTCATGTTTGCGTTTTTCAGGAGCCACACCCATGATGGTCTTGTATTCAGGCACTGTTTGTCCTTTTTCCCACCGTTGCCGTTTTGTCTTGTTTGAAAAAGGCATGGATTTTGAAATCCGAGATGTTGATCTCTACAACAAGCCAGAAGACATCAGTGTCATGAACCCCTATGGCCAGGTACCCATTTTGGTAGAGCGCGATCTGATTTTGTATGAGTCGAACATCATCAACGAGTACATCGATGAGCGTTTTCCGCATCCTCAATTGATGCCCGGTGATCCTGTTGACCGTGCTCGAGTCCGTTTGTTTTTGCTCAACTTCGAGAAAGAACTCTTCACCCATGTGATCAATTTGGAGTCTCGTTCACAAAAAGCCAATGAAAAATTACTGGAAAAATCGCGTGCCCATATCCGTGACCGCTTGACCCAATTGGCCCCGGTCTTTCTGAAAAACAAGTTCATGCTGGGTGACAACTTCTCGATGTTGGATGTGGCCATTGCGCCTCTTTTGTGGCGCTTGGATCACTATGGCATTGAGTTGTCCAAAAATGCCGCACCTTTGCTGAAATACGCTGAACGGATTTTTTCGCGTCCCGCCTACATCGAAGCATTGACCCCTTCAGAAAAGGTCATGCGCAAGTAATTTTTGTCCATGATCAACATCACCCAGTCCTCCTCCACTCGGCCTTATTTGGTTCGTGCTCTGCATGAGTGGTGCGCTGACAATGGCTTCACGCCTTATGTTGCTGTGTCGGTGGATGATTCGGTGAAAGTGCCCCGTGAATACGTGAACAACGGCGAGATCGTGCTCAACGTCAGCTTCGATGCCACCAGCCATTTGCAGTTGACCAATGAATTGATTGTTTTCAAAGCAAGGTTTGGTGGGGTGGCTCGTGAAATTTCTGTGCCGATGGCCAGAGTCATTGCGATCTATGCCAAAGAAAATGGGCAAGGCATGGCGTTTCCTGCGCCGGTGGACCCCGAACCAGCCACCATGCATCCACAGTCCACTTCGCCAAGCCCGCCGCTGACACCTGCTCCGTCAGGCGGCGGCGTTTCTCGCCCCCAGCTCAAGCGGGTGAAATAATTCTCCAAGCGTTCTTCTGGCTTCGTTAGAATGTGAATAACGCCGATTTAGCTCAGTTGGTAGAGCAACCGCCTTGTAAGCGGTAGGTCATCAGTTCGAATCCGATAATCGGCACCATACAAACCAGCATCTTGCCAACAGAGCTGGTTTTTTTTTCGGTCAAGTGATCTTGAACTGTTCAGGGTTCTTGCCCTTGAAGCCCGCGTAAAAAGCCTTGATGTGCGCCATGTCAGCTTCCAAATGGCCGGTGGGTATAAAGGCCGGGCCCAGGCCGCTGTGTTTGGTTGAAAAGTCCATGTAGCCCAACACAATTGGCACCTGGGCACCCAAGGCAATGAAGTAAAAACCGGTTTTCCAATGCGGTGATTTGCTGCGAGTGCCCTCCGGTGGGACAACCAAATGGAGCGTGGATGGGGCATGCAGCAAAGTCTGTACCGAGGCTTCCACCAGGTTGTTGGCTTGCGATCGGTCAACAGGTATGCCGCCCAACCACCGCATCAGGTGTTTAAAAGGAAAACGGAACAACTGTTGTTTGCCCATCCACTGGATATTGAGCTTCATGGCAAAAGCAACCATCAAGGTATAGGGAAAGTCCCAGTTGCTGGTGTGCGGTGCTGCAATAATCACGCTTTGAGGGGTATTGGCGGGCATGCAACCGGTCAGTGTCCAGCCAAGCCGCCTCAGCATGCGCACGGACACCCATTGCAGGATGGGGCTGAGGACGGGCGTGGTGAAAACAGTGATTCGCATACAGCAGCGATGTGTGGTTATCCGCCTAAGATAACACTTCATCAGAACTGGTTTGTCAGCGAGTGCTCATCACTTTGATACGTATTTGCTTGACGGCAAATCCCTTGGCGCGAAGGTGCGCCGAGATCGAAGGCAGAAGTTGGCGCAGTTTGGCGCCTGCGGCATTGTGTTGCACCAGCAGGCACCAGCCGTCCTCGTCAATAGGACCTGCTTTGATTTGATCGCCTAAACCCGCTGGCAGCACAGCTTGAATGGCGTCGAGGTACTCGACAGACTGGCGATGCACATCCAACAGGCTGGCCAATGAAGCAGACTGGGCAATGGCTGCCATGACCGGTGTACCTGGCGGGGGCTTGTGTGTTGGGCGAGACATGCGAAATTATGGACCTTGCAGACGGTTAAAATCACTGGCTTCGACAAAGGAATCTGCGCCCGTGGCGTGCCCCCCGGCACTGAGTGGATGCAAAGCTTGCATGGCCTTCAATCTTCTTACCCAACTTTTCGGTAGCCGCAATGACCGGCTCTTGAAGCAATACCGCAAAACCCTCGAGCGCATCAACGCTTTAGAGAGCAGCCTGACCGCCCTGAGCGAAGAGGCCTTGCGAGCCAAAACCGACGAATTCAAGCAACGCTTTCAAGCCGGTGAAAGCTTGGACGCATTGTTGCCAGAGGCTTTTGCGGTGGTGCGTGAAGGCTCTAAGCGGGTCATGAAGATGCGTCACTTTGACGTGCAGATGGTGGGTGGCATCGCATTGCACCAAGGCAAGATCGCCGAGATGCGCACCGGGGAGGGTAAAACCTTGACCGCCACCTTGGCGGTATACCTCAACGCGCTGAGCGGACGCGGTGTGCATGTGGTCACGGTCAACGATTACTTGGCCAACCGCGACGCCCAGTGGATGGGTCGCCTCTACAACTACCTTGGTTTGAGTGTTGGCATCAACTTGTCGCAACTCACGCGCGAAGAAAAACAAGCTGCATACCAGGCTGACATCACTTACGGCACCAACAACGAATACGGTTTCGATTATTTGCGCGACAACATGGTTTATGAAGCCTCCGAGCGTGTGCAAAGGGTCCTCAATTACGCCATCGTTGACGAGGTGGACTCGATCTTGATCGACGAGGCTCGCACGCCTTTGATCATCAGCGGCCAAGCAGAAGACCACACGGAAACCTACCTTGCCATGAACAAGGTGGTTCCTCACCTGACTCGCCAAGAAGGCGAAATGGATTTGCGCACTGGCGAGGGTGTCATCACCCCTGGCGACTTCACCTTGGATGAAAAATCCCATCAAGTGTTCTTGACCGAATTGGGGCATGAGAAGGCCGAGAAAATCCTGGCGGATTTGGGTATGTTGCCTGCAGGCGCCTCACTCTATGACCCATCACACATCAGCTTGGTTCACCACCTGTATGCGGCATTGCGCGCCCACCATCTGTATCACCGTGACCAGCACTACGTGAACCAAGGCGGCGAAATCGTGATCGTTGACGAGTTCACCGGACGTTTGATGTCTGGCCGCCGTTGGAGCGATGGATTGCACCAAGCCGTCGAAGCCAAGGAAGGCGTGGCGATCCAGGCTGAAAACCAAACCATGGCGTCAATCACGTTCCAAAACTACTTTCGCTTGTATGAAAAGCTGGGGGGCATGACCGGCACAGCCGACACCGAAGCCTACGAGTTCCAAGAAATCTATGGCTTGGAAACCGTGCTGATTCCACCCAATAAGCCCAGCAAACGCGAAGACCAACTCGACCGGGTTTACAAAACTTCTGACGAAAAATACAAAGCCGCCATTGACGACATCCGTGAATGCCATGAACGCGGTCAACCCGTCTTGGTAGGCACCACCTCCATCGAGTTGTCTGAACTGCTCGCAGAGATGTTGAGCAAAGCCAAGTTGCCTTACGAAGTCCTCAATGCCAAGCAACATGCCCGTGAAGCCGACATCGTGGCCCAAGCAGGCGCACCCAAAGCCATCACCATCGCCACCAACATGGCTGGACGGGGGACTGACATTGTGTTGGGTGGCAACATCGAAAAAAGCGTCGCAGCCGTTGAAGCAGATGAGCAACTGGGCGAAGCAGACAAGCAGGCCAACATCGCCGCCTTGCGTGCCCAATGGACCCAAGACCACGAGTTTGTGAAGTCGGTTGGTGGTCTGCGCATCATTGCGACTGAACGCCACGAGTCGCGCCGAATCGACAACCAGTTGCGTGGCCGCTCTGGGCGACAAGGTGACCCAGGCTCATCGCGTTTTTACCTGAGCTTGGATGATTCGCTGATGCGCATCTTTGCAGGCGAGCGTGTGAAAGCGATCATGGATCGCCTGAATATGCCCGAGGGTGAGGCTATAGAAGCTGGCATGGTCACCCGCAGCATCGAGAGTGCACAACGCAAAGTCGAATCACGCAATTTCGACATCCGCAAGCAATTGCTGGAATACGACGATGTGTCAAACGATCAGCGTCAAGTGATTTACCAGCAGCGCAACGATATTTTGGATGCCTCCAATTTAACCGCTCAAATTGCCAATTTGCGCGAAGGCTGCTTTGCTGATGTGGTCAGGCAGTTTGTGCCACACGAATCGGTCGAAGAGCAATGGGACATTCCTGGCCTGCAAAATGTGTTGCTCAACGAATGGCATCTCGAGATTGCGCTGGTCAACATGGTGCAGCAAGCGCAAGCCATCAGCGACCAAGACATTGAAGACATCGTCATTCAAGCTGCCCACAAGCACTTTGAGGACAAATTGGCATTGGTCGGCGTTGAGTCGTTCACCCCATTCATGCGTGGTGTGTTGTTGCAAAACATTGACAGCCATTGGCGCGAACATCTGTCCTCGCTGGACTATTTGCGCCAAGGTATTCACTTGCGCGGCTATGCCCAAAAGCAGCCCAAGCAAGAGTACAAGCGGGAAGCATTCGAGCTGTTTGGCCAGTTGTTGGATGTGGTGAAAAACGAAGTCACCCGTATTTTGATGACGGTGCAAATCGAAACCACCTCACAAGTGGCTGCGGCTGCCCAGGCGATTGAAGCCCGAGCGGATGCGGTGACCAACCTGACCTATACCGCGCCCGATGAAACAGGGCAAGCCCAAGTCATCTCTGGTGAGCAACGCTTGGCTTCCAATGTTCCCGCTGTGGGGCGCAACGAACCCTGCCCGTGCGGCAGTGGCAAAAAATACAAGCACTGCCACGGAAAGTTGGCTTAAACCATGGCTGTGAATTTGCATGTCGCCCAGGCCCATGAATTGCAAGCGGTCAAAGGGGTGCGTATCGGCATCACCGAAGCGGGGGTGCGTAAAGCCAACCGCAAAGACTTGACTGTTTTTGAATTGGCACCTGGCACAAGCGTGGGTGCTGTGTTCACCCAAAACCGGTTTTGTGCAGCACCGGTTCAAATTTGTCGCTCGCATCTGGCGGCCTCTCAAGGCATACGCGCACTGGTGATCAATACCGGGGTGGCCAATGCAGGCACTGGCGAGTCTGGTTTACAACACGCCAACGCAGTGTGTGCTGCACTGGCCAACTTGTGCCACATTGCGCCCGAGCAGGTATTGCCTTTTTCCACTGGCGTGATCATGGAGCCGCTGCCTTACCAACGCATCGTCGATGGTTTGCCCAAAGCCTTGGCGGCCAGCAGCGAAGACAACTGGGTCCATGCCGCGCAAGCCATCATGACCACCGACACCTTGCCCAAAGCGGTCAGTCAGCAAGTTGTGATCGATGGCCACACGGTCAACATCACTGGCATTGCCAAGGGTGCAGGCATGATCCGCCCCAATATGGCCACCATGCTGGGTTTTTTGGCCACCGATGCTGCTGTCTCCCCTGAACTGATGAATCCGCTCGCCACCGAGTTGGCAGAGGCGTCTTTCAACCGCATTTCGATCGATGGTGACACTTCCACCAATGATTCCTTTGTGGTCATGGCCACTGGTCAATCAGGCTTGCCTGTGTTGAACAACTGGGACAGCGCCTCCGCACAATCCCTCAAAGCAGCCCTCACGGATGTGGCGAGATTGCTCGCGCAAGCCATCGTCCGTGACGGTGAGGGTGCCACCAAGTTCATCACAGTCAAGATCGAAGGTGGCCGAACGGCTGCTGAATGTCGGCAAGTGGCGTATGCGATTGCCCATTCACCCCTGGTCAAAACCGCTTTTTTTGCCAGCGACCCCAACCTGGGTCGGATTTTGGCAGCAGTTGGCTACGCCGGTATTGACGACCTCGATCAAAGCTTGATTGAGCTGTACTTGGACGATGTGCATGTGGCCACCCATGGTGGGCGCCATCCAGCCTACCAAGAGGTCGATGGACAGCGAGTGATGAAGCAAGACGAAATCACCATCCGCGTGGTGTTGGGCAGAGGCCCAGCGCACGACCAGGTGTGGACCTGCGACCTCAGCCACGAATACGTGACCATCAACGCAGACTACAGAAGTTGACATGTCGATCAACGACGCTTTAGAGCGAATGCTCCACCGTGCTGAAGTATTGATGGCGCGCATTGAAGCGGTGCTGCCGCAAGCTTTGCATGCGCCCGATTGGCAAGCCAGCGTGGCTTTTCGTTATCGCAAGCGCAGCAACGGCCATGGCGTTTTGGAGCCGGTGAAGCATGTTGGCAGCATGGCTTTGGCTGATTTGCAGGAAATCGACCTCCAAAAAGAAAAAATCCAACGCAACACCCTGCAATTCCTCCAAGGCTTGCCTGCCAACAATGTGCTGCTCACCGGCGCTCGGGGCACAGGTAAATCATCCTTGGTGAAAGCGTGTTTGAACACCTACGCAGCCCAAGGCTTGCGGTTGATCGAAGTCGACAAGCAAGACATGACCGATTTGCCCGACATCATCGATGTGGTGTCTGCGCGGCCTGAAAAATTCATCGTGTTTTGCGACGACCTGAGTTTTGACGAGGGCGAGCCTGGCTACAAAGCCTTGAAATCCATCCTCGATGGCACCGTGGCGGCCACCACGCCCAATGTCTTGATCTATGCCACCAGCAACCGACGCCACCTGTTGCCCGAGTACATGAAGGACAACCTGAGCTATCAGCACACCGAAGATGGAGAAGTGCATCCGGGTGAAGTGATCGAAGAAAAAATCTCCCTCTCCGAGCGATTTGGTTTGTGGCTGAGTTTTTACCCTTTCAGCCAAGAAGCATATTTGCAGATCGTCAACCAATGGCTGGTCTCGCTGGGCGTGCCTTCGGCAGACTGTGAGAAAGCGCACCCCGAGGCCTTGGTTTGGGCCTTGGAGCGGGGCTCACGCAGCGGACGCGTGGCCTACCAATTCGCCAGAGACTTGGCTGGGCGACTGGGTCATTGAGCCCATGACCCAAGGCGCGTCTTTCCCGCCGGTTCGAGTTGCCGATCCACAGTTGCCCCGCGAGGGCGGGGCGGACCGGGCTTTGACCTTGGTGGCCGTGGGCGTGCTGTTCCAGCCCGATGGTCGCTTTTTGCTCACCACCCGACCCCCCGGCAAAGCCTATGCCGGCTATTGGGAATTTCCCGGTGGCAAGTTGGAACCGGGTGAAACCGTGGCCCAAGCCCTACGACGCGAGTTGTATGAAGAGCTTGGCATCTCCATCCACGACCCGGTTCCCTGGAAAACCGAGCGCATCGACTATCCCCATGCCTTTGTGGATTTGCACTTTTGCAAAGTCATGCAATGGTCAGGCGATTTGCAGATGAAAGAGGGTCAGCAGTTCAGTTGGCAACGCTTGCCTGTGGAGGTATCGCCATTGTTGCCGGGCACAGTGCCGGTCTTAGCATGGTTGGCTTAGGCGCAAAGCTCGATTTCAAATTCGGCATTGCCCACCGCGGATTGGGGTTTGGTTTCCCACGACTGGTGAACCATGCGAACCCAAACCATCATGCGGTTGCCGCTGATTTCAGGCACCAAACCCATGGCTGGATCGATGAAAACGCGCATCATTTGAAAGCGGCCCTGCGGCAGGGCTTGTTGAAATTGACCCTGTGTGGCCATCACGCGCTGAGGGGAACCGCTTTCACGCAATAACCGCATCAACAAAACAACGCTGTCGTTGAGCACTTTGAGCGGCTCAGACCATTTCAAAATATCTTGGCGACGTTGGTCAGGGTCGCGTTGATGCCAAGCATGGTAGCTGGGCAGGTCAAAAGCGCATGTGCCACCTGGCACCGCGGCGCGGTTGCGCAGACTGCTTAAAAAATCGCTGTCGGTCACGCAGTTGCTCAAACGGCCGCCATAAGTGTTGAAGCCTTGCAGGCAATGTTCGATGCGTTTGAGCAAATCATCCAACACATCCTCTGACACCGAGGGGTTGCCTCGGAAACTTAAAAATTGCTGCTTGTGTCGTTCAAGTTCTTTGAGGATGTCTGACTTCAAGTCCGAACGTCCACCCACTTCCACGATTTCAAACAGGGTGGTCAGTGCGAAATGGTGGTCGATCTCAGACGAGCGCAGCAGTAAATGTTCAAATCGGCCAAGTAGGTATTCCAACCGCAAGTAAGTGCGGATACGCTCGTTGAATGGGTGTTCGTAGAGAATCACGGACAGAACTGGCCTTGGGATTGGAAAGACAGGCGAATGATAACCGCTGAAGAGACCGATTCCAGTGACTGAAATTTATCAAGGCAGGATCATTCCCAGCGCATGTGCCTGCAGTTTTGGCAAGTCATCTTCGTCATTGAAAACCACCACATCTGCGGCTGTCAAACGCCGTGATCGGCTGGCTTGTTGTTGGATGATTTGGCGAACTTCTGACGCTGACAGCTGGTTGCGCGCCATGACCCGCCTGACTTGCGTTTGTTCGCTGCAGTCCACCACGATAACCTTGTCCAGCAGACCGCGCCAGCGGACAGATTCGAGCAACAACGGGATGTCAACCAATACCATGGCATGGCCTTGTTGTGCCGTGACATCCATTGCCTGGATCATGCCTTGGAATATCAGCGGGTGAAGCAGGCTTTGCAGTGCCTGCTTAGCCTCGGGGTTGGAGAACACATGTTGGCGCATCCGGTCACGGTCCAAGGCGCCTTGTTCGTTGATATAGGCATTGCCAAAATGGCGTCTGATCGGTTCAATGCCTGCGCCTTGGGGCGCAGTGACTTGGTGCGAAATGGCATCTGCGTCAACCAAGGGGATGCCGCGTGCCACCAACATCTGCCCCAATGTGGTCTTACCGCTGCCGATGCCGCCGGTCAAACCGATGCGATGAAAACTGGGTGAAACCATATTGAAAGTCTATATGAAACAGGCTCACATCAATTGGCCCAATTGAAAAACGGGCAGGTACAAGGCCACCACCAAACCACCGACCACCGTACCCAAAACAACCAGCATCAAGGGTTCGAGCAGTTGCAGCATGGACTGGATTTGTTGCTCGATCTGTTGTTCCAGTTCTTGTGCAGCTCGCGCCAGCAGGTGCGCCAATGCACCTGACTCCTCGCCGATGGCGACCATGTGCACAAGCATTAGAGGGAATAAACTTTTTTGAACGCCCGAGCCGGGGTACAAGGGGTAAACCGATTGCATGGCTTGGGCCAAGCTTCGACCTTGCGAGACGCTGTGGCGGACCGCCAGGGTGGTCAGGCTGAATGCCCGGTTTTGGCAGATACCAGCAGTCACCTCAAGTGCATCCAACAAGGGCACACTGGCATTGACCAAGGTTGACAGGCAGCGGGTCCACGCGGCCAAAGTGCTTGCCTGAATGAACAGTCCAACGACAGGCATGCGCAACACAGCAATTGCCAGTTTCAACTGCCACTGCAACTGTCTTTGGTAAATATGCCTAACAGACCATGCAAACAGCACACTGCACAAGACAACTGCAGGACCATGGGTCACCATGGCCTGGCTCAGATGCAACACCCACAAGGTTGCCGCTGGCAGCTCGGTTTGAAAAGAGCTGAAAATACCTGCAAAAACAGGCACGACCCAAACCATGATCACTGTTATGACCAACACGGCGATGGACATTACCGCAGCAGGGTAGACCATGGCTGATTTGATCTGCTGTCGCAAGGCATGTTGCTTTTCCAAGTGTGAACCCAAGCGTTGCAACACCTGGTCCAGGGTGCCGGTGAGTTCGCCGGCTGCGACCAGTTGGCAAAAGAATGCGTCAAAAACCTGGGTTTGGGTCAATGCGTGCTGCAGTGAGTGGCCATTTGACACCGATAACCGCAAGGAGTTAGCCAGGTTTTGCAAAGGCTTGTTCGATGCGCTCATGGCCATGGTTTCCAAGGCCTGCAGCAACGGAATGCCTGCGCCGAGCAAAGTAGCCAACTGGTGGGTAAAGCCGGTCAATTGCTGCAAGGAAATGTCAGCCATGCGTGACGCTCATGATTTCTTCCAGCGAGGTCTCCCCTTGAAAGACCTTGGATAGTCCAGATTCGCGCAATGTTTGCACCCCTTCACTGGCGGCCTGAGCAGCGATCCGGTGCAAGGGAGATTTATCCAAAATCATGGCTTGGATAGCCTCTGTGATCGGCATGACTTGGTGTATGGCAAGCCGACCCGAAAAACCGTCTTGGCATGAGGCACACCCGACTGCTCGATATCGGTCTTGCCCGGGCACAGGAGTTTTGCACCCCGGACACAAGCGCCTGACGAGTCGCTGAGCCGTGACCAAGGAAATGCTGCTGGCCAAATTGAATCCGGCGATGCCCATGTGGCTTAGACGGACCAAAGTACTGGGTGCATCATTGGTGTGAAGTGTGGACAACACGAGATGACCAGTTTGGGATGCTTTGACTGCCATGTCCGCAGTCTCTGCGTCCCGTATCTCACCCAACATCAACACGTCGGGATCTTGGCGGAGCAATGACCGCAAAGCGGTTGCAAAACCCAACCCCAATTTGTCATTTACATTGACTTGGTTGATCCCTGGCAAGATGATTTCCGCAGGATCTTCGACCGTCGCGATATTGATCCTGGGTGAATTCAGGTGCGCCAAGCAGGTATAGAGGGTCACGGTTTTGCCTGAGCCAGTCGGTCCGGTGATCAAGACCATGCCGTGGGGCCGGTTGATGGCATTGACCAGCTTTGTACGCGCTGCGGGTTCTAAGCCCAGGGCGTCAAAGTTCAAGGCTTGGGTTTGGAAATCCAAAATGCGCAAAACCGCTTTTTCACCATGCAGGGTAGGCAGGGTGCTGACACGCAAGTCAACCAGCCTGGTTTCCAGGGGAAATTGCATCCGCCCATCTTGCGGCAGTCTTTTCTCGGCAATGTCCAATTTGGACAACACTTTGATGCGTGAGATGATCCGGTCCCTCATGTTTGCAGGCGGCGCTGTCATTTCATGCAACAAACCGTCGATTCGCATGCGAATGCGCAACAACGACTCGTAGGGCTCTAAATGGATATCAGACGCCCGAGACCCGAGGGCATGTCGTAGCAATTGGCTCAACCAGTCAACAACCTGCTGGTCTTGCTGCTGTTGGTCCGGGTTTAAATGTTTGGTGTTCATGTCTCCAATGTAGGAAACAAGGCGATGCAACAGGCTTACTTCAACTCACTGATGAATGAATCGCAACTCAAGGACTGTCTGAGAGTTTCAGCGATTCGATCACCCACTGAAAAGTGAAATCTGAATTAACTAAATTTATTATTTTGAATTATTTTATTAATTCTTATATATTTATTTAATAAAAGAAGAAAAATGAAGGGAACACTATGTTATTTTGTCTACAACACAAAGTCTGCAAAATCTTCTTTTTATGCTTGTGCAATTCCAGCTTGCGTACCAAAGACCGAGGTTCGATCGGTTCTGCAGAGGCATGGAATGCAAGCACGGTGTTGTTAGAATTATTCTTAAAAAAACCATAAACGATCAAGGAAACCATGAAACGCTTATTTTTAGTCTCAGTGTTGTTGTCAGTGCAGTCGATGGCTTTTGCCCATTGCGCGGGTCCTGTCCCATGTGAAATGAAATACGTGGACGTGGCTTTTTTGAAGACCAAACGCACAGGTGCTGAAGTGGACAAAGCCAAAGCCATGCGCGAAGAGGGCGAAAAGCTCTTCAAAGAAGGCAAGGAAGAAGAGGCCTTGAAGCTGCTGAAAGAAACCAAAAAATTTTTATTAGAAGGATCCTGACTGGCCTTGACGGCTAAAGGCTCAGGGATTTCATCGAAAGAATGTGATTGAATATGCTCAAAGAGATGGTTTTTGCGTTGATGGTGTTGCTTGCCATGTCCCCTGTCATGGCTGGAGACATCTCTGAATGCGCCAAGATTGCTGACCAAGATAAAAAAAATGCCTGTTTGGCTGGCTACGCAGGCAGCGCAACATATTGCGAAAAAATCAAAAACGGCGAATTGAAACGCAGCTGTATGTTCAAGGTCATCCGGATTCAACGTGATGTGGCTTACAAGTCGCCCAAACCCAAGCCAGCGCCACCCGCAGAGGAGTAACCTCAGCTTTGACGGTCCAGCAGCTGTTCGGCGATTTCTTGTAAGGCCAATTTGTAGTCACTGCTTGGTAATTGATCCAACTGGTTGAGGGCTATCTGCGCCTCTGCTGATGCGGCTTCCCGGGTCAACTGCATGGCGCCAGTTTCACGCACGATCTGAGCGATGTCATGCAAGGCGTCTACCTCGCCTTGTTCAATCGCACGCTTGATCAGAGTGCACTGAGCCGCGTTGCCCCGTTGCATGGCGATGATCAAAGGCAGTGTGGCTTTGCCCTCGCGCAAATCGTCTCCCATGTTTTTGCCCATGACAGCGGCATCGCCGTCGTAATCCAGTACATCGTCAATCACCTGAAAAGCCGTACCTAAAGTCTGTCCGTAATGGGCGCACGCCGCTTCTAGGGCCGGGTCAGCCTTGGTCAAAATCGCAGGTAAACGGGTGCTGGCCTCGAACAATTTGGCTGTTTTGCTGCGAATCACGCGCAAATACGCTTCGGTATCCAAGGAGGCATCGTGCATGTTCATGAGTTGCAGCACCTCGCCTTCGGCAATCACGTTGGTGGCCTCAGCGACCGTGTCCAGGATGCGGATGTCTTGGCACTCCACCATCATTTGGAAGGCGCGAGAATACAAAAAGTCGCCCACCAAGACGCTGGCAGGGTTGCCGAACATGGCGTTGGCGGTGGGGCGGCCGCGCCTCAGGTTGGAATCGTCGACCACGTCGTCATGGAGCAGGGTGGCGGTGTGGATGAACTCAATGACCGCAGCCAATTTGTGGTGGTCAGCGCCTTTGTAGCCCAAAGCCCCGGCCATGAGCAGTAACAGCGCCGGGCGTAAGCGCTTGCCCCCGGCCAAAATGATGTGCTGCGCGACTTGACCCACCAGCGGGACACCAGAAGACAGATGGGCGGTGATCAAACCGTCAACCGCCAGCATGTCCATGCCAATCAGGCCAGGGTAGGCCTTGGAGGGTTTAGCTTCAGTGGTGTCCAAGGTGACTTTCCGGATTCATTGGGAAATTATAGGGAGGGCGGGCCAGAGGGAGGGGTTGAACGCCCAATTCCGCCATAACATGCTAAAATATCCGGCTCTGCTGAAATCCGTTGGCAGAGCAATGAAGAGTCTATCTTTCAGAGGTTTGTATGTACGCAGTCATAAAAACCGGTGGCAAGCAGTATCGCGTGTCAGCCGGCGAAAAAATCAAAGTAGAACAGATCGCTGCGGACGTTGGCCAAGAAATCGTGATTGACCAAGTGTTGGCTGTCGGCAACGGCGCTGATCTCAAGGTTGGCACACCCTTGGTGTCCGGTGCAACTGTCAAGGCCATGGTCATGGCCCACGGAAAGCACGACAAAGTGCGCATTTTCAAAATGCGCCGTCGCAAACATTACCAAAAACGTCAAGGCCATCGTCAACAGTTCACTGAACTGCAGATCGCCTCTATCCAAGGCTAAGGAGCAAGCACCATGGCACAGAAAAAAGGCGGCGGTTCCACGCGAAACGGCCGCGATTCCCAACCCAAAATGCTCGGCGTCAAAGCCTTTGGCGGCGAACACATCACAGCTGGCGCGATCATCGTTCGCCAACGCGGTACCAAGTTCCACCCTGGCACCAATGTCGGTATCGGCAAAGACCACACCTTGTTTGCTTTGGTTGAAGGGCATGTTTCCTTCTCCATCAAAGGCGCATTAAACAAACACTTGGTCAATGTGACACCCGTCTAATCCGGTGTTCAAATTCAGCGAAAGCCCCGCTCGTCGGGGCTTTTCTCTTTAAGATGCCTCCATGAAATTTGTAGATGAAGCGTATATCGACGTGATCGCCGGCGACGGCGGGAACGGTTGCGTCTCGTTTCGTCACGAAAAATACAAAGAATTTGGCGGCCCCAACGGTGGCGATGGTGGCCGTGGTGGCCATGTCTTTGCCGTGGCAGACGCCAGCCTGAACACCCTGGTCGACTTCCGGTTCTCCAAACGCCATGAGGCCAAACGCGGTCAGCACGGCATGGGCTCGGACATGTTCGGTGCGGCTGGCGACGACATCATCCTCAAGATGCCGGTGGGCACCATGCTGATCGACGCAGACACCAACGACCTGCTGTTCGAGTTGCTCACGCCCGGCGAAGTCATCATGATCGCCAAAGGCGGTGACGGTGGTTTTGGCAATATGCGCTTCAAAAGCTCGATCAACCGCGCCCCCCGACAGAAAACCCCAGGCTGGCCCGGCGACCGCAAAAATCTCAAGCTCGAGCTCAAGGTTTTGGCCGATGTTGGCCTCTTGGGCATGCCCAACGCAGGCAAATCCACGCTGATCAGCGCGATCTCCAACGCTCGGCCCAAGATCGCGGATTACCCGTTCACCACCTTGCACCCAAATTTGGGCGTGGTGCGGGTCGCAGCCGAGCAAAGCTTTGTGGTGGCCGATGTACCGGGTCTGATCGAAGGTGCCGCTGAAGGCGCCGGGTTGGGACACCAGTTTTTAAGGCATTTGCAACGCACCCGTTTGCTCTTGCATATGGTCGATTTGGCGCCGTTTGACGACGCCGTCGACCCGGTGGCGCAGGCCAAAGCCATCGTGCTGGAATTGAAAAAATACGACCCAGCCCTCTACGCCAAGCCCCGTTGGCTGGTGCTCAACAAACTCGACATGGTGCCAGCCGATGATCGCGCTGCGCGGGTGAAAGAGTTCGTCAAGCGCTTCAAGTACAAAGGCCCGGTGTTTGAAATCTCCGCCCTCAACCGCGAAGGCTGTGAAGGTTTGGTGCGGGCGGTTTTTGACCACTTGCAAGCGCAATTCAAGTCCACCCAGGTCGAGGAAGCGCCCGATCCCCGCTTCGCAGCTTTGCCAGTGGGCACCGATTCTCCCTGAGCAAGCCGATGACAGACCATACCCGCATCCTGCAAGACGCCCGCCGCTTGGTGGTCAAGGTGGGTTCGAGCTTGGTCACCAACGAAGGCCGGGGCTTGGACGAACAGGCCATTGGCGAGTGGTGCCGCCAAATCGCGCTGCTGATACGTGCAGAGCCCAAAAGAGAAGTCATCATGGTCTCCAGCGGTGCCATCGCCGAAGGCATGAAACGCCTGGGCTGGAGAACGCGGCCCCATGAAATCCATGAATTGCAAGCCGCTGCCGCGGTAGGTCAAATGGGCTTGGTGCAAATGTACGAAAGCAAACTGCGCGAACACGGCCTGGGCAGCGCCCAAGTGCTGTTGACGCATGCCGATTTGGCTGACCGCGAGCGCTACTTGAATGCCCGCTCCACCCTGAATACCTTGCTCGCCCATGGGGTGTTGCCAGTGATCAACGAGAACGACACAGTGGTCAACGATGAAATCAAATTCGGTGATAACGATACCTTGGGCGCCTTGGTGGCCAATTTGCTCGAAGCCGATGTCCTGGTGATCTTGACCGACCAAAAGGGTTTGTTCAGTGCTGACCCGCGCAAAAATCCCCAAGCCCAGCTCATCCCCATCGGCCAAGCCGGTGACCCCGAGCTCGAGTTGATGGCCGGGGGCGCTGGCTCGAGCATGGGTCGCGGCGGCATGTTGACGAAAATCTTGGCGGCCAAGCGGGCTGCTGGTTCAGGTGCGAGCACCGTGATCGCTTGGGGCCGAGAGCCCGACGCTTTGCTGCGGTTGGTGGGTGGCGAAAGCATAGGCACCTTGTTGGTCGCGCCCACGCAAAAACAGCAGGCTCGCAAACAATGGATGGCTGACCACTTGCAATTGCGCGGAGCCATCACCATCGATGCCGGTGCGGTGGTCAAGCTGCTGCAAGAGGGCAAAAGCCTGTTGCCGATTGGCATGCACAGCGTCAAGGGTGAGTTTTCACGCGGCGATGTGATCGCGATTTGCAATCAGCAAGGCCAAGAATTGGCCCGAGGCTTGGCCAACTATGCCAGCGCGGAAATGCGCCTGTTGTGCAAAAAAGCCTCGACCGACATTGAAAAGCTATTGGGTTACGTGGCCGAAGCCGAGATGGTGCACCGCGACAACCTGGTGCTGATGCGCGCACTGACTAACTAGGATCGGCTCAGTTGCCCACGGTTTCATTGCTGCCGTGCTCCTCGGGGCCAGACAGAGAGTGAGGGGCGTTCAAGCTGCGCGGTCCTTGTCGCAAAAACCGGGTTTTGTTGTCTTGGCGCGGCAGGTGGCGGGCGAGCTCAATCAGCGCCATTTCATACACCCCGCGCTTGAACTCCACCACGGATTCCAGAGGCACCCAATAGTTGTTCCAGCGCCAAGCGTCAAATTCTGGATGGGTGCTGGCACGCAGGTTCAAGGCGTGGTCGGCCGCGACCATTTGCAACAAAAACCAGATTTGCTTTTGTCCTTTGTAGTGGCCGCGTGCATCCTTGCGGATGTAACGGTCTGGCACCTCATAACGCAACCAATCACGGGTTCGAGCCACGATGCGCACATGCTCCGCATGGAGCCCGACCTCTTCATGCAGTTCCCGGTACATCGCCTGTTCGGGCGTTTCGCCGCGGTCGATGCCGCCCTGAGGGAACTGCCAACTGTGGGTTCGGATGCGCTTGCCCCAAAAAACCTGGTTCTTTTGGTTGAGCAATATGATGCCGACGTTGGGCCGAAAGCCGTCCCGGTCAAGCATAATCAAACCTCAAAATTTCAACTGCAACCATTATGCACAGCATCGGGCTGGCATCAAGAGGTCAGGACCACGATTCTCTAATGCCCATAGCGGCCATTTTCGCGCATGAAAGCCTCACAGTTCCTCATTTCCACCCTCAAAGAAGCCCCTGCTGACGCCGAAGTGGCCAGTCATCAATTGATGATGCGGGCAGGCATGATCAAAAAACTGGGGGCTGGGATTTACACCTACATGCCCATGGGACTGCGTGTGATCCGCAAGGTGGAAGCGATCGTGCGGGAAGAAATGAACCGGGCGCTGGCGATTGAGCTGACCATGCCCGTGGTGCAACCCGCTGAGCTGTGGCAAGAGACCGGCCGGTTCGAGAAAATGGGCCCAGAGCTGCTGCGTATCCGCGACCGCCATGGCCGCGACTTCGTGGTGCAACCCACCAGCGAAGAAGTGGTAACTGACATCGCTCGCCAAGAATTGCGCAGCTACAAACAGTTGCCCAAAAACTTCTACCAAATCCAAACCAAGTTCCGCGACGAACGCCGGCCCCGTTTTGGCCTCATGCGCGGGCGCGAATTCATCATGAAAGACGCCTACAGCTTTGACCGCACCGGCGAAGCCGCCAAGGCCAGCTATCAGGGCATGGCGCAGGCTTATCGACGCATCTTTGACCGGTTTGGCTTGCAGTACCGTGCCGTGGCCGCAGACAGCGGCGCGATTGGCGGCGACTTGAGCGAAGAATTTCAGGTGATGGCCGACACGGGTGAGGACGCCATCGTTTACTGCCCGAGTAGCGATTACGCGGCCAACATGGAAAAAGCCCAAGCCTTGCCGCCTCAGCAAGCCCGGCTTGCCGCTGGCCAAGCCCTGGCCAAAACCCCCACGCCCGGCAAAAGCACCTGCGCGGACGTTGCCATGTTGCTGGGTTTGCCCTTGAGCCAAACGGTCAAGTCATTGGTTTTGGCCACCGACACCTTGAACGAACAAGGCGAGGTGGTGAAGTCACAGGTGTGGCTGTTGCTGATCCGTGGTGACCATGACATGAACGAAGTCAAAGTCGGCAAACTGGCTGGCTTTGAGGGAGGCTTTCGCTTTGCCACTGCCACCGAAATTGACAACCACTTTGGCTGCAAGCCCGGCTACCTGGGGCCTGTCCAACTCAAGCAAGCCCTCAAAGTCGTGGCCGACCTCGATGTGTCGGTGATGGCCGATTGGGTCTGCGGTGCTAACACCGAAGACTTCCACATGACCGGCGTCAACTGGGGCCGTGACCTGCCAGAACCCGATCTGGTGGCCGACATCCGCAATGTGGTGGCGGGCGACGCTTCGCCCGACGGCAAAGGCGTGTTGGCGATTGAGCGCGGCATTGAAGTCGGCCACATTTTTTACCTCGGCACCAAGTACAGCCAAGCCATGAACGCCACGTTTTTGGACGAGGACGGCAAGCCCAAGCCTTTCGAGATGGGCTGCTACGGCATTGGCATCACTCGCTTGCCTGCCGCTGCCATTGAGCAAAACCACGATGCCAAAGGCATCATCTGGCCCGACGCTTTGGCGCCGTTCACCGTGGTCATTTGCCCGATCGGCATGGACCGCAGTGCCGAGGTCAAAACCGCTGCCGAACAGCTCTACGCCGATCTGATGGCTGCAGGTGTGGACGTGATCTTGGACGACCGAGGCGAGCGCCCCGGCGCCATGTTTGCCGATTGGGAGCTGATCGGCGTGCCCCACCGCGTGACCATCGGCGACAAAGGCCTCAAAGACGGCTTGGTGGAATACCAACATCGGCGTGACACCGAGGCCAGCAAGTTGGCATTGGCTGAGGTGGCGGGGCTGATCAAAGGCAAACTGGCCAGCTGAGGTTGGTGCGGTCTCTTGTCATGCAACTTGCCGACGCCGTCAGGGTTCACCAGCTTGACCGCTGGTGGTCAACAGCCCTTTTTGCATTGATTTGCACTTCTGCTTTGGCCGGTCCCCAACGCGAAGAACACTTGGCGGACTCGGTGCGCATCGCCATGTCCCAGGCAGTGGCCGACTTGCCAACCCCCCAACCCTATTTGCCGACGCCCCAGGATGAACTGGCCTATCTGCAATGGCTGGCGCACAGCCAAGCATTGCTCTCGCGCAAGCTGAAAAATAAACAAGGCCAGTGGCGATTGCCCGAATTGGCTTCGCCCGAATTGCAACTGGCGTTTTTGCAAACCGTTTGGTATGAGAGCCGACGCGCTGCCCTTGAGCCATCCTTGGTCATGGGTTTGATCGAGGTGGAAAGTGGTTTCAGAAAATTCGCCATCAGCAGCGCGGGTGCGCGTGGCGTGATGCAAGTGATGCCGTTTTGGTCCAGGCAGTTAGGGGCGGAGGATGCCTCGGTGCTGTTCCAGTGGCAAACCAATATGCGCTTTGGCTGCGTGATCTTGCGTCACTACCTGGCGCTGGAGAAGGGAAACCTGCTGATGGCCTTGGGGCGTTACAACGGTAGCCGTGGTCAGATGGCTTATCCCCAAGCAGTGTTGGCTGCACAGCTGCGCTGGCAGCCCTGAGCTTTAAGCGGCAAAGAGTTTGGGCAGCTCGCCGGTTTCGTACATCTCGGTCAAGATGTCCGAGCCGCCAATAAACTCACCCTTGACATACAACTGTGGGATGGTGGGCCAGTTGCTGTATTCCTTGATGCCTTGGCGAATCTCGGCGTCGTCCAACACATTGACCGTGGTCAAAGTTTTGGTATCGACACCACTGGCTTTGAGCAACTGGACCGCACGCCCAGAAAACCCGCACTGAGGGAAGCTGGCATTGCCTTTCATGAACAGCACGATGTCGTTGTCTTTGACCAATTGGTCGATGCGTTGATTCACGTCAGTCATTTGTTGCTCCAAATTGAAATACGGGCATGATGCCCTAATGAACGTGATTATTTCACTTTTGGCCACTGACCGCCGGAGCAGCGTTGGATGCCCGCGAGGTCGTTGCGACTTTTTACGTTTGCGAATCCAGCTTGCCTGAGCAGGGCTTGGACCGCAGGTGCTTGGTCATGCCCATGCTCCAAGAGCAGCCAAGCGCCGGATTTCAGATGTTGCGGGGCCAGGGTGATGATGACGCGGATGTCTGCCAAACCATCTGCGCCGCTGACAAGGGCTTGCCTGGGTTCGGCCACCAAGCCTGGTAGGTGGGGGTCATCCTCGGCGATATAGGGCGGGTTGCCCACGATCAGGTCAAACAGGCCTTGGGCAGCGCTTAACCAGTTGCTGTGTGCAAAGTGCACGGCCAGCCGCAATCGAAGGGCGTTGTGTTGTGCCACGGTCAAGGCGTCTTGGCTGGCGTCAACCGCGCAGACTTGCCAGTCCGGGCGTGCGTGTTTCAAGGCCAGGGCGATCGCGCCGCTGCCAGTGCCCAAGTCCATCACCCGCACGCTGGTTGGCCCGATCTCCAGCGCCCAATCCACCAGGGTTTCTGTGTCGGGGCGGGGCACCAAAACCCGGGCATCCACTGCCAAGCGCAAGCCGTGGAAGTCTTGCCACCCGGTCAGGTAGCCCATCGGCTCATGCTGTAGCAGGCGTTGCACCAGTTCGTTGAAACGGGTCAGTTGTTCGGCGTCAAGGAGGTCGGTGTCGTGCAGCAGCAGCCATTCGCGGTCATGCGGATCGCGCCCGAGCGCATGCAAGATCAAGGTTTGCGCTTCGAGGTGTGCCAAGCCCAAGGCTTTGGCCTGCAGCATGGCTTGGGCAATATTCAACCGGCACCTTCCAGCGCTGCCAATTGATCAGCCGCCTCATAGGCTTGCAAGGCCTCAACCACATCAGCCAAATCGCCTTCCATGATTTGTAAGAGTTTGTAAAGCGTGAGGTTGATCCGGTGGTCGGTGAAGCGGCCTTGCGGGAAGTTGTAGGTGCGGATGCGGTCGGATCGGTCGCCGCTGCCAATCAGACTTTTGCGCTCGGCCGCGTCTTTGGCCGCCCGCTCAGCGCGGTCTTTTTCTTGGATACGGGCGGTCAACACCCGCAGCGCTTGTGCTTTGTTGCTGTGCTGGCTGCGCCCATCTTGGCACTCGGCCACGATGCCGGTGGGCAAATGGGTGATGCGCACCGCCGAGTCGGTTTTGTTGATGTGCTGACCACCTGCACCGCTGGCGCGGAAGGTGTCAATCCGCAAATCGGCCGGGTTGATCTGGATGGCTTGCGCTTCGTCAGGCTCGGCCAACACCGCCACGGTGCATGCGCTGGTGTGGATACGCCCTTGGGTCTCGGTGGCAGGCACGCGCTGCACCCGGTGGCCGCCCGACTCGAACTTCAAAGCGCCATAAACGCCTGCGCCTTCAATGCGGATCACCACCTCTTTGTAGCCACCCAATTCGCTGGCAGACTCGCTGATGACCTCCACCCGCCAACTTTGGTTGGCACAAAAGCGGGTGTACATGCGTAACAAATCGCCCGCGAACAAGGCGGATTCGTCGCCGCCGGTGCCAGCGCGGATTTCCAAAAACGCGTTTCGTCTGTCATCTGGGTCTTTGGGAAGCAACATGCGTTGCAATTGCGCAGCCAAAGCCTCGAGCTTGGCTTGTCCGCCCTCGATTTCCTCCTGAGCCATGGCTTGAACCTCAGGCTCGGGGTCTTGCAACATGGTTTGTGCGGCCAGGATGTCTTGGCCTTGCTGCAACCACTCTTGATAAGGGTTGACCAAGGCCACCACCTCGGCGTGTTCACGCGACAAGGCCATGAATTGGGTCATGTCTTGCATGATGTCTTCGCGGGAGAGCAAAAAATCCAGCTCGGACAAACGTTGCACCGAGCGCTCAAGCTGAGCGCGCATGAAGGGTTTCATAAGGGGAGGCGGCTCAGCTAACGGCTGGCGCGCAAGAAGAAATGTTCAATCGCGCTGCGCGCTTCTTTGCGGGCATGTGCGTCGTCTGCATGCAGCTCCGACATGGCACCGTGCAGCATTTTTTGCGTCAGGCCTTTGGCCATGGCTTCGAGCACGGCTTCGATCGGCTCGCCTTTGGCCAGCATTTTTTGGGCACGTTGCAACTCTGCTTGTCGCCAAGCATCGGCTTGTTGGTTGAGTTGTTGAATCAAAGGCACGTCTGAGCGTTGGTCCAACCAATGCACAAAGCTTTGCACACCCGCGTCAATGATGACCTCGGCCTCAGCCACAGCAGCTTGGCGGCTGGCCTGCCCGGTTTGAACCACCAGCGATAAATCATCCACGGTATAGAGATAGACATCGCGCAAGGACTTGACCTCGGGCTCGATGTCACGGGGAACAGCCAAATCGACCATGAACATGGGCCGATTGCGGCGGTTTTTGAGGGCGCGCTCCACCGCGCCGAGCCCGATCAAGGGCAAGGTGCTGGCGGTGCAACTGATGACGGCGTCAAATTCGTGCAAGCGGTCGGGCAGGTCGGCCAGGCGCATGACTTGTGCGCCAAATTGCTGGGCCAGATGCTCACCTCGCTCTTGGGTGCGGTTGGCCACGGTCATGGTCATGGGGGTTTTGGTCGCAAAGTGGGTGGCGCACAACTCGATCATTTCGCCCGCGCCGACAAACAAGACATGAATTTTGCTAAGGTCCTCGAACAATTGCGCAGCCAGTCGGACAGAAGCGGCTGACATGCTGATGCTGTGCGAACCAATTTCGGTCGAGCTGCGCACTTGCTTGGCCACAGCAAACGAACGCTGGAACATTTGGTGCAAAGTCGATCCCAACGCGCCGGCTTCACGGGCAACCCTGACCGCGTCTTTCATTTGACCCAAGATTTGGGGTTCGCCCAACACCATCGAGTCCAAGCCACTGGCCACACGGAAAGCATGGCGCGCAGCTTCATCGTCGAGCATGGTGTAGACATGGCCGTGCAACACCTCCGGACTCACGCCACCGGATTCGGCCAACCAGCCCATGGTTTTGGGCAAAGAAATTTCTTGTGAGGCGCAGTAAATCTCGGTGCGGTTGCAAGTTGAGAGGATGGTGGCTTCGGTTTGGGTACCAAGGCTGTTGCGCAAACCTGCCAGCACTGGCCCCATTTGATCGACAGCAAATGCAAAACGACCCCGCAGATCAAGTGGTGCGGTGGTATGGTTGAGACCGAGCGCCCATACAGACATAATTGAGATTATAAAATTTCAAACATGGATAGTTTGTCTCTTATTGTGCACGTTTTGAATTTTCTGGCCCCTGCGCTGGCCGTTGGCGCCTGGATCACCCTGGTTTCTCCTTTGGTTTGGCGGGGCCCCCATGCCTGGCGAGGTTGGAGAGGCAGACTCTTCCTGAACAGCGCCGCAGGAGCACTGATGCTGATCTTGGGCATTTTTTGGTTCGGTCAAGACGGCAAGATGGTCACTTACCTTGCCATGGTGATGGCTTGTGCCAGCAGCCAGTGGTTATTAAGTAGGAAAAAGCAAGCCTGACGCGACCCTGGGTTAACATTCATTGACATTATGAATGCGCCAACGCCATTACATCCATTGACGACGGCTGTCCAAGACGGCCCTCGTTTACGCGAAATTCCCTACAACTACACCTCGTTCTCTGACCGCGAAATCGTGATTCGCTTATTGGGACCGCAGGCATGGCAAACCTTGGAAGCCCTGCGGGACGAAAGACGCACAGGCCGCTCCGCTCGCATGCTGTTTGAGGTGCTGGGAGACATATGGGTGGTGCAGCGCAATCCCTATTTACAAGACGACTTGCTCGATAACCCCAAGCGCCGAGCCATGTTGGTGGAAGCCCTGCACCATCGGTTGCGCGAGGTCAACACCCGCCGCCTGGCCGGTGACGGTGAGCGTGACCACCTGGTTGGCAGCCTGATTGCCCAGGCCCAGCAAGCGGTTGAAGCATTTGCCCGCCAATTTGACCTGGTTGGCCAATTGCGCAAACGTGCCAATCGGGTGCTGCGCAAATGCACCCACCCAGACAACATCAAGTTCGATGCGATGAGTCGCGTATCGCATGTTACCGATGCCACCGACTGGCGTGTCGAATACCCGTTCGTGGTGCTGGCTCCCGATACCGAGGCCGAAATGGCCCGTCTGGTCAAAGCTTGTATTGAGCTGGGACTGACGATCGTGCCGCGCGGCGGCGGCACCGGCTACACCGGCGGTGCGATTCCTCTGACCTGGTTAAGTGTGGTGATCAACACAGAGAAACTGCAAGCCATCGGTTCAGTAGAGCATTTGCTGCTGCCTGGCTTGAGACAAGTCGTGCCGACCGTGACCACCGAGGCCGGCGTGGTCACGCAGCGTGTGGCAGACCTGGCCGAAAGCGCTGGCTTGGTGTTTGCTGTCGACCCGACATCCGCAGATGCTTCTTGCATTGGCGGCAACATCGCCATGAACGCGGGCGGCAAAAAGGCGGTGCTCTGGGGCACAGCCCTAGACAACCTGGCCAGTTGGCGCATGGTCACCCCCGATGCCCAATGGCTCGAGGTGGTTCGCCTCAACCACAACCTGGGCAAGATCCATGATGCTGACATGGCCAGCTTTGAGTTGCGCTATTTCGAGGCTGATGGCAAGACGCCTGTGCGCAACGAGCGCTTAGACATCCCAGGCCACAGCTTTCGCAAAGCAGGTTTGGGCAAGGATGTCACTGATAAGTTTTTAAGCGGTCTGCCAGGCATCCAAAAGGAAGGCTGCGATGGCTTGATCACCAGCGCCCGTTGGATCTTGCACCGCATGCCCAGCCACATCCGCACGGTGTGCCTGGAGTTTTTTGGGCCCGCCAATTTGGCTGTGCCCAGCATCGTCGACATCAAAAATTACATGTTCACTGTGGCCCAGCAAAGTGGCACCGTGCTCGCCGGGCTAGAACACCTGGACAACCGCTACCTCAAGGCAGTGGGCTACACCACCAAATCCAAGCGCGGCGGCTTGCCCAAGATGGTGTTGTTTGGCGACATCGCTGGCGACGATGCGGACGAGGTGGCACGTGTCACCTCCGAGGTGGTGCGTTTGGCCAATGCCCGCACTGGCGAGGGTTTTGTGGCGGTCAGTCCTGAGGCGCGCAAAAAGTTTTGGCTGGACCGCAAACGCACAGCGGCCATCAGCAAGCACACCAACGCATTCAAGATCAACGAGGACGTGGTGATTCCTTTGCCGCGCATGGCCGAGTACACCGACGGCATTGAGCGCATCAACATCGAACTGTCTTTGCGCAACAAAATCGCTTTGTGCGATGCCTTGATGCAACTGCTCACCCGTGGATCCCTACCCCTGGGGCTGGCTGATGATGACACCGACACGCCTTCGCCTGAGTTGCTGCAAGAACGGATCGACCAAGCCTTGCTGCTGCTCCAAGAGGTGCAAAGTTTGTGGCAGTCTTGGCTGGACAATGTGTCCACCCTCTTGTTGGCTTTGCAAAACCACGAGCTTCGGGCCAGTTGGAAAACCCAGCTACGCGCGCCCTTGCATGATTTGTTCAGCGGTGCGGCTTTTGCACCCTTGCGCAAAGAGTTTGATGCGGTGCATCAGCGCGTCCTCAAAGGCCGGGTGTGGGCAGCTTTGCATATGCATGCTGGTGACGGCAATGTACACACCAATTTACCAGTCAACAGCGATGACTATGAGATGCTGCGCACCGCGCATGAAGCGGTTGACCGCATCATGGCCCTGGCGCGCTCCTTGGATGGGGTGATTTCTGGTGAACACGGTATTGGCATCACCAAGCTTGAATACCTGACTCCGCAAGAGCTGCAGCCCTTTGCGGACTACAAAGCCCGCATCGATCCTGATGGCAGATTCAACAAAGGCAAATTGCTGCGCAACGCCGACCTGCGTTTGGCCTACACCCCCAGTTTTGGCTTGATGGGTCATGAGTCACTCATCATGCAGCAGTCAGACATTGGGGCGATTGCCGACTCGATCAAAGATTGCTTGCGGTGTGGCAAATGCAAACCGGTATGCGCCACCCATGTGCCTGGCGCCAATTTGCTCTACAGCCCGCGCGACAAAATTTTGGCCACCTCTTTGTTGATCGAAGCTTTTTTGTACGAAGAGCAAACCCGAAGAGGTATCTCTATCCGCCACTGGGAAGCATTTGAAGACGTGTCCGACCATTGCACCGTCTGCCATAAATGCGCGGCACCTTGCCCTGTCAAGATTGACTTTGGCGATGTGACCATGAACATGCGCAATCTGTTGCGCAAGATGGGTCAGCAAAGTTTTCGGCCGGCCTCGCGTTTTCAGTCTTGGATGGTGGGTACGGTTAATCCTCAGGCGATCAACCTGGCACACGGCATTACCCGCTTGGGCATGCAAGCACAGCGGGTGGCCAACGGTTTGTTCAGCCGCCTGGGTCGCGCCCAAACCGCTCAGCCGCCTGCCACCGTGGGCGCAGCCAGCATCAAGGCGCAGGTGATTCATTTCGTGAACAAGAAAATGCCCAAGGGCTTGCCCAACAAAACCGCCAGAGCTTTGCTGGACATCGAAGACCGTGACTATGTGCCCATCATCCGCGACCCAGCGCAAACCAGTGCCGATGCGGAAGCTGTTTTTTATTTCCCAGGCTGCGGCTCCGAGCGTTTGTTCAGCCAGGTGGGCTTGGCCACCCAAGCCATGTTGTGGCATGCAGGTGTGCAAACCGTGTTGCCGCCCGGCTACTTGTGTTGCGGTTATCCGCAGCGCGGCGCCGGTCAACAAGACAAGGCCGAAAAAATCATCACCGACAACCGGGTGTTGTTCCACCGTGTGGCCAACACCTTGAACTATTTGGACATCAAAACCGTGGTGGTGAGTTGCGGCACCTGCTTTGATCAACTGCAAGGCTACGAGTTCGACAAAATTTTTCCAGACTGCAAAATCATGGACATCCATGAATATTTGCTGAGCAAGGGCATCACCTTGCCAGGAGGACAAGCCTACCTCTACCACGATCCTTGCCACAGCCCCATGAAACAGCAAGCACCGATGAAAACCGTCAAGGCCTTGCTCGGTGAGCAAGTGATTGAGAGCAAACGCTGTTGCGGTGAAAGTGGGGGTTTGGCCTATTCACGGCCTGATATTTCCACCCAAGTTCGGTTTCGCAAGGAGCAAGAGATCCGCGCAGGGGAGGCCGAGCTGCGACAAAAGGGTTGGGTGGACGGCAAAGCCAATGTCAAGGTGCTGACCTCTTGCCCGAGTTGCATGATGGGCTTGAATCGGTTTGAAGACGACTTGCAAAACGGTTTGCTCGAAGCCGATTACATCGTGGTCGAAATGGCCAAACACATACTGGGAGACAACTGGATGTCAGACTATGTCCTCAAGGCCAACAACGGTGGCATCGAACGGGTGTTGGTGTAATCGCCATGGCAGGATTACAAGCCCACACCCCCGTGCCCACGGACATCGTGTTGCACAACGCATCCAAGGTTTTGGAGATCGCTTTCAACAATGGCAGCCAGTTTCGTCTGCCCTTTGAGTTGCTTCGGGTTTACAGCCCCTCTGCCGAAGTGCAAGGCCATGGCCCTGGCCAAGAGGTGCTGCAAACGGGCAAAAGGCATGTGGGCATCTTGTCCCTGGAGCCTGTCGGTAATTACGGCGTTCAACCCAACTTCAGCGATGGTCACAACAGCGGGATTTTTTCTTGGGACTACCTCTACCAACTCGGCTTGAATGAACAAGCCCTGTGGGTGCAGTACCAACAACGCTTGCAAGATGCAGGTGTCGATCGCGATGCGTCCATGGCTGAGCGTGGCGGCTCGGCTTGTCAACCCTGAAAGGCGAGCATGGCAACCACCGACTTTGGTTTTAAAACCGTTGACGAGCAAGACAAAGCACGCCGTGTCCGAGGTGTGTTTGACTCGGTTGCTTCCAAGTACGACGTCATGAACGACCTGATGTCCATGGGCATGCACCGGGCATGGAAGGCCTATACCGTGATGGTGGCCAACCTGCAGGCCGGGCAACAGGTCTTGGATATTGCCGGTGGTACGGGTGACATGGCCCAAGCTTTTGCCAAACAAGTCGGTTCCACTGGTTGTGTGGTGCATACCGACATCAACTTGGCCATGTTGCGACAAGGGCGCGACAGGCTCACAGACCAGGGCTTGTTGCTGCCCACCTCCGTGTGTGATGCTGAGCAATTGCCATTCACAGACCAGCGCTTCGACCTGGTTTGTGTGGCATTTGGTTTGCGCAACATGACCCACAAGGACCGTGCTTTGCGGGAGATGGCGAGGGTGCTCAAGCCAGGCGGCAAGTTGCTGGTGTTGGAATTCTCCAAAGTTGCCCCACCACTCAGCAAGGTCTATGACTGGTATTCCTTTCAAATCCTGCCCCGACTGGGCAAAATGGTGGCCAACGATGATGCCAGTTACAGGTATTTAGCCGAGTCCATCCGCATGCATCCAGATCAGCAAACTTTGAAGGCCTTGATGCAGGCCAATGGTTTTGCGCATGTGGATGTGCACAATCTTTCTTTTGGGGTGGTGGCTTTGCATGTGGGCATCCAATGTCAGTGAAGAACGGTTGATTTTGTTGGGGAGCAATTGTCTTATGAAAATAGCCAGTTTTGTTTTGGTCTGCCTTTTGTCTCTCACCAGCTTGCATGCCGATGCGGCCCGGCGCATGGGCGGCGGTAAATCCTTTGGCAAGCAGTCCAATAACGTGTCGCAACGCGAGGGCACCCGCCCAGCCACATCTCCCTCACAAAATACTACGGCTGCCACAACGCCATCTGCAACTGCAGCTGCAGCAGCTGCTTCGCCACGGCGACCTTGGGGCGCCATGCTGGGCGGTCTGGCTGCGGGTTTGGGGCTGGCATGGTTGGCCCATTCGTTGGGCTTGGGGGCTGAGTTTGGTCAGTTCCTGATGTTTGGTCTGATTGCGTTGGCGCTGATGGTGGCGGTGGGTATGTTCATGCGCCGTCGTGTCAGCCAAAACACGCATGCCTTTGCTGGCGCTGGCAGTGCTCAAAACCCCGATCAGATGCGACAGTACAACCCTTCGAAAATCGGCAATGATGCCTCAGCGCGCCCTTGGGAAAGCAACACCGCCGAGTTTGAAAACAGCGCTGCGCCATCCCATTTCAACACACGCATTGGTTCTGCCTTGCTGGGTCACGGCAGCAACTGGCATATCCCGTCCGACTTTGATGTGCCCGGCTTTATCAGCGCCGCCAAGCACAATTTCATCACCTTGCAAGCGGCTTGGGACCGGGCGGATATTCCTGCGCTTCGCGCCATGATGACCGACAGCATGTTGATCGAGATTCAATCCCAACTGTCTGAGCGTACCGAGTTGATCCAAGGCCCAAACACCACTGAAGTGGTGATGCTGGAAGCGCAGCTGCTGGGCATTGAAGATTTAGGCCAAGGTTACATGGCAAGCGTGGAGTTCTCAGGCATGATTCGAGAAGAAATGCATGCAGGACCCAGCCCTTTCCGTGAAGTGTGGAACATGACGCGTCCCAAAGAAGGCCAAACAGGCTGGCTGGTTGCGGGTGTGCAAGCCTTGCAATAATTGCACCATCCCGCCCTTGTAGGGCCAAACCTTTTTGGGCAGCTGATTCATGGCAACCGCAATTCCCCTTGCAGAACTTTCTGTCCAACTTAGCAACTTCTTGCTTCAGCAAAAACCGCCTGTATGGTTACTCAATGAGTTGCAGGACAAATGGGTGATTGTGCTCAACCATGTTTTAGCCCAAGAGCCTGCTGCGGTGGACCGATTGCGAAGGCAACAGGGGCGCCGAATAGGTTTGTACTGGCGCTCTCACCAATTGCATTGGCAAGTCACACCAGCTGGTTTGTTGACACGTTCACTGGCCGAGCCACCTGATGACTTGACTTTGCACATCCAAGAAGACTCGCCACTGGCGCTGGTGCAAGGTTTGCGGCAAGGCATCAAACCGCCCATGCGAATCGAGGGGGATGTGATCTTGGCTGCTGAGATCAATTGGTTGGTCGACCACGTGCGTTGGGATATCGAAGAAGATTTATCCCGTGTCTTGGGGGACGCCATGGCCCATCAGATGGTAAGCGTTGCCAATCGGGTCTTGCAAGCCCTGAGCGGGTTGAGCCGCAAATGACCCGTATCTACCGGGGTGTCTTTATCGTTTGGATCGTCTTGCGGTTCGGGCTGGATGAGCTCTTGCTGTCGAGCTTCAAACAACCTTGGCTGAAAACCCTCACCCGCGTGATCACTTTGGGTCGAAATTTGGATGCGCCCCGCGGGCAAAGATTGCGTCAAGCGCTGGAACACCTGGGTCCTATTTTCGTCAAGCTCGGACAGGTCTTGTCCACGCGCAGAGATCTGCTGCCCAATGACATTGCCGATGAACTGGCCAAGTTGCAAGACCAAGTGCCACCATTTGCATCAGACATTGCTGTGGCCTCGATTGAGCGTGCATTTGACCGTCAGGTGGACGAGATCTTCAGTGAGTTTGAGCGCACCCCAGTCGCCAGCGCGTCTATCGCTCAGGTTCATTTTGCAAAGCTGCGCAATGCACAGGGCATGGAACGAGAGGTTGCAGTCAAGGTACTCAGACCAGGCATGCTCAAGGTGATCAACAAAGACCTGGAGTTGATGCACACCATGGCGCTGTGGCTTGACCGACTGTCTACTGATGGCAAAAGGCTCAAGCCACGCGAGGTGGTGGCCGAGTTTGACAAATACTTGCACGATGAACTCGATTTGGTGCGTGAGGCCTCCAATGCCACACAGTTGCGTCGAAACATGGAAGGCCTCAACCTGGTGTTGATTCCTGAAATGGTCTGGGAGTATTGCCACCAAGAAGTCATCGTCATGGAGCGGATGCATGGTTTGCCAATCAGCCAGATTGAGGGTTTGAGAAATGCGGGCGTTGACATCCCCAAGCTGGCCCGCGATGGCGTCACTATTTTCTTCACACAGGTGTTCAGAGATGGGTTTTTCCACGCAGACATGCACCCTGGCAATATCCAAGTCAGTGTGGCACCGGCAAGCTTCGGCCAATACGTGTCGCTTGATTTTGGCATCGTGGGTACGCTCACCGAGTTTGACAAAGAATATTTGGCGCAGAATTTCAATGCTTTTTTTCTCCGCGATTACAAACGGGTGGCGCAATTGCATATCGAGTCAGGTTGGGTGCCAGCCAACACCCGTGTCGACGAACTTGAGTCTGCTATTCGATCTGTCTGCGAGCCTTACTTTGACCGACCGCTGAAAGAAATTTCGTTGGGCATGGTGTTGATGCGGCTGTTTCAGACTTCTCGCCGATTCCAGGTTGAAATTCAGCCGCAGCTGGTTTTGCTGCAAAAGACCCTGCTCAACATCGAGGGCTTGGGTCGGGAGCTGGACCCCGACTTGGATTTGTGGAGCACTGCCAAACCATTTTTGGAGAAATGGATGCTCGAGCAAGTCGGGCCCCAACGCTTGTGGAACCAACTCAAAATAGAAGCTCCGCAGTTGGCCAAAATGTTGCCTGAATTACCGCGTTTGGTGCATTCTTTTTTGCGGCGTGACCATGAAGATCAACGCAAGCAACTGTTGTCCTTGTTACACGCACAGCGCAAAACCAACCAAACACTTCAGACCATTTTGCTGTTGTCATTGGGTTTTGTGGCAGGCATTGTGATCACGGCGGTGCTCAGTGTCTTCACTTTGGGCAATTGATCAATCCTCTGGCCGAACAGCAGCGCGTCTTTGCTGTCGGGCGGTATGAATCCCATAGATCACAACAGCCAGGGTAACGACCACCATCAGCAAGGTCGCTGCAGCATAAATAGACGGATTCACACCACGCCTGGCGTAGCTGAAAATAACCTGTGGCAATGTGGTGACACCTGGGCCAGCCAAGAACTCCGAAATGACCACATCATCGAATGACAAGGTAAAGGTCAGCAGCCAAGCTGCCACCAGTGCTTGCGACATGTTGGGCAGGGTGACCAAGAAAAAAACTTGGTAAGGTTTGCAACCCAAGTCCAAAGCAGCTTCTTCAATCGAGCGGTCCATCTCTTTCAAGCGGGATTGAATCACGACACAGGCATAAGCCATGCCGAGCAAAGCATGCCCCAAAATGATGGTTAACGCACCACGTTCAGGCCAACCCATCATGCGCTCCATGCCAACAAACAGCAGGAGCAGCGACAGACCAATGATCACTTCAGGCATGACCAACGGGGAGCTGAGCATGGCATTGAACAAAGTACGCCCTTTGAATTGACCAAAACGCACCAAGGCAAAGGCGGCCAAGGTCGCCAAAACCGTGGCCAGCGTAGCGCTCAGCAAGGCAACGTTAAAAGACAAGAAAAAGCCATCGACCAACCGGTTGTCATTGAGCAATGCCAGATACCAGCGCAGAGAAAACCCCGTGAACACGCTGTCTTGGCGTGTGCTGTTGAAAGAGAAAGTGATCAGAAAAAGCAGGGGAAGGTAAAAAAAACCAAACACCCCCGCCAGCCAAAATCGTCCTATGTATTTGCGCCTGCCTTGTTTGTGCATCAGGATGATTCCTGCTCTACTTTGCGCGCCAAACGTTGGTTGTACCAAGCCAAGGGCACAACGATACCCACGATCATGACCACCGACAAAGCACTTGCGCGGGGCCAGTTGTTGCTGCTGAACATTTCATCCCATACAACCCGCCCAATCATCAGGTTTTCTGCGCCACCGAGCAGGGAGGGAATCACGAATTCACCTAAACAAGGAATGAAGACAAGAATGGAGCCGGCCACGATGCCCGAACGGCTCATAGGAACCGTGATCATCCAAAAGCTTTTCCAAGGGGTTGCCCCCAGGTCTTGAGCGGCTTCAAGCAAACGGTCGTCGAGTTTGACCAAGTTGGCATACAGCGGCAGAACCATGAAAGGCAGATAGACATAGGTCATACCCACCAACATAGACACGTCGTTATAGAGCAATTGCACAGGCTCTTGAATCAGACCAAGCCACATCAGCAAATGGTTGATCAGTCCTTGGTCCGCCAGGATCCCTTTCCAGGCATAAACACGCAACAAGAAAGAGGTCCAAAACGGCAGCATCACCATCAACAGCAACAGGGGTCTGACAGAAGGTGCGCTGCGGGCTAAAAAGTAGGCGAATGGGTACCCAAAAAACAAGCATAAAACCGTTGTCCAAAAAGCGTACTTGACTGACAACACATAGGACTCGATGTAGAGGGTCTGACCCCAACCCGATTCAGGGTCAATGAGCAAAGACAGGTAGTTGGCGAATTTCAGATGCAAGGTGGCGCGACCTGCATCCATCTGCACCAGCGGTGCAAAAGGGTCTAGCCCCTCGCCCATGTCGGTCACGCTGATGCGCAACAAAATCAAAAAAGGGACAGCAAAGAAAAGCAACAGCCAAAACCAAGGAATGCCCAGCACGAGCCTGCGCCCGCGCTGGAGAACCAGTTGATTCAGACCAAGAGGATAAGTCTTCAAGGCAACAGTGAAATCAGCATGAAGACGGCGAGTACCTCAATATCAAGGGCTCGCCTGGTGTCTTCACTTGCCTTTTTTGAAGCTGCTGTAGACAGCTGTCATGGATTCACGACCTGCATTGCCCAGGGCCGCAGGTGCCACCATCAGCTTCAGGTTGGCCTCGTCAGGGAACACCGCTTTGTTTTGTGCGGTGGCTGGCTCGACATTGGCCAAGCTGGCCTTGTTGGCGGTGGGGTAACCCAGTTCGTTGGTCAGCGCCGCTGAGACTTCAGGCTTCAAGAAGTAATTGATGAAAGCCATGGCGTTGTTGGGGTGCTTGGCATCCGCAGGCACAGCCAAGGTGTCAAAGAAGATCAAGCCACCGGTGCTGGGCAGAAGGGCTTCGATTTCTTGACCGCTGTTGTTTTCTGCAGCACGTTTGGCAGCGATGTTGATGTCACCCGCCCAACCCAAGGCCACACAAGCTTTGCCACCAGCCAAGTCATCGATCATGGTGCTGGAGAACAAGCGAATGTCTTTGCGCACCTTTGCAAGCATTTCGCCAGCTGCTTTGTGGTCTGCAGCATCCTCAGAGTAGGCGTTTTTACCTATGTAATGCAGTGCGGGTGGCAACACTTCGGTGGGTGAATCAAGGAAGGCAATGCCACAAGATTTGAGTTTGCTCGTGTATGTGGGGTTAAACACCAAGTCCCAAACGTTCTCGGGCATGGGCGTATTGCCCAAGGCTTTAGCTACTTTGGCTTTGTTGATGCCCACGGTAGTGAAGCTCCAAGCCCAGGGCAGCACGTGCTCGTTGCCAGCATCGACACCAACCAACTTTTGCATCAAGTCGGCATCCAGGTTTTTGTAATTAGGGATTTGGGCTTTGTCGAGTTTTTTCAACAAACCCGCTTCAATTTGGGCTTTGACGAACACAGAGCCTGGCACCACGATGTCATAGCCAGAGTTGCCAGCCACCAATTTGGCTTGCAGTGCTTCATTGTTTTCAAAGGTTTGGTAGTTGACCTTGATACCTGTTTCTTTTTCGAAGTTGGCAATCATGTCTTGGGCGACGTAATCGGGCCAGTTGTACACATTAAGTACTTTTTCTTCAGTGTTGACGGCGGCAGCTGGTGCGGGTGCTTGGGCTTGGGGCTCTTCTTTCTTACCGCAGGCAGCAACTGCCAAACAAGCCACGACAACCAGTAAAAGACGTTTATTCATGATGGCAAAAACTCCATAAAACAAGTAGGGGGAGAACCTTGGTCAGGAACGCTTGGTAGCGCGCCAGGCGCGTAGTATAGGGACAGATGCTGACGAACTTCGGAAATTCGGCTTGTAGAGAGAAAAAGCTTACAATCTCAGGCTAGAAACGATCTTCATCACCAGCGAAAACACCATGCCAATTTATGCCTATCAGTGCGGATCTTGCGGCTTCGCTAAAGATCATCTTCAAAAAATTTCCGATCCGCCTTTGAACACTTGTCCCTCATGCGGCAAGCCTACTTTCAGCAAGCAACTCACAGCCGCTGGATTCCAGCTTAAGGGCTCCGGTTGGTATGCGACTGACTTCAAGGGCGGCAGCAGCCCTGCCGCCACGCCCGCTGACGCGCCTGCAACAGACAGTGGTGGCGCTGCAGTGGCCACCGATGCACCTGCAGCAAGCGCCTCCAGCGCTTGTGCCCCTTCTTGCGCTTGCCACTGACCTACCAGCCCATGAATCTCAAAAAATACATCTTGGCTGGACTGCTTGTCTGGCTGCCTTTGGCGATCACATTGTGGGTGCTGAGCTGGTTGGTTGGCGCCATGGATGGTATTTTTGCCAATGTGCTTTCCGGATTGGCCAGTTTTTTGCCTCAGTCTTTCAGTGACAGCTTTGGCCACCTTCAAAGTGTGCGTGGTTTGGGTGTGGTGCTGGTTGTGCTGGTGTTGGTGCTCACCGGTGCGTTGGCATCGAATGTGGTGGGCAATTGGTTGGTCAAACAATGGGACAAGTTGTTCACCCACATACCGATTGTCAAATCCATCTACACCAGTGTCAAAAAGGTTTCAGACACTTTGTTCTCCAGCAATGGCAATGCTTTTCGCCGTGCTGTGTTGATCCAATATCCCCGCGCAGGTGCATGGACCATTGCTTTTCAAACCGGTGCGCCAACGGGTGAAGTGGCCCATCACCTGGGTGAAGGTTTCATGAGTGTCTATGTGCCTACTACCCCTAACCCCACCAGTGGTTTTTTTCTGCTCGTTCCCAGTCAAGATGTCATTGAGCTTGACATGTCAGTAGACGAAGCCCTGACTTATGTGATTTCCATGGGGGCCGTATCCCCTGGCCAAATCCAAACTGACCAAACACCTCATTGAAGACGGGTGCCAATGCACCAGCGGTCCCATACACCTACAGCAATCAAGAAAGAGTCAGCACCATGACCATGAGATCACATTACTGCGGTTTGGTTACCGAGGTCATTCAAGGTCAACAGGTGACTTTGTGCGGCTGGGTCAATCGTCGCCGTGACCATGGTGGTGTGATATTTGTGGATTTGCGCGACCGCGAAGGCTATGTGCAGGTGGTTTGCGACCCAGACCGCCCGGAGATGTTCAAACAAGCCGAAGAGTTGCGCAACGAGTTTTGCATTCAGATCAAAGGTTTGGTGCGTTTGCGTCCGGATGGCACTGTCAATGATCAGCTGAAAAGTGGAAAAATTGAGGTGCTGTGCCATGAACTGCTTGTCTTGAACCCCTCGGTCACACCGCCCTTTCAGCTCGATGATGACCATTTGTCAGAGACCACACGCCTGACACACCGTGTCTTGGATTTACGTCGCCCCTACATGCAAAAAAACCTGATGCTGCGCTATAAGGTGGCAATGGCGGTGCGCCGCTTTTTGGATGACAACGGCTTCATCGACATAGAAACACCCATGCTTACCAAAAGCACTCCTGAGGGCGCTCGTGACTACCTAGTACCCAGCCGGGTTCATGACGGCCATTTCTTCGCGCTGCCCCAATCACCTCAGTTGTTCAAGCAACTGTTGATGGTGGCTGGCTTTGACCGCTACTACCAAATCACCAAATGTTTCCGTGATGAAGATTTGCGCGCAGACCGTCAGCCTGAATTCACCCAAATCGATATCGAAACCTCCTTCTTGGGTGAAGAGGAAATCCGCGCCATGTTCCAACTCATGATCCAAGGCGTGTTCTCTAGCGTGCTCCATATCGAATTGGGCGACTTCCCCGTCATCGCCTACTCAGAGGCCATGCATCGCTTTGGTTCGGATAAGCCCGACCTGCGCGTGCAACTCGAATTCACCGAGCTCACCGATGTCATGGCCGATGTGGACTTCAAGGTGTTCAGCGCACCCGCCACCACGCCAGGCGGACGCGTGGTTGCCTTGCGCGTGCCACAGGGCGGCGAGATGAGCCGAGGAGAGATCGACGGCTACACCGAATTTGTGAAGATTTATGGTGCCAAAGGCTTGGCCTGGATCAAGGTCAACGAAGTCGCCAAGGGCCGCGACGGTTTGCAGTCGCCAATTGTGAAAAACCTGCACGACCAGGCCATCGCCGAGATTTTGCAGCGCTGCGGCGCCCAAGATGGTGACTTGCTGTTTTTTGGCGCAGACAAAGCCAAGGTGGTGAACGATGCGATCGGTGCCTTGCGCTTGAAAATTGGACACAGTGAATTTGGCAAGAAGCAAGGTTTGCTGGAAAACCGCTGGGCCCCTTTGTGGGTGGTGGATTTCCCGATGTTCGAATATGACGAGGAGGCCAAGCGCTACAACGCGGTTCACCATCCTTTCACCGCCCCAAAAGACGGTCACGAAGATTGGATGGTCACCGCGCCTGATAAGTGCATTGCCAAGGGCTATGACATGGTGCTCAATGGCTGGGAAATTGGCGGCGGTTCGGTGCGAATTCACCGCGCCGATGTGCAGCAAAAGGTATTTGATGCCCTCAACATCTCGCCCGCAGAAGCCCAAGTGAAGTTTGGTTTTTTGTTAGACGCCCTGCAATATGGCGCTCCTCCCCATGGCGGCTTGGCCTTCGGCCTGGACCGCATCGTGACCCTGATGACCGGTGCCGACTCCATTCGCGATGTGATTGCCTTTCCCAAGACCCAGCGAGCACAATGTTTATTGACGCAAGCGCCATCTCTGGTGGATGAACATCAATTGCGTGAACTGCACATTCGTTTGCGTCATGTGGATGCCCAAGGGGCCAGCGGCTGAAACTGAATATCTATATAAAAGTACTCTTTTCATAAATTCTTTTTGATATTTATAAATACTTAAATACCTTTTTAAAGGGGTATTTTGGTTTTATTTCAATCCCAAGAGTTATTCTGGATCGCCAAAGCAGTACTTTGTGGGAATAACATTCCTGCATGAACTCCATTTTGTATTCTATTTTCAGGCTGCGTTCCGAGATCAGCGAATCGGATAAAAAACGGTTTGTTCAGTTTGCACTGCTGCTGGGTGCAGTGCTGGCAGGCTTTCAAGCAATCGATGGCGCCCATGGTTTGGGCTATGTCTATTTCAGTGGGTTGGTTGCATTTACATTGCTGCTGGCATTGAGCTTTTTCCCTGTCAGCCTGTCATGGTCGACACACGGTCTGCTGGGTGTTTCCTTGCTGTGTGGATTTGTTTTGGCCATGCAAACCGGCGGAATTTATTCGCCCACCTTGTTGTGGTTGGCCATCATTCCCAATTTGGCTTTGTTTGTGCTGCACCAAAAAGCCACTTTGCTGTGGGTGCTGTTCGTGATGTGCATCTTGTTCATCACCGCAAAGTTGACCAATCTGTCAGCGCTGACCAACACCGACGTGACGAGTCACAGCCCCGGCATCTGGGCAACATCTCATTTGATCGGTGTGCAATTGTGTGCCATGCTGATTCATTGGCTTCATGACTGGCAATATCGCCGAAAAAGTCAGCGGGTCGATGCCAGTATTCGGCGCATGAAAAGCGTCAAGCAACATCTCGAAATGACCGAGTCATACAAAGACCGGTTCTTGGCCAATGTCAGCGAGGATTTGCGAGCACCCATGAATGCCATTTTGGGATACAGCGATGTGTTGGCTGACAAGGCCAAATACAAACCAGCCTTGACTGACACGGTTCATCACATTCGCAGTTCCATCAAACAACTGCTTGAATTGACCAACAGCATTTTGGACCACGCCCAATTGATAGAGGGTAAATTGAAGTTGACCTTCAAGCCAGTTTCGGTTGAGGAACTCGTGCAAGAGCAATGGGCCAATTGGAATGGCAAAGAGGGTGTGCAATTTCAAGTGCAGGTTGACACCGCCATGCCGCAATGGCTTTTGTGCGACCCACAGCGCTTGCGTCAAATCATCCGTATTTTGCTCAGCAATGCAAGCAAGTTCACGCAACAAGGGCATGTCAAGCTCGCATTCAGCTATCCCAATCAACAATTGAAGATAGATGTCCACGACACCGGCATCGGTATTTCAGAAGAGGTCAAGACATACATCTTTAAACGCTTTGAGCAAGGCGACGGCCGTCTCGGTTATGAATTTGGGGGTATTGGTTTGGGGCTGCCCAATGCATTGGAATTGACAAGCTTGTTTGGTGGGTCCATGGGTTTTGAAAGCCATGACAACCAAGGATCCCATTTTTGGGTCGAGTTGCCGATCAGCGCCCACAGCTGCGAGACAGACCAAGCAGCAGCGCAGGTCCAATTCAATGCTACCCAAGCATGCCGAATTTTGGTAGTCGACGATCAAGCGGTGAGCATGCTGGTGACGATACAAACACTTCGTCGAATGCTGCCATTTGCCGAACTGGCTTCGGCCGCCAGTGGCCAAGAGGCAATCGACTATCTTGAGCAAAACACCGTTGACTTGGTATTGATGGATGTATGGATGCCCGACATGGATGGACCCAACACTTGCAGTCACCTATTGCGCAATCAGACCCAGTTAGCAAGACCACCCATGGTGATTGGTCTGACTGCAAGCACACATCCCAAAGACCGACTGCGCTGTTTGGATGCAGGCATGCATGACGTGATCATCAAGCCGCTAGACCCACAACACGTTTTCCAAGTGGTTTCGCGCGCTCTGGCAGCACAGCAAAGCAGTGGTATTTACTCGCAAGGGCATGTCTGAGACCATGGGCATTCGAATGACATCAGCGGATTTGGAGTGGTTGGGGAGCAAAGAGGCGGCCGCCTCTGAAGCGAACAAGACCCTGACACACTTGACCAATCAAGAGCGAATCCAAATTTTCATGTTCCCATGGGTGATCAGTCTGGTGATCTTTGTCTTGTCCTTGCAGGCCCCAAGCTCGCTGGTTAAATGGATCGGGTTGTTAGGCAGTGCGATGCTAGCCGTTTCGCCCTTGCTGTTCATGACCGGCATGCGAAAACGTCATGTGGTGCATTTGACTTGTACTGTGTGCTGCTTGTGTGCATGCGCAATCGCTTGGTACAGCGGGGGTATTTTGTCGGCGCAATTGGCTTGGTTGATCTTGTTGCCTATGATGCCGCTGAGATTGATTTCTATCCGCGCGGGTGTGTTTTGGTTGATGCTCAGCCTGGTTATTTTTGTGCTGTTTGGCTGTTTGCATCACCATGGAATTGGCCATGTGGCCGACCATGCCTCAGCAGAGTATTTCAATTGGACGATTTGGCAACGGATTTTTTTGAGCCTTTGCATGCTGTCTCTCCCTTGGTATTACACCAACTTGTACAGCAAGTCGATTGAGTTACTCAAGCATCAAAACAAGCTGATCAGACTGAAGAAACATGAACTTCAGCAGGCTAAAGTCAGCAAGAAAAAATTCATTTCACGCTTAAGCCATGAAATGCGTACCCCCATGAATGCAATCATCGGGTTTTCGCATTTGTTGCAGTCGCAAATCGACAATGACGAAAGTGTCGCCTCTGTCATCCGACACGTTGAGTCGACTTCCCAACATTTGCTCACCATCATCAATGGCATCATGGACTACACATTGCTTTTGGATGGGCGCTTAAAAATCAGCAAAGAGTTGGTTGATGTCAATGCTTTCATAGCTCAAACCACCAAGATGTTTGAGCAACGGGTGAGGAGCATGCAAATCGACTATGCCTGCTTGTTACCCACCGATCAGCCCAGCATGGCCATGCTGGACGCACCAAGGTTACGTTTGGTGCTGTTGTATTTGATTGAACACGCACTGGAGAGAACATTCCAAGGACATGTGCACTTGAAAGTGCAGCACAGCAGCGATCATGTGGTGTGTTTGTTGGAAGATTCAGGATTGGGTTTGACACCAGAGGATTTGGCGGTTTTCAACGAGCCCAATTCAACGCATCGCATCATTTCAACCCAACATGCCGATGCCGCTGCTCGAATGGGCTTGCTCATGGCAAATGCATTGGTACAGATGATGGGAGGTGAATTGTTGGCGCACAACCTTAGCCATGCTAAGGGTGTGAGTGTGCGTTTGACCCTGCCAGTGAAGTGGCAGTTTTCTCCCTTTCATGCCCTAGAACAGGCAACTCAACCAAGCCTGGATGCTGATCAAAGTGTCATGACCAGTTCCTCAGTGATCCATGTCCTGATCGTTGATGACAACCCGGTCAATCGCTTGTTGGTGAACCAAGTCATCATGTCTGAATGGCCCCATGCCCGGGTCGTGCAAGCTGAAAATGGCAAAAATGCACTGTCCGTGTTGGATACCCAAGCTTTTGATATCGTGCTCATGGACATGCTTATGCCGGAAATGGATGGCATTGAGGCCACCGGTGTTTTGCGTCATTCGGTAGACCAAATCAATCGCCACGTGCCCATCCTGGGCCTGACTGCCAATATCAGCATCGATGACCATATCCGCTGTATCAAAGCGGGTATGAACGATGTGGTCCTCAAGCCATTTGACAAGGAAAAATTAGTGAAACGCATACACCAATTGCTCGAAAGCAATCGTCAGCAAGCCCAGGTCCCGGTGACTGACCCTGCGACATGATGCGCGCCCCTGGCTTGACCCCGCTGGCTTGAGGAATTTTCTCCGCCCAACAGGGATTTGCAGATGGGCTGTTAGCATCCCACACTTGACCAAACAGTTTTACCAATACATGTCCTCTTCCAATGCCGAACAAGGTGTCCCGATCTCCGTGAAGATTCGAGAGCGAGTCTTAGCAGCGCGTAAACGGTTTCATGCCAATGACAACATCTCTGAATTTCTGCTGCCCGGTGAACTCGAGTCTTTGTTAGATGAAGTTGAAGGCAAGATGCGTGGCGTGTTGGACAGTTTGGTCATCGATACCATCAACGACCACAACACCAATGACACCGCCCGTCGCGTGGCCAAGATGTACTTGAATGAGGTATTTCGCGGTCGCTATGCTCAAGCGCCCTTGATCACCGAATTCCCCAATGCAGAGAAGCTCAATGAATTGATGATTGTTGGGCCAATTACTGTGCGCAGTGCTTGCAGCCACCACTTCTGCCCTGTCATTGGCAAAGTGTGGATCGGTATTTTGCCCAACAAAACCACCAACGTGATTGGCTTGTCCAAATATGCGCGCTTGGCCGAATGGGTGATGGGCCGTCCACAGATTCAAGAAGAAGCAGTGGTTCAGTTGGCTGACTTGATTCAATCCAAAACCTGTCCTGACGGTTTGGCTTTGGTGATGGAAGCCACCCACTACTGCATGTCATGGCGGGGCGTCAAAGACATGGACAGCCGCATGATCAACTCGGTCATGCGGGGTGCTTTTTTGAACAACCCCGATTTGCGTCGCGAGTTCTTGGCTTTGATTCCTCAAAAGCCCTGAGTACTTGTCGATGCAGGCCATGCGTGAGTTGCTGGGTTGTGATTTCAGCAGCAGCCCCTCCAAGCGCAAAGCCATCGTCATGGCTTGGGGAACATGGCAACACAACCGGGTCACATTGGGCTATTTGCAACGCTGTGAGTCACTTCAAGCTTTCAAGCAAACGCTTTGCACCAAACCTGCTTGGGTTGGCGGTTTCGACCTGCCATTTGGGTTACCTCGTGAGTTGGTGGAGCAACTGGGTTGGCCCACCGATTGGCTGTCTTGTATCGCGCATTACGCTTCCTTGTCGCGCGCACAGATACGGGAGGAGTTTGCGGGGTTTTGCAATGCCCGCCCGGTGGGGGGCAAATTTGCGCACCGCGCCACCGACCTTCATGCGGGCTCGAGCCCATCAATGAAATGGGTCAATCCTCCGGTCGCGTTCATGCTGCATGCGGGCGTGCCTTTGTTGCTTGAAGCGGGCGTGTACCTGCCCGGTTTGCATGACGGTGACAGCCAGCGGGTTGCGCTCGAGGCCTATCCAGGGATGTGGGCCAAACGAGTTTTGGGTAAACGCAGTTACAAAAGTGATACCCCAGCCAAACACACCGCTGATCGCTTGATCGCCCGCAAAGACCTGTTGCATGCCCTGGTGTGGGGGCATGAGCAACTGCCTGTGCGTTTGAAAATGACCACAGCCCTGCAAGATGCGTTGATAACAGACGCCAGTGGTGACAGCATTGACGCGGTCTTGTGCATGTTGCAAGCGGCCAAGGCAGACCAACAGCACCAAGCAGGCCAGACTTTGTATGGCCTGCCAACCCGCCTGGACCCGCTGGAGGGTTGGATCGTGGGGGCATGACCGACCGACCATACCTGGCCAGCATCAAAGTGATAGACAAACCAGGTTTTGTCTGGGTGAAAGATGAATCAAGGGTGCTCGAGTCAGGCCAACAACATCTGCTTGGCCTTTAACGATTGGCGCGCGAGGCACAGACCAAACAATCGGTTTGACGTTGCAGGCGAATTTCAGTCCAACTCAAATCTCGCCCATCCATCATCTGAAATCGCCCTGCCAACGAGCTGCCCAAACCCGCCAGCAGTTTGATCGCCTCAGCAGCTTGCAAACTGCCGATCACGCCGACCAAAGGCGCCAAGACGCCCATGGTCGAGCAACTGACCTCATGCGGTGCTTGGTCGACTGGAAAAACACAGGCATAGCATGGTGAGTGGGGGTCACGCACATCGTAGGTGGTGAGCTGTCCATCCAAGCGAATGACTGCGCCGCTGACCAAAGGGACACCATGGCGAACACAGGCAGCATTCACCGCTTGCCGGGTTTGAAAGTTGTCGCTGCAATCCAAAACCACCTGAGCTGAACCTACCAGTTGGTCCAGCAAAGCAGCATCAGCGCGTTCACCCACGGTTTCCACATGGCAGTCTGGGTTGAGGGCGAGCATGGCTGTGCGGGCCGACAGCACCTTGGGCTGGCCAATGCGCTCAGTGGTATGGGCGATTTGACGCTGCAGGTTGGTGAGATCGACGGTATCGTGGTCAACCAGGGTGATGGTGCCGATGCCCGAGGAGGCGAGATACAGCGCAGCCGCGCAGCCTAAACCCCCAGCACCCAAGACCAGGGCATGGCTGGCCAACAGCTTGTCTTGCCCCTCATCGCCCAACCCATTGAGCAGGATATGACGCGAGTAGCGCAGCAGTTGGGCGTCATTCACGCCTTACTGTTCCTTGTTTTCAGCGGGGCGCTCTGCCTGGGTTTTGCTGACCTTGACCGGCAGGTTTTTCAGGTGGTTCAAGGCTTGTTGCAACTGGAAGTCATCTGCACTGCCGAACTCAGGTGATTTGCGCTCAGCCACAGGCTTTTTGGACTCTTCTTCCAATCGCTTGAGGGCCTCTTCGCGGGCCTTTTCACGGGCCGGGTCTTTCTCTTCGGCGCCTTGTCCGCTGTTGAGGTGTTTCTCCAGATCAGCTTCACGGGTACGCAATGCCGCATAGGGGCTACCTTCGGCCGTGTCATCCAACAACAATTCAGGCACGATCCCTTTGGCTTGGATCGAGCGACCGCTGGGGGTGTAGTAGCGAGCGGTGGTGATTTTCAAAGCGGTTTCAGCGCCGAGTTGACGCACAGTCTGAACCGAGCCCTTGCCAAAGGTTTGGCTGCCCATGAGGGTGGCGCGTTTGTGGTCTTGCAAGGCGCCAGCCACGATCTCACTGGCTGAGGCTGAGCCCTCATTGACCAGCACCACCAAGGGTATTTTTTTGAACACGCCTTTGGTGTTTTTGTCCAACGCAGCCACACTGTCTTGGCCGCCTCGGCGCAAGTAAAACTCTGGCGCTGCTTTGAAGGTGAATTTGCTTTCCTCCAATTGGCCGTTGGTGGAGACCACGGTCACGTTATCAGGCAAAAACACGGCAGAGATGGCCACAGCTGCATCAAGCAAACCGCCCGGGTCGTTTCGCAGGTCGAGCACCAGACCCTTCATCTTGGGATCTTGCTTGTAGAGTTCTTCAAGCTTGCGGGTCAGGTCGTCCACGGTGCGCTCTTGAAACTGGCTGACCCGTATCCAGCCAAAGCCGTTTTCGATCATCTTGCTCTTGACGCTGACGGTCTTGATTTCTTCGCGGATGATGGTGACCGGAAAAGTGCGGTTTTCAGATTTGCGGTAAACCGTGAGCAGCACCTTGGTTTTGGGTTCGCCACGCATGCGCTTGACCGCTTCGTTGAGCGACAAGCCTTTGACCGAGGTGTCGTCAACCTTGGTGATCAGGTCACCTGGCTTCAAACCGGCACGGTCGGCTGGAGAGCCTTCAATCGGGGAGACCACTTTGACCAAGCCGTCTTCTTGCGAAATTTCAATGCCCACACCCACAAACTTACCGGTGGTCCCTTCACGGAATTCTTTGAAGGATTTTTTGTCAAAGTACTGTGAATGCGGATCCAGGCTGGAGACCATGCCAGAGATCGCGTCGTTGATGAGTTTTTTCTCATCCACAGGCTCAACATAGTCACTCTTGACCATGCTGAAAACAGCTGCCAACTGCTGAAGTTCCTCCAGGGGCAAGGGCGCCATGTTGGCACGAGCCACGGTTTGGAGGGAGAACGTGGTCAAAGCGCCGGTGAGCGCACCGATCGTCAACCAACCTGCAATTTTGAGTTTCTGACTCATAAGCACCTTGTAAGTGGAATAACGCTGTAACCAGCTTTTAATAAGCATAGTCTACCGGTTAAGCCATGGGTATGCATACCCATGAAGTCATGGCCCCGACTCAAGCTGGATTCTTGGCCAGGGCTTGTTCGTGAAGGTAGTAATGCCTGATGGGTCGCAGCTGGGCGTCCAATTCGTAGACCAACGGCATTCCATTGGGAATATTCAAGCCAACGATGTCCTGGTCGGAAATGCCATCGAGGTGCTTCACCATGGCGCGGATCGAGTTGCCATGGGCGCTGATCAGCACCCGCTTGTCATTGAGCAAGGCTGGCGCGATCGATTCCTCCCAAAACGGCATGACCCGCTCGAACGTGTCTTTGAGGCACTCGGTCAGGGGAATTTGTTCTGGCTTTAATTTGGCGTAACGCAGGTCCTGACGCTCACTGCGCGCGTCTTCTGCGGCCAGTGGAGGCGGTGGTACGTCATAGCTGCGTCGCCAAGCCCATACCTGGGCATCGCCAAATTGTTGTGCAGTTTGCGCCTTGTCCAGGCCTTGCAATGCCCCGTAATGACGCTCGTTCAAGCGCCAATCGTGAACCACCGGCAGCCAGCTGCGGTCCATGCCAGCGAGCACTTGCCACATGGTGTGAATGGCCCGTTTGAGCAAGCTGGTGTAGCCCAGGTCAAATTCAAAGCCGTGGGACTTGAGCAGCTCTCCCGCAGCCTGGGCTTGTGCCACTCCAGTGGCTGTGAGTTCGACATCGGTCCAACCGGTAAAGCGATTTTCGAGATTCCAGAGGGATTCGCCGTGGCGAATCAAGACGAGCTTGAACATGGGGAGAAAACACCTTGCAGGCGATGGACAGATAAATGATTCTAAAATGACTTGAAATAATTTTTCAGGGTGCTTGCGTGGATTTTGTCATTGAAAACTGGATGTTGATTTTTATTGCCCTGTCATCAGGCGTGGCATTGATGCTGCCCAACCTGCAAACCATGGGCTCGGCTGGTGTGACGCCTACCCAAGCTGTGCTGATGATCAACCGTGAAAAAGCCAATATCGTTGATGTCCGCTCCGCCGAAGAGTTCGCCAACGGCCACCTGATTGGCTCGCGCCATGTGCCTGTCGATAGGTTGAAAGACGATTTGAGCAAAACCATCGCTGACAAAAAGCGTCCCCTGATTCTTGTTTGCGCCACCGGCATGCGTTCAGGACGCGCGCTAGGCATTGCCAAAGCTCAAGGCTTCGAGCAGGCACACAGCCTAAGCGGTGGCTTGAAGATCTGGCAAGAAGCCAATCTGCCTCTCGAAAAAGCCTGAAGCATCCCTAACCCAGCCTGTAACCCACAGCCATGCCACCAGTCAAAATGTTCACCACCGCGGTCTGTCCTTATTGCGTTCGAGCCAAGCAGTTGTTAAAAGCGCGTGGTGTCGACCATATCGAAGAGGTGCGCATCGACCTGCTGCCCGAAGAACGCGACCGCATGATGAGCATGACTGGTAGGCGCACAGTGCCGCAAATTTTCATTGGCGACATCCATGTCGGCGGTTGCGACGAATTGATGGCATTGGACAACCGTGGCGGACTCCTCCCCCTGCTCCAACCAAACTGAGATAATCCGCCATCCCTAACCCCACCCGCGATGGCATGGTTGCTTCGGCGGGTTTTTTATCTTTCAGGAAGCCCCATGGCCGACAACCTCGAACCCGTGTTCCATATTCAGCGTGTCTATCTCAAAGACCTGTCGTTGGAGCAGCCAAATTCCCCCGCCATTTTGTTGTCCCAAGAAACCCCATCGGTGGACATCCAAATCGGCATCGGCGCTGAAAATATCGGCGATGGTTTGTATGAAGTGATCGTGACCGCCACCGTGACAACCTCCATCAAAGACCAAACCATGTTCTTGGTGGAAGCCAAGCAAGCCGGTATTTTTGAAATTCGCCACATGCCCGAGGGCCAACTAGAACCGATCCAAGGCATCGCTTGCCCCCAAATCGTTTATCCCTATTTGCGCGGTAACGTGGCTGACGTGATCCAGCGTGCGGGTTTCCCACCGGTGCACATGGCTGAAATCAATTTCCAAGCCATGTACGACCAGCAGCAGCAAATGAAAGCCGAGCAGCAACTCCAGTGAAGCTGCTCATCCTCGGTGCTGGCGCATGGGGCACAGCGTTGGCCATCCAAGCCAGCCCGCGCCACCAAGTCACCTTGTGGGCGCGCAGCCAGGCCGTCATCGAAGACATACGCTTGCGCCAAGCCAATCAGCGCTACTTGCCTGGGCAACGGCTTCCCGATAATCTGCAACTGAGCCATGCACCGTTGGCGTCGTGCTTGGCCGAGGCTGACTTGGTGGTGGTCGCGGTCCCCATGGCCGCCTTGCGTGACATGTTGTTGGCCTGCGCACCCTTGCTGGCACAACGACCTGTGGCTTGGCTGTGCAAGGGTTTCGAGGCGGTGCTGCCCTCGATCGCCAATCCCAACGCCGCTTTTGGTTTGCTGGCCCACGAGGTGCAACAGCAAATCGCCCCACAGATGCAAGCGGGCATGCTGAGTGGCCCCAGCTTTGCGCAAGAAGTGGCAGCCCGCCAGCCCGCCGCTTTGGTGGCTGCCAGCACCCACGCTGCGGTGCGAGACGCCTTGGTGCAAGCCTTCCATGGCGACAAGCTGCGGGTCTATGCCAATGACGACATCGTCGGCGTGGAAGTCGGCGGTGCGGTGAAAAACGTGATGGCGATTGCCACCGGATTGTGTGATGGCCTGAACTTGGGCTTGAACGCCCGTGCCGCCTTGATCACACGCGGCTTGGCCGAGATGACCCGGCTTGGCTTGGCCATGGGCGCCAGGGCCGATACTTTCATGGGCCTGAGCGGCTTGGGCGATTTGGTCCTGACCGCAACCGGTGACCTGAGCCGCAACCGCCAAGTGGGTTTGGCGCTGGCGCAAGGCAAGTCTTTGGACCAGGTGCTGCGCTCTTTGGGGCATGTGGCCGAAGGGGTTTACAGCGCCCACACCGTGGTGCAACGTGCCCAGCACCTGGGCGTGGACATGCCGATCGCGCAAGGGGTGATGGCGGTGTTGCAAGGGCAAGCCGCGCCGCAAGAAGCCGTGGCGGCCCTGATGGGGCGCGGGGCCAAGGGCGAGTAAGCGAGTTCAGGTCAACCAGTTGTCAATCAAACGGGTGGTGCCCAATCTGGCGGCACCCAAAGCCACCAGCGGCTCACGGCTGCCTGCATCCATCGGGGATAAATCCGATTGACGGCGCACGGTCAAGTAATCCGGTTGCCAGCCTTGGGCGCTCAAGTCTGCCATGGCCAGGGTTTCCAGGGCAGTGATGTCCCCGTGGCCTTGCAGCGAACCTGCATGCGACCCGCTGTCTGCCACCCAGGCTCTGACCTTGGCGGCCAAGTCTTTGAGCGCGGCAGACAGTTGTACCGCTTGCGCGCGCTCGCCGGCGGACAAATACATATTGCGTGAACTCAGTGCCAAGCCGTCTGGTGCGCGTGAGGTGGGTACGGTGACGATCTCGATCGGCAAAGCAAACTGGCGCACCATGTGGCGCAGCACCAACTGTTGTTGAAAATCTTTTTGACCGAATACCGCCACGCCTTTGCCACCGCTGAAGACACAGCTGAACAGCTTCATAACCACGGTGCACACACCGCTGAAAAACCCAGGGCGAAATTCGCCCTCCAAGATATTGGCCAGCGCGGGGTCGGGCAGCACTTTGAAGGTTTGTGCTTGGGGGTAGAGCTCGGACTCGGTGGGCGCGAAAAGCAGATCGCAGCCCAAGGCTTCGAGCTGAGCGCAATCGCTCTCGAAAGTGCGCGGGTAGCTGTCAAAGTCTTCGTGCGGCAAAAACTGCAAACGGTTGACGAAGATGCTGGCCACAGTTTGGTCGCCAAGGGTTTTGGCGTGGCGCAGCAGGGCCAAGTGGCCTTCGTGCAAATTACCCATGGTGGGCACAAAAGCGGGCTGGTCAGCGGATGCGAGCTGCTGGCGCAACTCGTGCACGGTGCGAGCGATGAACATGGGTTACCAGGCGTGCAAAGCGTTGTCTGGGAAGCTGCCGTCTTTGACTGCCGCCACATAGCAGGCCAGCGCTGTCTGCACACTGTCGGTCTCGGTCATGAAATTGCGGACAAATTTGGCGGTTTTGCCCAGGTTGATGCCAAGCATGTCGTGCAGCACCAGCACCTGACCGGCGGTGCCACTGCCCGCGCCAATGCCGATCGTCTGGCAGCGCGGCAAGGCCTTGGTCAGGTCTGTGGCCAATACCGCTGGCACCATTTCCAGCACCAACATGCTGGCGCCGGCATCTTGCAAGGCCAGGGCATCGAGTTTCAATTGGGCCGCAGCGGCAGGCTCACGGCCTTGCACCCGGTAGCCGCCCAGGGCATGCACGGTTTGCGGGGTCAGGCCCAGGTGGGCGCACACGGGGATGCCGCGTTCGACCAAAAAATGCACTGTCTCGGTGGTCCAGCCACCGCCTTCGAGCTTGACCATGTGGGCACCGGCTTGCATCAGCACCAAGGCGCTGCGCAGGGCCTGTTCGCGCGATTCGTGGTAGCTGCCAAAGGGCAGGTCGCCAATCACCCAAGCCGTGCCTTGCACCCGGCGCAAACCGCGCACCACGCTTTCGGTGTGGTAGCGCATGGTCTCCAAACTCACGCCAGCGGTGCTGTGTAGGCCTTGGCAGACCATGCCCAGCGAGTCGCCCACCAAAATACATTCCACGCCAGCGGCATCGGCCACGGCGGCAAAGGTGGCGTCATACGCGGTGAGCATGGCGATTTTTTCACCGCGTGCTCGCATGTCGTTCAAACGCGGCAGGCTGATCGGCTTGCGCGATGACATGTCAGAGGCGGGTGGCAAGGTGCCGTAGGGACTGGCAGCGTTGGTCATGCGGGCTATCCCCTCATATCAGTTGGAGGGCGCATAAGCCAGACGCACATAAATCGGTGCGTAGGCCTCGGCCTGGGTGATGTCCACCAGGGTTTCTTTGGCGAGTTCGAGCAGCGCAATGAAGGTCACCAGCATCACGGGCACACCCAGGCTGGGCTCGAACAGGTCCTGGAACTCGACAAAGCGTTGGCTCTGCAGTTTTTTCAGCACGATGCTCATGTGCTCGCGCACCGACAGCTGTTGGCGGCTGATTTTGTGGTGCTGCACCAGCTTGGCACGGCGCAGGATGTCGGCCCAGGCTTGTTGCAACTCCAGCGCCTCGACATGGGGAAAGCGCGGTTGGATGGATTGTTCGATGTAGACCTGGGCGCGCAAAAAGTCGCGGCCTTGCTGGGGCGCTTCGTTCAAGCGGGCTGCAGCCAACTTGAGCTGTTCGTATTCCAACAAGCGGCGCACCAGCTCAGCGCGCGGGTCTTCAGGCTCCATGCCTTCTGCCACTTTTTTCGGTGGCAGCAGCATGCGTGACTTGATTTCAATCAGCATGGCCGCCATCAAAAGGTATTCGGCGGCAAGCTCAAGGTTGGTTTTGCGGATTTCTTCAACATAGCTGAGATATTGGCGGGTCAGGCCTGCCATGGGGATGTCTAGGATATTGAAGTTTTGCTTGCGAATCAGGTACAGAAGCAGGTCGAGCGGACCTTCAAAGGCTTCTAGAAAAATTTGCAGGGCATCTGGCGGGATGTACAAATCCTGCGGCATCGCGAACAGCGGTTCGCCATACAAACGCGCCACCGCCACATGGTCAATGACCGTGGGCATGTGGGGCAAATCGGTGCTTGGACCCTGCCAATTCGCCTCGATGGTGGTGCTCACTTGCTGTCCGTGCTGAGGTAAACGTAGGGCTTTTGCGGCACCCGGGCAGCTTTGAACTCCGCCTGGTTTTGCCGGTCGATGTTTTTGTCCCACAGTAGGCCGCGTCCTGCCCGTTGCTCGGCTTCCAGCGAGGGCTTGTGCGCCTTCAATTGCTGGATGAATGCTTGGGTTTCAGAGACGTATTCGGGGCGGGCAAACAGTGACATGTCAGGGGTCCTCTCAGGGGAGTCACATTCTACCCAGCCAGGGTTTTCTCGGCTTGGGGTCAGTCGGCATCAGGGTGCCCAGGCAGCAGGCCATGTCAGGCGGCGCCCCGTGCGTTGTTGGAATGTCGACACGTCTTCCAAATGGTCTAGGTCGCTGGTGTAGTGGGTGTTGTGCGTGGCGAACGGCAGCACATGCGGTTTGTTTGCTTGACGCCATTCCTTGCAGCCGAAGTCAGGACCTTGCGCCAAGATGGCCTCTCGGGCTGTCTGGCTGAGCATCACCGGGTTGCCTGGCATGCCGTCCACCATGGGAAACACCAATTCCTTGCCCGCTGGTCTGGCGACGAATGAGGCGACCAGGGTCGTGATGTCGGTGGTGTTGAGCAAGGGTTGATCGGCCAGCATCATCAGCACGCCAGGGGCATCAGCGGGTACTGCTTGCAGCCCCAGGCGCTGCGAAGACACCAGACCGTCGTCAGGGCGGGGGTTGTGCACGACATGGATGTCCCAACCCGCCAAAGCAGCGGCGATATCCGAGGCGTAATGACCCAGCACTACTTGGACAGATGCCGCGCCTGCTTGCTGAAGGCTTTGCACATGGCGGCAAATCAGGGGCTCGCCCTCCAGCAGCAACAAAGACTTGGGCCGGTGACCCATGCGCGAACCCGCACCGGCTGCGAGCAAGACCGCAGCCCAGTTCATCAATGAATCCGCATGCCGGGTGTGGCACCCTGCCAAGGGTGGAGCACGTGGATGCCTGGCTGGGCTTTCTCGTCTGCATGCGAGGCGGCCAGCACCATGCCCTCGGAGACACCAAATTTCATTTTGCGCGGGGCCAAATTGGCCACCATGACGGTGAGCTTGCCGATCAAGTCGTTGGGCTGGTACATGCTGGCAATGCCGCTGAAGACATTGCGCATGCGGCCTTCGCCCAGGTCCAGGGTCAGGCGCAAAAGCTTGGTGCTGCCTTCCACTGCTTCACAGTTGACGATCAGGGCGATGCGCAGATCGACTTTGGCAAAGTCGTCGATGGAAATCGTGTCCGCGATGGGCTCGCCGCCTGGGACAGATAAATGGGGGTCAGAGCCCGAGATTTCCTTCGGAAAATCGGTATCTGACCCCAATGGATCTGGCTCAAACAGGGCTTCGAGCATCTTGGGGTCGACGCGCTGCATCAGGTGTTGGTAATTGCCAATCGTGTGACCAGCGCCCATGCGTTGGTCGCGCTGCGCGAACTGCAAGGGCGCAATCTTCAAAAACGCTTCCACGTTGGCCACCAAGGCGGGCAGCACGGGCTTCAAGGCCAAACTCAGCAATCGAAACGCTTCGATGCAGGTGCTGCACACGTCTTGCAATCGGGCATCTTGGCCTTCAAGCTTGGCCAATTCCCAAGGCTTGTTGGCATCCACATATTCATTCACACGGTCGGCCAGGGCCATGATGTCGCGCAAGGCCTTGGCGCAGTCGCGGTGGTCGTAAAGCGTTTCAATCGCGGGCAGTTCAGCGTGGAGATCTGCCAGCAGTGCGTCGCCATCGGCACTGACCGCGCCCAATTGACCGTCGAACCGCTTGGCAATGAAGCCCGCAGCCCGGCTGGCGATGTTGATGTACTTGCCCACCAAATCCGAGTTGACCCGCGCCAAAAAATCGTCGGCGTTGAAGTCGATGTCCTCGTTGCGGCCATTGAGCTTGGCGGCCAAGTAGTAGCGCAGCCACTCGGGGTTCATGCCGAGCTCGAGGTACTTGAGCGGGTTCAAGCCGGTGCCACGGCTTTTGCTCATCTTCTCGCCGTTGTTCACGGTCAAAAAACCATGCACAAACACCTTGTGGGGCACTTTGCGGCCGCTGAACTTCAGGATCGCGGGCCAGAACAAGGTGTGGAAGGTGACGATGTCTTTGCCGATGAAATGGTATTGCTCCACATCCGGGTCACTGATGTAGTCCTCGTAGCTTTCGCCACGTTTGTCAAGCAGGTTTTGAAGGGACGCCAAATAGCCAATCGGGGCATCGAGCCACACATAAAAATATTTGCCCGGCGCATCGGGAATCTCGATGCCAAAGTAAGGCGCGTCGCGCGAAATGTCCCAGTCGCCCAAACCTTCGCTGGTTGAGCCGTCTGGGTTGGTGCGCACGCTGAACCATTCTTTGACTTTGTTGGCCACCTCGGGCTGCAGGTGCTGGCCGTTTTGGGTCCAGTCTTGCAAGAACTCGACGCAGCGTGGGTCGGACAACTTGAAGAAGAAATGCTCTGCGTGTTTCAAGACAGGCGTGGCACCCGACAAGGCCGAGTAAGGGTTTTTCAAATCGGTGGGTGCATAGACCGCGCCGCAGTTTTCGCAGTTGTCGCCGAACTGGTCTTTGGCGCCACATTTCGGGCATTCGCCCTTGATGAACCGGTCCGGTAAAAACATGTTTTTCTCGGGGTCGAAAAACTGCTCGATGGTTTTGCGCTCGATCAGCGTGCCGCCTTTGTCCCCTGGCAGGTCGCGCAGGTCGCGGTAAATCTGTTGCGCCAAGGCATGGTTTTCAGGCGCGTCGGTGCTGTGCCAGTTGTCAAAGCCAATGTGGAAGCCATTCAGGTACTGCTGGCGACCCGCGGCGATGTTGGCAACAAACTGCTGTGGCGTGAACCCGGCTTTCTCGGCGGCGATCATGATCGGCGCGCCATGGGTGTCGTCGGCACAGACAAAGTTGACCGCGTGTCCCTGCATGCGTTGAAAGCGCACCCAGATGTCGGCCTGGATGTACTCCATCATGTGCCCGATGTGGAAATTGCCGTTGGCATAGGGCAGGGCGGTGGTGACAAATAAGCGGCGCTGGGTCATGAGGGGGTCAATACAGAGAGGGAGGCCGATTTTATGCGGCCGCTTCAATGGCTCCTCGAGGGCCTTCAACCATGCCTGCCGCGGGGCCGTGTCCGCTTGGCTAGACTAGCCCCCTTTTGCCCGACAGACACTGGAGTACACATGGCCCTGAGCGAACAAGATGTCACCAACGCGTTGCAAACCGTGGTTGACCCCCTCACGGGCCAAGACTTTGTCAGCAGCAAATCGGTCAAAACCTTGGGTATCGATGGTGGTGCGGTGACCCTCGAGGTGGTGCTCGGCTACCCCGCCAAAAGCCTGTGGGCTTCTTTTGAGCAGCAGTTGCAGTTGGTGCTTGGACAGGTGCCGGGCGTGACGGCAGTCACGGCCAAAGTCACCAGCAAAGTGGTGGCCCATGCCGCGCAACCGGGCGTGCCCTTGTTGCCGCAGGTGAAAAACATCATTGCCGTGGCTTCTGGCAAGGGCGGCGTCGGCAAAAGCACGACAGCGGCCAATCTGGCGCTGGCGCTGGCGGCTGAAGGGGCGAGCGTGGGCTTGCTCGATGCGGACATTTACGGCCCCAGCCAGCCCATGATGATGGGCTTGACTGGCCGCCCCGAAAGCGCAGATGGCAAGACCATGCAACCGTTGGAGGCGCATGGCGTGCAAGTCATGTCGATCGGGTTTTTGGTGGGCCAGGACCAAGCCATGGTGTGGCGCGGCCCGATGGCCACCCAAGCGCTCGAGCAGTTGCTGCGGCAAACCAATTGGCGTGACCTGGACTATTTGATCGTTGACATGCCCCCCGGCACCGGCGACATCCAACTCACCTTGAGCCAACGGGTGCCACTGACCGGCGCGGTGATCGTCACCACCCCGCAAGACATCGCGCTGATCGACGCCTTGAAGGGCATCCGCATGTTCCAAAAAGTTGGCGTGCCGATTTTGGGCATCGTGGAAAACATGGCGGTGCATGTGTGCAGTCAGTGCGGCCACGCGGAACACATCTTTGGCGTGGAAGGCGGCAAAAAAATGGCGCAAGCCGAGGGCATGAATTACCTGGGCGCCTTGCCCCTGAGCATGGCGATCCGGGTGCAGGCCGACAGCGGCCTGCCCAGCGTGGTGGCGGACCCCGACGGCGAGGTCACCGCCATCTACAAAGCCGTGGCGCGGCAACTGGCGGTGAAGGTCGCGGCCAAGGCAAAAGACTTTTCGGCCAAATTCCCGACCATCAAGGTGTCCAAAGACACTTGAAGACCGGCTGGCATTTTGATGCATTAAAGTGCAGGGATGCGAAACACCTTGCTTGGCGATAAACACCCCTACCTGGTCAGCTTGGGTGAGCGGGTGCGTGGCCTGCGTGCCCGACGCGGCCTGACCCGAAAAGCCGCTGCCGCCCGTGCCCAAGTCTCCGAGCGGCATTGGGCCAATTTGGAGTCGGGCACGGGCAATGCCTCCATCTTGGTGCTGTTGCAAGTGGCCAAAGCATTGCAATGCGGCCTGATCACCTTGCTGGAAGAAGTGCCCAAGGCCGGCAGTTTGCGGCGACAACACATCGCGCTCATTGGTTTGCGTGGCGCGGGCAAATCTTCACTGGGTCAGCGTTTGGCCCAGGAGCTGGGTTATGTGTTCATTGAACTCAGCCGGGTGATTGAAAGCCTCGCTGGTTGCAACATCAGCGAAATCCATGGCCTGTATGGGCCGCAGGCTTACCGACGCTACGAACGCCGCGCCTTGGAGGACAGCTTGGCGCAGCACCCGCATGCGGTGTTGGCCACGCCGGGCGGCCTGGTGTCGGAGGAAGCCACTTTCAATGTCTTGCTGGCGCAGTGCTTCACGATATGGCTGCAGGCCACGCCCGAGGACCACATGGCCCGTGTGTTGGCCCAAGGGGACACCCGCCCGATGGCCTCGAGCAATGAGGCCATGCAAGACCTGCGGCGCATCCTCAGCAGCCGCTCGCCCTTTTATGCCAAAGCGGATCTGCATTTCAACACCAGCTTGCGGCCGCTGGAAGAGAGTTTCCAGGCCCTGAAAAAAGCCTGGCTGGCTCAGGAATGAAATAGGGCAATATATTGCATTCATTTCGCAGTTTTCTGCAGGATGATGCCAACAACGGTCAGTCCGATGGTTTGGCCTTTGTCACAAGGAAGCCCGCGCATGTCTGATTTCAAGGTCGATTACCAAACACACCCCTCTCAATACCGCCATTGGTCCCTGGCCGTTGATGGCGAGGTGGCCACCTTGTCTTTGGATATCCAAGAAGACGGCGGCATCCTGCCTGGCTACAAACTCAAGCTCAACTCCTATGACTTGGGCGTGGACATTGAATTGCACGACGCTTTGCAGCGGGTGCGCTTTGAGCACCCCGAAGTCAAGTCGGTGATCATCACAAGCTTGAAGGACCGGATTTTTTGCTCAGGCGCCAACATCTTCATGCTGGGTTTGTCCAGCCATGCCTGGAAAGTCAACTTCTGCAAATTCACCAACGAAACCCGCAACGGCATCGAAGACAGCAGCCGCCACAGTGGCTTGAAATTCGTGGCCGCGGTCAACGGTGCATGCGCCGGTGGCGGCTACGAGCTGGCGCTGGCCTGCGATGAGATCGTGTTGGTCGACGACCGCTCCAGCAGCGTGTCCTTGCCTGAGGTGCCTTTGCTCGGTGTGTTACCAGGCACAGGCGGCCTCACCCGCTTGACCGACAAGCGCCATGTGCGGCACGACCATGCGGATGTCTTTTGCACCAGCGTCGAAGGCGTGCGCGGTCAGCGTGCGGTGGACTGGCGTTTGGTGGACGCGATCGCCAAGCCCGCGCAGTTTGCCCAGGTGGTGGCCAAACACGCCAACGCCCTGCCTGCCCATGCCAAACGTGCAGGCGCATCGGCCAAAGGCCAGGGCGTCGAGCTCAAGCCTTTGCACAAAACCGTTTCCGCAGACGCATTGCACTATGCATTCGTCAAGGTGGACATCGATCGCGCCAAGCGCACCGCCACCCTGAGCGTATCCGCACCCAAAGTGGCCGTGCCCACCACCTTGGAAGGCATCCAGCAGCAAGTCGACGCTTGGTACCCCTTGCAAATGGCGCGTGAGTTGGACGATGCGATTCTGGCCTTGCGGACCAACGAACTCGAGATTGGCACCTGGTTGTTGAAGACCACTGGGGATGCCGCGCTGGCAATGCAATCGGACGCGATGCTGGCGCAATACCAAAACCATTGGCTGGTGAACGAAACCATCGGTTTGCTGCGCCGCACCTTGGCTCGCTTGGACGTGTCCTCGCGCTCTTTGTTTGCCTTGGTCGACGAAGGTTCTTGCTTTGCAGGCACCTTGGCCGAGCTGGCGTTTTGCGCTGACCGCACGTACATGCTGGCCCTGCCAGGTAACGACCAAGCTCCGCAGATCACCTTGAGCGAGCTCAACATGGGCTACTTCCCCATGGTGAACCACCAGTCGCGCTTGCAGCGCCGCTTTTACGAAGAAACCGCGCCCCTCGAAGCCGTGCGTTCAGCCATCGGCAAACCGCTGAACGCCGAACAAGCACTGGCATTGGGTTTGGTCACTGCTGCACCCGACGACATCGACTGGGCAGACGAGCTGCGCATCGCGATCGAAGAGCGTGCCGCCATGTCCCCCGATTCACTCACTGGCTTGGAAGCCAATTTGCGCTTCAGCCAAAAAGAGTCGATGGAGACCCGAATTTTTGGCCGCTTGTCCGCTTGGCAAAACTGGATCTTCAACCGCCCCAACGCGGTGGGCGACAAAGGTGCCTTGAAGGTCTACGGCAAAGGCGAAAAAACCGCTTTCGATTTCAACCGCGTTTAATTGGTAATTGGGGTCAGATCCCCATTCTTTTCATTCCCATATCAGGAAACAACATGTCAGCCATCAACTACAGCGAAAAAATCCCCAACAACGTCAACCTCAGCGACGACCGCACCTTGCAACGTGCGCTTGAGCAATGGCAGCCCAACTTCATCAACTGGTGGGACGACATGGGCCCCGCAGGCAGCACCGACAGCGAGGTGTATTTGCGCACCGCGGTCAGCGTTGACCCGCAAGGCTGGGCCCAGTTTGGCCACGTGAAAATGCGCGACTACCGTTGGGGCATTTTCTTGAACCAAGGCGAGGCCGATCGCAAGATACATTTCGGCGACCACAAAGGCGAGGCCGCATGGCAAGACGTGCCTGGCGAGCACCGCGCCAACCTGCGCCGCATCATCGTCACGCAAGGCGACACCGAGCCCGCATCGGTTGAACAACAGCGCCACCTCGGCCTGACCGCGCCGAGCATGTACGACTTGCGCAATCTGTTCCAGATCAACGTGGAAGAAGGCCGCCACCTGTGGGCCATGGTGTATTTGTTGCACAAACACTTTGGCCGCGATGGCCGTGAAGAAGCCGAAGCCCTGCTTGAGCGTCGCAGCGGCAACGACGACAACCCCCGCATCTTGCAAGCCTTCAACGAGCAAACGCCCGATTGGCTCAGCTTTTTCATGTTCACCTACTTCACCGACCGTGATGGCAAGTTCCAGCTGTGCGCCTTGGCCGAAAGCAGCTTTGACCCATTGGCACGCACCACCAAGTTCATGCTGACCGAGGAGGCGCACCACATGTTTGTCGGTGAGTCAGGCATTTCACGCGTGATCCAGCGCACCTGCCAAGCCATGAATGAGCTCAAAACCGACGACGTCTCCAAGCTGCGCGCCGCTGGCGTGATTGATTTGCCCACCATCCAGCGCTACTTGAATTTCCACTTCAGCGTGACCATCGATTTGTTTGGCGCGGACGAGTCCAGCAACGCAGCGACCTTTTATTCCACCGGCATCAAAGGCCGCTACGAAGAGGGCAAGCGCGACGACGACCATGTGTTGCGCGGCCAGACCTACAAAGTGCTGCATGTGCAAAACGGGCAGTTGATCGAAAAAGAAGTGCCGATGCTCAACGCCTTGAACGAAGTGCTGCGCGACGACTACATCACCGACTCGAGAGCCGGTGTGGACCGTTGGAACCGTGTGATTGACAAGGCAGGCATACCCTTCAAGCTGCATGTGCCCCACAAAGCCTTTCACCGCAACATCGGCTCCTTGTCTGGCACCAAAGTCTCGCCTGATGGCCGTGTGGTGTCGGATGCCGAATGGAACGCCAAGGTCAACGAGTGGCTGCCTTCTGGCGAAGACCGCGCCTTTGTTGCCAGCCTGATGGGCCGCGTGGCCGAGCCAGGCAAGTTTGCCAACTGGATCGCACCCCCTGCCATTGGCATCAACCGCCAACCCGTAGACTTCGAGTACGTCCGCTTCAACTGAGTCTGCCATGAGTGAAACCGCAGAGTTGCTGCAACAGCACCTGATCGACCCCGAAGTTTGTATCCGTTGCAACACCTGCGAGGCCACCTGCCCGGTCGGCGCGGTGACGCATGACAGCCGCAACTACGTGGTCGATGCCGACAAGTGCAACCACTGCATGGCCTGCGTGCCGCCTTGCCCCACGGGTTCGATTGACCACTGGTTGCCGGTACTGCGCAGCAAAGCCTACAGCTTGGCCGAACAACTCAGCTGGGACGAACTGCCCGCACCACAAAGCGAAGCGGAGCTGCAAACCCTGGCGGCGAGCTTGCCCACTTCTGGCAGCACCGCCTTTGAAACCGCCGCCACCTCGGTGGCCAGCAGCAACCCCAGTCCCATGCCGGTGGTCAACGCGGTTTTGGGCGCGAGCGTGCCGCCATGGTCGGCAGCTCATCCCTACACCAATTTGCATGGCCCCAAGTCGCCCATCAGCGCGACCGTGGTGGGCAACATGCAGGTGAACGAACCCGGCACCGATAACGAAACCCACCACATCGTGCTCGACTTTGGCAGCTTGCCGTTTCCGGTGCTGGAAGGCCAGTCGGTGGGCATCATTGCGCCCGGTGTGGATGCCCATGGCAAACCGCACCATGCCCGCCAGTACTCGGTGGCCAGCCCCCGCAATGGCGAACGTCCCGGCTACAACAACCTGTCCTTGACGGTCAAGCGCGTGGTGCAAGACCACCAAGGGCAGCCCGTCAAAGGCGTGGCCTCCAACTATTTGTGCGACCTGAAGCTGGGCGACACGGTGCAAGTGATTGGCCCGTTTGGTGCCAGCTTTTTGATGCCCAACCACCCCGGCAGCCACCTGGTCATGATTTGCACCGGCACCGGCAGCGCCCCCATGCGCGGCATGACCGAGTGGCGCAGACGATTGAAGGCGAGTGGCAAATTTGAAGGCGGCAAGCTGATGCTGTTTTTTGGTGCTCGCACCCAGCAAGAGTTACCTTATTTTGGCCCTTTGCAAAAACTGCCCAAAGACTTCATCGACATCCATGTTGCTTATTCACGCACCCCCGGCCAACCCAAGCGCTATGTGCAAGACGCCATGCGTGACGCAGCAGCGCCCTTGGCGGCGTTGCTGCAAGACCCGCAAACCCATTTTTATGTCTGCGGTTTGAAGGCCATGGAAGAGGGGGTGTTGCAGGCCCTGCAAGACATCGCCATGGGTGCGGGTTTGGATTGGACCTCGGTGGCCTCGACCTTGAAGCAAGAAGGTCGGTTGCAGTTGGAGACCTATTGATCTCCAGCTTGTCGCCTGGGCCTAACGGTAAAACACCAAGCCCAAACCCCAATGGTTGCCATTCACCCGAATGGGGCTGCTGCTTTTGGTGGTGAAGTTCTCGGTGGCAAAGCGCAGGGTGAGGGCGTTTTTGTCATAGGTGGGACGGTCGGGTCGGAACAGATACTGCATCTCCACCACGCCGCCAGTGGAAGTCTTGAAGTCGTATTCGCTGAGGTTGGCCGCTACACCCTCGGTGGAGGAGCTCGCCCCAAAGGATTTGCGCAAGCCCCCGCCCAAGCGGAAATAGTCGGTGAACTGGTAAAAGCCCAACAACTCCATGGGGTAACGGGTGAATTGAATTTCTCCATTCCTCGCCATGGTGGATGCGGTGTGCAAACCAATGGTGAGTTGGAAGTCGCTGTAGCGGCCGATCGGGTAACTCGCCCCGACATGGAACTGATAGGTCCCGCCCGCTGTGATGTCTTGCGTGTCGCCATTTTGGTAGAGCGCCTTGTACATCTTGTCGCCGCCATAGGTGTAGTCTAGGCCACCCACAAACTGCATAGGCCGCTCATCTGCCCACGCAGCCAGGGAAGCCATCAAAGCCAAGCCAACCAATACATGCTTTTTCATCGTATCCACCTTTGAATGAGTTAATAGGTGTTATTTTATGGTTAATTTAAATGAACTTTGTAGTTTAAATTGCTGAAGGCATTGAAAATTTTGCAAGCGGCCTATGATTCCGCTTCATCCGCTTTCTCACCCCTGCCCATGAACCACACCAGCCCAAGCTCCGCCAGCGACAGCGTGCAAGCGCAGTTCGACACCACCGGCGCTCGCCGCATCGAAGCGGTCTACCTGACCCCAGACGTGGTGGCCCAGCGCGAAACCGCCTTGCGCTTGTTGGCCCCGCAAGCAGGCGAGCGGGCCTTGGACATCGGTTGCGGGCCGGGTCTGACCAGCCTGGCCTTGGGCCAGGCCGTGGGCGCGAAAGGCTCGGTGCACGCGGTGGACATCGCCGAGCCGATGCTGGCCCTTGCCCGTGCTCGTTGCCAAGCTTGCCCACAGGTGCAGTTGGGGCTGGCCGATGTCACCCAGTTGCCCTACCCAGACCACCGCTTTGACTTGGCTTTGGCCACTCAGGTGTATGAATACGTGCCTCAGCTCGACCAAGCCCTGCTGGAGCTGCGGCGGGTGTTGCGACCAGGGGGTCGGGTATTGTTGGTGGACACCGATTGGGCGTCGGCTGTGTGGGCCAGCCGGGACGATACGCGCATGCGTCGGGTGATTGACACCTGGAACCAGCATGTCCCATGGCCACAGTTGCCGCGTTCACTGCAGCAACGCCTGCAGCAAGCGGGCTTTGCCGATGTGCAGGTGGAAGTGATGCCCTTGCTCAATACCCGGTTTGACCCCAACACCTACAGCGCGGGCATGCTGGACGTGATCGGTGGCTTTGTCTCGGGTCGCGATGGCCTGCCAGCCGAAACCGTGGCCGATTGGCAGGCCGATCTGCGCAGCATGGACCAGTCCACAGGGTATTTTTTCAGCTTGAACCGGTATGTGTTTACCGCCACCGTTTAGTGGCGCCGAGCAGCCACTGACGGCCAAACTCAAGCGTTGTTGAATTGCAACGCCGCCAGGCTGGCATACAAGCCGCCTTTGTCGATCAACTCGGCGTGCGAGCCCTCTTCCACCAAGTGGCCGTGGTCTAAGACCCAAATCACATCGGCTTTTTGCACCGTCGCCAAGCGGTGGGCAATCACCAGGGTGGTGCGGCCTTGCATCGCGGTCTCCAAGGCGGCTTGCACCATGCGTTCGCTGTGCGCGTCCAGTGCACTGGTGGCTTCGTCCAGCAACAGCAAAGGCGGGTTTTTCAACATGGCGCGTGCAATCGCGATCCGCTGGCGCTGACCGCCCGACAAACGCACGCCTTTTTCACCCAAGAAGGTGTTGTAGCCCTGCGGCAATTCCACAATGAATTCGTCGGCAAAGGCGGCTTTGGCGGCAGCCAAGACCTGCTCGTCGCTGGCATGGGGTTGGCCATAGCGGATGTTGTCCATGGCCGTGCCCGAAAAAACCACTGGTTCTTGCGGCACGATGCCAATACGAGCGCGCAGGTCGTGCAAATCCATGTCATGGATGTTCACCCCGTCGAGCACGATCTGTCCGGCTTGTGGGTCATGAAAGCGCAACAGCAAACCAAACAAGGTGGTTTTGCCCGCCCCGCTGGGGCCCACCACTGCCACGGTTTGCCCGGGGTGAATCTGCCCGGTCAAGCCCGACAATGCCAGGGTTTGCGGGCGAGACGGGTAATGGAAATTCAAATTCTCCATGGCCAGCGATGAGCCTTGGTCGGGCCATGGGGCTTGGCGCGGGGCGGCGGGCGAGCGGATGCCTGAGCGGGTGTGCAAGAGTTCCATCAAACGCTCGGTCGCGCCGGCGGCACGCAGCAAATCGCCATACACCTCGCCCAAGACCGCAAACGCGCTGGCCAGCAAAATCACATACACCACGGTTTGCCCAAGTTCACCCGCGCTCATGCTGCCGTCGCGCACCGCCAAGGTGCCCTGGTACAGGCCCCACAGCAGTGCTGCGCTGCTGGCCAAAATGATGAAACCCACCAAGGCCGAGCGGGCCCGGGCGCGGCGCAAAGAGGTGCTGACCGCTTGCTGGGTCGAGTCGGTGAAGCGCTGGGCTTCGCGCTTTTCAGCGGTGTAACTTTGCACCACCGGGATCGCGTTCAACACCTCGGCGGCCATGGCGCTGGCGTCAGCCACCCGGTCTTGGCTGGCGCGCGAGAGCTTGCGCACCCGACGGCCCAGGGTCATGCTGGGCCAGACCACCAACACCAACAAGGCGATGACTTGCAGCATCAGCATCGGGTGGCTGTAAACCAGCATCAGCAAAGCACCGGTGCCCATGACCAAGTTGCGCAGGCCCATCGACAGCGACGAGCCGACCACGGTTTGCACCAGGGTGGTGTCGTTCGACAAGCGCGACAACACCTCGCCGGTCTGCGTGGTCTCAAAAAAGGCAGGGCTTTGTTGCAGCACATGGCCATAGACCGCATTGCGCACATCGGCGGTGATCCGCTCGCCCAGCCAGGTGACCATGTAAAAACGCAGCGACGAAAACACCGCCAAGGCCGCAGCCACCAAGAACAACTGGCCAAACTGTCCCGCCAAACGCGCACCACTGTCTGGGCCGCTCAAGCCCTGGTCGATCAAGAGGCGCAGTGCCCACGGAAACGCCAGCGTGGTGCCCGCCGCCAACAGCAAGAACAAACCGGCCAGGGCAATGCGGCCTTGGTAGGGTTTGACAAAGGGGAGCAGGCCGGAGAGGGATTGGGGGGAGGGGGATGCGGGGGATGCGGGGGTGGTCATGAGGCGTACTGGGTCCAAGGGTGTCCAGTGTAGGTTGAGAGCGGAAGGCGCCAGAGCCCAGCCTCACCCGCTAAGATGCCCGATCCATGAATGACAATACTTCAGAAAAAGCACCACAAACCGGTACATATCCCGGTGGTGAGCTGTATCAGCGCATCGATCAGGGTGCCCAGCAGCAGTATGGGCAAGCCCAGGTAAATCAGCGCCCACCAAGCCGCCTGCCAGGTGTAGCGTGGCTCGGGAATGCGGTGGCCCATGATGGTTTCCACCCTGGTGCGTTTGAAAAATGTCTTCCACATGGCGGCATCCTAACCAATTGGGGCGCTGGCCGATGAAAGTGCAGTGGGACGGCCATGAGCTGAGCGATTGGGACCGTGACCACGCTCAGGCCGCCGCCGCTTTGCAGCAAGACTGGGCCTATGGCTCGACCGCGGTCAGTTTGGGAGCGATGGTTTTGCGCGCCCGGGTGCATGCCGATGGCGTGCCGGTGGCGATGGCGCAGTTCATCATGCGTCGCTTTGGCAAGTTCGCTTCGCTGGCCGTGTGCACCCGAGGTCCGATTTGGCAGCAACCACTCTCTGGCGCGGACAAAGCCCAGGCCTACCGCGCCATTCGCCAAAGCATGCCGGTGCGGGGCTTGCGCTTCATGATGGTCACGCCTGACGAGTTGCAAGGCACAGACCACGGCCTGCCATCGATCCGCCGGGTCATGTCGGGCGCGGCCACGGTCATGCTCGATATCAGCCAAGCCATGGACACATTGCGCGCCAACTTGGACAAACGCTGGCGGCAACCTTTGGTCAGCGCAGAAAAGTCCCAGCTGACCATCCACCGCATGGGCACCAACCCTGGTCAGTACCGCTGGTTGTTGGATGCTGAAATGAAACAACGCGAGGACCGAGGCTTGGAGGGCATGCCGCCGATTTGGTTTCAAAACTACATCGAGTCTCGCAAACAACCGGCCAAAAGTGTCTTGTTGGTGCGTGCCGATCTGGGCCGCGACCGCCTGGCTGCCATGCTTTTTTTGATCCACGGTGAAGCCGCCACTTACCAAGTCGGTTGGACCTCGGAGGCAGGGCGGGACCTTCATGCCCATCACCTGATCATGTGGAAGGGTATCGAGGAACTGCGCGAACGCGGTGTCCGCGTACTGGACTTGGGGGGCATCAACACCGCTCGCAGCGCGGGTGTTGCCCGCTTCAAATTGGCCACTGGGGGTGAGGTGCGTATATTGACAGGCAGCTACTTGTCATGAACTCAGCCCTGCTGTCTGCGAAAGAAGTTGGCTGCGAACGCGGTGGCCGCTCTTTGTTTCAGCCCATCAGCTTTGGCTTGCAACCAGGCCAAGCACTGCATCTGCAAGGGGACAACGGTGCGGGCAAAACAACCTTGTTGCGCGCGTTGGCGGGTCTGACTCCATTGGCCATGGGAGAGGTGCATTGGCGCGGCCAGGCGTGCTTGGAAAACCGTTCTGCCTTCCATGCAGATTTGCTGTTTTTGGGTCACGCCCTGGGTTTGAAAGATGAACTCACCGCGATTGAAAATGTGGTGTTGGGGGCGGCGATGGCCGCTCAGCAGTTGTCGCCTGCGCAAGCACTGACCGCTTTGTCCGCGCAAGGCCTGCGCAGCCGCGCCCATTTGCCCTTGCGGGTCTTGTCCCAAGGTCAAAAAAGACGTGTGGCTTTGGCGCGTTTGCAATCGGCCTCGGCACGCTTGTGGTTATTGGACGAGCCTTTTGTGGCCCTGGACAACGATGCTGTGTTGGCGCTGCAGGCACTGTTGCAAGCGCATGTAGCGCAAGGCGGGGTGCTTGTGTTCACCAGCCACCAACCTGTGTCGCTTGGCAAGCAGATGCAATCACTGAGGTTGCAAGCATGAATATCTTTGCCACCTTGGTGATGCGCGATCTGCGTTTGGCGTTTCGCCGCAAGTCAGAGGTGCTCAGTGGCGTATTTTTCTTTGTGGTGGTTGCTGCCTTGTTTCCGTTGGCAATTGGGCCTGAGCCAGCCATGCTCAGACAAATCGGCCCAGGTGTGCTGTGGGTGGGCGCCTTGTTGGCCAGCATGTTGGCCTTGCCGCGCTTGCTAGAGGCTGACTACCGTGATGGTGCCTTGGAGAACATGCTTTTGTCCCCACACCCTTTATGGCTGTTAGCAGCAGGGAAAATAGCTGCCCATTGGTTGCTCTCAGGACTGCCCTTGGTAATATTGGCTCCCGTTTTGGGTTTGCAATTCAATCTCTCTTCAGACGCGTTGTCGGTCTTGTGTTTGACTTTGTTATTGGGCACGCCGGTATTGTCTTGTGTAGGGGCCATCGGTGCGGCTCTGACTTTGGGCGTTCGGGGCGGTGGTGTGTTGATCTCTTTGCTTGTCTTGCCGTTGTATGTGCCTGTGCTGGTGTTTGGTGCTGGTGCGGTGCATGCCTTGCAAAGTGGTTTGGGGGCGCAAGCCCATGTGTCTATTTTGCTGGCTTTGTTATTGCCGGCACTGTTTTTCAGCCCCTGGGCTTGCAGTGCTGCATTGCGCATCGCTTTGGAATGATGGAATGACGATTCGTTGGTTTTATTACGCTGCGCCCCAGACTTTCTATGGTTTGGCTGGACGTTTGTGGCCTTGGCTGGCGGGCTTGGCTGCTGTATTGACAGTCGCTGGACTGTGGGTGGGCTTTGCCCTGGCTCCAGAAGATGCCCAACAAGGCGAGGGCTACCGGATTATTTTTGTCCATGTACCTGTCTCATGGATGTCCATGATCATCTATTTGGCCATGGCCTTTTGGAGCGTGTTGGGATTGACTTTCAACACCCGTTTATCCGGCATGATGACCCGCGCCTTGGCGCCAACGGGTGCCATGTTTGCCTTTTTGTCGCTGTGGACCGGTGCCTTGTGGGGCAAACCCATGTGGGGCACTTGGTGGGTTTGGGACGCACGCCTGACCTCAGAGTTGATTTTGTTCTTTCTCTACCTTGGCTACATGGCGTTGACCTCGGCGATTGACGATGTCCGAAGGGGTGACAAAGCAGGTTCATTGATCGCGATTGTTGGCGCGATCAATGTGCCGATCATTTATTTCTCGGTCAAATGGTGGAACACCTTGCACCAAGGCGCGTCTGTGTCGCTGACCAAGTCACCCAGCATGGCGTACCTCATGTTGTGGGGCATGTTGCTCATGGCCATGGCGTTTTGGGTTTACACCTTGGCGATCGTTTGTTACCGTGTCCGCTCGTTGATTGTCGAGCGTGAACGCCATGCTGATTGGGTGCAAGCCCTGCCAGAAGTTTCAGGAGCACGCGCATGAGATGGGACAGTTGGTCACAGTTTTGGGACATGGGCGGCTATGGCCTGTATGTATGGGGCAGCATGGGCGTGACCGCCTTGTTTTTGTTGCTCGAAATTTGGCAAGCGCGGATCGCGCACCAAAACGCCTTGGCCTTGGCACGCACCGAGCTTGCGCTCAAGGAGACACCATGAGTTGGAGTCCGCGCCAAAAACGCTTTGGCCTGATCGCAGGCGGCATCTTGGTTTTGTCAGCAGCTGCTGCGTTTGTCCTGAATGCCTTTCAGAGCAATTTGGTTTTTTTCTTCACGCCCACCCAAATCTTGAACGGCGAAGCCCCGATCGATAAAACCTTTCGCATCGGTGGCATGGTCAAGGCTGAGAGTTTGAAGCGGGATGGCACCGAGGTGAGTTTTGTGGTCACCGACACCGCCAAAGACATCACGGTGCGGTACACCGGTTTGTTGCCTGACTTGTTCAAGGAAGGCAAGGGCGTGGTGGCGCAAGGCAAGCTCAATGGACAAGGTGAGATGATGGCGGCTGAGGTCTTGGCCAAGCATGACGAAAACTACATGCCCCCGGAGGCCCAACATGCTTTGGACAAAGCCGCTCAAGCCCGGGCAGCTCAATCGGTCAAACCCTGAAAGTCTGGTAGCCCATGATTCCTGAACTTGGTCAATTCTCTTTGGTGCTGGCGGCTGTGCTGTCGCTGGTTTTAGGCGTGTTTCCGTTGTGGGGCACGTTCAACCACAACACCAGTTGGCAGGCGTTGGCACGGCCAACAGCCTTGCTGCAGTTTGTGCTGGTCGCCCTCTCGTTTGCCTGTCTGGCCTATGCTTTTTTGACCAATGATTTCTCGGTCAAGTATGTGGCGGAGCATTCCAACACCATGCTGCCCAAAGCCTACCAATTCTCAGCCGTTTGGGGCGGTCACGAGGGTTCTTTGCTGTTGTGGATGTTGATGCTCACTGGCTGGACTGCGGCGGTGGCCTTGTTCTCCCAAAGCCTGCCATTGGCCATGGTGGCGCGGGTCTTGGGTGTGCTCGGTTTGGTCGGCATCGGTTTCATGCTGTTCATCTTGCTCACCTCCAATCCGTTTGACCGCTTGTTTCCGATTCCCCCAGATGGCCGCGACTTGAACCCTTTGTTGCAAGACCCTGGTCTGGTGATTCATCCACCCATGCTCTACATGGGTTATGTCGGTATGTCCGTGGCTTTTGCCTTTGCGATTGCCGCTTTGTTGTCTGGCCGTCTTGACGCCGCTTGGGCCCGTTGGTCTCGTCCCTGGACGGTGATTGCCTGGGCCTTCCTCACTTTTGGCATTGGCTTGGGTTCCTGGTGGGCCTATTACGAATTGGGCTGGGGCGGTTGGTGGTTCTGGGACCCGGTTGAAAATGCCTCGCTCATGCCATGGCTGGTCAGCACCGCGCTGATCCATTCTTTGATGGTCACGGAAAAGCGCGGCAGTTTCAAAGCCTGGACCGTGTTGTTGGCCATCGCCGCTTTCTCCTTGTCTTTGCTGGGGACGTTTTTGGTGCGTTCGGGCGTGCTCACGTCGGTCCACGCCTTCGCCACTGACCCCACCCGCGGCGTGTTCATTTTGATTTTCTTGGCCATCGTCATTGGCGTTTCGCTGGCCTTGTTTGCTTGGCGAGCGCCGGAGGTGACTTTGGGGGGCAGCATGGGCGTGGTTTCGCGCGAATCCTTCATGCTCCTCAACAGTGTGTTGCTGGTGGTCGCCACAGGCGCTGTGTTGTTGGGTACCTTGTATCCCCTGATCATTGATGCCTTGAACATGGGCAAGTTGTCGGTGGGGCCACCCTATTTCAATTTGGTGTTTGCCCCTTTGATGGTGCCCCTGTTGTTCATTTTGGTGCCCGGCACCGTGGCCCATTGGCGAGAAGCCAAGTTGGCAGACATGTGGATGCAGTTGCGTTGGGTAGCCCTGGCCTCTTTGGTGTTGGCCATCGGTTTGCCCTTTGTTTGGGGCAGCTGGTCTGCCGGTACGGCACTGGGCATTTTCTTGGGCATGTGGGTCGCTTTGGGCAGCCTCAACAATGCCATTGAACGCCTGCGCAAACCAGGCCGCATCGGTGGTTCGTTCTGGGGTCAGCACCTGGCCCACTTCGGCTTGGCTGTGGTGGTCTTGGGGATCACGGGCGTGAAGTCCTTTGAGGTCGAGCGTGATGTGCGCATGGGCTTGGGCGACACGGTCACCATCGCGCCCTACACCTTCCGTTTGGTCGACATGGTCGATGTCAATGGCCCGAATTACAAGGCCATGCAGGCCCATGTCGAGGTAGCCAAAAACGACCAAGTCTTTGATGTGCTCTACCCGGAAAAACGCCGCTATTTCTCATCAGCCATGCCGATGACCGAAGCGGCGATTCGTTCCGGTTTTTGGGGCGATTTGTACGTGTCTTTGGGCGACCCTCTGCCAGGGGATAAGCCGAGTTGGAGCATGCGCGTTTACCACAAGCCTTTCGTGCCTTGGTTGTGGACCGGTGTTTTATTGATGGTGCTGGGAGGTATGGTGGCAGCGATGGACCGCCGCTACCGCAAACGCAATGTGGCCGCCCAATTGAAAACCGCCGGCGAGAGCCTGTCGTCTGCGGCCTGAAGCCATGAAAAAATTCCTGATCCCTTTGGCCTTGTTCATGGGTCTGGTGGTTTTTTTGGCGGTTGGTTTGCAGCGTGATCCGAGAGAAATACCATCCCCGCTGGTTGGTAAACCTGCGCCAGCTTTCAGCTTGCCCACCTTGGTGGGTGACCAGCCTTTCAGCCCTGCTGATTTCAAAGGCCAGGTGTGGCTGTTCAATGTTTGGGCCACTTGGTGCGTGGCATGCCGCGAAGAACACCCCTTGTTGGTTGAGTTTTCCAAAACGCAGAGCGTACCGATCGTGGGTTTGAGTTACAAAGAAATCCAAGCGGCAGACCAAGCCAATGGCCCTTTGAACGATACCGACAAATTGGCTTTGGCCAGAGAACGCAGCTTGCGTTTTTTACAACGATTGGGCAACCCCTACAAGCTGTCTGTGATGGATTTGGACGGCAGTGTGGGTATCGACTATGGTGTCTACGGGGTACCCGAAACCTACCTGATTGATCGACAAGGCGTGATTCGTTTCAAACATGTCGGGCCGGTCACCCCTCAGGTGTTGCAACACAAGTTGTTGCCCTTGATCCGTCAATGGGAGGCTTCATGAAGCGTTGCTTGTTGCTGCTGTTGATCGGCATGTGGGGTGCCATCGGCATGAATACGCTGCGGGCCGGCGAGGCCCAACCCATGGCTGACGACCCCAAGGTCGAGGCCCGGTTGGCCGTGCTGGCTGAGGAATTGCGGTGCTTGGTTTGTCAAAACGAATCGCTGGCTTCCTCGCATGCTGAGTTGGCCGAAGACCTGCGCCGTGAAGTGCGCAAGCTGATTCGCCAAGACATGACGGATGCGCAAATCAAAACCCATTTGGTCGAGCGTTATGGCGACTTTGTGCTTTACCGCCCCGCGGTCAAACCCCTGACCTGGCCCCTGTGGTTTGGCCCCTTTGCCTTGTTGGTTTTGGCTGTGTGGGGCCTCTGGCGTTATTTGCGGCACCGCAAAGCGCTTGTTATTCAGCGCATGAGTGAGGCGGACAATGCTCAAGCGCAATCTTTGCTCAAGGACTGAATGAACGCCGTTCAAATTTTTCTCGCACTCGCGCTGCTGCTGAGTGTGCTGGTGGTGGTCGTGCTGTGGCGCGCTTTGTGGCGTGCTTCCTCACCCGTGCAATCCGGGCAAGAACGAGAGCAGGTGCTCTCGCATGTGGCGGTCTACCGCGAACAGGTGGCAGATCTCGAGCGGGAACTCGCCCAAGGTAGCCTGGACCAGTCGGGTTTTGACTTGTCGCATGAAGAACTCACGCAACGCTTGCTCGAAGATGCACCGCCGTCCACGCCAACCGTGGGCAATACCCCTGCCAGACCCAAATGGTTGATGGGCAGCTTGGCGCTGGCCGTGCCCTTGATGGCCCTCAGCATGTACTTTGTGGTTGGCACGCCCATGGCTTTGGACCCGAACCTGATGGCGCAAACCCAAGGTGAAGAGCCGATCACGCCAGAGCGTTTGTCTGCCATGGCCGAGCAGCTCAGCCAGCGTTTGGAGAGCGAGCCCAACAATGCCGAAGGGTGGGTCATGTTGGGTCGCATTGAACGTGCGTTGGCTCGCTATGACCGGGCTGACATGGCATTGCAAAAAGCCTTGTCTCTGGCGCGCAATGACGACGTCATGGTCGAGCGGGCCGAGGTGCTGGCCCAGAAAAACAATGGCGAATTCAAGGGTGAGCCTTGGGCCATCATCAACCAGGTATTGAAATCAGATCCCAACAACGGCAACGCCTTGCTGCTGGCAGGGAGTGCCGCGTTTTCAGAAGGGCGTTTCAAGGAATCGCTGGCTTATTGGGAGAAGGTGCGCGGTTCTTTGCCGGCTTCCTCGCCGGACTTGACGGCGTTGGCAGAGGCGATTGACAAAGCGCGCGAGCGTTTGGGCTTGCCCCCCTTGGCACCTCCGACCAGCATGGCCAATGCACCAGCCAGTGCGGGCGCAGTGCCCAGTAAGCCGTTGTCAGATGGAACCGAACGGCTGACCGGTCGTGTGAGTCTCAACCCCGCATTGGCGTCCCAGGTCTCGCCCAAAGACACGGTGTTCATTTATGCCCATGCAACCGAAGGCCCGCGCATGCCTTTGGCCATCATCCGCACCACGGTAGACAAGCTGCCTTATGACTTTGTGTTGGATAACAGTCTGGCGATGAACCCGCAAATGAAATTGTCCCAAGCCAGTTCAGTGATGGTGCGTGCCCGCATCTCTAAAAGCGGCAATGCCATTCCGCAAGAAGGTGACTTTGGGGCGAGTATCGGCCCGGTCACACCCGGCAGCGCAGACAAGCTGGCCCTGGACATCGCCCAGGCGTTCAAGCCCTGATCAAAGCGATTTGAGTCGGTCTGTCGACGGCACAACCCGGGTCAGCCGAATGCCATAACGGTCGTTGACCAACACCACTTCGCCTTGGGCGACCACGGTGTCGTTGACCAGCAGGTCCAGGGGTTCACCGGCGATGCGGTCAAGCTCGACCACGCTGCCTTGGGTCAAGCGCATCAAGTCTTTGATCTTGATGTTGGTTCGACCAACTTCAATCGACAAGTTGACGGAAATGTTTTGCAACACCTCGGGGTTGATGTTGCCTGGCTGGGTGACTTGAAATTCTTCAGCGGAAGGCGACGTCGAGTCTGGCCCGTCTTGCCCGTCTTGGGGTTCTGCGGTGGTGTCGTTCATGGTGATCTCCTGCCTTCTTAAATCTGTCCGGGGACAAGTTGTTTTTCAATGCGCACGGCCACGTTCGAGCCGCGTGTGCCGATGTTGACCCCAAAAGAGGGGACCCCGTTGGCTGTCAATTGGGCCAACTCGGGCTTCTTGAAGAACAGCATGTCGCCTTCCTTCATGTTTTCCAAATGGTACAAAGTGGTTTTGATCTGCCCCATGACCACCTGCACATCGAGTTCAGAGTCGCCGACGGCCACAGCCAAATCTTCGCGCCATATTTTGTCGGATTCTTCGTTGCCGTCGCCCGAAGCTACGCGGTTACGCAGCAGGTCGCGCAGGGGCTTGAGCGTGGCGTAGGGATAGACAAGGTCCATGAAGCCTTTGCCGCCAGAAGCAGTGGCTTCGGCCTCAAAACGGCTGAGCACGACCAGGTCGTTTTCATCGGCAATTTGCGCGAATTGGGGATTGATTTCCGAGCTGACCCGCTCGCAATCGATCTCCATGACAGGGCCCCAAGCATCTTTGAGTGAGCGGAAAAACACATCCAAAATGATGTGGATGATGCGGGTTTCGGTGGCAGTGAACAAGCGGCCTGGCGGCAAGTCAGAAACACCTTTGCCAAAGCCACCAAAGAAACTGTCGAGCGAGCTGAAAACAACATTCGGGTCGATGATGATGACCGAGTTGCCGCGCATCGGGCTGATGCGAATCGTGTTGACCGACAGCGGCGCTTTGAGCATTTGCAGGTAGTCACCAAACTTCATGATCTGCACCCGTGTCGGATTGACCCTGGGCGTGGTTCGCAACACCTCAAGCAGCCCCAAGCGGAACATGCGGATAAAACGCTCATTGATCATGTCGATCGAGGAGACATTCACCCCCAGGCTGCTGTTTTCACTGGCCAGATCATGCTTGCGCACGCGCACCTTGGTATTGAAACCAGTGTCCGACTCGAGTGAGCCGTCTTTCAGCCCTTCGGAAAGGGCCGCCAGTTCTTCCGGGCTGAGTAAATTTTGACGTGTTGCCATGGACCTTACTGCATCACAAAGGAAGTGAACATCACTTCTTCAATGCCACCGAAGTCTTCATATTCTTCGAGCATCGCATTCATCACGACTTTGAGCTTTTCAGCCAATTCCTTACGAAACTCTGGCTTGGCGATTTCGGCTTCGGTCGTCTGACGCATCACATCCAGCATGGCCGAGCGCAAAGCGAATTCATGTTTTTTGATGTTTTCAAACACGCGGGTGTCGTAATGGGTCATGACCGCCATTTGCACCACTATGACTTTTTTAGAGCCTGTGATGTTGGTCATCAACTCTTTTTCGATCTGGAAGTAATTTTTCTCAAACCGGGTTGCCTCTGGCGCTTCCTTCTTCAATTTGGCTGGCGCTTCATCCTTGGCCTTGGTCGCCGCGGCTTCGAGTTCCTCGAGTTTGTCCATGGCGGCCAATTCGGCTTTTTTCTCATAGTAGCCAGACATATACAAGGTTCCGAACGCCACCCCGGCCATGACCACGATCGCGCCAATGACGCCACCAACGATCAAGAGAATCGGTTTTTTCTTTTTTGGCTCTTCCGTGCCTTCTTCTGGTGCTGCTGCTTCTGTTGCCATGGGGTACTCCTGTTTAACTCTGTGATCAAGCGTAACTGTCAAATTGCAGACTGTTGCTGTGACGCGGTCTTAACTGCACAGCTTTTTCGTCTGTTTCTCCATCCGAGAGTGTGACATGATTGTCAGCGCGTCTTGTCGATGGATCTGAGCCGGATGATGAACCTTGGTGTTGGTTTTGCCCTTGTCCCACCAAGACTGAGGCATTGTTCATGCCAAGTTGACCCAATGCTTCCCTCAGGCGTTGGCTGCCAGATTGAATCAGGTCTTGGGTCAGTTTGGTGTCTGCGTTGAATTGGGCTGTCAATTGGCCGTCCCGCATTTCCAGTTGCACATCCACCAGCCCCAACGAGGCGGGTTTCAGGGCAAATTTCATTTTCCATTCGCCGGCATTGAGTTGGTCGTGCATACGCCCCGCCAATTCAGTCGCCAGTTTTTGGCTGAGCTTGTCATAGGTCTCTGCCATGTTGGTTTGCGCGGCAAAAGCAGCGGCAGCTTTGCTGGCAGCTTGGGCGGCATGGCCCGATTCGGTGGTTCGCAGGCCTAAGCCATGTTCACTTGTCGAATCGCTGCCAAAGGAGGACAGACTGTCAAATTCTTTTTGCAAAGCCTCGATGTCTTCGAGCCGAAGCTCGGCATCCATCATCGACAACACCGCCAGGCTGCTCACTGGCATGACATTGGTGATGACTTGCCCAGTGGCTGCTTGAAAGTTCAGTATTTCCAATGTTTGGGGTGGGTTGCCAATACTGCCGCCTTGGACTGGGCTTTGCACCCTCAGGGCTTGGAAGTCAGCACTTGAGACGGCCAGATCACTCGCCAGTGTTTCGATGGCATTGGCGGTCATGGGGGCAGCCTGTTCTGGCAGCAAACCGGGTGCGCTCACGCTGGCCAAGGCATGGGTTCCCAGCATTTGCTGGGTGGACATGGCGGCCGAACCGATGTTGGTGGTGACGGCATGGTTGCCAAACAAGGCCTGCACCTGGTCAGGTGCCAAGCCCATGGCCAAGGCGAAATCCGCCACGCTCTTGTCGCTTGGCAAGGCTTGGGTTGCCGTGATGATGTTGATGTTGGGGCTCAGCGGTATCGTGGTCAGTTCGGCCGACTCTGGGCTTGCCTGGGCTGCGCTTGAGTCTGCTGGCAGTCTCGGAGTTTCGGATTGTTGGGTTTGCTGATTGCCGGCAGATGCTTGGTCATGGGCAAGGTTTGAAGACCCGCTTGTATCTGCAGGCTCAGCCGGCAAGGCATGTGTGGGTTCTGCCGCACCTGCGTTGTCCATGCCTGCGTTGTCCATGCCTGTGTTGTCCACATCTGCTTTTTGGCTGTTGGCTTGATCGAGTCGGCGGGTACTGTTTGGTTCTGGTCGAGCCGGCTCAGAAGCCGGTCTTTGCAGCCTGCTTGAGGGCGCTTCAGGTTTGCTCGTGGGCAAGTTAGCCGCCTTGGCAGCGGCAACTTCTTGCCGCTGTGTGCTTTTCAGGGCATTGACCTGGTTGCGCAAGAAAGCCGCAAAGTCTTGACCAGACAAGACCCCATTGGGCGGCCGTGCAGTGGCCTGGCCAGGTGCTTTCGCTTCTGACAACGGGGTTGATAGGGCCTCAGTCAGGCCCGGGTTCATGGCAGATAAGTTCATATCCGTTTTGTGTGATCCATTGATGACATGATGACTTAAGCAAGATTCGTGACTGGTTAAGGTTTGCCGCTTGTTGCCGGTCCCACATGCACATGCAAGTTTTGGGCGCACTCCAGAACTTCAAGCTGGCACATCCATTGCTTGATCATTGTGACGGCGCTGAAAAGCACGGAAAAAACAATCCTTAACGTTACAAAAACCGCGAAAAAACGAAGATGAGCACCTTAACCCTGTCAACGATTCGACAGAACTTAGCAAAGTTTGACTACACCGGCCTGGGCATTCCAGTGCTGGTGTTGTTGATCATGGGCATGTTGGTGCTGCCTTTGCCGCCCCTTTTGCTGGACTTTTTGTTTACTTTCAACATCGTGGCCAGCCTGGTGATCATCATGATCGCCATCAACACCCGCAAGCCCTTGGAATTTTCATCTTTTCCAACGGTACTGTTGTTTGCCACCATGCTTCGATTGGCCTTGAACGTGGCGTCGACCCGCATCATCTTGGTAGAAGGTCACACCGGCCATGAAGCCGCAGGCAAAGTGGTGGCAGCCTTTGGTGAGTTTGTGATCGCTGGTAATTATGTGGTGGGCTTCATCATCTTTGCTATTTTGATGATCATCAATTTCATCGTGGTGACCAAGGGTGCGGGTCGCGTCTCTGAAGTGAATGCGCGTTTCACCTTGGACGCCATGCCTGGCAAACAAATGTCGATCGACGCTGACTTGAATGCCGGCGTGATCGACCAACCAACCGCCAAAAAACGCCGCGAAGAACTCGCCCAAGAATCAGACTTCTTTGGCGCGATGGACGGTGCATCCAAATTTGTGAGCGGCGACGCGATTGCTGGCTTGTTGATTTTGTTGATCAACTTGGTGGGTGGCCTGGCCATCGGTGTGGTGCAACACGACTTGTCAGTCACCGAAGCCGGCAAAATTTACACACTGCTGACCATCGGTGACGGCTTGGTTGCCCAAATCCCTTCGCTGTTGTTGTCACTGGCCACCGCCATCATCGTGACCCGGGTCACCACATCAGAGTCCATTTCCGAACAAGCCGGTACCCAGCTGGCCAACCCATCTGCACTCTTCATATCAGCCATCATCCTGAGCATTTTGGGCTTGGTGCCAGGCATGCCCCACCTGATGTTCATCACCTTGGCAGCTGCCACCGCAGGTCTGGGCTTGCTGGTCATCCGCAATGAAGTGGAAGTAGAAGCCACCCAAGAAGCGCAGGCACAAGCCGTGGCCACCACCGAAGCCAACAAGGACCTGGATTGGGACGATGTCGATCAAGTTGACCTGATTGGTTTGGAAATTGGCTACGGTCTGATTCCATTGGTGAACCAAGAAACCGGCGGCGAATTGATGAACCGCGTCAAGGGCGTGCGCAAGAAATTGTCCGCCGAGTTGGGCTTTTTGGTGCAACCCGTGCGCATTCGCGATGACCTGAACATCGACCCAGACACCTACAACATCGTGCTCAAAGGCGTGGTGCGTGGCAAAGGCGAAATCAAAGTGGGCCGCGAACTGGCCATCAACCCCGGACAGGTCTACGGTGAATTGCAAGGCATTCCCACCCGCGAACCAGCCTTTGGATTGGAAGCCGTGTGGATTGAGTCTTCACAACGCGACATGGCGCGCACCTTGGGTTACACCGTGGTGGATGCCAGCACCGCGATTGCCACCCATCTGAACAAAGTCTTGCGTGAAAACTCAGCAGACCTGTTGAGCCATGATGAAGTTCAACAACTGTTGGACAAGCTGTCAGCCAAATCACCTAAGTTGGTGGAAGAGTTGGTGCCAGGCAAATTGGCGCTGGGTGTGGTCACCCGTGTGTTGCAACAGTTGCTCGGCGAAGGTGTGTCGATCCGCGACATGCGTTCGATCGTGGAAACCCTCACCGAAGCCAGCGCCCGCAGCACCGACCCCGAACAATTGGCTGCCTATGTCAGACCCAAATTGGGCCGCATGATCATGCAAAGCCTGGTCGATGAATCCAGCAACCTGTCGGTCATGACCCTAGAACCCGGCTTGGAACAGTTATTGCATAACGTATTGCAACAAAGCCAACCTGGACAACCGGTGGTCTTGGAGCCCAGTTTGGCTGAGAACCTGTTCAATGCGTTGCGCCTAGGCGCACGTGAAATGGAAGAAGAGGGCCATGCCGCCGTCTTGGTGGTGTCGCCTTTGATCCGTGGTTGGTTGTCCAAAGCGGTTCGTTACCGCGTGAACGACTTGACCGTGTTGTCCTACAGCGAGATCCCAGACGACCAATCGGTCAAGGTGATTCACACTGTGAACGCCATGAACCGCAACTGATCACCACAACAATTTTTTGACCTGCGAGAAACAAAATGGAACTCAAACGAATCATTGCACGAGACACACGTGCCGCCAATGAAAAAGCGGTGGCCTTGTATGGTCCAGACGTGCTCGTCATCTCCAGCAGCAAAGTGCGCGGTCAAACGGAATTGATTGTGGCGGTCGATGTCGCCCCCATGAACACAGAAGTCGCGGTGGCTGAGGTCTTCGTACCCACTGAAAAGACCTATGCCTTGCCAGCCCAGCCAGATACTGAGCCAGCCAGCCGCCCGGTCGTCGCCACCAGCGTCGCGAGTTTTGGCGAGGTCTTGACCGAAACCATGATGAGCCATAAGCGCCCCGCCAAATCGGCCAAGGCCGCCGCGGCAGAAGGTTTCGTTCCTGCGGCCTCATTGAAAGCCAAGGCCAAGGACGACATGGTCGCCGAGCATGAAGAGCGCGACTTGGTGCGTGGCAAAGAAATTGTGCAGTTGGTGCGTGATGAACTCGCTAGCCTGCGCAAAGAATTCAAGCTGAGCCAACAAATGGCTTGGCAAGGTGCGGGTTTATCGCGCAATTTGCATCCACTGCGCAATGCCTTGCAAGAGGCGGCCATACCTGTGGCTTTGCGTGCCTTGTTGGTGGACAGCATCCAAAGTTTTGAAGAGGTTGAACCCGCACTCGACGAGATCCGCCGTCAGTTGTGCCACTCCATGCTGCAGAGCCATGTGGATATGGCCGATCGCGGCGTGCATGTGTTGGCTGGTCCTTCGGGTGCAGGCAAGTCTTTGATGGTGTCGCGTTTGGCACAACATGCCAGTGTGAATTTAGGCGCCGAACAAGTCGCGGTCATCAGCTTCAGCGACCAGCGCGCTGGCGCTTGGAACCAGACCCAGTTGTTGAGCGCCCAGTCTGGTGTGGATTGTTTCCGCGCCACCAATGCCACCACCTTGAAACTGCTGCTCGAAGAGCACGGACAGAGAAAATTCATCATCATCGATACCCCTGGGGTGCAAATGGCCGAGCGCGTGGCCGAAATCGCACACCTGTGTACCTCTGCCCAATTCCATGTGGTCATGCCAGCGGATGCATCCCAATCCTCATTGCGCCGTTATCTCTCCACCCCTCAGATTCAATGGCAAAGCCTGATGATCAGCAAAATAGATGAGTCTTCTCAGCCGTGGGCCTTGATTCAGGTGTTGACTGAAGGCCATGTGGCGGTGAGCGCCATCAGTCGCGGTGAACGTTTGGGCGACTGGAGTCGCCAGTGGCAGGTTGACGAATTGGTCAATGTGGCTTTGAGCCACTTGAGCATGAGCAGCCTCGAACCTGCCCACGAAGACATGCGCAGTACCATGGCCATGGCAACCGCCAGAATCACCCGATTGGCGTCACAACATGCAGGGGTAGCACATGACTAAACGCAAAACCACCGAGGTTATTGGCATTGCGAGTGGCAAGGGCGGTGTGGGCAAGACCACGGTGTCCATCAATTTGGCGGTTGCCTTGGCGCAACGCGGCCACGATGTCATGTTGTTCGATGCTGACTTGGGACTGGCCAATGCTCAAATCGCTTTGGGTGCTCGCGCTGAATACAACCTCAGCCATTTTTTGGCAGGTCAAAAAACATTGGAAGAAATTACCTTGACCACGCGTCAAGGTATTCAATTGATTCCCGGCGCATCCGGCATGCAAGAACTCGCTGCACTGAGTCAGGTGCAAGCCGCCAGCATCGTGCAGTCTTTCAGCAATTTGGGTAAGAACATTGACTACCTGGTTGTGGATGTGGCCGCGGGTATTTCACCTTCTGTGCTGGCTTTCTTGGCTGCATGCCAACGCCGTTTCATTGTGGTGCAAGATGATCCTTCTTCGATTGCAGATGCCTACGGAACGATCAAGGTTTTGTCGCAAGAAATGCAACTCGATGAGATCTACCTGCTGCCCAACATGGTCGAGACACAAACCCAAGGCTGGAAGCTTTATCAACGTCTCAATGATGTGTGTGTGCGCTTTTTGAATGAGTCGATTCACTACCTCACCGCCATTGAGCGCGATGAGATGGTACTGACCGCATTGAAAAAATACCAATCCGTCATGGAGCTCGCACCTGGCACGGCAGCTGCCCGCGATTTCCGTCGCTTGGCCGAGTTGTGCACCCAGTTGCGACCGATCAACCACCCGTCTGGTGGTTTACAGTTTTTCATGGAGCGATTGCTGCAAAGCAATTCGGAGCAAGCATGAGACCTCTATCCCCGATGAAGATGTACCAGCAAGCCCGCCCGCAAGGCGAGGAGTTGGTCTTGGCCCACCTCGGTTTGGTCAAGCGCGTGGCCCTGCATTTGAAAGCCCGCGTGCCTGCATACATGGAGCTCGATGAGCTGATTCAGGTCGGCATGATGGGTTTGCTTGAAGCTTCCAGGGTGTTTGATGCCAGCAAAGGTGTCGATTTTGAAAACTTTGCCCACAGCCGTGTGCGAGGTGCCATGTTGGATGAAGTACGCCGGTTGTCTTTTTTGCCCCGCTCCGCGGTGGCTTTCAACAAGTCACAAAACGAAACCTTGCATGCACTCTCGTCCGAACTTGGACGCGCACCTACCCAGGCTGAAATGGCTGAGTACATGGGCAAGGATTTGGAAGATTTTCAAAAAGAACGCGGCAAAGCCCGCCGATTTGAAACCTATTCCCTAGAAGTGGTGACCGAAGAAGTCATGAGCATTGCAGATGACGCCTCCCGCCAGCCCGATGTGATCGTGGAAGAGGCCGAGTTCATGCAAGCCGTGACCGATGCGATTGGTCAATTGCCCGAGCGTGAACAGTTGGTGATGCAGTTGTATTACGTGGAAGAGTTAAACCTGAAAGAAATTGGTGAGGTGCTCGAAGTCAGTGAATCACGTGTGAGCCAGATTTTGTCGGCGGTGGTCAAAAAGCTCAGAGGCACTTTGCAAGTTGAAGACGGTACGGTCAGAAAACCCAACCGGAGGGCCGCATGAGCAGTTTTTTCCAACTTTTTATGGCATGGGGGCTTTTGTTGGTCTTTGTGCTGATGCTTTACCTGGTGGACAAAGTCAATGTGATCTATCAAGGCTACGCAACGCCGGACATGCCCAAAACCTATAACGATGGTTTGTTTGGCGAGCTGAGTGGCAAAACCTTGTGGGACGCCATGAGTGGCATTCCAGTCCCTGGTGTGGAGGCCAAACTCGCCACCAGTCTGAAACCGCATTACGAACCTGTGCTACGTCAGCACATTGAGCAAGTCTTCATGGAGGGCTTTCATCACGGCAAAGCCGGCACGGCAGGGGTGCCTACCAACAACCGCATCATTCCCACACCGCGTGGCTCGATCGAGTCTTGGTTACCCATGCATCATCTGGCCAGCATTTACCAAGCGGGTGTGGATTTTGCAGCCAACAACCCAGAAGACGACTTGAGAATTCAGCAGTCTTTGGACCAGGTGACCGCCATGATCTATGCGCGCACGGGTTTGGAATTGACCGAGGCCTACTCAACCACATTGTTGATTCGCACCGATGAACAAGACGACCAGTTGCCACCCCCTGAAATGGAATTGATTGCCGCTGAGCCCATGGTTGCCGCTGAGTCCATGGTTGCTCCGCCCTCGCTAGAGCCGCAGGCATTACAACCTGATTTGTCCAAACTCAAACCCCCTGCATTGGAACCAGTAGCAACCGCGGCTGAGGGCGAGCAAACAACTGCACCTGAAGAAAGCAAGCCTGTTCCTGCTTGATGATTGCTTGATTCGCGTTTTGTGCTCAAGTTCAAGTTCATCACACCGATACATCCATGGTCAATGAAATAAAACAGGAGTCCTTGATCATGCGAGCCAACCACCGAGCTATTGAGAGCTATGGAGAAGTCAAAGTCACCACGGGTGTCTCCAAGTCCAACAATGTTGAATTGATTCAAATGTTGTTTGATGGCTTGATCGAGAGTTTGGCGACGGCCAAGGGTCATATCCAGCACAACAACATTGCTGAAAAATCCAAAGCCATTGCCCGTGCCAGCCGCATCGTATTGGGCCTGCAAGGTGCCTTGGATTTTGAAAAGGGCGGCGATTTGGCTGCCAATCTGAATGAACTTTATAACTACACCATTCGCAGGCTTTTGCATGTCAATGCCCGCAATGATTTGGTGGCTTTGGATGAAATCCACGGCTTAATGACTGAAATTCGCAGTGCCTGGGAGACCGTGCCCGCGTTGATTCCTCGCTCAGCAACCGCCTCTATGGCTGTCAATTGATAAGCAAATCGGGAGGTTTGACTTGAAATTCCGTTACGCTATCACGATGTCTTTTTAGTTCAGGGTCTGTTGACCCTTCAGCTTTAACGTTTGGAGTCCAAAATGGGTGCAGTTGGCCTGATTGTTTTGTTTGCTTGTGTGTTTGGGGTGTACATCGTCCACGGCGGTGATATGGCCCCTATTATCAAAGCGGCTCCCTTCGAATTTGTCTCCATTTTCGGTGCGGCTGTGGGTGCGGCCCTGATTGGCAACAGCAAGGCAGGTGTCGGCACCGGCTTTGGTGCGGCTGGCAAAGTTTTCAAAGGCCCCAAGTACCACAAGGAGGACTATCTAGCGATCATCTTGGTGGTCTCAAAGATATTGAAAACCCTCAAAGCCGAGGGTGCGGTTGCACTCGAACCCCATATTGAAAACCCAGAGTCCAGCGCGATTTTTGCCGAATACCCTCCTTTGTTGCAGGACCACGCCTTGCTCGACTTGATCTGCGACACCGTTCGTTTGATGGTGGTATCTTCTGGCAACTTGAGTCCTTATGCGGTGGAGGATGTGATGACCGCCTCGATCAAAAATCACCAACACCATGAAGGCATGAATGCCGCTTTTTGGGCCAGCATGGAAGGCGCCTTGCCCGCGCTGGGCATTGTGGCCTGTGTGTTGGGTGTGGTGAAAACCATGGGCGCGATTGACCAGCCACCACCGGTGTTGGGTGCATTGATTGGTTCGGCCCTGGTGGGTACGTTCATGGGTGTGTTGTTGGCCTACGGGATTGCTGGTCCTTTTGCGATTCGCATTGCCCAGGTGGTGGAGGAAGACGGCGAAATCTTCAAATGTGTCCAGCAACTGATCGTTGCCAATTTGCACGGCCACCCCATGCCCTTGGTGATTGAAGCGGCGCGATCGGCCATCAACCACCACAACAAACCGTCGTTTGGTGAAATCTTCGATGGTATGCGAGGCAAGTAACCATGGCTGACGAGAAAGCCAGCGAAGAGCAAGCCGCTGCAGATGCAGCCGATGCCGCGCCAGACGCCCCCCCAGAGGCTGCACCTGCAGACGGTGCTGCTGCGGCGCCTGCTGCCGAAGCGCTTGCGCCTGTCATCATCATCAAGAAAATTGAAGATGGTCATGGCGGTGCACACGGCGGTGCTTGGAAGATTGCGCTGGCTGACATGATGACCGCCATGATGGCGTTCTTCTTGCTGATGTGGTTGTTGGGTGCATCCAATGCCGACCAACGCAAAAGCATTGCTGATTATTTCAAGCCCACATCGCACAGCCTGGTGCCTGTGGGTCAACTCGCTGGCTCCAACGGCGTGTTGGGTGGACGCTCGATCATCGACCCAGATGCCTTTCCCTATGCTGCTCGTCAAACCGGTTTGCTCGAACGCTTGACACCCAAATCCGAAGGCGGTCCCAACCCCGATACCGATCCTGGGCCTGAGAATGAAAACGAAGCCAAAGACCCGTCCAAAGGCGGCAAAGGCGAAGGTTTGGGTTCGGGCGAGGGCGGTCAAGGCGAGGGCGGCAGCGATCCAGACAAACTGAGCAAAGCCGAGCGCAAAGCCATTGCTGAGCAGCAAGACAAAGAAAACTTTGAAAAACTCGAACAAGAGATCAAAGAAAAACTGTCCGAAAACAAAAAGTTTGAATCCCTGAAAGACAAAGTCGCGATCAGCCGAGACCAAGAAGGCTTGCGTATCGAGATCATTGACAACGCTGACTTTGCAATGTTCCCAAGTGGCAATGCTGGCATGCAAGGCAAGGCGGCAGCGCTGATCAGCGAGGTAGCGGCTTCATTGGCAGACATGCCCAACAAAGTCGCCATCCGTGGTCATACCGATGCCGTGCCGTTCCAAAATCCGCTCGGTCGCAACAACTGGTCCTTGTCGGCGGAGCGCGCAGAAGCCACGCGTCAAATTTTGCAGAAAAATGGCATCAAGGAAGAGCGGTTCAAGCGCATTGAGGGTGTGGCTGACACCGATCCGTTCAATCCCAAGGACAAATTTGACCCACGTAACCGTCGCATGAGCATCACGGTGCTCAACCAAGATCCAAAATAACAGGTCACGGGTGAGTCGTTCGACCCACCGTTGGTTGCTCAGGCGGTTCGCAACTCGTACTTGTTGATCTTCTCGATCAAAGTGGTGCGTTGCAAGTTGAGCAGTTTGGCAGTCCGTGAGACATTGCCTTGTGAACGCTCCAGGGCTTGTTCGATGATGTTTCGCTCGATTTCAGCCAAGCGGTCTTTCAAAGACAAACCCTCTGGCGGCAAATGCGGCATGCCTTGTGCCAGCATGATGATGCTTTCAATCTCGTTGTCTTGCGGTTCGGGCTGATCGGTCATCAAAGCCTCGGATGCTTGCAAGCCGTTCATTTCGGCCAAGACCTCGGGTGGCGGGGCCATCTCTTGGGCCAGTGCCACCGGGCCAATGCGTTCCAACATCTCGGCTTGGACGGGCACCAAACCTTTGGGCAACAAGTTGGCAGGGATGGCGCGCAGGTCCAAGGTTTGCCCCGGGTAAAGCGTGCTGAAGCGGTCCATCAGGTTGCACAACTCGCGTACATTGCCCGGCCAGGGGTAACTGACCAAGGCCTCCAAAAACGTGGGTGTGAATTGAACCGCTTGGCCTTTGGGTAGCTTGTAGTGTTCAGCGTAAAAACGCAGCAACTCGACGATGTCTTGTGGTCGATCACGCAAAGGCGGCGTGACCACAGGCAGCACGTTAAGCCGATAGTACAAGTCTTCACGGAATCGGCCTGCTTGGATTTCGGCTTCTAAATCGCGGTGTGTGGCGGCAATGACACGTACATCGATCGGGATTTGTCGGGTGGAGCCAACCGGGTCAATCACACGCTCTTGTAAAACCCGCAGCAGTTTGACCTGCATGTCCAAGGACATGTCGCCAATTTCGTCCAGAAAAATGGTGCCACCGTGGGCCAATTCAAATCGGCCAATCCGATCGGCAACAGCACCTGTGAAGGAGCCTTTTCGGTGACCGAAAAGTTCACTTTCAAGCAGTTCTTTTGGGATGGCTGAGCAGTTAATAGGTACAAAAGCACCACCCACCCGGTCAGATTGTTCGTGTAACGAACGTGCAAGAAGTTCTTTGCCAGTGCCACTCTCACCGGTGATCATGACCGTGGCGTTAGAGTGTGAAATGGTGGTGACCAAACGGCGCAGCGCTTGCGCGATGGGACTGGTACCGATAAAAAATGATTGCGATTTCATGCTTGACGCATTGTCGCTCAAGGCATGAGCATGGCAAGCCGTCAAAAGTATTCGGTGGATTTGGAAATCGGCTTAAAGAAGTCGGGGGAGTTGTCGATTCTTCGCATGTACCCAATGAAGCAAGTGTGTTTGGATGAGCCGGGCACCAGCGCTTTGATTTGAGAGGAAAACACCATGATTTACCGAATTGTTTTGGGCTCTATGGCCTTGGCTTCACTGACAGCTTGCGAGGCCATGCGCCCGTATTCAGCCACACCAGCACCCGTGGTGACTGTTTCTGCGCCAGGCACTGCATCGAGCACCAAGACGGCTGCCAGCAACGCCGTGGAACCAGCACCAGCTTCCATGATCACACCCATGATGGACAAGCGTGAGACCTATGTAGCTACAGGCTATGCAGTCATCAGCGTGCAAAACCATAAAAACGCAGCTCAGCAACGACTGCTTGCCATTCGCGCTTCCAAATTGGACGCCTATCGCGCATTGACCGAGCAGGTGTATGGGCAACAGTTGGATGCCAATACCACCGTGGCCGACATGACCGTGATGAACGACACCTTTCGCACCCGAGTTGAAGGCGTGATTTACGGCGCTCAACTGGTGAGCATCACCCCGGTGGGCGACGACACCTATGAAACCACCTTGTCATTGGACCGCAACTCTGTGCAAGATTTGCGTATGCTGTACCTGACCCAAATCGCATCTCGCGCCACACGCTGATCTCCAATTGAGCCATCACCATGTGCCTGCGTGCCATTTTCCTTTCTGGTCTGAGTACTTTGGGGCTGTCCTTGCCACAAGCGATGCTGGCGGCACAACCCCCCAGTGCTGAAGAGCGCCTGGAGGCGATCCGTCAGTCACTGGTGCAGCGTTCCATGCAAGGCCCAACAGAGGTCAAGACAGCTGCATTCATCGACGGTTCAGGCGTCTTGCGCGAGGCCAGCAGCTTTGTGACTGGCATGGAGGTGCGTGGCATTCGGGTACTGTCCTATGGTCGCGAGATGGATGAGCTCAGCTTTGACAGCAAGCCCTTGCCAGTGCAGACATGCAAGCCGGCAGCCAACAGTGCCTGGCACCATCTCAGTTGGCAAGTTGAGTACTCGGCACAGATGCCTGTGGTCAACCAATTTGAAGCACAGCAAATCGCTATGCAATTCAAGCAGCAAGCCTTTGAAAAATCAAAAACAGCCAGCCTTTGGCGATTGACAGACAAGCAACCGACCTTGGACGGTTACCAAAAGGCGTTGCTGGGCCAAGGTGAAAACCACATTCCCTGGCAACTGAAGTTGAGCATCACGCCCAGCACAGCTTCATTCTTGCCGCGCACTTCTGCCTACGAGGTCCGTTGGGCGCTGTTGTCACGCAGCCAGGCAAGGGTGGTGTACTCGGCTGAGCAAAAAATCAGCATCGACCAACCGAGCCAGGTAGCAACTTCCTCTAAGCCGTTGGCCCCTGCGGTGATGGCGCAAATTCAATCAGCCTTGGCGGTTTTTTTGCAAGGCATGGAGCTTGAATTGGTTTGCCTCGTGCCGCAATTTGATGTGCTCAGCATTCGCCCTGACACGGTTCGGATCGCAGGCGGTGCGGCCAGTGGTTTGAGGTTGGGTGCGCAGATGGTTTTGACCGATAAAAACATACTGCCATCACGCGCACTCGAAGCCAAAGCCTTGGACAGCCTGGCCATGGCTGAAGTCGTGTCTGTCAGCAACTATTACGCCGAACTCAAATTGACAACGGCAAGCAAAATACCTGTACAGCCAAGCTGGATTGCAGTCCCTCACAGGCCTTGAAGAACCGAAGGAACCACCCCATGAAAATCCAACACACGCCCCTCATCGTTTCATGTGCATTCATATTGCATGGTTTGGTCTTTGTCGCGGCAGCGCAAGAAGCCAGCAAGCAGCCGCCTTTGGAATTGCCGAAAACCATCGTATTGTCCGATGCACCCAATGCCGCAGCGGCGTCCGAGCCCAAGGACAAACCCAAAGCAACACCTGTCAAAAAACCCACTGCGGCTGTCGCCAAGTCGGTTTCTGCGCCAGCGCCTTCTGCGACCCCCGAGCCGCTAAGGCAGGCTGGGATCGGCACTTACACGGTCAAGGCGGGTGACACCATCGATCGGGTGATTCAAAAGTTTTATGCCAGTAGCCCGTTGCGCAATGAGTTTTTGCGCAATGCCTTGGTGCAAGGCAACCCCAAGGCTTTTGTCAAAGCCAATCCAAAATCGTTGATAGCGGGTTCGGTCTTGGTGTTACCTGACCAAGCGGAATTGCTGATCAAGCTCATGCCCTCATTGACCCCGATCTCGCCAGATCTCGAAACCAACAAACCTGCTTCAAGCATGGAGGCCAATGCCACGCCAGTGCCTGCGCCGAGCATGCCTGCTCCATCGGGTGGTGCAGCGGCCCACAACGCAGGGCACAATCCTGGTCCAGCATCCAATAAACACCATTGGGTGCGTTTCCCCTGAATCAACGCTGACCCTTTGCAGCGTGAAAGGATACAGGCCATGCTTGGTGCCGAGATTGTTTCCGCTGCCAATCGGGTGACACCGGTTGCATTAGAGAGCCGAACCATGTGGGTGCAAACCCCGGTGGCACAACAGCTCGCCTTGCGTGATGGACAAATCGTGCAAGCCGTCGCCGAGGTCAAAAACCAACGCGTGAGGCTGTGGGTGAAAGATTTTTTCTTTGAGTTGCCCAACGGCTGGGTGCTCAAAGACGGGGACAAACCCTTTTTGCGGGTCAATCACAATGCCAGCGGATGGGGCTTTTTGATTCAAGCCTATCCCACTGGCCAAAGCTCCTCAGCCACGCCAGCCGCGGCCAGTTTTGGCCTGTCCAACAACGGGCAAGAACTGCAGGCCTTGGACGCGCGTAACGCCCGCTTGGGCATGCTGCTGACCCAGCCTGCGGGCTTTGCCAGCTTGACAAAATTACTCTCCGACATGCGCATCGGGCAGTGGGCGGTTCAAGGCGAAATGCTGAATTTGGTCAACCGCTTATTGCAGCAGCGCAGCAGCATGGCGCAAATCAATCCCAGCATGCTCAAAAAAGCGGTAATGGGCCAGGCCCGCAGCGTTGAGAACCAACTGGTTCAAGGACAAACGCCCGTCGATGATGCAAAGTCGATCATCAAAAAAATGCTGGCCTTGTTGCAAGAAACCTCGGCGGAGGGCGTCAGCAAAGCGCAAAGCCGCGAGCTGGAGTCGGCTGTTCGGGAGTTGGAATCGGCCCAAGCGCAGAGCGCGCAAAAATGGCTGCAAGGTGAGCTGTCCTTGCATGTGGTCTTGCCTTTCATCGATGCAGAGCCTGTCGACCTGCACTTTCAACGACCAGCCCGCAAGCCAGGCCAAGAAGAGCCGCCATTGAGCGTAGACATCCATTCCCGCAGTCGTTTGTTGGGAGAAATTTGGCTCAACACCGTCATTACCAAAGGCACCAGCGTGGACCTGGTGATGTGGGCGCTGCGAGGTGAGGTGGCCAATTTGGCCCAGCAGCGCTCAGGCGAATTGGGTTTGGAGTTGGGCGCGGCCGGACTGCAGCTGCAGTCGTTTCAAATTTTCAATGCCCCCAGGCCCTTGGTGCGGGCCGGTGAAGGCTCTGGCACCCGTGGCTCGGTGATCGACACCCGTGCCTGAGAAAAGCCGTCCATGAAAAAACCCTTTGAAGCGATTGCGCTGGAATATGGCCAGCAAAAAACCCCGCTGGTGGTGGCCAAGGGAGAAGCGGAATTGGCGATGCGCATCTTGCAAGAGGCCAAGAAGCATGGCGTTTACGTGGCTGAAGACCCGCAGTTGCTGGCTTTGCTGAGTAAATTGGAGGTGGGCGACGAGATCACGCAAGACATGTACACCGCTGTCGCGGTGATTTTGTCTTGGGTCTATTGGCTCAAGGGCATGCAGCCCGGGGACGAAAAAAATACCGCGCAAGAAGCTTGAGTGGCAGCGCTCAGGCCTCGGTGAAGCCCCGCATGCGGCGCAGGCGCTTGATTTGACCGAGTCGGTCATATACCTCAACAGGGCTGGTGGGGTCGTTCACATTCAAACTCTCTAATGCACCACGGATGGCGTCGAGTTTGCGCATGATGAGTATTTCATTGCGCCGGTGCATGTCACGGCAGGCCATCATGCGGCTGCGAAAGTCATTCCAGTGCACGCCTAATTTGTCTGCGTCCTCTGGCTGCTTGATACCAGTCAATTGGCTGAGCTCAGTCAAGATATGGTTTTTTTCACTCAGCAACACATCGAATTGGTCCAGGTCTTGGACTTTCAAAACGTCGAACTCTTGTTCGAGCAATGCTTCCAAACGGTCAAGCAGCACCAGGGCTTGATCGACCGAATCGGGTGTGTCCAAAACTGCGGCTGTGGTCATGGCTTGAATCACCCTTGGATGATTTTTTCCAATGAAACGAAATTCTCGGCAATGCGGCGCGGATTGACAGGGTAGTTGCCACTTTGGATCGCTGCTTTGATGGCATCGACTTTGGCCCGGTCAAAACCAGGTTGGTCGTCAATGCGCTTTTTGACATTGCTGAGGTTCACGGTATCGTTTCCAGGCGGTTTGGCGGCAGCAGGTTTCTCCTGCGTTTGATCAGGTTTGACTGAAACTGGTTTTTTTTCCAGTTTTTCCATGGTGCTGCGGTTGGCGGCCACAGGTTGCGCCAAGCGGGCTTGTGAGGATGAAATGGGATCTGCCATGGTGATTCCTTTAAAAACAAAGCAAAACTTGCAACTCTTGTCGCGTTATCGTCAGTATCGACCCCAAGTCTGACGACTTGAGGGCCAGCTTAAAAATAAACAGCATGTTTGAATGAATCATTTTGAACTCATTATCACAGTCCGCGTGCCATGTTCATGCCAGTCACCACAGCTGTTAACAATCGACCCGATTCTGGGTTTTTCAAGCGGATCTGATCGCCCAAGGTGCCATCTTGTTGGGCCTCAGCCCTGAGGGTGATCAAAAAGCCTTTGCCTTCACCCACTGCCACGGTGACTTGCTGTCCGCGCTTGACCATGGTGGCGGCTTTCAAATCCTGAGATTTCAAAGGGGTATTGGCGGGTAAATCTCTGACAAGCTCTGTGTTGGCCAATTCATGCTCGGCTTGGATGAAACGGGTCTCATGGGCTGGCACGGCTTGTTCAAGCACCTTGAACATGTTTGCCTGCACAGCGGTACCGCGCTTGAGGGGTTGGCCAGACACCCAGACCAAGCGAGTGACTGTGTTGCCGGCCGGGGTCGCTGCACCGTTGGTGAGAGAAGAGCGGGTTTGAACCATCACAAAGTGTTGCCACACGGGAACAGCACAGCGGGCGCGCACGCTTTGCTTGTTGCCAAATGGCTGGTCAAAGCTGATGGCTTGGGTGCACGACTGAAATTGGATCCGGTGATCCATCGGCATGATGTTGACCGCGGTGGGTTCGAGCTTGTAGGTCTCAACAACAAATTGTTTGGCGCCTTGCTCCAAGGCTGCCCAGCCAGGGTTGGTGACGGACGAAGATTGCGCCACAGCTTGTCCGTAGGCGGCACCCATCAGCACACTTGCGCACACCAAGCCGATGGCGCCAGGGCTTGAAAATCTTTTGAAAGTTCGGCACAGCATTTGCAAGATGGTCTCCATGGGTGTGAATGTTTTGACGTTTTCAGGCGTCACGCCCAAGACCGATGCAAATTTGATGCCAGCCTTTTTTGACCTGACCCGAGCACAAAATGAACTTCAATATTGATTCCAAGGAACTCGTTAAAACTGCTTTTATCAATCCAAATGACTCAAAAAAAGCTGTTCGAAACACCACGGCCATGCTGCCGGAGCGTGTGGGTTTTGCCCAAACACTGGCGCAACTGCAAAGCAGGCACACTGTCAATTCATCGACGTTTTTGAATCCGCAAGTGCCCAGCATGCCGGTACAAGAGGGTGACACCTTGAGCAAAATGGTGAAAAGCCACATGGAGGTCATGGGACGACCTGTGAGCAATGCAGAGGCTTTGCGTTTGTCCCAGGACCTGGCCAAGGCCAATGGCATCAGCAATCCAGACCGGATTTACCCAGGGCAGCGTTTGAACATGGCTGTCTTGAATGCAGCCGTGCTGACCGACACACCCAGCACGGTATTGACCAAAGCACCCACGGTAGCGGCCTCTGCGTTGGCCATGAACCAGGTCTCACAGGTCAAGATCCCACTGCCCCAGCGCAGCCTGATGGGTGGCGGGAGTCATCCGGTGTTGGAAAAGACATTGGAGCGGGCGGTTGCCAAAGGATTCATCCCGGCACAAGAAAAGAAGCTGGTGTACGAAAAGATCATTCACATGTCGCGTACCTATCAGTTTGCGCCCGACGACTTTGCCCGCATGACCTTGATGGAAAGCGATGGCATGAACCCCAAGGCCAGCAACAGCCGCTGTCACGGCATCATCCAGTTTTGTGATGGGCCAGACCGCGGCGCAGCCAGCGCGGGCTTTGGTCAAAACCCCAAAGCCATTTTGGGCCACAGTGTTTTGCAGCAGCTCGACATGGTGGCCAAGTACTTTGACGAAACCGGTTTGAAGCGCAAGGGCCCGACCAGCTTGGATGACCTGTATCTGACTGTCTTGACCCCAGCCGCGCGCAACATCAAAGGGCCGGATGCCCACTTGAACATCGCAGGCACACAAGCCAATCACTTGTATGTGAATAAAGACAAGCGTGCCCCGATTACCCGCAACTCGATCTTGCAAGGGCTCTACCAAAATGCGATCGAGCGCTTGAGCAAGTTTGAGCATTCGCAACACCTGGCGCAAACCCAAGCAGTGAACGCAACCAATGCAGCCAACCCTTCAGCCATCAACCGGTCACAAGCCCTCAGGGTCAGCGCTTACTTGAACCAAGACTATGTGCGTTAACCGGCAAAGCGTTGCCGATGCGAGTCCAGGGCGGTCAAGGTTTGCCGCTTGTTCTCGAATAACTGCGGTGGTAAGTACACGGCTTTGAGTGGCACACAAATTGCAAGTATCGACCGGAGGCTCCTCAACTTGAGGGCCAGGTGTCGTGAAAACGGCGGTAACTGCAACCTTGGAGGTGTGTATGGACTTATTGACTGGTGCATTTGGCATCCACGAGCGAGCCCTTGGGGTTCGCAGTCAACGCTTGGAAGTGTTGTCACGCAACATTGCCAACGCCGATACCCCGAATTACAAAGCCGAAGAGCTGGACTTCAAAGCCATGCTCAAAGAAACCAGCCGCGAATACATCTCAGCTACCCATGCCAAGCATTACGCAGCCTTGGAAGAACAAGCCGACAACGGACAACGCTACCGCGTACCTTTCAACAGCTCTTTTGATGGCAACACGGTCGAGATCCATGTGGAACAAGCCCAGTTCGGTCAAGCCGCGGCTGACTATCAGACCACCTTGAACTTTCTGGAAAACCGCATCAGCGGCATCCGCAAAGCCTTGAAAGGGGAATAACCGATGAGAACCCTTGACAGCGTATTTGGTATTGCAGGCACCGCGCTGAATGCGCAAACCGTGCGCCTCAATACCACCGCCTCCAACTTGGCCAATGCCACCACTGTTGCGAAATCCGAGGGCGAAGCCTTTCGTGCCAAGCGCACCGTGTTCAAGGCCTTGGTGAAAGAAGAAATGACCAACGCCGGTTTTCAATACCAAGGTGGCGTGAAAGTGGACCAGGTGGTGGACGACCCGACACCGATTCGCAGCATTTACGACCCCGGCAACCCGTCTGCCGACGAGAACGGCTATGTGTATTTGTCCAACGTGAACGAAATGCAAGAGATGGTCGAAATGATGGCCGCTTCACGTTCCTACCAAAACAATGTGGAAGTGGTGAACACCGCTCGTCAATTGATGATGCGCACCATTGAAATCACCAAATCCTGATACCTGAAAGCAAATTGACATGGCCACAGCATCCCCCGCCAGAGCGCCTTTGCCCAACGGCATCGTCAGCTACGAAGATTACATCGCCAAAAACAAAGTCAAGGCACCGTCCAACACCATGGACCAAGGCGCATTTCTGACCTTGTTCACAACCCAACTGAAAAACCAAAACCCTTTGGACCCCGTGAAAAACGAGGCCTTTGTGGCGCAGCTGGCGCAGTTCTCTCAACTTGAAGCCACCACGGCGATGAAAAACAGCATGGAGGCCATGGCGCAAAGCCTGCAGGGCGACAAGATGTTGGCTGGTGCCTCCATGATTGGCCGCAAAGTGGCCGTGCCCAACGGTCCCTTGGTGCTCTTGGGCGGTCAGCCTATTGATGCGACCGTGGACTTGCCCACCGGCGCTGATGGCGTGCAAATGCAAATCTTGAACGACAAAGGCCAAGTGGTGCGCAAACAAATTTTCGGCGCACAAATGGCCGGCGCCATGAAATTGTCATGGGATGGCATGAACGATGGCGGCGCTGCCATGCCCGATGGCACTTACAGCATGCAAGTGCTCATCAGTGCGCAGGGCAAAGCCATGCAACCCGTGGTCAACACCTTGTCCACAGTGCGCAGTGTCAGCAATGCCGGTACAGGTGACAACACCTGGCTGTTGGAAGTCGATGGCGGCAAGAGCGTCAGCCTCACCGATGTCAAACGCATCGCTTATTGATACAGCAGCAGAACGAAATTCAACGGAGCAACTAGACCATGTCCTTTTTTACCTCACTCACCGGTTTGAATGCAGCCACTGCACAGCTGGGCGTCACGTCCAACAACATTGCCAACGCGAGTACCGTTGGCTTCAAACGCAGTCGTGCCGACTTTGGCGACATTTTTGCCACCTCGCCCTTGCAAAAAGCGACATCCACGATTGGTCAGGGTGTGTCTTTGAAGCGCGTGACCCAAGAGTTTGGGCAGGGCAATATGAACTTCTCGTCCAACACCTTGGACTTGGCTATTTCAGGCGATGGTTTCTTTCCTTTGAAATCAGCTGACGGCTTTCAAGACATCTTCACGCGAAACGGCTCGTTCATGATGAACGACCAGTACAACGTGGTGAACTCGGCGGGACAGCGTTTGATGGCGGCGTCGGTTGACTCGACGGGTAAAGCCAACTTGAACGACTTGAATGTGTTGACGATTCCGCAAAAAACCACCGGCATGGCCAAAGAAACGTCCTTGGTGCAACTGGGTCTGAACTTTCCTGCTGATGCGCAGGTGGTTTACGAGGCCTTTAACCGCAACGACCCCGATAGCTACAACAAGAGCACCGCGCTCACTGTGTATGACAAGGGTGGTAATGGTTACTTGGCCACGGTGTACTACGCCAAAACACAGAACGCGAGTCAGGCCGACCCCAACAACAAATGGCAAACCTATGTGTACGTGGGTGAAACGCTGGTGGCTGCTGCCTTGCAACAGGCCACCGATACAGCCAGTGGCGAGAACTTGTATGTCAATAAATACGGTCAGCTCAAACCTGAGAGCGAAGTGGGCGACTTGCTGGTCAACGCCAAAACCCAAAAATTCTCCCTGAACCAGCTGACCGATCAACGCGCTTCCGAGCCTGCCACAGTGCAAGGCGGCAAAGCGCCTCGTTTGAGCACCTTGGAAGGCATTGATTTCAGCACCTTGCAACCCAGCCAGTTGAAAGACTTGTTTGAAATTGACGTGGATGGCAGCGGCACCCCTTTGAGCGTGGGATTGGACCATTTGGCGGGCAAGCCGTTGCGCTTGTCGGGTACCGAAATCGCCAAGGAATTCACCAATGTCTTGAACCGCAAATTTGGTGATGAACGCTTTTTCAACTTTGCTGGTCAACAAACATTTCAATTGACTGCCAGCAATGCCGATGGCACTTTGACACAAAACCGCACCATTCAATTGGATGCGGATGACATGACCTACGAGCAAGTGGTCAACAAAATCAACAGCCAGCTCAGCGGCAGCAGCAATGTCTTGTCGAACGTGGCTTTCAGTGCATCCCCTTCACCCGGTGAGTTCAAGGGCTACACCATGACGATTGATGGACAGGTTGTTTCTAATCAGATCGACTTGGGCGCCACGCTCAGCACCAAACCGATGGAAGACTTGACCACCAAGTTGCAAGGCCGAATCCAGTTGGACTTGCAACAGCGCTTGGGTTATACGGCTGAAGCCGCCAGCAAAGTCACGGTGAATGTGCAAAACGGCAATGAGGTTCGTGTCACCGATGCTGGCGGCGCCAATATTTCCAACTTTGTGCTGCGCAGCATCAGCACGGGTGCACAGAACCTGATTGAGAACCAAAAATTTTTAGATGGTGTGATTTTGACTGAAATTGGCGACTACACCTCGCTGACCATGACCTTGGACGGTGATCCGATCACGATCGACCTGAGCGATTCCGACCCCAGCGATTTGGATGTCTTTGTTCAAGAATTGCAAGACAAATTACAAGGCAAATTGCAGGAATTGGGTTTATCCCAATTTGAGGCAGAACAGGTCACAATCACAACCAACCCCAGTGTGGCGGGTCAATTGATCATCAAGGACGAGGGTGGTCACCAAATCAACGCCTTGGCGCTGACAGCCAAAGCAGGCTCGACCAGTCCGACCGTTATCAGCGGCGAGTCCAAAACAACCCTTGCCAGCATTGAATTTGCTGAAAAGCCAATTGACGGTGAATCCTTGCTGAGCCATTTCAAGCGCATTACTTTTTCAATCAACGATGGCACCACGGAAACAGACTCCATTATCTTAGACAGCAGCACATTTCCAAGCTTAACCGGCACTGACCCTGCACCCAGCTATGCCACCTTCGACCCAACCAACCCAGATCACTTGGATTTGTTTGCCGCAGACATTCAAACAGCGGTTCGTGCTGTCTCCACCAAAGGCGCAGCTGTCAGCATCACCTGGGATCGCAACACCAATGCCTTGGTGGCGAAAGAGTCCAGTGGCAAGTTCATCAGTGCGCTGACCTTGGAAGCCAACACCACCACCGTCGGTGGCAGCACCGGCTACCCCAGCCTTATCAAAGGCGGCGCGGTGGTTCAGCAAGACACGGTGAAAGACGCCGATGGCAACATCCTCACACCCAGTTCATACACCTTGTCGAATGTCTCCTTCCCCTTGGGCACCACGCCATCCGGCAGAGAGTTCAAGTCTTTTGACTTGACGATTGACACCACCATCTTGGGCAGTGTGAACCTGGGTGACTACAACTTGTCTAGCATTCCCATCAACGACTTGGCCAACCGTCTGCAAGAAAAAATCCGTAGCACCTTGCAAGACACCGACCCCACGGTTTATACCGATGAGCGTGTGGCCAAAATCAGCGTCAGCGTGATCAACGGCAAAGACCTCAAGATCATTGACAGCAGCGGCTCCAACATCACCAATTTCAGTTTGACTGCCGATGCCACCACGGCTTCGAAAGTCTCCACGGGCTCGCGGAATTTCTTGATCGAGGCGCTGCCTGCTGACAACATGGTCACGACCAGTTACGACCCAGTGACGCAGCAGTTCGGCTTTGTGCCGGTGTTGGGCAACTCGATCACCTTGTCGGGCCTGAACAACCAGTTGGGCATCACCACCCCCGTTACCCAAGAGGTAGGCAGCGATGGCGTGAATTTGTCGGGTTCACCTTCAATCACCAACAACTTCATCCGTCCGTTGAAATTACAGCGTTACGGCATGAAGGTGGAATACGACACAGTGAACGAACGCTTCATTTTCAAATCTGGCACAACCGGCGACACCTCCAGCATCAAAATCGGTAACCCCAGCAGCTTTGCTTCAGAGCGCTTTGGCTTGGCTACTGATGGCGACTACGAAGTCAAACCTTCTACTTTGGCCGTACGAGGCATCTACTCTGAACCTGCGGTCATGAATGGTTCGCCGTTGGGCATCAACGCCAACAACAACTTTAGCGTCAACCTGACCAACAACAAATTCGTGGTCTCGGTCGATGATGTCAAGGGCACGGTGTTTTTGGAACCGAAAGAAACCTACACGATCGATAGTTTTGTCCAGGCTTTGGAAAACGGCATCAACCGCTTGGCCGGGCCTTCTGACCAACCTGGTTTGACCGGTTCGATGGTTTCAGGTGTGCGGGTGTCTTATGACATCAGCACCAACAGCTTGAAATTCACCACCGGCACAGCCTCCACCAATTCTTTTATCAAGGTTTCAGGTGACAGCCAATGGGGCTTGGCCAAAGTGGATGGCGGCCGGGGCAACACATCAAGCTGGATCAAACCAACGCAGTACACACAAACCGTCAATGGCGTGGCCGTGGCCATGTATATCGACGAATTCGGCAAGGAAACCTTCAGCCCAGATGGCTTCAAGAACCTACCCGAATGGTCACCGATCTTCTTGGAAAAAGGCGAATTGACCTTTGACACCGGCGGTAACTTGGTCTCGCCCAAGCAGGGTTCACAGTTGGACACGGTGTACCTGCCTGATGGTAAGGGTGCATTGACGATCAACATCAACTATTCCAAATCGACTCAATTTTCCTCCCCCTACGCGGTGTTGTCACAGTCGCAAGACGGTGCGCCCGAAGGTGACTTGGTGGGCTTGTCGGTGGGTGACGATGGTTTGGTCAACGCTTCTTACTCCAACGGTGCCCAAAAATCATTGGGCAAGGTGGTCTTGGTTAACTTCTCCAACCCGACGGGTTTGCGCCAGATTGGTGACACCAGCTACTACAAATCGGCCACATCTGGTGCGGCCAAGTACGGTGAGGCCGGTTCAGCCGGTTTCGGTACGGTGCGCTCCGGTGCCACCGAGCGTGCCAACGTCGACTTGACGCAAGAGCTGGTGGACTTGATCACCGAGCAGCGGAACTTCCAGGCCAATGCCAAGGCGATTGAGACAAGCACCACCATGACCCAATCCATTATCCAAATCAGAGCGTAAAGCTGCTCCTTAGAGAATCGACATGGATCGTCTAGCCTTTAATGCATCTGCCGCCATCACTGAAATGCGATTGGCCCGTCAAAACCTGGCCAATGACATGGCCAATATTGCAACCAACGGTTTCAAGCGCTCTTATGAGGTGTCGATGAAGGCCTTCAAGGCAGAGGGTGAGGGTTTTGACTCTAATTTCCAACCGCAAGCTGCCCATTTGGACTTCATCAAGATGACACCCGGGCCGTTGATGGCCACGGGCCGCGATCTGGACATCATGATGAACGAACAAACCGTCTTGGGCGTGCGCTCGCCCAATGGCGAACTGGCTTTCACGCGTCGTGGCGACTTGCACCTGTCGGTAAACGGTGAGTTGCAGACCGGCAACGGCCATCCGGTGCTGGGTGAGGGCAACACGCCGATCACGATACCGCCTGGCTCCAAAGTCGATATTGCCCAAGATGGCGGTGTTTATGCCACCGATACGAGTCAACCTGGGGTACAACAAGCTGAATTGGTTGCTACTTTGTTACTCAGAGATGCCAGTCAAACCCTGATGACACGCCGAGAAGACGGCCTGTTCAAGGTGCACGACAAACCGACAGGCTCGGATTTTGCTACTGGTCCTATACGGACATCAGTGACCCCGCAAGCGCTGGAAGGCAGCAATGTCAATCCAGCCGATGTGATGGTGAAACTGATTGAGCAGTCCCGCATGTTTGAACAACAGGTGCGCATGGTCAAGACCAGTCATGACAACGATCAGTCTGGCGCGTCCATGATGAAGCTGAGTTGATCAACAGCAGGTGATTTTTTTGACAAAGTAAAACAGGGGTGAATCGATGGATGCAGCATTGTGGGTAGCCAAGACCGGCTTGGACGCGCAGCAAACGCGCATGAACGTCATCTCCAACAACTTGGCCAACGTCAGCACCACGGGCTTCAAGCGTGATCGTGCGGTGTTCGAGGACTTGCTGTACCAAAACATCCGCCAAGCGGGTGGTCAAACCACGGCCAATACCCAATCACCAACGGGCTTGATGCTGGGCACAGGTACCAAAGTGGTGGCCACTGAGAAGCTGCATATTCAAGGCAATTTGATCAACAGTCAAAACCCTTTGGACGTGGCCATCATGGGCGACGGCTTTTTTCAAATCCAGCAGCAAGACGGGACCATCGCTTACACACGTGATGGCGCTTTCAAACTGACCGGCACCGGCCAGTTGGTCACCTCCACCGGTTTCTTTCTGGAGCCGCAAATCACCATTCCAGGCAATGCTTCATCACTCACCGTTGGCCGCGATGGCACAGTGTCGGTTGAACTGGTCGCTGGCGGTGGTCAGCAGGTGCTGGGCCAAATTCAGATCGCCAAGTTTGTCAACCCAAGTGGCTTGAAGCCGCTGGGCAACAACCTGTTGGCAGCCACGGCCTCCAGCGGACCAGTGCAGTTGCTACAACCCGGCACGGTGGGTGCGGGTGTCTTGAACCAAGGCTCGTTGGAAGCCTCCAACGTGAATGTGGTGGAAGAAATGGTCAACATGATCGAGACCCAACGCGCCTACGAAATCAATTCCAAGTCGATCGAATCGGTCGATGGCATGTTGAAGTATTTGAACCAAAACCTCTGATTCATTGAGACTGCCATGAAAAAATCTTTCTTGATCTTGTTCGTTCTGTTGGGCTTGCAAGCTTGTGCCAACAACCCCAACCCTGTGATGGCGCCACTCACACCGTCGCCCGACTTTGCGCCGGTTTACCCGCTGGCCAATGAACAAACACGCCCAGCCACTGGCGGCATTTATGGCAACCGTCAAAGCGATGCCTGGTTTGGTCGCGGTCGCAATTACCAAGTCGGCGATTTGGTCACCGTGCTCTTGAACGAGTCGACCCAAGCCGCCCGCAGTCAAAAAACAGATGTCAGCCGTGAAGCCTCCAACACCGCTGTACCCGCGGGCGTGGCTACACGTGTTGAAAGGGCCATTCCCCTGCTGGGTGGTATCAATCTGAATGAATCGGCGACAGCCAGCAGTGGCAAAGGCACAGCAGACCAAAAAGCCAGCTTGACAGGCTCTGTCACGGTGACCGTGATTGAAATTTTGGCCAATGGGAATTTGGTGGTGCGTGGCGAAAAGAAACTCGGCTTGTCAGAAGGCACGGAAGTGATTCAGGTGTCAGGTGTGATTCGTCCCCAAGACATTGGTCCCAATGGCACGGTGCAATCCTTGCGCTTGGCCAATGCCCAAATCTCTTACCGCGGTTCTGGTGAATTGGCAGCCGCCAGCAAGCCAGGCTGGGGCACCTCAGGCCTGTTGAAATTCTGGCCTTTCTAACCCTGGACAAACGCAGATGACAAACCCTCGTTTCAAAACATTCTTGATGGCCTTGGCTTTCGCCACGGCCATGCCTGCTTGGGCCGACCGCGTGAAAGACCTGGCCACCGTGGCAGCTCAGCGCTCCAATCAACTGATTGGATTTGGTTTGGTCGTGGGTTTGCAAGGCACGGGCGACGACGCCTCGGTGCCGTTCACCACGCAAAGCATGAAAGCCATGTTGGCTCAAATGGGCGTGCGGATTGACGGCCCCATGTCTGACTTTGAACAGGCCGCATCTGCCAGCCGTTTGGACATCAAAAACGCCGCTGCCGTGATGGTGACCGCTGATTTGCCGGGCTTTGCCAAGCCAGGCCAGCGCATTGACGTGAATGTGTCGGCGATTGGAAAGGCCACGAATTTGCGCGGCGGCAATTTGATTCTCACGGCCATGCGCGGCGTGGATGGCGAAATTTACGCACTGGCGCAAGGCGCTCTCACCGCCACCGGCATTGACGCGGCGGCAGCAGGCTCCAAAGTAGCGATTGGTGTGCCCACAGCAGGGCGTATTCCCAGTGGCGCGATTGTCGAGCGCATGGTGGAGACACCCTTTGAAAAATCTGAATTCCTGGTGTTGAACATGCGTGACAACGATTTCTCAACCACCAGCGCCGTTGTGTCAGCTATCAATTCAAAATTTGGTGGCGACGTGGCACAAGCCATCGACGGCACATCGATATCGGTACGAGCACCTGAAAACTTGAATCAACGTGTGGCCTTCATGGGCATGTTGGAAAACATCGAGGTCATACCGGCTGAGCCGAATGCCCGGGTGGTCATCAATTCACGCACCGGCACTGTCGTCATCAACCGCGCTGTGCGTGTGACTGCTGCTGCCGTTTCCCATGGCACGATTTCAGTGGCGATCACGGCCACCAACGAAGTGTCACAACCTAACCCCTTGACAGATGGCGTGACCACACCGGTTCAAAACGCAGACATCGCTGTGACCGAACCTAAAAACCCGATGTTCTTATTCAAGCCAGGGGTGGACTTACGCGAAATCGTGGACGCGGTCAACCAAATCGGTGCCAGTCCTTCCGCCTTGATTGCCATCTTGGAGGCTTTGAAAAGCTCCGGCAGTTTGCGAGCGGAGTTGGTCATTATTTAAGTCCTGACATGAACGACTACCTCAACACCACCAGCGCCAAGTCCTATACGGACTTTTCGGCGCTGGGCGAATTGCGCGGCAAAGCCCAGCGCAATGAAAGCGGTGCTTTGCGTGAGTCTGCCGAACAGTTCGAAGCCTTGTTCATTCAAATGATGCTCAAGTCGATGCGAGACGCCTCGAATGTCATGAAAAGTGACATGTTTCAGTCCAATGCATTGGAAACATTCCAAGGTATGTACGACAAAGAAATTTCCATGCAAATGGCCAAGCGCAACGCCCTGGGCTTTGCTGATGTGGTGGTCAAGCAAATGACCGCCAACCAAGCCACGCCCAGCACCGCTGACATGTTGGCCGTGCGCGAAGGCAGCAAGTCCCTCATTCCAGCAGGCATGCCCTTGCATCAACTGGTTCATCCGATGAGTTTGCAGACCAAGGTGCAAGACGCCATGGCCTTGCCCCAACAAATCATCAAACCCTTGCCCATCCACAAGAGCATTGCGTTGCCATCCACCAGGAGTGAGCCATGAGCGCCATGTTGGGCATCAGCAGTACGGCCGTTGCTGCTTATCAACGCGCCTTGGGCACGGTCAGTAACAACATTGCCAACGTCAGCACCGAAGGGTATTCCCGTCAAACCTCCACGCTGCAACAAAGCGCACCGTCCAAGCAAGCCAATATGTTCTTGGGCACGGGTGTGCTGTTCACCGCTGTCAAGCGGGCGTTTGACACCTTTGCCGAAAGCAACCTGCGCAACAGCAACACCGACTTGGCCACACAAGAGCCCTTGGTGAACTATTCGCAACGGGTGATGGACATCATGGGTGACAAGAGCGTGGGCCTGAGCTCCGCGCTGGATACGTTTTTTGATGCCGCACGCAGTTTGTCGGTTGATCCGGCATCCACGGTCATGCGCACCAGCTTCATCCGCTCCAGCGAAGGCGTGGGTTCGCGTTTTGCGGAGTTGGCAGGCCAATTGAATTTGGTGTCAACGGAAACCCGCCAAGCCTTGGAGAGTGCGGCAGGCCAGATGAACACCCTGACCGAGCAACTGTCCTTGGTCAATCAACAGCTCACCAAATCCCCCACGCTTGAAGGTCAGTCTTCCGAGTTGCTGGACCGCCGTGATTTGTTGCTACGGCAAATTTCAGAGTTCTCGCGCATCAAAACCAGCTTCACCAACAACGGTATCGTGTCGGTCAGCTTGGGCAACACCATGAAGCAAAGCTTGGTGGTGGACGGCTTGAAATCGCGACCGATTGGTTTTGACCCGAACTCGATCAGTCAATTGGACATGGTGATCGACCCGTACGGCAACACCGAGCCTTTGTCGGGTGCCAGCGGGGGTGAAATCGGCGGCTTGAACACGTTCATCAGCCAAGTGCTGGAACCCGCTCAAAAAAGCCTGGATTTTTTGGCGCAAACCTTTGTCAATGAAGTCAACACCATCCAACGCGGTGGTATTGACGGCTATGGCCAAATTGGCGTGGATTTGCTGCGCATCGACCCCAATGCCGCATCAGCATCAATCGGCATCCGCGTGCTGTTGCAAGACCCGATGCGGGTGACCACCGGCGGCTTGTTCCGCGTCAGCGAGAACACCAACAACGCCAGCGATGTGAGGGCGCGGGTGAGTTTCCTGCCCTCAGAGATGCCGCTTGGCATCAGCAATCTGAATTTGATTGACAACCCCTTTACCAACAATCCGGTTGGTATTGAAGTGGGTGGTGGGCGCTTGTTTGCACCTGTCACGACCATTGCCACTGGCATCACGGAGCCCACGATTTACCTGGACAACGTCAAGCCAGGACAGCATTTGCAGCTTCTCACACGCGATGGTCGTCACCTGATTGGCACCAGTTTGTCGGAGGATGAGAAGTTCCAGATGTTGAATACCGACAACGGTTTCAACCCGGCACTGACCTACAGCGATGCCTACATGAACATGTCGGGCGAAAAGGGCTACTTGGACACCAATGTGTTTTATGGCACCAAGGCCAGTGTGTTGTACGAGCAGCAGTTCGACAAACTCGGACAGCCCGATGACCCCACACCCGTGCCAGCTCAATTGGTCAGCAAACGCGTCGTGCCCATCGCTTCATCGACTGAATTGGTGGTGATTCCCAAAGGCGCGATCAAACTCAATGACTTGGCTTTGGGCGAGTTGAAACTAGATGCCGATCAAATATTGGGCCCACAACAGGTTGCAGACTGGTTGAATGCGGGAGTTGACAGCAACCCCAGTTTCACCTCGGACAAGTCGTTATTACAAGCGTCCATGTCGGCCGCGGACTTGACCTTGAAGGTGCGCAACACGGATTTCTTTCCAGACGAAGGCGGTGTGATTCGCATCGGCGAGGAGCAAATTTATTTCACCGGCAAAGAGACCGATGTCAACGGCAAAAAAACCATCCTCACTGGCCTGATTCGGGGATTCAATGGCACCAAAGCAGCCGCACACCTCGAGGCTGCGGATGTGCATGCCAATGACTTGATGCATGCGGAAATTTTCAATGAAATCCGCCTGCCTTCGGCCTCACTTGATTTCCACAAAGAACTCACCATCAACGGTGTGGTAATTGGCAAGCTGCCTGTGGGCGCCAAGTTCCCCGCGCAGTACAAAGACCTGCTGACTTTTGTGCAAGCCATACAAATCAAGAGTGAAGCCACCGGCGTGACCGCGCGGTTGGCTGACAACGGTGACTTGATTTTAGAAAACGTGCTGGGTAAAGAGGGCGAATCGATTGAAATCGGCCCGTTGGACTCAGGCGGCAAGTCGTCCAACGCCCTGAGTTTGAATATCAGCGAAGGGTCGGAAAAGTTCCATGGCATGGTGCGCATGACGCGCCGCTTGGGTGACCCGACCAAGTCCGATATTCGACTGTCATTTGGCGAGTACGGCCCCGTCGATGCGCGTCAAACTGGCACACCCTTTGACCTCAGCTT
>Ga0247831_1000255_pt1 | contig 118857 bp, 119 predicted proteins | sample LaCruzMarch2015__9_FD_192406 | JGI IMG/M metagenome (GOLD analysis project Ga0247831, IMG submission 192406) | Freshwater microbial communities from meromictic Lake La Cruz, Castile-La Mancha, Spain - LaCruzMarch2015_1m | ecosystem: Environmental > Aquatic > Freshwater > Lake | place: Spain...
TCGGCATGCACCGAAGACGGGTTGCCGACCAGGTCCATCGCCGCCGCCATCGCCGCCCGCGCCTCGGGGCGCAGCGGGGCGGTGGCATTCCAGTCGAGATAGACCCGTTCCATCCCTCAGCCTTTCCAACTGGCCCAAATATCCCGGGGGGGACAGGGGGGCAGAGCCCCCCGGCCTTCGGGTCGCGCGCGCGGCGTCATTCCTCGTCCACCACCCGGAACAGCGCGGGCACCGCCGGGCAGGGGTGCATCTCGTTGCGGACCACATCCGAAAGCCGGGTCTGGTGCAGGAACACATAGACCTGCGCGCTCAACCCCTCCCACAGCCGGTTGGTCAGCGACTGCGCGCGGGTGCCCGACACGCCGCCGCTCGCCCCCGCCCCGGTGTGCAGCGCGTCGACGGTTTCCTCGACCGCCTCCATCACTTCGGAAATGCGGATCGCATCCGGGCTGCGCGCCAGGCGGTAACCGCCACCCGGCCCGCGCACCGCCTCGACCAGCCCGGCCCGGCGCAGCTTTACGAACAACTGCTCCAGATAGGGCAGGCTGATGTCCTGACGGCGGGCCACATCGGCCAGCGATTTGAGGTCATCGCCATAGGTCAGGGCGAGGTCCGCCAGCGCCACCATCGCGTAACGCCCCTTGGTGGACAGTTTCATGCGCTCATTCCTGCCATATCCATTGACGCAACGGCCCCCACCGCTTAACTCACAAGCCAGTCCTCGGGGAGGCTCCTGCCTCTTAGAATGGTTCTAGTTTAGCCAAGCGAATTCGTCAACAAACCGCTTGGCAGGAAAGACAGGCGCAACGCATGCCCGAAGTTATTTTCGCCGGCCCCGAAGGCCGTATCGAAGCCCGCTACCATCCGCAGAAAGAACGCGACGCGCCGATTGCCATCATCCTGCATCCGCACCCGCAATATGGCGGCACGATGAACAACAAGGTGGTGTATAACCTGCATTACGCGTTCTACAACCTCGGTTTCACCGTGATGCGCTTCAATTTCCGCGGTGTGGGGCGCAGTCAGGGCGAGTATGACATGGGGATTGGCGAGTTGTCGGATGCGGCTTCCGCGCTGGATTACCTGCAGTCGATGAACCCCAACGCCAAGCACTGCTGGGTCGCGGGGTTTTCCTTCGGGGCCTGGATCGGGATGCAGTTGCTGATGCGCAGACCCGAGATCACCGGGTTCATCTCGGTGTCCCCCCCGGCCAATCTCTATGATTTCAGCTTTCTCGCCCCCTGTCCGTCGTCCGGCCTGATCATCAACGGCACGGCCGACAAGGTGGCCCCGCCGAAGGACACCAGCAATCTGGTGAACAAGCTGCACGAGCAGAAGGGCATCACGATCACCCACACGCTGATCGAGGGTGCCGATCACTTCTTCAAGGATGACGAGGCGCATATGAAGCCGATGATCGACACGGTCTCAAGCTATGTGAAGCGGCGGCTGTCGGAGGTGTCCCGGTGAGCGTGATCGAGGATATGGGCGATGCCCTGGCGCGCGACGTGATCGCTGCAATGGAAGAGCTGGGGGACGAGCGGTTCTATGACAAGATCTCGAAAATCCTGCTCGACGCCTCGCCCACCATGCAGGAGGCGTTCATGACCGCCTACCGGGTGCGGATGGCCGAACGGCGGGGGCGCGCCTTCATCGATGCCGCCCTGAAGGCCAAGCGCGAGGGCCGGACCGGCCCGCATGTCCACCTGGAAGGCAGCGGGCATTGACGGCCGATGTCTGAGACGGCGCGGCTGGAGGCACAGTTCGCCTTTCTGAACGAGGCGGACCGGCTGAAATCGGTGCTGCGCGCCACCACGCTGGTCGACGGGTCGCGGCCCGAGAATTCGGGCGAGCACAGTTGGCATCTGGCGCTTTACGCAATGGTCTTGGCCGATCATGCCGGGCCGGGGGTGGATATCGGCCGGGTGGTCCGGATGCTGATCCTGCACGATCTGGTGGAGATCGACGTGGGCGACGTGCCGATCCATTCGGCAAACGGTCAGGCGCACGGGTCGATGGCGACGCAGGCCGCCGAGGCTGCGGCGGCCGAGCGGATTTTCGGCCTGCTGCCCCCCGATCTGGCTGGGCCGTTTCGCGCCCTGTGGGACGAATTCGAGGCGGCGCAAACCCCGGATGCGGTGTTTGCCAAAAGCCTGGACCGGGTGCAGCCGGTGATGGCCAACCTGATGTCGGGCGGCGGGACGTGGAACACCTATCAGGTGACCGCCGAGCAGTTGGACGCGCGGGTGGGGTCGAAGATCGCGCGGGGCGCCCCCCGGCTGTGGGTGTGGCTGAGGGCGCGGTGCGAGACCTTCTTTTCGTAGCCGCCGGTCGGTATACCTTCGCATACTATCTTCCGCGCCCCCGGGATTTCCGCTATGACCGACGGAGCGAATCCATCACAAAAGGCCGGACATGACCAAGATCAAGGTAGCCAACCCCGTCGTCGAACTCGACGGCGACGAGATGACCCGGATCATCTGGGACTTCATCAAGCAAAAGCTGATCCTGCCCTATCTGGATATCGACCTGAAATACTACGATCTGTCGATCCAGGTCCGCGACGAGACCAACGACCAGATCACCATCGACAGCGCCCATGCGATCAAGCAATACGGCGTCGGGGTGAAATGCGCCACGATCACCGCGGATGAAGGCCGGGTCGCGGAATTCGGCCTGAAACAGATGTGGAAGTCGCCCAACGGCACGATCCGCAACATCCTGGGCGGCGTGATCTTTCGCCAGCCGATCATCTGCAAGAACGTGCCGCGTCTGGTGCCGGGCTGGACCAAGCCGATCGTGGTCGGCCGTCACGCTTTTGGTGACCAGTATCGCGCGACCGACTTCCACTTCCCCGGTGCGGGCAAACTGACGATGAAATTCGTCGGCAAGGATGGCGTGACGATCGAGCGGGACGTCTACGACGCGCCCTCGGCCGGGGTCTACATGGGGATGTATAACCTTGACGACTCCATCGCCGACTTCGCCCGCGCGTCGCTGAACTACGGGTTGAACCTTGGCTGGCCGGTGTATCTGTCCACCAAGAACACCATCCTGAAATACTACGATGGCCGCTTCAAGGAACTGTTCCAGACGATCTACGAGGAAGAGTTCGAAGCCGAATTCAAGAAAAAGGGCATCCACTACGAACACCGCCTGATCGACGACATGGTGGCATCCGCGATGAAATGGTCGGGCGGCTATGTCTGGGCCTGCAAGAACTATGACGGCGATGTGCAGTCCGACACCGTGGCGCAGGGGTTCGGCTCGCTCGGCCTGATGACGAGCGTGCTGATGACGCCCGATGGCAAGGTGGTCGAGGCGGAAGCGGCGCATGGCACCGTTACCCGGCACTTCCGCGAGCATCAGAAGGGCAAGGCCACGTCGACCAACTCGGTGGCGTCGATTTACGCCTGGACCGGCGGGCTGAAGCACCGCGCGAAACTGGACGGCAACGAGCAACTGATGCGCTTTGCCACCACGCTGGAACGGGTGACGGTCGAAACGGTCGAGGATGGCTGGATGACCAAGGACCTGGCGCTGCTGGTCGGCCCCGATCAGAAGTGGCTGACCACGATCGGCTATCTGGAAAAGGTCGATGAGTATCTGAACAAGGCGCTGGTCGGCTGACGGCGGGTTCGGAGACCGTGGGTGGGGGCGGAGCCCCTGCCCTGTGCCGAACAGCCTGCGGATCGATCGTGGAGAGGGGCTGGCAACCGTCGGCCCCTTTTTTGTCCGGCAACCCTAGACAGGTCAGCGTTCCTGTCCTAAAATCGCCGCATGAGCCCGCCGACCAGCCATAGCGTGATCGAAGATATCCAGGGCCTCGGCCTGGGCATCTTCTTGTGCAGCCTGGCGATCCACATCCTGACCCATCTGGGCCTGATCACCGGGCAAACCGCCGGGATCGCGGCGATCCTGTCATACCTGTCGGGATGGTCGTTCGGGATCGTGTTCTTTGCGATCAACATCCCGTTCTATGTGCTGGCCTATCGCCGTCTGGGGCTGATGTTCACCGTCAAATCGCTGATTTCCGTCACGCTGTTGTCGATCACCACCACCTTGCTGCCGCAGGGGTTCGAGATCGGATATCTGCACCCTGCCCTGGGTGCGGTGATCTTCGGCAGTCTGACCGGGCTGGGACTTCTGGCGATGTTCCGGCATGGCGGCAGTCTGGGCGGCTTGGGCGTGGTCGCCCTGATGGTGCAGGACAGCACCGGGTTTCGCGCGGGATATGTGCAACTCATCGCCGATTCGGTGATCTTTGCGGTGGCGTTCTTCCTGTTTCCGACCGCGGTGGTGTTGTGGTCCCTGCTGGGTGCGGTCGTCTTGAACATGATCATCGCGATCAATCATCGGCGGGACCGCTACATCGCCACCTGAGGCCGCCACCGATGCTGCAATCGCACAAAGGTTCCTCTGGCCTTTCCGGCCCGCCTGAGGTATCGCCGCGCCAACACCACAAATGAAAGTGACCCCCTCCCGATGGAGCTTCGCAACATCGCCATCATCGCGCACGTCGACCATGGCAAGACCACGCTGGTCGACGAACTGCTGAAACAGTCGGGGTCGTTCCGCGACAATCAGGCCGTCGCGGAACGGGCGATGGACAGCAACGACATCGAACGCGAGCGCGGCATCACCATTCTGGCGAAATGCACCTCGCTCGAATGGGCGGGGGCTCGCATCAACATCGTCGATACCCCCGGCCACGCCGATTTCGGCGGCGAGGTGGAGCGGATCCTGTCGATGGTCGACGGGGTGGTGCTGCTGGTGGATGCCGCCGAAGGGCCGATGCCGCAGACCAAGTTCGTGACGTCAAAGGCGCTGGCGCTCGGGCTGCGGCCGATCGTGGTGCTGAACAAGGTCGACAAGTCGGACGCGGAACCGGACCGGGCGCTGAACGAGGTGTTCGATCTGTTCGCCAACCTCGGCGCCGACGACCACCAGCTCGATTTCCCGGTGCTCTATGCCTCGGGGCGCAATGGCTGGGCGGATACCGAGCTGGACGGCCCGCGCAAGGACCTGAGCGCGCTTTATGACCTGGTGCTGAAACATGTTCCGGCCCCGGCCCAGATCGCGCGCCGGGCAGAGCCGTTCCAGATGCTGGCCACCACCCTGTCGGCCGACCCGTTCATCGGGCGCATCCTGACCGGGCGGGTCGAATCGGGCACGCTGCGGGCGGGCGAGACGATCAAGGCGTTGAGCCGCGATGGCGAGAAGCTGGAGCAGTTCCGCGTGTCCAAGGTGCTGGCCTATCGCGGTCTGGTGATGACCCCGATCGACGCGGCCGAGGCGGGCGATATCGTGACACTGGCCGGCATGTCGAAGGCGACGGTCGCCGATACGCTCTGCGCGCTGGAGCTCGACACCGCCCTGCCCGCGCAGCCGATCGACCCGCCGACGATCTCGATCACTTTCGGGATCAACGACAGCCCGCTGGCCGGCAAGGAAGGCACCAAGGTGCAATCCCGTGTCATCCGCGAACGCCTGATGAAGGAAGCCGAGATCAACGTGGCGATCAAGGTCACCGACACGCCCGGCGGCGATGCGTTCGAAGTCGCGGGTCGCGGCGAATTGCAGATGGGCGTGCTGATCGAGAACATGCGCCGCGAAGGGTTCGAGCTGAGCATCTCGCGCCCGCGCGTGCTGTTTCGCGACATCGACGGGGTCAAGCACGAACCGCTGGAAGAAGTCACGATCGACGTCGATGATGAATACACCGGCCCGGTGATCGAGAAGCTGACCGGCCCGCGCAAAGGCGACCTGATCGAGATGAAACCGGCCGGCGTCGGCAAGACCCGGATCATCGCCCATGTGCCATCGCGCGGGCTGATCGGCTATCACGGTCAGTTCATGACCGACACGCGCGGCACCGGCGTGCTGAACCGGGTGTTCCACGCCTGGGCGCCTTACAAGGGCGTGATCGAGGGGCGGCGTCAGGGCGTGCTGATCTCGATGGAATCGGGGATCTCGGTGGCCTACGCGATGTGGAAGCTCGAAGATCGCGGGCACTTCTTCATCGGGGTGCAGGAGCCGGTCTATACCGGCATGATCATCGGCGAGCACAACCGCGACAACGACCTGGAAGTGAACCCGCTGAAGGGCAAACAGTTGACCAACGTGCGGGCCTCCGGCACCGACGAGGCGGTGCGGCTGACCACGCCGGTCAAGCTGAGCCTCGAGCAGTGCATCGCCTATATCGACGATGATGAACTGGTCGAGGTCACGCCGAAGTCGGTTCGGATGCGCAAACGCTTCCTCGACCCGAACGACCGCAAGCGGCAGTCGCGCGCCGGGTGATGCAAAAGGCCGCCTTCCGGGGCGGCCTTTGTCAGTCGACCTCTTCCACCACCATCAGATCGCGGACACTCGCCCCCTTGGCATGGGCAAGCGCCGCCTGATAATCCGGCGAGTTGTAACATTCCACCGCCGCCTCCAGGCTGGGAAACCGCGCGACCACATTGCGCGGCCGGTCGCGCCCCTCAAGCTGCACATACCGGCCACCGCGAGCCAGAAACACGCCGCCATGCGCGGCAATCGCGGGACCTGCCAGGGCCGCATAGCGGCCATAGGCTTCGGCGTCGGTCACTTCGACATGGGCGATCCACAGGGCGGTCGGCATCTCAGACTTCAACCCCGAAGGCGGCGGCGATCCTCGCCGCGATCTGCTCGCCAGTCACCTCCGACAGCGCCAAGGGCGCGCCACCCTGAGCCAGATCCGGGCGGCCACCACCGCCCTTGCCGCCAAGCGCCGCCAGCACCACCGAAATCGCGTCTTTCGCCGAAAAGGCCGCCACATGTTCGGGGGTCACGCCGATCGCGACCGATGTCTTGTCGCCCTCCCCCCCCAGCACGATGTAGGCGCCCGACCCGTTGCGCGCCTTCAACTCGTCCAGCATCGCCGGAAGCTCCTTGCCGCTGACGCCCTTGAACACCTTGATTTCCACCGGGACCCCGTTGACCACCAGATCGGGCCGTCGGTCCGCAGGGGCCGCAGCCCCGCCCCCCATCGCCAGTTCGCGCCGCAGCGTCGCCACCTCGTTCTGCAAGGCGCGGCGTTCCTCCACCAGCACGCGCACCCGGTCCACCGCATCGGCGGGCGCTGCCTTCAGCACGGCCGCCACCTCGGCCAGCCGCGCGTCTTGGGCCCGCAGATGGTCCAGCGCCGCCTGCCCCGTCAGCGCCTCGAACCGCCGCACCCCCGAGGACGAGGCACTTTCCCCAAGCGCCACGAAGGCCCCGATGTCGCCGGTCCGCCGCACATGGGTGCCGCCGCACAGTTCCAGCGAATAGGTCGCGCCATCCACCCCCTTGCCCGACCCGAGCAGCCCGCCCATCGACACCACCCGCACCTCGTCGCCGTATTTCTCGCCGAACAGCGCCTGCGCCCCGATCGCCCGCGCATCGTCCGGCGTCATGATCCGGGTTTCCACCGGGCCGTTCTGCCGGATGAAGGCGTTCACCTCCGCCTCCACCTGCGCCAGTTCCTCCGCCGTCATCGCCACGCCATGGCTGAAGTCAAAGCGCAGCCGGTCCACCGCGTTCAGGCTGCCGCGCTGCGCGACGTGATCCCCCAGGGCGCGCCGCAGCGCCTCGTGCAGCAGATGGGTCGCGGAGTGATTCGCCCGGATCGCCGCGCGGCGGGCATGGTCCACCTCCAGCTTGGCGGGCTGTGCGGGCAGGATATGACCTTCGGCCACGGTCGCCACATGCAGGAAAACGCCCGCGATCTTTCGGGTGTCGGTCACCTCGGCCACGCCGGTCGGGGTGCGCAGCCAGCCCGCATCGCCGACCTGACCGCCGCTTTCGGCATAGAACGGCGTCTGGTTCACCACGATCTGCACCGGGCTGCCCGCCTCTGCCCGCTCGATCAGCGCGCCGTCGCGCACCAGGGCCGCGATCTGCCCCTCGGCGGTTTCGGTGTCGTAGCCGAGGAATTCCGTCACGCCATGCGCCTCTGCCAGCCCGAACCAGATCGCGGCATCGGCAGCGCCCCCGGCGCCGATCCACGACGCCCGCGCCTTGGTGCGCTGTTCCTCCATCGCGGCGTCGAACCCGGCCACATCGACCGCCCGGCCCTTCTCGCGCAGCGCATCCTGCGTCAGGTCGAGCGGAAAGCCGTAAGTGTCATACAGCTTGAACGCCGCCGCCCCCGGCAGCGCCGCGCCTTCCGGCAGCCGGGCCAACTCGTCGTCCAGCAGCCGCAACCCGCGGTCCAGCGTCTGCTTGAACCGGGTTTCCTCGCTGCGCAACGTCTCGGTGATGAGCGCCTGCGCCCGACCGAGTTCCGGATAGGCCGACCCCATGCCGCGCACCAGCGCCGACACCAGCCGGTGCATCACCGGGTCCTCTGCCCCCAGCATATGCGCATGCCGCATCGCCCGCCGCATGATCCGGCGCAGCACGTAACCGCGCCCTTCGTTGCCGGGCATCACCCCGTCGGCGATCAGGAACGAGGTGCTGCGCAGATGGTCGGCAATCACCCGGTGGTGGATTTTTCCGGGCCCGTCGGGGTCGCTGGAGGTGGCATGGGCCGAGGCCTCGATCAGGCTGCGCATCAGGTCGGTGTCATAGTTGTCGTGCTTGCCCTGCAGCAGGGCCCCGATCCGCTCCAGCCCCATGCCGGTGTCGATGCTTTGCATCTGCAGCGGGATCAGGCGACCATCGGCGAACTGCTCGTTCTGCATGAACACGTTGTTCCAGATCTCGATGAACCGGTCGCCGTCCTGATCGGCGCTGCCGGGCGGGCCGCCCCAGATATGATCGCCGTGGTCATAGAAGATCTCGGTGCAGGGCCCGCACGGCCCGGTCGGCCCCATCCGCCAGAAGTTGTCGTCATTGTCGATCCGGATGATCTTGTGATCGGCAAATCCGGTTACTTTTTTCCAGATCGCCGCCGCCTCGTCGTCTGTGTGATAGACGGTGACACAGAGCTTTTCCGGGTCGAGCGCGAAGTCGCGTGTCAGCAATTCCCAGGCAAATCCGATCGCCTGTTCCTTGAAATAATCGCCGAAGCTGAAATTGCCCAGCATCTCGAAGAAGGTATGGTGCCGCGCGGTGTAGCCCACATTGTCGAGGTCGTTGTGCTTGCCGCCCGCGCGCACACATTTCTGGGCCGTGGTCGCGCGCTTGTAGTCCCGCGTCTCCACCCCGGTGAAACAGTTCTTGAACTGCACCATGCCGGAATTGGCGAACATCAGCGTCGGGTCGTTGCGCGGAACCAGGGGCGAGCTGTCCACCACCTTGTGGCCATTCCTGGCGAAAAAGTCGAGGAAAGTGGCGCGGATATCGTTCAGCGACGGCATGACGGCGGCCCTATCTGCAAGGAAAACAACCGTTTTCGTTTAGCCCCGGGGCGCGGGCCTGTCCACAGGCGTTTGAACCGGCCCGCCCTGCGCTCAGTCGTCGGTCAGCTTGTCGATGTCCGTCGAGCGGATCGAGAAATCAAGCCCGTGCGCGGCACGGATCTTGTCCTCGATCTCCTGTGCCATCGCCGGATTGGAGCGCAGGAAGGTCTTGGCATTCCCGCGTCCCTGCCCGATCCGTTCGTCGCCATAGGAATACCACGAGCCCGATTTCTCGACCACTCCGGCCTTGACGCCCAGATCGACCAGTTCGCCGGTCTTGGAAATCCCTTCGCCATACATGATGTCGAACTCCACTTCCTTGAACGGTGGAGCGACCTTGTTCTTCACCACCTTCACCCGGGTCTCATTGCCGACCACGTCGTCCTTTTCCTTGATCGCCCCAGTGCGCCGGATGTCGAGACGGACGGAGGCATAGAACTTCAATGCGTTGCCCCCGGTGGTGGTTTCGGGCGAGCCGAACATCACGCCGATCTTCATGCGGATCTGGTTGATGAAGATCACCATCGTGTTGGACCGCCCGATGCTGGCGGTCAGCTTGCGCATCGCCTGGCTCATCAGGCGGGCCTGGCTTCCCATCTGCATGTCGCCCATGTCGCCTTCAATCTCCGATTTCGGCACTAGGGCCGCCACCGAATCGACCACGATCAGGCTGACCGCGCCTGAGCGCACCAGCGTGTCGACGATCTCCAGCGCCTGCTCGCCGGTGTCGGGCTGACTGATCAGCAATTCGTCCAGATCGACGCCCAGTTTCTTGGCGTATTGCGGGTCGAGCGCGTGTTCGGCGTCGACGAAGGCGCAGACGCCGCCCTTCTTCTGCGCCTCGGCCACCACATGCAGGGTCAGCGTGGTCTTCCCCGAGCTTTCCGGGCCATAGATCTCGATGATCCGGCCCTGTGGCAGCCCGCCGATCCCCAGGGCGATGTCGAGCCCAAGCGAGCCGGTCGAGGTCGCCTCGATGTCCATCGCCGGGCTGTTGGCGCCCAGTTTCATGATCGAGCCCTTGCCGAACTGCCGTTCGATCTGCGCCAACGCGCTTTCAAGCGCCTTTGCCTTGTCCATGTCGCGCTTGTCCTTCAAGTCCAGCAGGTTCGCTACCGCCATATCCCTGTCCCTTTATTCCACAGCCGCAGACCAGCGGCAATTGCGCATACGTTCCTGCTTTGTTTGCATGATATGCGATCAAAACAGGAACATTTCAACCAATTTCTTGCAGTTCCAGTTTTTTCTCAGGAAGGTTAAGGAAGAGCTAACCAAATGGCATCGCACGGCATCTCGGGGCGCTGCTGCGGCGGTTTTGCAAGGAAGGTCGTGTGATGCTGATATTCTGGCGCGAGCGGCTGGTGTTTCTGGCCACCCCCAAGACAGCCTCGACCGCGATCGAGCAGGCGCTGGAGCCGCTTGCCGCGATGGTGGTGCTGCGGCCCCCGGTTCTGAAGCACACCAATGCGCATCGGTTTCGCCGGTTCCTGAGCCCCTACCTCGCCTCGGCGTCGGGGCACGACTTCGAGCTGTGCGCGCTGATGCGGGAGCCGCGCGACTGGCTCGGGTCGTGGTATCGCTATCGGCAGCGCAAGGAGGAGGTCGCCGAGAAGTCCACGAGCCACCTCAGCTTCGATGCCTTCGTGCAGGCCTATTGCCGCGACGATCGCCCCGAATTCGCCAATGTCGGCAATCAGGCCAATTTTCTCGCCCCGAACGGCAAGGCTCCGGTCGATCACATCTTTCGGTATGAAGAGATCGACCGGTTCGTTGCCTTTCTGGAGGACCGGCTGGACTGCGCGATCACCTTGCCGCGGGTCAACGTCTCGCCGCCGGGGGAAACCGCGCTGCCCGCCGCGACCGAGGCGCTGCTGTGCAGTTTCTGTGCCCGCGATTTCGAGATCTACGCGGGCCTTAGCGCGCGCTGACGCCGGTCAGTGCAACTGCCCCTGCACGGTCGCGGTCAGATCGGTCAGCGAGAACGGCTTGGCCAGAAAGACGGAATTCGGGATGCGCGCCTGGGTTTCCGACAGGTAATCCTCGGCGTAACCCGACACGAAGATGACCCGCACATTCGGCCGGGTTTCCAGCGCCTGCCGGACCCAGGACGGTCCGTCCATGCCGGGCATCACCACGTCGGTCACGAAGACATCGATTTCGAGCCCCGGATCTTCCAGGGTTCGCAGCGCCTCTTCCGCGTTCTCCGCCTCCAGCACCGTATAGCCGCGCATCCGCAGGGCACGGCTGGCAAAGGCCCGCACCGGGGCTTCGTCCTCGACCAGCAGCACCACGCCCTCACCCTGTTTCATCACGATACGCTGCGGCACCGCCGACAGATCTTCGGTCGGTGCATCATGGATCGGGAAGTAGACCTGAAACACCGACCCTTCGCCGGGGACGGAATCGACAAAGATGAAACCGCCGGATTGCTTGACGATGCCGTAGGCCGTCGACAGGCCCAGACCGGTGCCCTCGCCGACCTTCTTGGTGGTGTAGAACGGCTCGAAGATCTTGCTCAGCCGGTCCTCGGGGATGCCCACCCCGGTATCGGCGACCCGGATCACCGCATAGTCGCCGGGGGGCACCACCGCGCGATCGCGACGAAACTCCTCGCGCAGGGTTAGCGCCGCCGATTCGATGCGGATGACCCCGCCTGCGGGCATCGCATCGCGGGCATTCACCACCAGGTTCATCAGCACCTGTTCCAGTTGCCGCTTGTCGGCCCGGATCGCCCCCAGGCCCGGCGCGTGGACCAGTTTCAGGTGTATCCGCTCGCCCACCAGCCGGTTCAGCAGATGCGCCAGATCGGACAGCACCTCATGAACTTCGATCCGCTCGGGTTTCAGCGTCTGCTTGCGCGAGAAGGCCAGCAGTTGGCCAACCAGGCTGGCGGCCCGGTTGGCGTTCTGGTGGATCTGCACCAGGTCGGCATAATTCGGGTCCTCGCGGTCGTGCCGCAGCATCAGCAGATCGCAGTGCCCGGAAATTGCCGTCAAAAGATTGTTGAAATCATGCGCGACGCCGCCTGCAAGCTGGCCGATCGCCTGCATCTTCTGGCTTTGCACGAACTGCGCCTCCAGCGTTTTCAGGGCTGTGGCATCCTGCAGCACCGCGAGCAATCCGGGCCGCCCGGCTTCGACGATGCGGCGCAGGGTGATCTGCAGAAAGGTCTCGCCCGCCGCACGCAATCGCAGCACTTCGGCCCCGCCGGGCACCCGTTCCGCCCCGACATCGGCCAGCCAGTCCGACACAGGGCGTCCCAACCCTTCGAACAGGTCGTGGAACATCGCTCCGGTTTCGGCCGTCAGATGCAGAACCTCGCGCGCGCCGCGGTTGGCCGAGACCAGCGTGCCGTCCAGCGCGAACTTCACGAGGGCGACCGGCACATGTTCGAAATCGGCCAGAACGCCGTCACTGTCGGGGCGCGACTGCACCGGCAACAGATAAATCTCGCGCCGTTCGCCGCCGCCGCCGATTTCGGCCAGAACTGCGCGCACCGGACCGCTGGCCGCCGACACCTCGACCTCTTCGCCCGAGCGAAGCACGGCCTGGGTGAAAATCCGGTCCAGCCGTTTCGGTCGCCCGCCCAGAAGCCGCCGCATCGCCTCGTTGGTGAACAGCACCACCCCCGCCTTGTTCGCGGTCAGCATCGGCAGTGACAGGGTTTCCGCCCCCCGGCCAGACCCGGCGCGATCCAGAAACTCCTCCAGCCGCCACAGGAACCGGTCATCGGTCAAGTGATGCACCGACAGGCGGGTATGGCCGCGGCGGGTCACCACATCCTCGCGCGCGGCCCCCTGATGTTCGGCCCGGTTTTGCAGGCGGTAAAGAACGGCCGAGGGCGAGGCGAAATGATCGCCGAGCGCCGCCACCAGCGTGGCCCCGTCGCGGTCGCCGAAACGTGCGCGGGCGGACTCGTTCTGCGACTGGACCTGACCGACGGCATCGGCCACGAAACACGGTGCCGCGTCATGGGCAACCAGCACCCCGAACTGGGCCGCCTGCCGCGCCGCAGACCAGCGGGTGAACAGCGCCATCCCCCGCACGGCCAGCACGAGGCAGACGAATGTCCCGCCGGCCACCACGGCAGCAATCTGGATTTCCCGCAACACGGTCAACCCGCCGAGCGCAAAGCACGCCCCGGCGGCCCCGATCAGCAGCCAAAGCCGGGCCTTGCTGTCCTGCGCCGTGCCAAGAACGACTTTCAAGCCTGACACCGATCTGGCCACCTTGCCCCCCTTGGGATTCGCTTGCTGGTCCATACGGCAGGGAAATCGTTAATCCGGGTTTAACTGCGACCCACTATTTGCAAGGTTCCACTTGGGGTTGTGTATCGGGCGCGGGGTTCCGGGTCAACAAGGCGAGGAAAAACCCGTCGCCGCCGTCGATCGGGGTGAATCGGTGCCGCGCGGTCTGGTGCCATTGCGGATGGCGCTGCAGAAAGCCCGCGATCTGCGCGGCGTTCTCGGCCTCCAGCAGCGAGCAGGTTGCATAGGCCAGCGTTCCCTGCGGGGCGAGCATGGTGGCCGCGCGGTCGAGTATTGCGGCCTGCAGGTCGGTCAACTCGGCCAGCCGACCCGGCGTCAGCGCCCATTTGCCCTGCGGATCACGCCGCCAACTGCCTGACCCCGAACAGGGAACATCTGTGAGGATCAGGTCGTAAGGTGCGGCGATACTCGGGTTTTCCGTAAGCGTCACCGCAACCCCGGCCCGCGCCGCCCGCGCGGTCAGGTCGCCCATGCGGCGCGGGTTGGCATCATGCGCCCACAGGTGCAGATCGGCCCGCACCGCCATGGCAAGCGTCTTGCCGCCGCCCCCGGCACATTGGTCCAGCACCCGCATCCCGTCGCACAGCGGCAGCGCCTCGACCACCGCCTGCGAAGCGGCGTCCTGCAGTTCGACCAGCCCTTCGGAATAGGCGCGCGCAACCTGGATTTTGCGGGCATTTTCCGTGACTTCCAGAGCGAAGCTGGCAAGTGGATGCGACCGGGTCACGATCCCCTCCGCCGCCAGGGCCGCCTGCGCCTGCGCCACGGTCGCCTTGCGCCGGTTGACCCGCAGAAACACCGGTGCCCGCCGCCGCATCGCCTGCATCACCTGCGCGAAATCCGCCCCCAGAGCCGCCTGCAACGGGCCTGCCAGCCAGTCCGGGCAATCCAGAGCCTCCAGCGGTTCAGGGTTGCGCGCGGCATCTGCCGGGCCGACCGGGGCCGGGGCGTGGCCTTCGCCGGTGAACAGCGCGCCAACATCGCCCCCCGCCGCGCGCAGCCCGCCCAGGATCAGCCCGCGCCCGGTCATCCCGCCCCCTTGCGCCGCGAAGCTGCGCCTGCAGCGCAGGGCGTCGAACACCAGATCGCGTAGGGCGGCGCGGTCACCCGACCCGGCAAAGCGGTGGCCGCGCGCCCAGGCGGTCAGGGCAGCCTCGGCGCTGTGGCCGTCCAGCACCCGGTCCAGCACCTCGATGGCCGAGGAAAGGCGGGCTGCCGGGGTCATGCCTTGCGCTCTTGCAGGATGTTGCCGCCATCGACCACGATCACCGCGCCGTTGACGTAGGATGCGGCCGCCGAGGCGAGGAAACCGACCACCGCCGCGACTTCCGCCGGGGTTCCGGCGCGACCGGGCGGCGTGGCGCGGGCGGCGCGCGCCTCGTCCGCCGTGGTGGCCCCGGTGGCGATCCAGCCCGGTGCGACGGCATTGACCGTGACCCCGAAGGCCCCGACCTCCAGCGCCAGCGCATGGGTCAGCCCGACCATCGCCGCCTTGGCCGCCGAATAGCCCGCCTCGCCGGGGTTCGACACATGCGGTCCGGTCACCGAGGCCATCATCACCACCCGCCCCCAACCGGCACCGACCATGGCGGGCAGAAACGCCCGCGTCACCAGAACGGCGGTGGTCAGGCTGACATCCATCGCACGCTGCCAGAGGGCCGGGGTCATCTGCAGGAACGGCACCGACTGCGCCGGAGCCGCGAGCGAGCCCATCCCGGCGTTGTTGACCAGCACATCGACCGGACCGACCTCGGCCAGCAGGCGGTCGACATCGGCCCCTTCGGTCAGGTCGGCCTGATGCGCGGTGACACGATACCCCTCGGCGGTCAGTTCCGCCGCCCGCGCGAAAATCCGGTCCGTGGTCGCCGTGATCGCAAGTGCAAGGCCCGCCTGCCCCAGCACCCGCGCGCAGGCCATGCCGATGCCATCCCCCGCCCCCGCCCCGGTTATCAACGCCCGCCGCATGAAACTCCCCTTGCTGGCCGCTGACTACAGGCGCAAACCTGCCGGTGCAACCGCAGCGCACTGGCAGGCTCTCGCCCGGCTGCCTACCTTTCGCCAAAACATGGGACCGCTATGCCGATGCCTGACACCGCCCCGTCCCGGCCCGACCCCGATGCGCCGCAACCGGCAGCGCCGCCGACCGAAGCTGCAGGGCGCGGCGACAAGACCCGAACCCGGCTGTCAGACATGCTGGCCGCGATTGCCGCCGATGAAAGCCGCGAGCGGGTTTCGATCGGCGATCTGCTGGCCTCGATGGATGCCCGCGCGATGGGGGCGCTGCTGCTGATCTTTGCGCTGCCCAACGTGCTGCCAAGCCTGCCGGGAACCTCCGGCATCCTCGGGCTGCCGCTGATTTACCTGACCTCGCAGATGATGCTGGGCCGCCTGCCGTGGCTGCCGAAATTCATCGCCGACCGCTCGCTGGCCCGGCGCGACTTTGCCGCCCTGATCGACCGGATGGAGCCGTGGCTGGCCTGGTCGGAACGGTTCCTGAAACCGCGGCTGAACTGGCTGGTGCATGAAAAGGCCGAACGGCTGATCGGGCTGGTGGCGCTGTTGCTGTCGGTGATCCTGATCCTGCCGATCCCGTTCGGCAACATGCTGCCCGCCCTTGCGATCTGCCTGTTCGCGCTCGGGCTGATGGAGCATGACGGGGTCTGGGTGATTGCGGGCATGGTGGTGAGTGTGGCCGCGACGTCGGTCGTCGCGGCGGTGCTGTGGGCGCTGGCGAAAAGCCTGATCTTCGTGCTGCAGGGCGCTTTCGGCTGAACCGGGCGCGCGCGTGACGGCAGCCCCCTAACCCACGCGGTAGTTCGGGCTTTCCCGCGTGATCTGCACGTCATGGACATGGCTTTCCTTCAGCCCCGCCCCGGTGATCCGCACGAACCGGCAGTTGGCCCGCATCTCGGCAATGGTGGCGCAGCCGGTGTAGCCCATCGCGGCGCGCAGGCCCCCCACCATCTGGTGCAGCACCGTCGCCGCCGACCCCTTGTAGGGCACCTGGCCTTCGATGCCTTCCGGCACCAGCTTGTCCGACGCCGCATCCTTCTGGAAGTACCGGTCCGCCGACCCGCGCGCCATCGCCCCCAGCGACCCCATCCCGCGATAGGATTTGTAGGACCGCCCGTTCCACAAGATCACCTCGCCCGGGGCCTCGTCGGTCCCGGCAATCGCGCTTCCCACCATCGCACAGGACGCCCCCGCCGCGATGGCCTTGGCAAAATCGCCGGAATACTTGATGCCACCATCCGCGATCACCGGGATGTCCCCCGCAGCCCCCGCCGAATCGAGGATCGCCGTCAGTTGCGGAACGCCCACCCCGGCGACGATCCGCGTGGTGCAGATGCTGCCCGGCCCGATGCCCACCTTCACCGCATCCGCCCCGGCCCCGATCAGCGCCCGCGTCGCCTCGGCGGTCGCCACGTTCCCCGCCACAACCTGCACGTCATTGGACAGCCGCTTGATCCGCTCCACCGCCCGCGCCACCCCTTCGGAGTGGCCATGCGCGGTGTCGATCACCACCATGTCCACCCCGGCATCGATCAGCGCCTGCGACCGCTCGAACCCGGCATCCCCCACGGTCGTCGCCGCCGCCACGCGCAGCCGCCCCATCGCATCCTTGCAGGCATGCGGGTTCAGCACCGACTGCTCGGTATCCTTCAGCGTCAACAGTCCGGTCAGCTTGCCGTTGCCGTCGGTCACCAGCAGCTTTTCGATCCGCCGCGCCTTCATCAGGCTGATCGCCGCCTCGCGGTCGGCCGGTTCGCGCAGGATGGCGAGGTTCTCGCTCGTCATCATCACCCGCACCGGGGTCTTGTCGTCGGATGCAAAGCGCATGTCGCGGTTGGTGACGATCCCCACCACCCGGCCCTGATCATCCACCACCGGAAAGCCCGTGATGTTGTAACGCTCCATCAGCACCTTGGCATCCGCCAGCGTCTGGTCCGGCGTCAGGGTGATCGGCGCATAGACGACGCCCGATTCGAACCGCTTGACCCTGCGCACCTCGCGCGCCTGCGCCTCGGTGTCGAGGTTGCGGTGAATGACGCCCATCCCCCCCGCCTGCGCCATGGCAATCGCCATGCGGCCTTCGGTCACCGTGTCCATCGCCGAGGACAACAGGGGGATGTTCAGCCGGATCGCCTTCGTGACAAAGGTTGTGGTGTCGGCCTCGGACGGCAGAACCGAACTGGCCGCAGGGACCAGCAACACATCGTCGAACGTGAACGCCTCGCGAATCTCCATGACATCCTCCATCGGGCGGGGTTGGGAGTGCTTCGTTTGACGGGTCCCTGTTTCACGGCGCTGCCCCGAACGCAACCCCCCTTGCCCCCGCCCCCGCGCGCCATGCAGACTGCCCCCACCCAGCGGAGCCTGCCCATGCGTGTTGCCATTGTCGAGAATACCGCCATCACCCATCACGGTCAGGTCGGCGTCGCCCTGCACGAGGCGGGCGCGCGGATCGCCCAATACCGGCCCTGGATGGACGGCACCCTGCCCGATCCGGCCAGTTTCGATGCGCTGGTGGTGTTCGGCGGCGAGCAATCGGCGTTGTCGGACGAAAGCCACCCCTACCTGCCGCGACTGGCCGACCTGATGGCGGATCGGGCCGCGCGGGGAACGGCGGTGCTTGGCATCTGCCTCGGGGCGCAGGTACTGGCGCGGGGGTTGGGGGCGGAAAACCGGCTGGACGGGGCGCGCGAATTCGGCTGGCATCCGGTGACGCTGACCGAGGCGGGGCGTCACGATCCGGTGCTGTCGGGGGTACCGGGCGTTTTTCCCATCTTCGAATGGCATGCCGACACCTTCACCGCCCCGCCCGGTGCGCAGCATCTGGCCGGCACGGCGCTGGCCGACCAGCAGGCCTTCCGGTTCGGCCGCGCAGGCTACGGCATGCAGTTCCATTTCGAGGCGAGCCGGGCCGTGGTCGCGGACTGGACCCGGGTGTTTCCCGATCTGGTGGAGCGGCTGGAGCCGGGATGGACCGCCGCCCTGCCCGCCCGCGCGGCGGAGGTCGGCGCGCAGGCCGATGCGCATGGGCTGGCCATTGCGCGGGCCTGGGTGGCGCAGGTCTTGCCGCCGGGATGACGTGGTCCCTGCCATCTGAACGCCGGACCGCGCCGGGGATTGCGGGGCCGGTTGCGGTGGCCAAACCGCCAGAGCAGGCTTGAAAACGGCCTCAGGAAGAGACTATCGTATCACTACGAGACAACCGTATCACAACGGACAGGATTTTCGATGCCCAAGCTTGCACTGAGCCTCCTCTGCCTGACGCTGACCGCCGGTGCGGCCGCTGCCCAGGATTGCGCCAATTTTGCCGGAAAATTCCGGGGCCTGGGTGGCGTCGTCACCGAAATTTCGCTGAACGCCGATGGATCGCTTTCCATCAAGACCGGCGAGACAGCCCCGATCACCGCCCAATGCCTGCCACCGCTGGTGTCGGAGGGCAAATCCTATCCGCAGGCCAAGGGCGCGTTCACGCTCGAGATGGGCGAGCAGTATGGCGAACCCGACTGCTGCATCCTGACGAACAACGGCAATCAGATCTATTTCGACAAGACCAGCCTGTACCTGCAACGGTTCCAGTGACCGGAAACGGTGATCAGGCCTCGGCAGCGTTGGTTTTCTGCGCCAGGCTGCCGACCGCCCACATCCGCACCACCTGATAGGCCACCGGCGGCACCACCGCGAGGGCGGCAAGCAGCACGATCAACCCCGGCCAGACCCAACCCAAGGTGAACAGCGCCCCGGAATAGGCCGCCAGCGGAAAGGTGAAACTGCCCCAGATCGCCGAAAATCCCGAAACCGTCATCCACCGCGCCCCCGTCAGCATCGCCAGCAGCAGCCCGCCTCCCGCAATCGCCAGCACCACCGCCAAACCTCCCTGCCCGGTCAACGCGGCAACCGAGGCCAGCAGGCTCGCCGGGGCCAGATGGATGGCCAGCATCGGGCGCAAGGGTGCCGGCGGCACCTCGCGGGCGAATTGCAGCGCGCTCAACCCCCAGATCAGCAGCGCCACCGGCAGCGTCGCCCAGAACAGCGCCACCGCCAGCCCGGCCCAGCCCAGCGACACCGCCGCAAGGCCCCCGACGATCGGCCCGACAAAGCTGAGGTGCAGCGACGGGTTCACCTGACGCCCCGCCTCGGGCATCGCGCGCAGAACCGCGACCAACACCACCATCTGCCCTGCGTGCACCAGCAGCGCGCCGATCAGCAACCACCCCGCCACGTCCGGCGCAAAAGGCACCAGGGCCGCCGCCAGCGCCATCCCCCCCACGGACGCGGCCGCAATCCCGGCACGCCCGGGCAACACCCGCATGTCGTCGCCCAGAACCCCCGGCCTGCGCGCCAGCTTCACCGCATAAGCCAGCATCGCAAATACCCAGATCGCCCCCGCCGCCCCCAGCAGCAGCTCCGCCACCCCACCCGGCAAGGCAAGCTCCGCAAGCCCCAGCCGCAACGCCAACCCCAGCCCCAACAGCCCCAGCAAGACCGGAAACACCGCAGGCGGGGTGCGGGCGAACAACTTGGGCTTGCGCGGCGGAAACTCCGGGGCGGGATACATCGGCGCACGCCGAGAGATGCGGGGGGGCTGGGCCATGACGTTTCTCCTTGTTTGCCGCACCTATCTTGCGCGCGGCGCAAACCCAACCCGCCAAACCGCCGCAGGGACGCGCGCGGCCTTGCCGGGGGTTCGATGCCCCCGGCAAGGCGGCCCCCGGGCCGGGTCAGCCGCGCAACACCGGAAACCAGTCGCGGCGCAGCCGCTGCCCGGGTTCCAGCCCATGCCCCGGATAGGGAGGCGAGGTCGGCCCCGGCCGCGCGACATAGCGGGCATCCTCGCCCACCAGACGCAGGGAAAACGCCCGTCTGCGCGCCGTCGTGGCGTTGCCGCGCGCCCCGTGCAGCGTGCGGAAATCGAAGGCCACCGCGTCGCCCGGTTCCATCTCCCATTCCAGCACCTGCATCCCGTCCGCGTCGGGATCGGGAACCGGCATCCAGCGGTCCGGGTCCGGGTAGAACGCGGTTTGCGACAGCCAGCGCGTCGGCAACACCGCGCGCGGCCAGAGGTGCGATCCTGCCACGCAGCGCAACGACGCCTCGCGCACCGGGTCGAGAGGCGACCAGAAACTGACCGTCTGCCGGCCTTCGACAAAGTAATAGGGGCCGTCCTGATGCCAGGGCGTCGGTTTGGCGGTGCCCGGTTCTTTCACCAGCACATGGTCGTGGAACAGTTGCACAAGGTCGGACTGCATCAGCCGCCCCGCGACCTCGGCCACCTCCGATTCCCGGATCACCTGTTCGAACTCGGGGATCCGCTGCCAGTTGCAATAATCGTCGAAAAATCGCCCCGTCTCGCCCGGCTTCAGGTTCTCGGCCCCGTGTTCCGAAGGCTCGGCCATGTTGCGTGCCACCCCGCGGCGCAGCACGTCGACCCAGTCCGTCCAGAGCCCCCGCACCAGCACCGCCCCGTCGCGGGCATAGGCCGCCACCATCTCGTCGGTCACCTGCACGGGCATCGCATCCTCCGCAATTCCTCCGATCCTGCCACGCGCAGGCCCCGCATGCAAATCCCGCCCGAGGGCAGTTGTGGCACGCGCCACACCGCTGTGACCCCCGCGATGCGTGTTGCGGCTTCCCCAGAGGCCCCGAAACGTCTAGGCAGGGATCATCCGGGCCGGGCGGACCCCCGCATGGACCGGACCCGAACCGCGCCTCAGCCTTGCAACCAGACCCCAGATTGACCCGACGGGCAGCCCAGTGATGAATCCCAGGAACGGCCCAGGACCTTCACCCCCGCGCCCGCACCACCCAAGGGACTGTCATGACCCTCGCCCTTCTCGCCGACATCGGCGGCACCAACACCCGCGTTGCCCTGGCCGATGGGGCCGTCGTGCGCCGCGCCTCGGCGGTCAGTTTCCGCAATGCCGAACATGCCGGGCTGGAGCCGATCCTGACCCGCTATCTGGCGCAGCACGGCTTGACCGGGGTCGAGGGTGCCTGCGTCGCGGCGGCGGGGCCGGTGCAGGACGGGGTGGCCGAGATGACCAACCTCGCCTGGACGATCGATGCAGCTCAACTGACCCGCGCCACCGGGGCCTCGCGCACGGCCATCCTGAACGATCTGCAGGCGCAGGGGCAGGCCCTGGGCCACATCGCGCCGGACCAGTTGCGCCGGATCGTCGACGGCCCGGCGCAGCCCGGCGCGTCGATGCTGGTGGTGGGGCTTGGCACCGGGGTCAACGCGGCCCCGGTCCACAACACGCCCTGGGGTCGGGTGGTGCCTCCGTCGGAATGCGGCCATGTCAACATGCCGGTGCGCAGCGACGAGGATCTGGCGCTGGTGCGGTTCATCGAAGCCCTGCTGATCCGGCGGGGAGAGGTGCCGCACTGCGGGGTCGAAGAGGTGCTGGCCGGGCGCGGGCTTGCCAACCTTCATGCCTTCGCGGCGCACGAGGCGGGGGGCGCCGCCGATCTGACCTCGGCGCAGGTGCTTGCGGCCCTTGCAGCGGGGGATGCGACGGCGGCCCATGCCGCGCGGCTTTACACCCGCATCCTGGGGCAGACGCTCGCCGATCTGGCGCTGATCCATCTGCCCTATGACGGGATTTTTCTGATCGGCGGCATGTCGCGGGCGCTGACCCCGCATTTCGACCGGTTCGGCCTTGCGGCCAGCTTTCGCGAATTGCGCCGTGTCGATCTGTTGACCCGCGATTTCTCGATTACCGTGATCGAAGACGACTATGCCGCCCTGACCGGATGCGCGGCCTATCTGGCCAACGGCGGCAAGGGATAGCTACTTCGGCAGCACATCCTTTAGAAACGTCAGCGCCACAGACAGGCCGTCGGGCGCGATCCCGTGGCCGGTGCCGCGCATCACATGGGCGAAGGTTTCGATCCCCGCCCCGGTCAGAACCTCGCCTGCGTGCGCCATGTTGCCGAAGGGCACCACCTGATCGTCGTCGCCGTGGATCAACAGGACCGGCGGGCGGGCTATGACCTCGCCGATCCGCTCAGGCTCCAGCAACCGGCCCGAGATCGCCACCACCCCCGCCATCGCCGCAGCGCGCCGCGGGGCCACATGCATCGCCATCATCGCGCCCTGCGAAAAGCCCAGAAGGGCCAGCGCGGCGTCGGCCAAGCCTTCCTCGGCCAGCCGCGCGTCCAGAAAGCCGTTCAGATCCTGCGTTGCCCGCGCCAGCCCGGCCTTTGCCGCCGCTTCGCTGGACCCGTCCAGCCACGGGATCGGAAACCACTGCAACCCATAGCCGCCCTGTGCGGTTTCGGGTGCGTCCGGCGCCAGGAACACCGTGTCGGGCAGATGAGGGGCCAGCGGATCGGCAAGGCCGAACAGATCGGCCCCGTTCGCGCCATAGCCGTGCAGAAACACCATCACGCTTCTGGCCCGGCCGGACAGGGGCGGTTTGCGGTCAAACGTCAACGCTCTCATTCCCGCACTCCTTCGCGCGATTTCATCGTCTGGTAGTAGGCCCAAAGGATGCGCGCCGCAACCGACCGCCACGGCGACCAGCGGTCCGCCATCGCGCGGAGCGCGCGTTCGCCGGGCCGTGCGTCCAGCGCAAACAGGACCCGCGCCGCCTCCTGCAGGGCCAGATCGCCGGGCACGAACACATCCGCCCGCCCGAGCGTGAACATCGCATAGATCTCGGCGGTCCAGCGCCCGATGCCCGGAACCGCCGTCAGGGTCGCGACGACGACCGCATCCGGCTGGCCCCGCAAGGCGACGAAATCGATGTTTGCCTGCGCCAGAGCCCGGGCATAGTGCGCCTTCTGCCGACTCAGCCCCGCCGCCCGCAGCGCGTCATCTGGGGCGAATGCAAGGCTTGCCACCTCGGTCAGCCCGGCGGCCTGCAGCCGCGCCCAGGTCGCATTGGCCGAGGCGACCGACACCTGCTGCCCGACGATGACCGACAACAGCGCGGCAAAGCCATCGGCCTGCCTGCGCAGCGGCAGCGGCCCGCACACCGCCAGCGCCCGGCCAAACGCGGGGTCCTGCCCCGCCAGCCAGTCTGCCCCTTCGGCCACGCAGTCCAGCGTCGTGATGATCCGCCCCACCATGCCGCACCGATCCCCCTTGCCCCGCCGTCGCAGAGGTCTTACCGCTTTCCCCATCATGCCGCAAACCGATGCCCTCGCCCGCCGCAACGTCTATGTCCTTGTCGCCGCGCAGGCGATCCTGGGCGCACAGATGCCGATGATCTTCACCATCGCCGGGCTTGCGGGTCAGGGATTGGCCCCCAACCCGTGCTGGGCCACCCTGCCGATCACCGCCGCCGTGGTCGGGTCCATGCTGACCGCGACGCCGATTTCCGGCTTCATGGCCCGCTATGGCCGCAGGGCGGGGTTTGTCGCCGGGGCGGCGGGCGGAGCCATCGGCGCGACGATCGGGGCCTACGGGCTGCTGACCCAGTCGTTCCTGCTGTTCGTGATCGGCTCGCTGTTCACCGGGATCTACATGTCGGCCCAAGGGTTCTACCGGTTTGCCGCCGCCGACACCGCGTCGGAGGCGTTCCGGCCCAAGGCGATTTCCTGGGTGATGGCGGGGGGGCTCTTGTCGGCGGTGCTGGGGCCGCAACTGGTCAAGGTCACGGCGGAAAGCATGGTGGTGCCGTTTCTGGGCACCTATCTGGCGGTCATCGGGTTGAACCTGGTGGGCGTGTTCCTGTTCGCCGGGCTGCAGATCCCCAAACCGAAGCCCGCCCGGATCGGCGATGCGGCGGGGCGCAGCCGGATGGAATTGCTGCGCAGCCCGCGCATCGCCGTCGCGGTGATCGTGGCGACGGTGTCCTATGCGCTGATGAACCTGGTGATGACCTCGTCGCCGCTGGCGGTGGTCGGCTGCGGCTATGACACCGGCGATGCGGCCAACGTGGTGACGGCGCATGTGCTGGCGATGTACGCGCCGAGTTTCGTCACCGGCCACATCATCGCCCGGTTCGGGGTGGAGCGGGTGATGACCCTGGGGCTGGTCATTCTGGCCGCATCGGGGGCGGTGGCGATTGCCGGGGTGGACCTTGCGAATTTCTTCGTGGCGTTGATCCTGCTGGGCATCGGGTGGAACTTCGGCTTCATCGGGGCGACCACCATGCTGACCGCCGCCCACACCCCGCAAGAGCGCGGGCGGATGCAGGGGATGAACGACCTGATCGTGTTCGGCGGCGTGACGCTGGCCTCGCTGTCGTCCGGCGGGTTGATGAACTGTTCGGGCGGGTCGGTGCAGGCCGGATGGTCGGCGGTCAACATGGCGATGCTGCCGTTTCTGGTGCTGGCGGGGGGCGCGCTGATCTGGCTGGCGGTGCGCCCGCAGGAAACCCGCGCCTAGAACCGACCCGTCAGCGCCTGCCAGACCAACAGCCGGCGGCGGTCGAATTCCGACAGGCCTATCCGGCCTTCGGCCACCGCCGCCGGGTCGGCCACAACCTGTCGCAACAGCCGCCGGGTCTGCCAGGCCGCCAGCGCGGCCCCCCGGGGAACCCCGCGCGCCCGGTCGAGCCGCGCCAGCCCCCGCCGTGCGAGGTCCACCAGCGCGGGATCGCGCCCGTCGATCAGGGGCCGCCGCCCGCGCGCCGTCAACTCCGGCACCGCCCGCAGGAATGCGGCCAACCCCGCAGCCCAACCCAGATCGCGCGCCGCAGCCTCGCCCTCCGCCTCAGCCCCCAAAGCCCGCGCTGCCAGCCACATCAGCCCGCCCGCCGTGGCCTGCAGATAGGCGTCGAACACGGCGGCATCGGCGAAGGGGTCGGAATGGACGTCCCACCGCCGCGCCGCGATCAGCGCGTCCAGCACCTGCACCGGCAGCGCGGCCTCCCGGATCAGGGCGTGCAGTGGCCCTGCCACCTCATGCGCGCGGGGGCGGTCTTCGGTGATCACGTCGCGCCACCATTGCAGGCGCATCTCGGCGATCAGGGGCTCACGGGTGACCCATGGCGCGCGGGCCACCTCGAGATTGAAGGCGTAAAGCGGGAGCAGCCGCGCGCGATCCGGCAGCGGGGCCGCCATCACGGCGGCAAACCTGTCGGGGTCGCCGCGTTGCAGCAGGGCGGCACAGGCATCGATGCTCACGCGGGGCCTGCCACGGGCTGCCCCACGTCGCGGATCAGCTTCCAGGTGATCGCGTCCAGCAGCGCCTCGAAGCTGGCATCGACGATGTTGGCGCTGACCCCCACAGTGGACCAGCGGCGGCCCTGGGCATCCTCGCTGTCGATGATGACGCGGGTGACGGCTTCGGTGCCGCCTTGCGTGATGCGCACCTTGAAATCCACCAGCCGCAGATCGTCGATGATCCCCTGATAGGGGCCGAGGTCCTTGGCCAGCGCCTTGGCCAGCGCGTTGACCGGGCCGCGGTCGGTGCCGGTTTCGTCCATGCTTTCGCTGACCGACAGCATCTCTGCGTCGCCGATCCTGACCACCACCACCGCCTCGGACAGCGACACCATCCGGTCCTCCGTGTTCTTGCGCCGTTCCACCGTCACCCGATAGCGTTTCACCTCGAAGTACGCGGGCATCAGCCCCAGTTCGCGCCGCGCCACCAGCTCGAAACTGGCCTGCGCGCCGTCATAGGCATAGCCCTGATCCTCGCGTATCTTGACGGTTTCAAGGATACGGCCAAGGCGTGGGTCGCCCGGCACCACCGCGATCCCGGCGCCGATCAGCCGGGCGCGCAGATTGGACTGGCCGGCCTGATTGGACATCGGGATGATGCGTTCGTTGCCGACCAGCGCGGGGTCGATGTGTTCATAGGTGTGGGGGTCCTTGGCGATGGCACTGGCGTGCAGTCCGGCCTTGTGGGCAAAAGCCGAGGCCCCCACGTAAGGTGCCGCGCGGCGCGGCACCCGGTTCAAGATGTCGTCAAGGGTGCGGCTGGTCTTCAGCAGCCCCGCCAGCGCGTCGCGGGTGACGCCGGTTTCGAACCGGCTGGCATAGGGTTCCTTCAGCAGCAGCGTCGGGATCAGCGTGGTCAGGTTGGCATTGCCGCAGCGTTCGCCAAGGCCGTTCAGCGTGCCCTGCACCTGCCGCGCGCCTGCGTCGATGGCGGCGAGCGTGCCCGCCACCGCGTTGCCGGTGTCGTCGTGGCAATGGATGCCAAGGCGGGTTCCGGGGATGCCCGACGCGATCACGTCCGCGGTCATGCGGCCGATCTCGGCAGGCAGCGTGCCGCCGTTGGTGTCGCACAGCACGATCCAGCGGGCGCCATTGGTCAGGGCGGCATGCAGGCAGGACAGGGCATAGGCGGGGTTGGCGCGGTAGCCGTCGAAGAAATGTTCGGCGTCGAACAGGGCCTCGCGGCCAAGGGCGGTGACATGGGCGAAGGAGGCTCGGATGCTGTCGAGGTTCTCGGCAAGGGTGACACCGAGGGCGGTCGTCACGTGGTAGTCGTGGGTCTTGCCGACGAGGCAGACGGCCGGGGTCGCGGCATCCAGCACCGCCGCCAGCACGTCGTCATTTCCGGCGGACCGGCCCACCTTTTTGGTCATGCCAAAGGCGGTCATCGTGGCGCGGGTTTTCGGCGGGGCGGCGAAGAAGTCGGAGTCGGTCGGGTTGGCGCCGGGCCAGCCGCCCTCGATGTAGTCCACGCCCAGGGCATCGAGGGCATGGGCGATCTGGACCTTTTCGGGGGTCGAGAACTGCACCCCCTGGGTCTGCTGGCCATCCCGCAGGGTGGTGTCGAAGAGGGAGAGACGCTCGCGGGTCATGGGTGGGGTCCGGTCTGGGTGTCCCCTGATGGGACATGACATGGGGTCAATGATTTCAGAGGGTTGGAAAGGTTAATTAGGGATCTGTTAGGGATTGGGGTCATTTGAAGGACTCGAAGCGACTGGACAGCTGAAGCAATTCCCGATCTATTTCATTCGGCAACGTATCAACATTTAAGTGAAATCCTTCGGTCAAGAAACTGCCAGATTGTACGTAGCCAAGCAAAATGTTTCGCCGCCTCGCCAGAGTAGACAATTCCTCAAAGTCAATTCTAGGTCCGCTGTCATCGGTCGCCTTCGCCAGCGAAAGCCATCCTTCCTGGATCCGAGCAAAACTAGCTCTCCAAGGTGGAGATTTGCCATCCTCAATCAGAATTCCGGACGCTTCAAGCAATGCCCTCAACGTATCAGCCGTTCTAAAGTCTTTTCTGTTTCGGGCCTTCTGGCGGAGGTCAAAGGCAAATGAAACTAATGCTTTATCTTGGTCGGTTAGTGCAGGTGGTTCAAACCAACTTCCCATTTCTTCACTCAACAGCCCAAGCATCCAAGCCGAAGAAGCCAATTCGGAATATCTTCGGTCACGGTAGAGTTGATGTAATGCTGTGAGCGCAAGAGGAGTGTTGAGATCATCAGCAATCGCTTCGACCAGCGCTGAAGTAGGTGGAGCAGCAGTCTTCACGCCCTCAAGTGCAGCTCTCCATTTCCGAAGCGTCTGTGTGGCGCGAGATACCGCTAAACGTCTCCAATCCATCGGCTTGGAGTAATGCGTGCCCAGCATCACGAACCGGATCACCTCGCCCGGCACGCCCTGATCCAGCAGATCGCGCACGGTGAAGAAGTTGCCCAAGGACTTGGACATCTTCTTGCCCTCGACCTGCAGCATCTCGTTGTGCATCCAGACCCGGGCGAAGTCGGCCTGCGGATGGGCGCAGGCGCTTTGGGCGATTTCGTTCTCGTGGTGGGGGAATTGCAGATCAAGGCCCCCGCCGTGGATGTCGAACGAGGGGCCCAGCAATTCGAAACTCATCGCCGAGCATTCGATATGCCAGCCGGGGCGGCCGCGGCCCCACGGCGAGGCCCAGCCGGGTTCCTGATCGCTCGACGGCTTCCACAGCACGAAATCCATCGGGTCCTCCTTGAACGGGGCGACCTCGACCCGGGCCCCGGCGATCATGTCGTCGATGGACCGGCCCGACAGCGCGCCATACCCCGCATAGGACCGCACCCGAAACAGGACATGGCCCTGTTTGACATAGGCATGGCCGGACCCGATCAGGTTTTCGATCATCGCCAGCATGGGGCCGATGAACGCCGTCGCGCGGGGTTCGTGCGTGGGGCGCAGTGCCCCCAGGGCGTCCATGTCGGCGTGATACCAGCCGATGGTTTCCTCCGTCCGTTCGGCGATCAGCGCCTCGAGGCTGCGAGGGTCGCCCGCCTGCTGGCGGGCCAGGGCCGCGGCATTGATCTTGTCGTCCACGTCGGTGAAATTGCGCACATAGGTCACCTGACCCTCGCCATAGACATGGCGCAGCAGGCGGAACAGCACGTCGAACACCACCACGGGGCGGGCGTTGCCGATATGGGCGCGGTCATAGACGGTGGGACCGCAGACATACATCCGCACATTCGCAGCGTCGATCGGGACGAACTCCTCCTTGCGGCGGGTTCTGGTGTTGTGCAGGCGGATCGTGACCATGTCGTAAACCTTCTCGGCGCGGGGTCCCGCGCGGGGTCTAGCAACTTCGGCGTTTCAAGGGAAACAGGAAGAAGGCCCCGCGCGACAGGTGTCAGCGGGTCTTGCAGGCGATGCAGGGGATGCGTGCCATCTTCATGCAATCACGTTATCGCGGCGCGGGGGCTTCGCCAAGGGGCTTGTGAGGGGCGAACCGGGGCATGGATGCCCCGGTTCCGGGTGTGTCAGAAGCGGTAGGCGACCTTGGCCTGCACGGTGGTCGCCTCAAGATCGACGCCGGTGTTGTCGAAGTCGTCGAAGCGGTGGCCCAGCACTTCGCCGCCCAAGGTCCATTTGTCGGACACCTGATAGTCCACGCCAACGCCCGCGAAATAGCCGTTGCCCGAGGCGGATGCGCCCCCCAGCGTGGCATCGGCATAGGCTGCGCCCGCCGTCACGTAGATCAGCGTGCGGCCCAGATCGGCCCCGGCCATCAGCTTCAGCCGGGCGACGGAGTCAAGCGAACTGCCCGTTCCGAGGTCGATGCTGGCGGCGTTGTAGTCCAGCTCGCCACCCAGAACCGCGCGGCCGAGGTCATAGCGATAACCGGCATGCACACCGCCGATGGCGTCGTTGCCGTCAAGGCCTGCCCCGCCCGAGGTGATGTTGCCGTAGCCCAACTGCGCACCGGCATAAAAACCGCCCCAGTCGCCATCGGCGCGGGTCGGGGTGATCGGCACCGGGGCCTCGACATAGGGCTCGGGGGCCGGGGCGACCGGGCCACCGGCAAAGGCAGCCAGCGGGGCGGTCAGGGTCGCAAAAGCAAGAATCGCGATGGTTTTCATCAGCATGTCTCCAGAATTCGGGGAAGGCGTGTCGGTCGGGCGATTGCCGCAGGACCGGTGCCTGATCCGAGGATGGGGGCTGACGAGGCGGGTTGACACCCCCCTCACCGGATGGTGACGCGCTGTCACGGCGGGGCGGACACAAGCCGCCCATCCCGCGCGGTCTGGTCGGCCACCCCCCGCCGATGACGCAACGTCACCCGGCGGCGCGATCTTCCAGGGCCAGCCATTCGGCCTCGGCGGCGGTCAACTGGGCCTGCCGGTCGGCCACCGCCTCGGACGCCTTGCGGAACTTGACCGGCTCGCGGCTGTAGAGATCCTCGGAGTCGAGAAGGGCGGCGAGGCGGGAAATCTCGGTTTCCAGTTTGGCGATCAGCTCGGGAAGCGCCTCGAGGCGCTTGCGTTCGGTGAACGACAGGCCTTCGAGCTTGCGCGAACCCGGCTTGGCCGAAGGCGGAGCGGCGGGCGGGGCGGATTTGCCCCTGGTGGGGGCTTCGGCCGCCCCCGCGCCGCGCTGTGCGGCATAGTCGGACCACCCGCCGGGATAGGCGGTGACCGACCCCTGCCCCTCCATCGCCACGGTGGCGGTGGCGATGCGGTCGATGAAATCGCGGTCGTGGCTGACCAGCAGAACGGTGCCGTCGTATTCGCCCAGGATGTCCTGCAGCAGGTCAAGCGTTTCGACATCGAGATCGTTGGTCGGCTCGTCGAGGATCAACAGGTTCGACGGTTTGGCCATCAGTTTGGCCAGCAGCAGCCGGGCCTTTTCGCCGCCCGACAACGAACGGACGGGCGCGCGGGCCTGCCGCTCGTCGAACAGGAAATCCTTCAGATAGGCGATCACGTGTTTCGGGGTCCCGCGCACCATCACCTGATCGGAATTGCCGGAGACCGCCATGGTGGGATCACCCGCCAGGTTGTCCCACAGGCTCATCTCGGGGTTCAGTTGCGCGCGGGTCTGGTCGAACACCGCGATGTCGAGATTGGTGCCAAGCTGGATGGTGCCGCTGTCGGGCTGCACCTCCCCGGTCAGCATCTTCAGCAAGGTCGTCTTGCCCACCCCGTTTGCACCCACGAAGGCCACCCGGTCGCCGCGCAGCACGCGCAGGTCGAAATCGCGCACGATGGTCTTGTCGCCGAACACCTTGCCGATCCCGCGCGCCTCGACCACGCGTTTGCCCGATTGCACCCCCGCCTCGAACTCCATCGCGGCTGTCCCCTGACGGCGGATCTGGCTGCCGCGTTCGTCGCGCAACGCAGCAAGCGCCCGGACCCGGCCCTGGTTGCGCTTGCGCCGGGCCGAGATGCCCTCAACCGCCCATTTCGCCTCGGCCTTGATCTTGCGGTCGAGTTTGTGGCGCGCCTCGTCCTCCTCGGCCCAGACGGTTTCGCGCCATTCCTCGAACCCGTCAAAGCCGGATTCGCGGCGGCGGACCTGGCCGCGGTCGATCCACAGCGTCGCGCGGGTCAGGGCGCGCAGGAACGCGCGGTCGTGCGAAATCAGCACAAAGGCGGTGCGGGTGCCTTTCAGCTCTTCCTCCAGCCATTCGATGGCCTGGATGTCGAGGTGGTTGGTCGGTTCGTCCAGCAGCATCAATTCCGGCGCTTCGGCCAGCAGTTTGGCCAGCGCGGCGCGGCGACGCTCGCCGCCCGAAGCGGTCGCCACCGGCGTTTCGGGGTTGAACTTCAACCCTTCGGCGACCATCGGCACCTTGTAATGCTCGTCATCGTGCAGCTTGGAGGCGGCGAAATCGCCCAGGGTTTCATGCCCCGACAGATCGGGGTCCTGTTCCATGTAGCCCACGGTCACGCCGGGCGGCACGACCCGCACCCCGGCGTCGGGTTCGACAAGGCCCGCCATCACCTTCATCAGCGTCGATTTGCCCGAACCGTTGCGGCCGACAAGGGCCACCCGGTCGCCCGGCTGGACCACCAGATCGAGGTTGTCGAACACCGGGTTGCCGCCGAAAGTCAGCGAGATGCCGGAGAGTTGCAAAAGGGGTGCGCGTGCCATGCGGGCGAGGTATGCGGCGCGGCGCGGTTCGTCAACTCATGGCGCGCTGCGGGGCAGCATTTATCCGGCAACCGCGCGCAGCAACCGCGCCCGGGCGGGGGGGATCGCGCTGATCTCCAGCCCGGTGAACACGTGCAACGTGTTCAGGTCGCGGTCGACCACCGCATGATCGCTGACCCAGCCGCCCATCAGCAGATAGGTGCGCAACAGCGGCGGCATCCCCAGCATCGCGCGCTTCAGGTCCGGCTTGCGGCTGCGCAGCGCGCGGGCAAAACGGAACACGCATGGCGCCTTGACCCGGGGCAGCCAGCGTTTGGGCGCAAGATGGCCGTCCTTCAGCATTGCCAGCGCCTCGGCATGCGCCTCGGCCTCCGCCCCGTCGAAGGACGAACAGCCGAACAGCAGTTCGACCCCCTGCGCATCGACCAGTTGCGTCATCGCCCCCCAGGCCACCCGCAGGATGTCGGGGTCCTTCCAGTCGGGATGGATGCAGAACCGCCCCAGTTCCATCATCGGCCCGGCGAACCCGGCAAGCCGGTCGAGGTTGTAATACTGTGCCGAATAGCTGCGTCCGATCTCGGCCCCGCCCGGCAGCGGCAGCAGCCGATAGCAGCACACCAGCGTGCCGCTGCGCACATCCTCAATCAGCATGTGCTGGCAGGCGGCATCGAAGGCATCTGCGTCGCGGCCGTCAGCCGCCGCCAGCCCCCGGTTGGCGCGGAAAGTCAGATGGCGCAGCGTCTGTGCCGACTTCAGGTCATCCGGGGTCTGTGCCAGCCTGGCCTCGAAGCGTCCGCGCTTCAACGAAAACATCACGGCTCCTTCAACGGACATGGCGCAGGTTCTGGCGCAGGATTCGGGACGGGGCCCGGCGCGGGGCTTGGCTCCGATCACCCAGTGTCCTACATCCTTGCCAGAAACGAATGACGCGATTGTAACAGATCAAAGGACGACGACCATGGACAAGGTGGAAAAGACGGACGCCGAATGGCGTGCCCAACTCAGCGATCTGGCCTACAAGGTAACGCGCCAGCACGGCACCGAGCGCGCGTTCACCCATGACGACTTTCCCAAAGCGCCGGGCACCTATCGCTGCGTGTGCTGTGATGCGCCCCTGTTCGACCAGACCACGAAGTTCGACTCCGGCACCGGCTGGCCGTCGTTCTTTGCGCCGCTGATGCCCGAAGCGGTGGAAACCAGCGAGGACCGCGGGTTCTTCATGCGCCGCACCGAGGTGCATTGCGCACGCTGCGACGCGCATCTGGGGCATGTGTTCCCCGACGGCCCTGCCCCGACCGGCCTGCGCTATTGCATGAACGGGGTCGCGATGACTTTCGACCCCGCCGAGTAGCGGTGCCCTATTCCAGCAGACCACCGGTGTTCAGGCCGCCGATGTTGCCGAACAACTGCCGCAGCAGGCCCGCGCCCTTGACGTTGCTGTCGGTGACGCGGCGGGAAATCGGCACGATGCGGCCCTTTTCCAGGCCGAAGCGTTCGACGTTCTCGACCACGCCTTCGGACGTGAAGGTGATCGCCACCACCTGGCGGTTTTCCTCCAGCGGGGGCAGCGCGCCGCGCGATTTCCAGCGGCTTTGCACGTAATACCAACCCAGATCGTTCAGCAACCCGGCGGCGGACGGGCGGCCCACCGCGACCGCCACCGTGTCGCGGGTGTCGACGCCCACCTCGATCTGTGCCAGTTCGTCGTCGCTGGGGATGTAGCCGTGATTTCGGTAGACCGGGGCACAGGCGATGGCCAACCCGACCAGAATTGCCAGAACGGCGCGGCCGATGACCCTGCCCCCGCGAACCGCCCAGCCGTGATGCGTCATGCCTGCCCTCATCCTGTGGCACCCCGGCGGCACGCGTCACCCTTGCCAGCGCGGCCGGCGGCCACTATCGACAAGACAACTGTTCCGCAGGTCTGCTCAACCTCTGCCTCCCGCTTACGACAGGTCGCGTTCCGGTTCAAGAATGGAACGCGGGCCGGGTCCGGGGACGGGCGGGCCTGCGCCCCTCGAAAGTCCTGCCGATGAACGATGACCTTGTTATGCCCAGCCTGCCGTTTGCCACCCCGCATCTGCTGCGCCGTCGCCGGACGGCGGTGGAGTTTGCGCCCGACGCGGCGGACCGGGCGGCAATCGCCACCGGCCTTGGTCTGCTGGACCTGCCCGCGCTGCGCCTGACCGCCGAGATCACGCCGGCGGGCAAGCATGACCTCGCCCTGACCGGCCGGATCACCGCGCGGGTGCTGCAGCCCTGTTCGGTCACGCTGGAGCCGGTGGAAACCCGGATCGACGAGCCGGTGCTGCGCCGCTATCTTGCGGAATTCGAGGTGCCCGACGGCAGCGAGGTCGAGATCCCCGAGGATGACAGTGCCGATCCGCTGGCCGAAACGATCGATGTCGCGGCAGTGGCGATCGAGGCGCTGGCGCTGGCGCTGCCGCTTTATCCGCGCAGCCCCGGCGCCGATCTGGGCGAGGCGGTGTTTGCCCCGCCGGGGGCGGAACCGCTGCGCGACACCGATCTGCGGCCCTTTGCCGGGCTGGCGGCGCTGGTTGCAAAACCCGACCCCGATCAGGCCGGATAGGCCCGGTGGAAAAGGGGCTTGCGCCGCGCCGAAATCCCGCTATGGTCCGCGCCTCATCGACAGAGGCGGCAGGGGCAGGGTCCTATGCGCAAGCTGTTGATCACACGATAAAATCCGGGGCGTGCCCCCACTACCCCGAGGTCTGAGCCATGGCTGTCCCGCAGAATCGCACCACCAAATCCCGCCGCAACATGCGCCGGTCGCATGACGCGCTGGTTGCCGGCAACCCGCAGGATTGCAGCAACTGCGGCGAGCTAAAGCGCCCGCACCACGTTTGCCCGTCCTGTGGCCATTACGACGCCCGCGAAGTCGTTGCGGCTGCCATGGTCGAATTGGACGAGGACGCGGCGTAAGCCGCTGTTTGCCCGCGGGCCCGGCCCATGGCAAGCGGACCTGACACGCTGAACCGGGGGGCCGCACCGCGCGTGGTGATTTCCGTCGATGCGATGGGGTCCGATCGCGGCCCATCTGCGGTGGTGGCAGGGATGGTGCTGTCGGCGCAGGCGAACCCGGCGATTGCCTTCATCCTGCATGGTGACGAAGAGGTCCTGCGCCCGCTGGTGGAGCGGCGCCGCGAGTTGCGCGCGCGCTGCAGCATCCGCCACGCCCCCCGCGCCGTGACCATGCACGACAAACCCGCCCAGGTGATGCGGCATGGCGAGGGCACCTCGATGTGGGGGGCGATCGACAGCGTCAAGAACGGCGAGGCGACGGTGGCGGTCAGTTGCGGCAACACCGGGGCGCTGATGGCGCTGTCGATGATCCGGCTGCGCAAATTGCCCGGCATCAATCGCCCCGCCATCGCCTGCCTGTGGCCGTCGCGCAATCCGGGCGGGTTCAACCTGATGCTGGATGTCGGGGCCGACATCAAGGCCGATGCGGGCGATCTGTTGCAGTTCGCACTGATGGGCGCGGCCTATGCCCGCAACGGGTTGAACCTGGCCCGCCCGCGCGTCGGCCTGCTGAACGTCGGCACCGAAGAGCACAAGGGGCGCGCCGAATTGAAGCTGGCGCATGACCTGCTGACCGAGGCGGCCGCGGCGGAGGACTATGAGTTCATCGGATTTGTCGAAGGTGGCGACATCCCGTCTGCCCGCGTCGATGTGATCGTGACTGACGGCTTCACCGGCAACATCGCGCTGAAAACCGGCGAGGGAACGGCCAAGCTGATCTCGGATTTCCTGAAGGAGGCCTACAACGCCACCTTCCTGTCGAAAATCGCGGCCCTGCTGGCCTACACCTCGCTGAAACGGCTGCAAAAGCGGATCGATCCGCGCCGGGTCAATGGCGGCGTGTTCCTGGGGCTGAACGGCACGGTGGTCAAATCGCACGGCTCTGCCGACTCGACCGGGGTTTCGGCGGCGATCAAGCTGGCGTTCCAACTGGCGCAATCGGGGTTTCAGGAACGGCTCGCGGCGCGGGTTGCAACGGCGGGGCGCGCGGGGCAGGATGCCGCCACCGAAGGGGTGGGGACCGAATGACGATACGCGCCGTTGTCAGGGGCGTCGGGCATTATCTGCCCGACCGGGTTGTGTCGAACAGCGATCTGGAAACCCTGGTGGAAACATCGGACGAATGGATCAGGGCGCGGTCCGGGATCGAGCGGCGGCATTTTGCGGCCGAAGGTGAGATGACTTCCGATCTGGCGACCCGCGCGGCGCAGTCCGCTCTCACCGCCGCCGGGATGCAGGCGGACGATCTGGACGCGATCATCCTGGCCACCTCGACCGCCGATTTCACCTTTCCGGCCTGCGCCACCATTGTGCAGGCCAATCTGGGGATGACACGGGGGTTTGCCTTCGACGTGCAGGCGGTCTGCGCCGGGTTCGTCTATGCGCTGGCAACGGCCAATGCGCTGATCCTGTCGGGTCAGGCGCGCCGGGTGCTGGTGATCGGCGCGGAAACCTTCAGCCGGTTGATGGACTGGACCGACCGCACGACCTGCGTGCTGTTCGGCGACGGCGCGGGCGCGCTGGTGCTGGAGGGGATTGAAAGCGCCGGTGTTCCAGCCGACCGGGGCATCCTGGCCACCGATCTGCACAGCGACGGGCGGTTCCGGGACCTGCTCTATGTCGATGGCGGAACCTCGACCGGGACCACGGGCCACCTGCGGATGCAGGGCAAGGAAGTTTTCCGCCATGCCATTGAAAAGCTGGCGGAAACCGCGCATGCGGCGCTGGAGAGAGCCGGGTTGGGCGCCGATGACGTCGACTGGATCGTGCCGCATCAGGCCAATATCCGCATCATCGAAGGCACCGCCAAACGGATGCAGGTCGGCATGGACCGCGTGGTGGTGACGGTGCAGGATCATGGCAACACTTCGGCCGCGTCGATCCCGCTGGCGCTGTCGGTGGGCGTGGCGCGCGGGCAGATCAAGCCGGGCGATCTTGTGGTGACCGAAGCCATCGGCGGCGGGCTGGCCTGGGGGTCGGTGGTTCTCCGCTGGTAAGTCCGCCTGCGAAGAAGCCGTTCCAAGCCCCTGATATTGACTCATTTATTCAACCCGCGCATGCTGCATCAAAACCTGGGGGACAAGATGAGTGAAAAGACGCTGACCCGCATGGACCTGTCTGAGGCGGTGTTTCGCGAGGTGGGCCTGTCGCGCAACGAATCCGCGCAACTGGTGGAGTCCGTGCTGCAGCATCTGTCGGATGCGCTGGCGGGGGGCGAGACGGTGAAGATCTCGTCCTTCGGCACCTTCTCGGTCCGGGCGAAGTCGGCCCGCGTCGGGCGCAACCCGAAAACCGGCGACGAGGTTCCGATCTCGCCGCGCCGCGTCCTGACCTTCCGCCCGTCGCATCTGATGAAGGATCGCGTCGCGGTGGGCAAAAAGCGATAGGGGACATCTGCGCGGATGGACAAGTCGCCCGAAGCCTTCCGCACGATCAGCGAAGTCGCGGACACTCTGGACACGCCTGCGCATGTGCTGCGGTTCTGGGAAAGCCGGTTTCCGCAGATCCGCCCGGTCAAGCGGGCGGGGGGGCGGCGCTATTACCGACCGGCCGATGTCGCGCTGCTGACCGGCATCAAGCGGTTGCTGCACGAGGAAGGCCTGACGATCCGCGGCGTGCAGAAGATCCTGCGCGAACAGGGGGTTCGCCATGTCGCGGGGCTTGCGGGCATGCCCGAGGCCGATCTTGCGCCGTTCGACCCCGCGGTGGCGCTGGAAGAGGCGATGGCGGATCGGTTCGGGGCGGAGCCCGGGGTTGCCCTGCCGATCGCCGAGGTCGAAACCGCGCAGATCTTTGCGCTGGAAACCGCGCTGCGCCGGACGGGGCCGGACCGCCGCACGGCCGCCAGACCGGACGCCCCGGCCGCGACCGCCGATTTCTTTGATCTGCTGGCAGAGGGGGTGGGTGCCGCGCCTGCTGCGCCCGAGGCGGCCCCCCTGCCCGAGCCGACCCCCGCGCCCGAGGCGGCCTCCGTGCCCGAGCCGGCTGCTCTGGAGATCGCCCCCCTGTCGGACGCCGCGCCCGCCGTGCCCGAGGTTCCGACCGTGCCGCATCCCGCCCCGCCCGACGCGGTGATCGAGGTGTCGCGGGCCGCGTTGCTGCGCGCCCTGCCGACCCCGCTGCCGGACGAGTTGCGGGCCGTGCTGGTGCCGTTGCGCGACCGGATCGCGGCGCATTGTGCCCGGCTTCACGCGGCGGCGCGCGCAGCCGGGTCACGGGTCTGACGTCATGTGCTTTCTTGCTTGCCCCCGTGCGGATAATCGTTATGTATCGCCGCTGTCGGGCCGTAGCGCAGCCTGGTTAGCGCGTCCGTCTGGGGGGCGGAAGGTCGAGAGTTCGAATCTCTCCGGCCCGACCAACATCGAAACCGTCCGCCAGCCGCAGGGTTGTGCGGACGGTTTCGTTTTCGGATCAAGGCATTGACCGGCGTGCTGCCGGGCCAGGCCCTGCGCCGTCTGATCGCGGGCGGGGTGATTTCGGCCGATGTCGCCGTGACGGATGGCCAGGTGCAGCCTGCCAGCCTGGACCTGCGGCTCGGGGCGGTGGCCTATCGCTGCCGGGCGTCGTTCCTGACTGGGGCCGGGCGCACGGTGGCGGAACGGCTGGCCGAGTTCGAGATGCACCGGGTCGATCTGACGGCGGGCGCGGTGCTGGAAAAGGGCTGCGTCTATGTCATCCCCCTGATGGAGCGGCTGACGCTGCCCGACGGACTGACGGCGGTGGCGAATGCCAAATCGTCGACCGGGCGGCTCGACCTGCTGACCCGGACGATCTGCGATGGCGGGGTGGAGTTCGACCGGATCGCGGCAGGCTATGCCGGGCCGCTTTATGCCGAGGTGTGCCCGCGCAGCTTTTCGGTGCTGATGCGGGCGGGGCAACGGTTGAACCAGATCCGGTTCCGCGCCGGGCAGGCTGTGCTGTCGGATGCCGAGCTGGCCGCCCTGCATGACCGCGAGCCGCTGGTTGACGGAGTGCCGATCATCTCGGACGGCCTCGGGTTTTCGGTGGACCTGCAGCCTGCGACCGGCGACCTGCTGGGCTACCGCGCCAAGCCGCATACCGGGGTGATCGACCTTGACCGGATCGGCCATTACCCGGCCCGCGATTTCTGGGAGGAAATCCGGTCGGGCGATGGCCGGATCATCCTCGACCCCGGCGCGTTCTACATTCTGGTCAGCCGGGAGGCGGTGACGATCCCGCCGGACCATGCGGCGGAAATGGCCCCCTATCTGGCGATGGTCGGCGAATTCCGGGTGCATTACGCAGGGTTCTTCGACCCCGGTTTCGGTCATTCGGCGGCGGGGGGGGCCGGGTCGCGCGGGGTACTGGAGGTGCGCTGCCATGAGGCACCGTTCGTGCTGGAGCATGGCCAGGTCGTCGGGCGGCTGGTGTATGAACGCATGTCAGAACGGCCCGAGACGCTGTATGGCGCGGGCATTGCGTCGAATTACCAGGGACAGGGGTTGAAGCTGGGCAAGCAGTTCCGGTGACGGAACGATCGTTCGGGATGAAACCGACCGATCGTTCTGCCGTTACAGCTTGCGCGCCAGCTTTGCCGCCTGCCGGGCGCGTTTGGCCGCCTGCTGTGCGGCGCGCGCCTGTGCCGCGTCGGCATCGGTCGCGGGGCCCGTGCGGCGCGAAAACTGCGACATCGCCGCGTCGACACCGCCGTTCACCGCGCGGCGCAAGAGTTGGTTGACGACCATCTGGATGATCCGGTTCAAGTCCATGCTGTGCTCCTAATCCTCGAAAAGTTCGCTTTGGCCGGTTGCGGCTTCTTCATCGTCGGTCATCGCGGCGGGCAGCGGCCGATTGTCCAGCAGACCCGCCGCGCGCAGTTCCTTGAGGCCCGGCAGGTCGCGGGCGGATTCCAGACCGAAGTGATCAAGGAACCCTTCGGTCACCACGAAGGTCACCGGACGGCCCGGCGTCAGGCGTCTGCGCCCCAGCCGGATCCAGTCCAGTTCCATCAACTGGTCCACCGTGCCCCGGCTGACCGCGACGCCGCGGATTTCCTCGATCTCGGCCCGTGTCACCGGTTGATGATAGGCAACGACGGCCAATGTTTCAATTGCGGCACGCGACAGTTTGCGGATCTCGCGCCGTTCCTTGTGCATCAAATGCCCCAGATCGGCGGCGGTTCGAAAGGCATAGGCGTCGCCGACCCGGACCAGCGTGACCCCGCGCCCGTCATAGCGGCGGCGCAGGGCGACCAGCGCCTCGGCGGGGTCGCAGCCGTGCGGCATCCGGCTGGTGATTTCCGCCAGGCTGACGGGTTCGGCAGAGGCGAACAGGATCGCCTCGACCATGCGTTCCTGTTCGGCCAAGGGTGGCACCTCGAACAGGGATTTCTCGATCGGCTCCTGGCTCATGCCTCGCCCCGCCTGCGCAACTGGATCGCGGCGAACGGGTCGGACTGGCGCAGGCTGATCTGGCCGGCCTTGGTCAGTTCCAGAACGGCGGCGAAATGCGCGGCGGTGGCGGAGCGGCGGCGCATCGGCGAGCCATCCCAGCCGTCGGGCAGGAAGCTGGCCAGATCGGTCCAGATCGCGGCAGACCCGATCAGCCCGCGCATCCGCTCCAACGCCTGTTCCATGGTGAACACATGGTCACGATCCATCGCATAGGGTCGAAACTCGTCGCGGGTGCGGATGCGGGCATAGGCGCGCATCAGATCGAGCAGGGTCACCTCATAACGGATGTCGCGGCGGCGGGTGACATCCTCGGGCAGGCCGCGCGCGAAAATCCGGGTGCCCAGCCGGTCGCGCGCCATCAGCCGGGCTGCGGCGTCACGCATCGCTGCCAGCCGTTCGAGTTGAAAGGCCAGATGTGCGGCAAGGTCCTCGGCGCTCGGTCCCGGATCGCGCGGGTCGGGGGGCAGCAACAGCCGCGATTTCAGATAGGCAAGCCAGGCGGCCATCACCAGATAATCGGCGGCGAGTTCGATGCGCAGGTCGCGGGCCCGTTCGACGAAGCCAAGGTATTGGTCCGCCAGATCGCGCACTGAAATGCGGCGCAGATCGACCTTCTGGCTGCGCGACAGGGCCAGAAGCAGGTCAAGCGGGCCTTCGAAGCCCGCGACATCCACATGCAGCACCTCGGCCATCAGCCGGTCTTCACGCGACCAGTCTTCGCCCGGGTCAGGCATGCGCCACCCCCGGCAGCAGGGCGGCAAGTTCGGCCTGCCAGGCGTCGATGCCCTGCTCCGGGTCGGTCCGGCGACAGGCCAGCGCCGACGCCGCGCGCCGCAGGGTCGCAGGGGGCATGTCGCCCGCCGCCGTCGCCACCGCCTGCATCTCGGCCATCTCACCGTTGCAGTGCAGCGCGATATCGCAGCCCGCAGCGATCGACCGCGCGGCGCGGTCCCCCAGCGAGCCGGTCAGCGCCTGCATGTTCAGATCGTCGGTCATCAGCAGGCCGCCGAACCCGATGTCCTGCCGGATCACCCGGATGACTTCCGTCGACTGGGTGGCGGGGTGGTCGGGGTCCAACGCGCTGAACACCAGATGCGCGGTCATCGCCAGCGGCAGGTCGGCCAGCGCGCGGAACGGGACGAAATCGGTGGCGGTCAGTGTGGCACGGCTGGCGGTGACACGCGGCAGGTCGTGGTGGGTGTCGACGCTGGAGCGGCCATGCCCCGGCAGGTGTTTGACCACCGGCAGCACGCCGCAGGCCAGATGCGCGTCGGCCACCGCGCGGGCGATGTCGGCCACGGCTGCGGGGTCATCGCCATAGCAGCGGTTGCGCAGGAAAGGATGGGTCTGCGGCCCGATCACATCGGCGCAGGGGGCACAGTTGCCGTCGATGCCCACGGCGCGCAACTCGGCCGCGATCAGGCGATAGCGCAGGGCCATCACCCGCACCGCCTGCACCCCCGCCGCCTGAACGAGGTCCAGCGGCGGCAGCCAGTCCCGCCAGACGGGCCCGCGCAGGCGCTGCACGCGGCCCCCCTCCTGATCGACAAAGATCGGCGCATCGCGGCCCAGGCAGGCGCGCAGACCGGCGGTCAGGCGGCGCACCTGATCGGGGTTCTCAATGTTGCGCGCAAAGACGATGAACCCGAACGGGTCACTGTCGCGAAAGAACGCGGCTTCGTCGGGCAGCAGGACCGGCCCGGCACAGCCGAAGATGGCTGCGCCCCGCCCGACCGGGATCATTTGTGCAGGGCCGGGATGCAGGGCGTGTCCTGGGCGACCAGCGCCGCGCAGAACCGCCGGGCATCCTCTTCCCCCTCGACCCCCCCATGCGCGCGCAGCCGGTAGAAGGTGCGCCCGCCGCTTTGCGCCGCCTGCACGACGAGCGATTTCCCGGCCAGCAGATCGCCCAGCTTGATCTGCAGCCGGGCCCATTCGGCGCGCGCACCCGCGTCATCGTCGAACGCGCCAAGCTGCACCAGCCGGGTGCCGACGGCAAGCGTGGCCGGGTCGATCTCGGCCGGGGCGGCGGACGATGCTGCGGCTGTTTCGGCACTGCTGCCTGCGGCCGGGCGGGGCATCGGGCGGGGCGAGCGTGCCGGGGCAAGGACGGGGTCGGCAAGCTCGGCCGGGGCGTCGGGAGCCAGGGTTTCGGGGGCCAGGGTTTCGGGTGCCAGGGTTTCGGGGGCCAGGTCGGTGAACGGGGTGACGCCTTCGGCCAGCGCGTCAGCCAGCGCCAGCGCCACGGCACGGTCGCTTGCCGATGGCGGGGCCGGAGCTTCCAGCGTGCCGGGGCTGATCGCGGATGTCCCGACCTCGGCCCCCTGTGGCAGGGCGGTTGCAGGGTCGGCGCCGCCCAGACCCGGAGCATCCTCGGACGCAAGGTCGACCGGCGGCGGGGCCAGCAGCACCTGGTCCGGCATCGACGACGCGCTGCCGACGGCGGCGACCGCGTTGACCGCCAGACCCTGATGCGACGCGATGTCCCCGCCCGGCGCCTCCGGCATGACCCGCATCGGACCGGCGAGCGCCCGGATCACCGGCACGCCGTTCACGTCGCGCATGGCCAGGTTGTAGCCCCACACACCCAACCCGGCCACCAGGGCAATCGAACAGGCCGCCCCGGCCACGTTGAACAGCGCCGTGAGCTGGGTTGACCGATCCTGCGATCGACGATTGTCGAAGTGATCGAAATCGAGTTCTGCCATCTTGCCCCACTGCGCGGGGTGATGCGTGCCACCCCCGCGTCCATTGCCTGCTCGTGATCCGTCGGGGCGCAGTTGGTCAGCGCATTTCCTCGGCCGGAGTCACCCCCAAGATACCCAAAGCGGTCCCGATGACAACGGATGCCGCACGGGCCAGCGCAATTTTTGCCTGGGATGTTGCCGCATTGCCCTCTTGCAGGAACCGCAGGCCCGGCTCGTCGTTGCCGCGGTTCCACAGCGCGTGGAAATCCGACGCGAGTTCATAGAGATAGAAGGCGATGCGGTGCGGCTCGTTGCCGCGCGCGGCAATCTCGACCAGGCGCGGCCATTCGGCGATCTTTCCGGCAAGCTGCAATTCGGCGGGATGGGCAAGCTGCGTCAGGTCAGCGGCGGCGAGGGTTGCGTCGTCCACCGCCAGACCCGCCTCGCGCGCCTTTCGCAGGATCGAGTTGATCCGCGCATTGGCGTATTGCACGTAGAATACCGGGTTGTCTTTCGACTGTTCCAGCACCTTGGCAAAGTCGAAATCCAGCGTGACGTCGTTCTTGCGGGTCAGCATCATGAACCGCGTGACATCCGCCCCCGCCTGTTCGACCACATCGCGCAGGGTGACAAAGGTCCCTGCCCGCTTGCTCATCTTGAATGGCTCGCCGTTCTTGTAGAGTTTGACCAGTTGCACCAGCTTGATGTCCAGCGGCACCCGGCCCCCGGACAGCGCGGCAACCGCCGCCTTCATCCGTTTGACATAGCCGCCATGATCGGCCCCGAAAATGTCGATCAGGGCATCGAAGCCCCGGTTCACCTTGTCGAAGTGATAGGCGATGTCGGGGGCGAAATAGGTCCAGCTTCCGTCGGATTTCTGCACCGGGCGGTCCACGTCGTCACCATGCGCCGTAGAGCGGAACAGGGTCTGCACGCGGGGCTCCCAGTCTTCGGGTTCCTTGCCTTTGGGTGGTTCCAGCGTGCCTTCGTAGATCAGGCCCATGTCGCGCAGCGTCCGGATCGCCGCCTCGATCTGCCCGGTGCCATACAGTGCCTTTTCCGACGAATAGACGTCCATCCGCACATCCAGCAGCGCCAGGTCGCCCTTGATCTCTTCCATCATCATCGCGCTTGCGATGTCGCGGATTTCGGCCAGCCAGTATTGCTCGCCCTTGTCCAGCAGGGTGTCGCCGAACCTCGACTTCAGCGCCTCGCCCACCGGGATCAGATAATCGCCGGGATAGAGGCCTTCGCGAATCTCCGGCTCCAGCCCGTGCGCCTCGCGGTAGCGTTCATAGGCGCTGCGCGCCAGCACATCGACCTGCGCGCCGCCATCGTTGATGTAGTATTCCCGGGTGACCTGCCAGCCCGCAAAGGCCAGCAGCCGGGCCAGCGCGTCGCCGACCACCGCGCCGCGCACATGGCCCACATGCATCGGACCCGTCGGGTTGGCCGAGACGAATTCGACGTTGACCCGCAGGTTGCCACCGAGGTCGGAGCGGCCGAAGTCGGGGCCCTGCAGCAGCGCCGCCCGCACCACGCCCTGCCAGACGCCGGGGGCCAGCGCGAGGTTCAAGAACCCCGGCCCCGCCACCTCGGCCCGCAGGATGCGCGGGTCGGCGGCCAGCCGCAGCGCCAGCGCATCGGCAATCGCGCGGGGGGGTTGGCCTGCGGGTTTGGCCAGCACCATCGCGGCATTGGTCGCCATGTCGCCATGTGCCGGATCGCGGGGGGGTTCCACCGCCACCGCCACCAGGTCCAGCCCGGCGGGCAGCGCGCCCTCGGCCACCATCGCCTCGATCGACGCCACCACCAGCACCCGGATATCGGCAAAGAGGTTCATATGATCAAATCCTGTCCCATCCTGCGGGGTTTGCCCGATCGGATGGGACAGGTCAAGGATCGGCGTCAGCCCTGGCCCGCGCGCCAGTCGGCCAGCGCGGGGTTGTCCTCCGGCGCCGCAGGGTCGCCGGCGACCGGGGGCAGGGTCACCACCGGCGCTGCCGTCCGGTTGCGAAAGTAGTGGGTCTCGCGTGCGCCGAAATAGAACGCGACCACCGCGCCGAGCAGCCACCACAGCGGTTCGGGCACCGCGTTCAGCCCGACCATCCGGTCGGCGAACCGGGCCGGATCGACCATCGCATAGACGAACAGCCCGATGGTGCCGAACGCGAGGAGCGGGCGCGGCAGGCGGTTGATGCCGTTCACCGCGCGGTCGAACCAGCCGGTCGCGGGGGTTTCGAACTCGGCCCCCAGCTGGGCCAGTGCGGCCATCTGCGCCTCGGCCGACAACTCCATCCGTTTGGTGGCGGAGGGCACGAAGGTTTCCGCGATCCCCCGTGCGGCATCCCCCAGGGCGGTGACCGCGCCGGGGCCGCCCACCAGTTTGTCGATCATGCCCATTTCGCCACCCGTGCCCTGTGCTGTGCGTCGGTCAGATGATAGCGCGGCGCGATGAAGTCCTCGGCGCGGGTGATCCAGCCGCCCTTGCCGCCATCCCGGCGGCGGGCAAACTTGCGGCTGGCCGGGCGGGCATCGGCCAGCGCGTAATAGTAGTTGCGCCGGGCGATTCCATAGGCGTCGGCCAGATGCGCGGGGGCGGCCTCGGCGGCCAGTTGTGCCGCGCGGATGGTCTGCGGCCCGATCGCGCCATCGGGATCGCAGGGATAGCCCATGTCCGACAGCAGGCGCTGCAGCACCTTGACCGCATTCGCCCCGGCATTCACATACATGTCGAACACCGAGGCGTGCAGCAGGTCGGGCAGCGCGCGGATGCCGGGCCGATCAAAGTAATGCTCCAGATAGATATCCAGCGCCAGTTTCGGCGTCACCCGGCGCACATCGGCGATGTCGATCCGGGCGTCGCCGGTCACATCCAGCCCCAGACGGCGCAGGGTGCCCAGTGTCACCCCATGTTTGGTCGCCCCGCCCGGATCGTCGGGGTCGTTCACGAAGCCGCCCTCGCGGGCGACGATTTCGGCGGCAATTTCGGCTACGGTTGTCATCGGCTTCCCCGGCAAGGATCGCTTCCCCGCCGGCAGACTGACCGAAAGAGTTAACCAAATCCTAGCGGACGCGCGCGCTGCTGTGGCAGGGCTGCAGAACCGCCGTTCCCTGCATCCACGCAGCCGGGGGTTTCACACCCCCGGACCCCCGCGGGATATTTGGGCCAGTTGGAACAGGGGAGGGATTTGGTCGGCCTGTTCCGGTCAGGTGCCGGGCTTGCCGGGGTTCTGATAGACGCCCTGTTCTTTCAGCGCGTCCACCACCTCCTTGGGCATGTAGGTCTCGTCGTGCTTGGCGAGAATCTCGGTGGCGACAAAGGTATCCCCCTCCATCTGCCCGGTGCCGATCATGCCCTGGCCTTCGCCGAACAGGTCGGGCAGCACGCCGGTAAAGCGCACCGGCACGGTCACATTGGTGTCGGTCACCCGGAATTCGACGGTTTCGGACTGGCCGCGCACCACGCTGCCTTCTTCGACCAGACCGCCCAGCCGGAACACCTCGCCGGTTTTTGGTGGCTCCGACAGGACCTGACTGGGCGAGCGGAAGAAGTTGATCCCATCCTGAAAGCCGTAGACGACCAGCGCCGTCGACCCGATCAACGCGGCGAAGGCCAGAAGGATGACCTGCACCCGCCGCTGTTTCTTCAACCCCTTGAGACCCGCCATCCTGCCCTCCTACGGAAACACCGGCGCGAGCAGCAGCCCGGCCGTTTCATCAAAACCCAGCATCAGGTTGGCGTTCTGGATCGCCTGGCCCGACGAGCCTTTGGTCAGATTGTCCAGCACCGACACCACCACCGCCCGCCCCGGGATGCGATCCCCGATCACTCCCAGATGACAGAAATTGGACCCTGCGATGTCGCGTGTCGAGGGGAGTGTGCCAAAGGGTAGCAGTTCGACGAACGGCTCGGGCGCGTAAGCTTCGAACAGGCTGTGGTGGAGGGTCTGCGGGTCGCCCTGCACATAGATGGTGGCCAGGATGCCGCGGTTCATCGGCAACAGGTGGGGCGTGAACTGCACCCGCACCGCCCGGCCGGCCAGCAGGCTGAATTCCTGATCGAATTCGCCCAGATGCCGGTGGGTGCCCCCGGCGGAATAGGGGTGGGTGCCGCCCGACAACTCGGCGTGCAGCAGGTTTTCCCGTGCCGACCGTCCTGCCCCGCTGACCCCGGCCTTGAGGTCGATCACGATCCGGTCAAGGTCGATCACCCCATCCGCGATCAGGGGACGCAGGGCGAACTGGCCTGCGGCGGCGTTGCAGCCGGTTCCCGCCACCAGACGGGCCTGGCGGATGGCATCGCGGTAGAATTCGGTCAGGCCATAGACCGCCTCGGCCTGCAGCGCGGGTTGGGTATGGGGCTGGCCGTACCACTTTTCGTAGTCCACCGGGTCGCGCAGGCGGAAATCGGCCGAGAGGTCGACGATCTTCAGGTCACGCGGCAGGGCGGCGATCACGGCTTGCGTCGTCCCGTGCGGCAGCGCGCAGAAGGCGAGGTCGATGGCGGAAAAGTCGATCTCGTCGATCCTGCGCAGGATCGGCAGATCGAGGTGGCGCAGAAAGGGAAACACCTCGGCCATCTGCTGCCCGGCCTTGCGGTCCGCCGAAAGCGCCGCGATGCGCATCCGGGGATGGGTGGCGATCAGGCGGACGAGTTCGGCCCCGGTATAGCCCGACGCCCCCAGAATGGCGATGTTTGCGGTCATGTCGGCCCCTTTCGGTCGCGTCTTGTGTGCCGCCGGATGGTCGGCAATGCAAGCGCCAAGGTCGCGGTGCGGCACCGGGTTGACCTGCATCATGGCGGGGCCGGGCGCATCGGCCCAACCTGCCCGTCTGGATGCAGACACGAGGGTGCCATGACCAACGACACAGAGAACACGGCCAAGGGCGTCGACCGCGCCCTGACCGGCTACCGCAAGGCGGGCGGACGGGACGAGGCGGGGATGCGCGCGGCATTGCAGGCGGCGCTCGACCACAGCCATTTCCAGATCGGCGACGAGGTGATCTGTCACCACGGATCCCTGGTGGGGGTGATCATCGAGATCCACGGCGGTGATGCGGTGATCTCGTGGTCGACCCGGGGCAAATCGAGCGAGCCGATCGAAAATCTGGAACATGTGGCGCACGACGCGCCGGAGTAAGCTGCGGGCGGGGTCAGGCAGCCTCGAACGTCACCGGCTTGCGCAGGAACTGCGTGGCACGGTCCGACACGGCGCGCGGATCGCCGGTGGTCAGGAATTTGGACTGGGTCCCCTGCCCCAGCATTTCGGGCCGCCGGGTCAGATAGTCGGCCAGCGAGGCCGCCACCAGATCGGCCTGGCTGTAGACCTTGACGCCCGGCCCGAGGGCGGCGGCGAACACATGTTCCAGCAGCGGGTAATGGGTGCAGCCCAGCACAGCCGCCTGCGGGTGCGGCATCCGGCGTTTGAGCGCCTCCACATGCGCGCGCACCAGGGTTTCCGCCAGCATCTCGTCCCCCGTCTCGATGGCATCGACCACGCCGCCGCAGGGTTGCGCCTCGACATCCACCCCGATGGCGCGGAACGCCAGTTCCCGCTGGAACGCGCGGGAGGCCACGGTGGCGGGGGTGGCGAACAGGGCCACATGTTTGACCGCGACTTCGCGCGGCGGCGAATTGTCGCCCCACTGCCGTTCGGTCAACGCCTCGATCAGCGGCACGAACACCCCCAGCACCCGTTTGTGCGGGGGCACCCAGGTTTCCTGCATCCGTTTCAGCGCGGCGGCCGAGGCGGTGTTGCAGGCGAGGATCACCAGATCGCAGCCCTCTTCCCACAGCCGCTCCGTGGCGGCGCAGGTCAGCGCGAAGATGTCATTCGCGGTGCGCACCCCGTAGGGCGCATGGGCGTTGTCGCCGAGATAGACGAAGGGCACTTCAGGCAACCGGCGCACCACCGCGTCCAGAACGGTCAGCCCGCCCAGACCGCTGTCAAACACCCCTACGGCCATGCGTCACCTCGACTTGTATTTGTCCTCGAACTCGAAGCCGTAGTCATAGGACCGCAAGGGGGTGGGGGAAAGCTGATAGGTGGCGCGGCGCAGGAAATCCATCATGGCGTTGGCGTCGGATTTCAGCGGCTCCAACTGGGCCGAGGCGATGGGTTCGCCCACCACGACCCGCACCGGTTCGTCGATGCGCGACTTGAATTCCTTGATCAACAGGCCGAGCCGCAGGGTGGAGGATGCGTGCGATGCGAGCTGGAAAAGCCGCGAATTGTGGCCTTCAAAGAACACCGGAACAACCGTTGCATCGGATTTGGCGATCATCTTGGCGGTGAAATTGCGCCATCCCGGGTCCATCGGGCGCGAGAACGGTTTGGCGGACGTGGACACCGTGCCACCGGGAAACACCCCGATCGCCCCGCCGTCCCCAAGGTATTTCAACGACTTGGCGCGGGTTTCGATGTTCAGTTTGATCGATTCGCGGGTGTTGTCGAACGAGATCGGCAGCACGATGCGGTTCAACTCTTCGGCCCGACGGAACACCGAATTGGCCAGGATGCGGAAATCGCCGCGCACCTTGTCCAGAAGGTGCCCCATCATCAGCCCGTCGAGGATGCCGTAGGGGTGGTTGGCGATCACCACCAACGGACCGTTGGCCGGGATGTTGGACAGCGCGCCACCCGTCACCTCAAGCGACAGCCCGTAGCGGTTCAGCAGAACATCCCAGAAATTCTCGCCGCGCGCGATGTCTTCTTCATAGCCCTTGGCCCGGCGGATCAGCGACAGGCGTCCCGTCACATTCTCCATCACCCGGATCATCGCGCGTCCCCCGCGGGTCCGGGCAGAAGACGCATAGCTGATATCCCGGGTTACATCGTGTTTGCGCATACGGCGGTCCCCTCTCGGTTCACCAGTGATAGCCGTAATCGCACGGCCTGACCAGTCAAGATGACATGACGATGAAAGGCGGCGGCAGGTGGCAGCCGGTCTGCCCATTCTCGCGGCAGTGCCGGACGAGCGCCGAAAGTTTTCGGGATGCCCCGCGTTTGCCCCCGAAAGAAATCGCGCAACAGGCCCGGCGGCGTGGTAGCGTCCGGCGGGGGTGCGCGGGGTGAGCGTGATGGACTGGGACAAGTTGCGGATTTTCCATGCGGTTGCCGACAAGGGCAGCCTGACGCATGCTGGGGAAGTGCTGCATCTGTCGCAGTCCGCCGTCAGCCGCCAGATCCGCGCGCTTGAGGAAAGCCTGTCGGTCACCCTGTTTCACCGCCACGCGCGCGGGCTGATCCTGACCGAACCGGGCGAGTTGCTGTTCGACGCGACGCAACAGATGGTCAAGCGGCTGGATGCCACCGCCGCCCGCATCCGCGACGCCGAGGACGAGGTGTTCGGCGAGTTGCGGGTGACCACCACCACCGGCTTCGGCACGCTATGGCTGGCCCCGCGTCTGGCCAATCTTTACAAGAAATATCCCAGCCTGAAGATCGACCTGATGCTGGAAGAACGTGTGCTGGACCTGCCGATGCGCGAGGCGGATGTGGCGATCCGGATGAAGGAGCCGAGCCAGGCCGACCTGATCCGCCGCCGCCTGATGAACATCCGCATGCGGCTTTACGCGACACCCGAGTATCTGGCCGAACATGGCACGCCGTCGATGCTGGACGATCTGACCCAGCACCGGCTGATCTGCCAGCATGCCGGCACCGCGCAGGTCGCCGCCGGGGCCAATCTGGTGGCGGACCTGATGGCGCATGACATCCCGTCCACCCTGACGGTGAACAATTACTTCGGGGTGCTGCAGGGGGTGCTGAACCATCTGGGGATCGGCGTGCTGCCCGATTACATCACCGAGGATTTTCCGCATCTCGTCCGGGTCCTGCCGGACACCGAAAGCGGCGAGGTTCCGGTGTTTCTGGCTTATCCGGAAGAATTGCGACATTCGAAACGGGTGTCGGCGTTCCGCGACTTCGTCACCGAGGAAATCTTCGCGTTCCGCAAACGCCAGCAAACCTGACAGTGCAGCCATGCAGAAACTGCATGGCGGGCATGCTGCAATCGCGGCAATTGCCGCTTGATCGGATGCCGGACCCCGCCTAAGTCAAATTTCGAAGGCAGTGGATGGTTTTCATTCGCTCCCTTCATACCTCCCTGTTGGACTTGGGCCGAGCGATTGCTCGGCCTTTTTTTTGGTTTGCGGGTCCTTGTCTCGATCTGCCCATTCGGTAAGCCGGGATCGCTGCTGTCTGATCAGGAATGCGGCATCTGCCGAAGAGGCGGCCAGCGCGATGGCCTGGTCGAACGCCCGCTGCGATTCGGCGTGACGCCCGGCGCGCGACAGCAGGTCGGCGCGGGCCGCATGGTAGGGCTGGTAGTCGTCCAGCGCCCCCGACATCGCGTCGATCGCCATCAGCGCCGCGTCCAGCCCGCCGGATTCAGCCACCGCCACCGCATGATTGAGCCGCACGACCGGCGTCGGTTCGATCTGCAGCAGGCGGGCGTAAAGTGCCGCGATCTGCGGCCAGTCAGACCGGTCCGCCGCGACGTGGCAGGCCGCTATGGCGGCCTTGATCTGATACGGTCCGGGGTTGCGGCGGGCCATCGCCCGGTCGATCAGCGCCAGCCCTTCGGCAATTGCGCTGTGGTCCCAAAGGCGGCGGTTCTGCAACGCCAGCGGCACGCTGACCCCCGCCGCATCGGTGCGTGCGGCGCGGCGGGCATCGGTGAGCAGCATCAGCGCCAGACACCCCTCGACCTCGGCTTCGGCGGGGCGCAGCCGGTCGATCAGCCGGGCCAGCCACACCGCTTCGGCGCACAGGTCGCGATCGGCCAGCGGGCCCGAGGTGTAGCCCGCGTTGAAGATCAGATAGACCACCGCCAGCACCGACTGCAACCGGTCGGGCCATTCCTCGGGTCCGGGGACGGCAAACGGGATGCCTGCGGCGGCGATCTTGGCCTTGGCGCGGGTCAACCGCTGACCCATCGTGGGCTCGGCATCCAGAAACGCGCGGGCGATCTCGGCGGTGGTCAGACCGGCGATCGTGCGCAGGGTCAGGGCCACGCGGCTTTTGGGGTCCAGCGCCGGATGGCAGCAGGTGAAGATCAGCCGCAGGCGGTCATCGGGGATCAACTCTGGGTCCTCCGCTGCCTCGTTGCTGGCCAGAAGCATCAGGGCGGCGGAGGTGGCATCCGACCGTTTGGCACCGCGCAGCCGGTCGATGGCCTTGCGAAACGCCACGCGGATCAACCAGGCCGTGGGGCGGTCGGGCGGACCCGACCGCGCCCAGTGGACAAGTGCCGAGGCCGCCGCCTCTTGCACCGCGTCCTCGGCCTGTTGAAGATCGCCCAGCCGTGCGGCCACTGCAGCAAGCATGCGCCCCCGGTCCTGCCGCATCACGGCAGCCAGCATCCGGGCCAGATCTTCGGGGGAGTCCTTGGTCATGCCGACCGGGTCAAAAGACCATGATCGGTCGCACCTCGACCGTGCCATACCCGGCCGAGGGGATCATGGCCGCATACTTCACTGCCGCATCCAGATCGGGTACGTCGATCACATAGTAGCCACCGAGGTATTCCTTGGTTTCGGCGAAGGGGCCGTCCATCGTTTCGACCTTGCCCGCCTTCAGACGCACCGAAGTGGCGGTGTGCAGGCCCTGCAGCCCGTCGCCCGACTTGAAGACGCCATCGGTGCGCATGGCGGTTGTGGTGGCGTTGTACCCGGCCATCATCGCACCGAATTCGGGCGTGCCGTATTTCGGTTCCTGTGCGGGGTCGGTGTAGATCAACAGCATGTATTGCATGGACGCTCTCCTTGGCTTGGGTTCCGTGGCTGAATGACGCCAGTCAGCGACGGTTTTCGACAGAGCATGGCGAAATCTTTTGTCGATGGGAAAAAAACTTGAGGGCAGCTCGCCGCCTGCATCTTTCGCCCTTGGGACGGTTGACCTAAGAGGCAGGCATGCCTTGTCTTTGGAAGGGACGCCCATGACCGAACCCGCCATCACCGCCGACCTGGTCGCAGCCCACGGGTTGAAGCCTGACGAGTATGACCGGCTCTTGGGGATCATCGGGCGGGAGCCTTCGTTCACCGAACTCGGCATTTTCTCGGCGATGTGGAACGAGCATTGCTCCTACAAGTCGTCGAAGAAATGGCTGCGCACCCTGCCCACCACCGGGCCGCAGGTGATCTGCGGGCCGGGCGAGAATGCGGGCGTGGTGGACATCGGCGACGGGCCCGATGGAACGAAGCTGGCGGTGATCTTCAAGATGGAGAGCCACAACCACCCGTCCTACATCGAGCCCTATCAGGGGGCGGCGACCGGCGTTGGCGGCATCCTGCGCGACGTGTTCACCATGGGGGCGCGCCCGATTGCCGCGATGAACGCGCTGAGTTTCGGGGTGCCGGAGCATCCCCGGACCCGCCATCTGGTCAAGGGGGTGGTCGAGGGCGTGGGCGGCTATGGCAACGCGTTCGGCGTGCCGACGGTTGGCGGCGAGGTGCGGTTTCACCGCAGCTACAACGGCAACTGTCTGGTCAATGCCTTTGCCGCCGGGTTGGCCGATGCGGACAGGATTTTCTACTCGGTGGCGTCCGGTGTCGGGATGCCGGTGGTCTATCTCGGCGCCAAGACGGGGCGCGACGGGGTGGGCGGGGCCACGATGGCGAGCGCCGAGTTCGACGACACGATCGAGGAAAAGCGCCCCACGGTGCAGGTCGGTGATCCGTTCACCGAAAAGCGGCTGCTGGAGGCGTGTCTGGAGTTGATGGCAAGCGGGGCCGTGATTTCCATTCAGGACATGGGGGCGGCCGGGCTGACCTGTTCGGCGGTCGAGATGGGCGACAAGGGCGGGCTTGGCATCCGGCTGCAGCTTGATGACGTGCCGCAGCGGGAAACCGGCATGACGGCCTATGAGATGATGCTGTCGGAGTCCCAGGAACGCATGCTGATGGTTCTGAAGCCGGAACTGGAGGAGGTGGCGCGGGCGATCTTTGCCAAATGGGATCTGGATTTCGCAATTGTGGGGGAAACCATTGCCGAGGACCGGTTCCTGATCCTGCATGGCAATCAGGTGAAGGCCGATCTGCCGCTGTCGAAACTGTCGTCCAGCGCGCCGGAATACGATCGGCCGTGGTTTGCAACTCCCCCCGCCGCCCCGTTGGGTGAGGTTCCGCAGATTACCCCCATCGAAGGCTTGCGCGCGCTGATCGGCAGCCCGTCCTATGCGCACAAGGCCTGGGTGTGGGAGCAGTATGACTCGATGGTGGGGGCGGATACCGTGCGCAGCCCTGGCCTGGGCGCGGGTGTGGTTCGGGTGCATGGCACGGGCAAGGCGTTGGCCTTCACCTCGGATGTCACGCCGCGTTATGTCAAGGCGAACCCGGTCGAAGGCGGCAAGCAGGCGGTGGCCGAAGCCTGGCGCAACCTGATCGCGGTCGGTGCGACGCCTCTGGCCGCGACCGACAACCTGAACTTCGGCAACCCGGAAAAGCCCGAGATCATGGGGCAACTGGTGGGCGCGGTGCAGGGCATCGGGGCGGCGTGCCGCGCGCTCGACATGCCGATCGTGTCGGGCAACGTCAGTCTGTATAACGAGACCGACGGGGCTGCGATCCTGCCGACGCCGACGATTGGCGCGGTGGGGATCCTGCACTGTCTGGACGACCTGATCGCAGGGGTTCCGGCGGCGGGCGATCTGGCGGTGCTGATTGGCGCGGTGGGCTCGCATCTGGGTCAATCGGCGCTGCTGGCCGAGGCGTTCGGGATCGAGGCGGGGGATGCGCCTGCGGTCGATCTGGAGGCAGAGCGGCGACATGGGGATTTCGTGCTGGCGCAGCGCCGCCTAATCGGGGCCTGCACCGATTTGTCGGATGGCGGGCTGGCCCTCGCGGCGTTCGAGATGGCGGAAGCGGCGGGGTTGGGCGTCACGCTGCACGACGGGTCTATCCCTGCGTTGTTCGGCGAGGATCAGGCGCGGTATCTGGTCGCCTGCGCGGCGGATCGGACGGCGGCGCTGAAGGCGGCCGGCGATGCGGCCGGGGTGCCGGTGGCGGTGGTCGGGCAGTTCGGCGGCGATCAGGTGCGGTTGGGTTCCGATGCGGCCGGGCTGGCGGATCTTTCGGCGCTCTATCGGGGTGCCTTCGCGGCGGCGCTGGCATGACGCGACCCGCAACGGCCGGGGGGGAGTCACACCCCCCCGCACCACGCGTGCCAACCCCGGACGACCGAGAAAGCAGCGAGGCCGCTTGCAGGTTGGGTGTCGCGGGCCTAAGTTTCGCAAGGGATCGAGAAGGGAGCCGACCGATGGCGATGGAAGCCCGCGACATTGAAGACCTGATCCGCGCCGGTTTTCCGGATGCGAAGATCACGATCACCGACCTGGCGGGGGACGGCAACCATTGGGCGGCGGAGGTGATCGACGCCAGCTTCAAGGGGATGAACCGGGTGCAGCAGCAGCGCGCGGTCTATGCCAGCCTGAAGGGCAAGATGGATGGCGCGCACGGCGAATTGCATGCACTGGCGCTGACGACCAAGGCGCCGGATTGATGGCCGGTTCGACGCTTGCGCAATTGGGCGGGCTGGTGATGGGGCTTGCAGGGCTGCTCGGGGTGGTTCGGGCGGGGCAGAAGTCGGCGCTGCGGGACGATCCGGGGACGGAGCGGCGGTTGACCGAACGGATGGACATGGAGCGGCGGATGGCCTCTTATCTCGCATCGCGCGAGGCAGAGCCTGGGCCGGGGAACGCGAAGAGCGAAGGAGCGAGCGATGAGCGCCGTTGAGACGATCAGGACTACAATCGAGGCGAACGACGTGGTGCTGTTCATGAAGGGCACCAAGATGATGCCGCAATGCGGGTTTTCGTCCCGGGTGGCGGGGGTGCTGAACTACATGGGCGTCGAGTTTGCCGATGTGAACGTGCTGGCCGATGCCGAGATCCGGCAGGGGATCAAGGACTTTTCCGACTGGCCGACCATCCCGCAGCTTTACGTGAAGGGCGAGTTCGTGGGCGGCTGCGACATTGTCACCGAGATGACGCTGTCGGGCGAGCTGGACCAGTTGTTCGAAGCCAAGGGCGTCGCCTATGACAAGGCCGCAGCCGACAAGATCCGCGAAGCCAACGGCTGATCCGGACAGCCCGTTCAGGGCGTTGCGGGGCTGCCGCCCGGCCCCACAAGCAGGGCACGGTGGCGTCTGACCGTTGAACTCCCGAAGCGACCCGGTGATCGCAAGCGTCTGGCTTGCGATCAGGCTGGCCCGGACCTCGCACTCGGATCAGTCTTGGCCGGGCGCGGCAGCGGCTCAGCGGTCTTCCAGCCGGTCGGCCAGCGCCTCGGCCCGTGCGGCGATTTCAGCCAGGGTTTCGATGACCTGCGGCGGCACCACCGGGACCTCGATCCGTTCGCGCGGGGGGGCGGGGCGCGCCTCGATCTCGGCCAGCTTTTCGCGCAGCTTGCGCAATTCGTCTTCGGTGCCCGCCGCCTTGTCGGCGACCAGCAGACCCGCCATCAGCAGCATCCGCGCCTCGGGAATACGGCCCATCTGTTCGACGATAGGCCTGGCCTCGGTGTCGAGCATCTGGGCGGCGGCGCGCAGGAAATGCTCCTCGCCTGCCTGACAGGCGACGTGAAACGACCGACCGCCGATCTGGACTTCAAGTTCGGGCATCGGCAGCTCCTTCTTCGGCAATCAGCGGGTCGAGCGCGGCCAGAATGTCTTCCAGTTCGGCCACCTCGGCCCCCCGGGTGGCACGCAATGCCTCCATCTCGACCTCCATGGTGCGGTTGATCAGGGCGGGGTCGGTCACCTGTGCCTCGGCCGCTTCGCGCAAGGATCGCAATTGGCCGCCCTGTTGCACCATGGTGCGGTGCGCGCGGCTCAGTTCCAGCCCCTGCGCATCCAGTTGACGCATCAGGTCGGCAATCTGTTCTTCCAGCCCGCTTCGCAGGCGGGCCTCCTTGTCGCGCACCACCCGCAGGCGTTCGGCAAGCTGGGCATTCGCCATCCGCTCTTCGTCCAGCATTTCGGACAGCCGGGCGAGGTCTTCGGTCGGGTCGGAGGCACTTTGCGGCACCACCGGGCTGCGGTCCAGCCCGCTGGCGATCCGCTCCAGCGCCGCCGTGATCCGACGCTCCAGTTCCGCGATGTCCTGCATGCCCTGCCCTTCCGGCTTGCCCCTGCCCCGCACTCCAAAGTGCGAATCGTGCAAGAGTGCGTCAAGCCCGATCTTAGCGCAAGGCCCGCGCGATGACTGCCCCCTTTGCCGCCAAGGCCTTGCGGGGTGTGCTTGATCTTGCTCACCGGGGTGATATGCACCGGGCAGCCCTTTGCAAGCAGGATCATGCCCGTGGATATCCAGACCCTTCGCGCCCGTCACCCCGACCATTGGCAGCAGGCTGCGGCGATCCGCGTGCTGACCCTGGACGCGGTGGCGGCGGCCAATTCGGGCCATTCCGGCATGCCGATGGGGATGGCCGATGTGGCCACCGTGCTGTTCGACCGGCATCTGAAGTTCGACCCCGCCGCCCCGCGCTGGCCCGACCGCGACCGGTTCATCCTGTCGGCGGGGCACGGCTCGATGCTGATCTATGCGCTGCTGCACCTGACGGGCTATGCCGACATGACGCTGGAACAGATCCGCGCGTTCCGGCAGTGGGGGGCGATCACGGCAGGCCACCCGGAATACGGCCATGTCGCGGGGGTGGAGACGACCACCGGCCCGCTCGGTCAGGGGATCGCCAACGCGGTGGGTTTTGCCATCGCCGAGGAAAGCCTGCGCGCGCGGTGGGGGGCGGGGATCGTCGATCACCACACCTGGGTGATTGCCGGCGACGGCTGCCTGATGGAAGGCGTCAGCCAGGAGGCGATTGCGCTGGCGGGCAAGCTGGCGCTGTCGCGTCTGATCGTGCTGTGGGACGACAACGGCATCACCATCGACGGCAAGGTGTCGCTGTCGGACATCACCGACCAGAAGGCGCGGTTTGCCGCCAGCGGCTGGGATGTGTTTGCCTGCGACGGCCACGACCCCGACGACATCGACGCTGCGCTGACGGCCGCCAAGGCCAGCCTGCGCCCGGCCCTGGTGGCCTGCAAGACGCATATCGCCCTGGGGTCATCGGCGCAGGACACCTCCAAGGGGCACGGGGCGCTGACCGACAAGCAACTGATCGCCGACACCCGCGCCGCCTATGGCTGGACCCACGGTCCGTTCGACATTCCCGCCGACATCAAGGCGGCGTGGGAGGCGAAGGGCGCGCGCGGGGCGGCCGCCCATGCCGACTGGGCGTCCCGGCTGGCGGCCCTGCCACCGGGGCGTCGCGCGGCGTTCGACCGGGGGATGGCGGGCGAGGCTCCGGCAAAGCTGGCCCGTGCGCTGCGGGCGTTGAAGACGCAGGCAGCGGCGGAAGCCCCGAAGATCGCCACGCGGGCTGCGTCGGAAAAGGTGTTGGGAGTGGTCAATCCGATCCTGCTGGAAACCATCGGCGGGTCGGCGGACCTGACCGGATCGAACAACACCAAGACCGCCGACATCGGCGTGTTCAGCCCGGAAAACCGCAAAGGACGCTACATCCACTACGGCATCCGCGAACATGGCATGGCGGCGGCGATGAACGGCATGGCGCTGCATGGCGGGGTGCGCCCCTATGGCGGCACGTTCCTGTGCTTCACCGATTACGCGCGGCCCGCGATGCGGCTGTCCGCGCTGATGGGGCTGCCGGTCGTCTATGTGATGACGCATGACAGCATCGGTCTGGGCGAGGACGGGCCGACCCATCAGCCCATCGAACATCTGGCGATGTGCCGTGCGACGCCGAACACCTGTGTCATCCGTCCCGCCGATCTGGTGGAAACCATCGAGGCGTGGGAGGTCGCGCTGGCCGCGACATCGACGCCCACGGTTCTGGCGCTGAGCCGCCAGCCCCTGCCCGCCGTCCGCCGCGTGGACAGCCGCGAAAACAAGGTCGCGAGGGGCGGCTATGTGCTGGCCGAGGCCATCGCAAAACGGCAGGTCATCCTGATGGCGACCGGGTCAGAGGTCGATATTGCGCTGAAGGCGCGCGATCTGCTGGAGGCCGAGGGCATCGGCACCCGTGTGGTGTCGCTGCCTTGCTGGGAGTTGTTCGAGGCGCAGGACCAAGCCTACCGTCGCCGCGTGCTGCCGCCCGGTCCGGTGCGCGTCGCCATCGAGGCGGGAATCCGGTTCGGCTGGGACCGCTGGCTGTTCGGCGAAGGCGGGCGGCGCGAGAAGGCGGGCTTCATCGGGATGCACGGCTTCGGGGCCTCTGCCCCGATCGAGCGGCTTTACGCCGAGTTCGGCATCACCGCCGAGGCGACGGCCGCCAAGGCCAAGGCGCTGCTTTAGGGCGGGGCTCCTCGCGTCCTGCGGTCGCCCGTCGCGGGACAGCGAGGACTGACCGCAGGGAAGGGAGGAGCCGCGGGGTGGTGCCCCTAATGCGCCGCCGTCTTGCTGCCGGTTGCAGCCTCCCACAGCGGAATGATCCCTTTCGTCGCCACAGGGATCAGGATCATCCCCAGCAGCAGCCCGAAAATCCCGTCGAAGAACGCGGTGATCGCCCAAGTGGTGAAGCCGGTCAGGCTTGCAGGCACCGCATGCGCCCCCACCTCGGCCAGGTGGTGGATCTGGTCATAGAGCCAAGGCCATCCCAGCACCTCCATCCCGTGCACGATGATGCTGCCGCCGACCCACAGCATCGCCGCCGTCCCGACCGTGGACAGGACCGCCATCAGTTTCGGCATCCCCAGCACCAGCCCGCGCCCCAACGCGCGGGTGGGTTCAAACCGGCCGTTCGCGGTCATGTAGAGCCCGACATCGTCCATCTTCACGATCAGCGCCACCGTGCCATAGACCGCCACCGTGATCAGCGTGCCGACGATCGCCAGCGTGATCGCCTCCATCCAGAACGCGCTGTCGGGGATCGCGGCCAGCGCAATGGTCATGATCTCGGCTGACAGGATGAAATCGGTCTTGATCGCCCCCGCCACCCGTTCCTCTTCCAGATGCGCGGGGTCCTTGGGGTCCATATCCGCCGCCACGACGGCGTCAACATGCGGGAACAGTTTGTGATAGACCTTCTCGGCCCCCTCGAAGCACAGATAGGCCCCGCCCAGCATCAACAGCGGGGTCAGCGCCCAGGGGGCGAAATTGGCCAGCAGCAGCGCGGCAGGCAGCAGGATGATCAGCTTGTTCTTCAGCGACCCCTTGGCAATCCGCCAGATGATCGGCAATTCGCGTTTGGCCTCGAACCCGTGGACGTATTTCGGCGTCACCGCCGCATCGTCGATCACCACGCCCGCCGCCTTGGCCCCCGCCTTGGCCGCCGCCCCCGCGATGTCATCGACCGATGCCGCCGCCACCTTGGCGATCGCCGCCACGTCATCCAGAAGTGCCAGAAGCCCGCTCATCGTCCCTCCGTGGGTTGCCCAAGCTCAACTTAACCAATGCCCGACCGCGAACAAGGGCCGAGTCGAAACTGTCCTGAAAGCTTCACGATCCTGACGCCCGGCCGTCGTGGAGCCGTCGTGTTGCCCGGTTCCCTTGCACAAAAGGAGTGCGGCCATGTCGTTCAACTATGAAAGCGCGCTGATCTGGCCCGAGGATCAGGTCAACCCCTATCTCGATGTGCGGTTCGATGCGCAGGGCCGGTTCCTGCCGGAACAGGGCAACACGGTGGTGGCGCAGGTGGTTCCGGGCTCGGCGACCGAGGCCGCGCTGATCGATCTGCGCGCGGCGTTGATGGCCTTGCCGCAGGCGGGTCATTTCGCCTTCACCGCCGTGCCAAGCTATCACATGACGGTGTTCGAAGGCGTGATCGGGACGCGGCGTGCGGCGGGGTTCTGGCCGCAGGGGGTTCCGCTGAACGCCCCGATCGACGAGGTGACCGCCCGGATGATCGAGCGTCTGCACGGCTTTCAGGCCCCGCCGCCGTTCGCGATGCAGGTGACGCTAGTGACGCCCTTCGGTCTGCGGCTGGCGGGGGCAACGCCTGAAGACGAGGCTGCCGCCCGCGCCTGGCGCGATGCATTGAGCCGCGCGCTCGGCCTGCGCACCCCGAAACATGACAGCTACGGGTTTCACACCACGCTGGCCTATGTGATCACGCCGCTGCCGACCGCCGCCCTGCCCGACCTGCGGGCCCGGATGGCCGATCTGACGCGGCAGATGCAGGCGGCGGTTCGCGTGCTTGATCTGGCGCGTCCGGCGTTCTGCCGGTTTGCCGACATGAATGCCTTTCCCCCGGTTCTGCCGCTGTGACGGGGTTCTAAGCCTGGCCCGGATCGGCTAGGGTCTGCCGATCAATCACAGGAGCCGCCCTTGTCCGACCGGTCTGCGCTGATCCTTGCGCTGTGCATCCTTGGCGCGGGCGTCGCGGATGGCGTGCTGAACGGCGGGGCCATCGTGTTCTTTCTGCTGCTGAAGGTGGCCGATTTCGTGGAGTATCTGGCTTTCTGGCGCTAGGCGCGGCAGGATGCGGCCGACGTTCCGGCGGCGGGGCTTTGGCCTGTCGTTCGCCCATTTCAACACGAGGAGCCTTTCCATGACCGTCAAAGTCGCCATCAACGGGTTCGGCCGCATCGGGCGCAATGTGCTGCGCGCCATCATCGAATCGGGGCGCACCGATCTCGAGGTGGTCGCGATCAACGACCTGGGCCCGGTGGAAACCAACGCGCATCTGCTGCGTTTCGACTCGGTGCATGGCCGGTTTCCCGGCAGCGTGACCACCACCTCCACCACGATCGACGCCGGACGCGGCCCGATCGAGGTGACGGCCATCCGCAACCCGGCCGATCTGCCCTGGACCCATGTCGACATCGTGATGGAATGCACCGGCATCTTCACCGACAAGGACAAGGCGCTGGTGCATCTGGAAAACGGCGCGAGCCGGGTTCTGGTCTCGGCCCCGTCCAACGGCGCCGACAAGACGATCGTCTACGGGGTGAACCACGACACGCTGACCTCGGACGATCTGATCGTGTCCAACGCGTCCTGCACCACGAACTGTCTGGCTCCGGTGGCGCAGGTGCTGCATCAGGCGGTGGGGATCACCCGCGGGTTCATGACCACAATCCACAGTTATACCGGCGACCAGCCGACGCTCGACACGATGCACAAGGACCTCTACCGCGCCCGCGCCGCCGCGCTGTCGATGATCCCGACCTCCACCGGGGCCGCCAAAGCCGTCGGTCTGGTGCTGCCCGAGTTGAAGGGCAAGCTGGACGGTGTGGCGATCCGGGTGCCGACGCCCAACGTCTCGGTGGTCGATCTGGTGTTCGAGTCGTTGCGTCCGACGACCGTGGCCGAGATCAACGAGGCGATCCGCACGGCGGCGGACGGGCGACTGAAGGGCATCCTCGGCTTTACCGACCAGCCGAATGTCAGCAGCGACTTCAACCACGATCCGCATTCGTCGATCTTCCACATGGACCAGACCAAGGTGATGGACGGCACGATGGTGCGCATCCTGTCGTGGTATGACAACGAATGGGGCTTTTCCAACCGGATGGCCGATACCGCGGTGGCGATGGGCAAGCTGATCTGACAGCGAAACCCGGTTGCCGTTCTGCGCGGCGCAGGCCCGGCCTCGGTGGCGGCACCGGGGGGGGTCACATCCCCGGGCACGTCCCGGCAGGTCAAATCAGGTGAAATGGCCGCGGCCTCTGGCCGGGAGCAGGCCCGCGACCTCAGGCGGGGGTCAGGCCCGCGCGGAACCGGGCGGCGTTGCTGCGATAGCTGCGCGCCGAGATCAGCAGCCGGTCGCGGGCGGCCTGGTCGAGCGACCGGATCACCTTGCCGGGGCTGCCCATCACCAGGCTGCCATCGGCAATATCCTTGCCTTCGGTGATCAGCGCGCAGGCCCCGATCAGGCATCCGCTGCCGACCGTCGCCCCGTTCAGCACCGTCGCCCCCATCCCGATCAGCGACCCGTGCCGGATCGTGCAGCCGTGCAGCATCGCCTTGTGGCCGATGGTGCAATCGGTGCCGATGGTCAGCGGATACCCCATGTCGGTGTGCAGCACCGAGTTTTCCTGCACGTTCGACCCCGCCCCGACGGTGATGCGTTCGTTGTCGCCGCGCAGCACCGCCCCGAACCAGATGTTCGCCCCGGCTTCGATCACCACATCGCCGATCAGAACGGCGGAGGGGGCGATCCAGGCGTCGGGGTGGATGTGCGGGGTCACTCCGTCGAGGGCATAGATCATCGTGTTTCAAACTCCCGGTTCAGATTGCGGACGAAGTCGGACAACGCCGGTTGCCGGATGCGGCGCAGGCGTTCGGCCTGCAGGATGGCTTGCAGGTCGGCGAAACAGCGGTCGAGATCGTCATTGATCAGCACATAGTCGTATTCTGCCCAATGGCTGATCTCGTCGCGGCTGCGCGCCATGCGGCCCGCGATCACCGCCGGGCTGTCGGCCCCCCGGCCCTGCAGCCGGGCATCAAGCTCGGCAATCGACGGCGGCAGGATGAAAACCGACACCACATCGTTGCCGAGCGCGGAATTGCGGATCTGCTGACCGCCCTGCCAGTCGATGTCGAACAGCGTGTCGCGCCCTGCCTCCATCGCGGCGGCCACGGGCGCGCGGGGGCTGCCGTAAAGGTTGCCGAACACCTCGGCATGTTCCAGCATGTCGCCCGCCGCCACCATCGCCTCGAAGCTCGCGCGGCTGCGGAAATGATAGTGTCGGCCGTCCACCTCGCCGGGTCGGGGCGCGCGCGTGGTGGCAGAGACCGAAAATGCCAGCGTGTCGTCCCAGGCCATCAACCGCCGCGCCAGCGTCGATTTTCCCGCCCCGGACGGCGATGACAGGATCAGCAGAAGGCCCCGGCGCTGCCCGATCATGTCTCGTCCCGTCATTCCAGGTTCTGAACCTGTTCGCGCATCTGATCGATCACCGTCTTCAGGTCAAGCCCGATCCGGGTCAGCGCGCGTGCCTGCGATTTGGCGCACAAGGTATTGGCCTCGCGCATGAATTCCTGGGTCAGAAAGTCGAACTTGCGCCCCATCGGGCCGGGATCAGCCAGCAGGCCGCGCGCCGCCGCGGTATGGGCCACCAGCCGGTCCAGCTCTTCGGTGACATCTTGCCGGACCGCGAGCAGCGCCAGTTCCTGGGCCACGCGGGCCTCGTCCACCCCGTCGGCATGGCCCAGAACCCGCGCCAGCGCGTCGCGCAGGGTGTCGGCGGCGGTGTCGCGCCGCGCCATCGCCTCGACAGCCGCTTCGGCGGTCAGCCGGTCAATCGTGTCAAGCTGGGCCGCGATCACGCCCGCCAGCGCCGCCCCTTCGGCGGCCCGCACGGCGGTGAAATCGGCCAGAAGTCCCGGCAGATCGGCCAGCAGCGCGGCGCGCAACGGGGCGGTGTCGACCTCGGCCGCCCCCGTCTCCATCACCCCGCGCACCGCCAGCACATCCGCCGCCGTCGCCTGGCGCAGCGTCACGCCGGCCTGCATCGCTGCGTGTTCCACTTGCGTCAGCGCCGCCAGCACCCCGGCCAGAGCGCCCGGATTGACGGTCAGCGCCTCGGCCACGCCCGTGTCGCGCGCGACCTTCAGCGTCAGGTTGATGTTGCCGCGCTGCAGCGCCTGCGCCAGAGCGCCCCGCACCAGGGCTTCAAGTCCGTCGATCCAGTCGGGCACCCGCAGCCGCAAATCCAGCCCCTTGCCGTTGACCGACCGGATGTCCCAAGCCCAGGAATAGCCCAGACCCTGCCCTTTGGCGGCGGCGAAGCCGGTCATCGAGATGGTCATCGGGATCTCCCACAGGTTGCAGATGTTTACCATTTGTCGAGATTCCGGACCAAAAACGCGACAAACGGTGTAGGTTAAACTCTCGGTAACACATCTTGCGGCAAGGTTAACCTCACTTGAAGGGCCGGGGTTGGTGCGACGGGGATAGCAGGGACGCCGAAGACCGGCAACGGGTGGCGGGCGTGCCGGGGTGCGGGGGACTGGGAATGACGTATTCACCATCTGGGCGCGGCGGCAGGTCGACCGGGGGGCCGAGGGGTCCGCAGGTGACCATGCTGTCGGAAGTCCGCGCCTATTGGGAGGGTTTGCGGATCGGCGGTGCCCTGCCCCGGCGCGACCAGATCGACCCGCGCGGCATCGCGGGCGCACTGGAGCAGGTGTTTCTGGTCGAACGAATCGCACCCGGCCTGGCGCGGTTCCGTCTGGCGGGCATGGGGATCGCCGACGTCCTGGGCATGGATGTGCGCGGCATGCCGCTGTCTGCGGTGTTCGATCCAGGTGCGCGCGACCGGCTGGGCCCGGCGCTGGAGGGGGTGTTCCGCAATGCGGTCGCGCTCGATCTGGGGCTGGAGGCGGAGCGTGGAATCGGGCGGCCGACGCTTTCGGCGCGGATGCTGCTGCTGCCGCTGATCAGCACGCGGGGGGTCAGCGATCTGGCCTTGGGGTGTCTGGCGCTGCACGGCGAGATCGGCCGGGTGCCGCGCCGGTTCGCCATCGCCTCGGTGCTGCGCGAGGCGCTCGGGGTCGCGCCGCAGCCCGATGCCCACCGACCCGCCCCGTTGCAACAGCCGGGCTTTGCCGAGCCTGCCGCCGGGTTCGCCCCGCTCGATCTGCCCCGCCTGCCGCCGGAGGTGCCCCGCCCCCCGCGCGGCAAGCCGCATCTGCGTCTGGTCAGATCAGGCGACTAGAACGCCACCCGCCGCGCCGCCTCGCGCTGCGACGACAGTTCTTCCGCCACCAGAAACGCCAGTTCCAGCGCCTGACTGGCGTTCAGCCGCGGGTCGCAGGCGGTGTGATAGCGCGACGACAGATCTTCATCCGTGACCTGCCGCAGGCCGCCGGTGCATTCGGTGACGTCCTTGCCGGTCATCTCGAAATGGACGCCACCCGGCACGGTGCCCTCGGCCTTGTGGATGGCAAAGAACTCGCGCACCTCGCGCAGCACCGAATCGAAGGCCCTGGTCTTGTAGCCCGACGGCGATTTGATCGTGTTGCCGTGCATCGGGTCGCAGGACCAGACCACCGACGCCCCTTCGGCCTGCACGCAGCGGATCAGGCGCGGCAGGTTTTCGCCCACCTTGCCCGCCCCGAACCGCGCGATCAGCGTCAGGCGACCGGGTTCGTTTTCCGGGTTCAGCTTGGCCATCAGCACTTTCAGGTCCTCGACGGTGGTGGTCGGCCCGCATTTCAGCCCGATCGGGTTCAGAACTCCCCGGCAGAATTCCACATGCGCGCCATCAGGCTGCCGGGTGCGGTCGCCGATCCAGATCATGTGCCCCGACCCCGCGACGTTCTGCCCGGTCAGACTGTCGACCCGGCACAGCGCCTCTTCATATTCCAGCAGCAGCGCCTCGTGGCTGGTGTAGAAATCGACGGTCGACAGGCTGTGCGCGGTATCGGAGTTGATCCCGGCGGCATTCATGAAATCGAGCGCGTCCGAGATCCGGTTGGACAGTTCGCGATAGCGTTCCGCCTTGTCATGCTCGGCAAATCCCAGCGTCCAGGAATGGACCCGGTGGATGTCGGCAAAGCCGCCCGTGGAAAATGCTCGCAGCAGGTTCAGGCTGGCGGCGGCTTGCGTATAGGCCTGCAGCATCCGTGCCGGGTCTGGGCGGCGCGCCTCGAGCGTCGGTTCGAACCGGTGGATGATGTCGCCCCGGTAGCTGGGCAGTTCGACCCCGTCGACCATCTCGGTCGGGGCCGAGCGCGGTTTGGCGAACTGCCCTGCCATCCGGCCCACCTTGATCACCGGCACCTTGGCGGCATAGGTCAGCACCACCGCCATCTGCAACATCACCCGGAACGTGTCGCGGATGTTGTCGGCGCTGAATTCGGCAAAGGATTCGGCACAATCGCCGCCCTGCAACAGAAACGCCTTGCCGGTTCCCGCCTGCGCCAGCGCCTTTTTCAGCCGCCGCGCCTCGCCCGCGAACACCAGCGGCGGATACTTGGCCAGTTGCGCCTCGGCGGCGACCAGGGCGGCGGCATCGGGATAATCGGGCATCTGCACGCGCGGCTTGGTGCGCCAATCCGATTTCATCCATGCCTTGGTCATCGCGGACCCTCCTCTGGTGTGGTCCCGCAGCCGTATAAGGAATAGGCGGCGCAATGCAAAGGGCGAAAGGCGACATGCCGTGTCGGATCACCCTTGCGAAGGGGCAGTTTTCCTGCTTCGCTTCGCCAATACCGACACCTAGAGGTCGCAAGATGTATACGCCCCCGCGCAAAGCCACCCTGGTCGCCAAAAAGGTGACAGCGCGACGGTTTGTATTCCTGCTTCTCGACCGGTTCACCATGATCAACTTCGCCGGTGCCATCGAGCCGTTGCGGCTGGTCAACCACGTGATGGGCGAACAGCTTTACACATGGGCGCTGGCGGGCGAAGGCGGGGTGGAAAAGACCTGCTCGAACGGGGCCACCTTCCGGCTGGACATGGGGTTGGACGAGGTGGAGCGCGAAGACACGATCCTCGTCTGCGGCGGCATCGACATCCAGCACACCACGACACGCGCGGTGATCGCCTGGCTGCGCCGCGAATCGCGGCGCGGGGTGGCGATCGGCGGGCTGTGCACCGGGGCCTACGCGCTGGCCAAGGCGGGGCTGCTGGACGGCAAGCGCGCGACGATCCACTGGGAAAACCAGGACGGCTTTCTGGAGGAATTCCAGGAGGTCAAACTGACCAAGTCGGTCTTCGTGATGGATGGCAACCGCTGGTCCACCGCCGGTGGAATCTCCTCCATCGACCTGATGCTGAAGATCATCGCGGCGGACCATGGCGAGGATATGGCCAACACCGTGGCCGACCTGATGATCTATTCCACCATCCGCACCGATCAGGACACCCAGCGGCTGTCGATCCCCACCCGCATCGGGGTGCGGCATCCGAAACTGTCCCAGGTCATCCAGATGATGGAAAACAACATCGAAGACCCGATGAGCCCGGCTGATCTGGCCGAAGAGGTGGGCATGTCCACCCGGCAACTGGAACGGCTGTTCCGCCGCTATCTGAACCGCTCGCCCAAACGCTATTACATGGAACTGCGGCTGCAGAAGGCCCGCAACCTGCTGATGCAGACCGAACTCTCGGTGATCAACGTCGCACTCGCCTGCGGGTTCGCCTCGCCCAGCCATTTCTCCAAATGCTACCGCAGCCACTACAATACCACGCCCTATCGCGAACGCGGCGCGCAGGGGGGGACCGGCGTGGGGGTTCGGCTGTCGATCTAGGCGTCAATAGCCTTCATTGCAGAACGCGGCGGTGATTTCGCAGTTGATCGTCCGCGCGTCGCACTGCTGCAGCGCCATCTCGATGGCGTTGGCCTGCGACGGGTCATAGGCATAGCCGTAATACAATTCGCGCCCCACCGCGATGGCCGCGCATTGGGTGAACACCACGACGGTGTCGCAGTCTTCCTGACCGCATTGATAATAGGCCTCGGTTTCGGCGAGCAGCCCGGTGTCGTAGTTCCAAGCGGTGCCGGTCGCGCCGGTGCTGGGGGAAAACGCAATCGCGGCAAAAAGCTCGGCGCTGGCCATGCCGGGGAGGGCGGCAACAGCGCAGGCGAGGGTGATCAGGAGTCGGCGCATCGGGGATCCTCTCGGGTTCGGCGCGCGTGAGTGTCGGGGGTCGGGCTTGGTTCGTCAAGATTGCCCGCTTGCCCGAATTTCAGAAGTCATGCTAGCTTCCCGGATGGCTTGGGGCAGAGGGATGATGCGCGCGATCCTGTCGGCGGCACTGATGTGTTTGTGGACCGCGGCGATGCCCGCCGCCGCCGATCGGCTGTCTCTGGTCATCGGCAACGACACCTACGAGAGTCTGCCCGTGCTGCAAAAGGCCCGCAACGATGCGCGGGCGGTCGCCGAGGCGCTGACCGGGCTGGGGTTTGCGGTGACGCATCTGGCGGACGCCGACCGGCGCACCATGACCCGCGCGCTGTCTGACCTGGCCGGCGCGATTGCGCCGGGCGACGAGGTTCTGTTCTATTTCGCCGGGCATGGGGTGGAGGTTGCCGGGCGCAACTATCTGCTGCCCGCCGATGCGCCGGCCGCGCGTCCGGGGGATGAGGCATTTCTGACCGCCGAAAGCGTGGCGGTGGACGATGTTCTGGGTACCCTGCAGGCGCGCGGGGCCCTGGTGACCGTGCTGATCCTGGACGCCTGCCGCAACAATCCGTTCCCGCGCGACGGCACAAGGTCGGCGGGGGGGCTGCAGGGTCTGGCCCCGATTGCCGCCCCCGAGGGGGCCTTCATCCTGTTTTCGGCCGGGACCGGGCAGACCGCGCTGGACGCCCTGGGGCCGCGCGACGGCGATCCGAATTCGGTGTTCACCCGCGCGCTGCTGCCCCTGCTGCAGGTTCCTGGCGTGCCGGTGCAGAACATCGCCCGCGCCCTGAAGGCCGAGGTCGAGGCGACGGCAGCATCGGTGAACCACAAGCAGCGCCCGGCCTATTATGACGAGCTGACCGGGGATTTCGTGCTGAACGCGGGGGCTTCGCGCAGTGCCGTCGCGCTGGACGGGGCCCCTGCCCCGGAAGCGGTCGCGCGGCCCGCCGCCGACCCCTGCGATGCGGCGGCGCGCGACTGGCAGACGGTGTCGGGGCTGGGCGATCCGGCGTTGATGCGGTCGTTTGCCACAACCCATGCCGGGTGCGCGCTGTTCGCCCGCGCCGCCGAACAGCGGGCGCAGGAGTTGGGTCAGGATCTGGGCAAGGCGCCCGGCACCGCCGCCCCGATCACCGGAACGCCGGAGCCGAAGCCGATCGCCGCACCAATCCCTCAGCCCATCCCCGAGCCCATCGTCGAGACCACCTACAAGATCAAGATGGGCGTCTCCGAAGGCCACATGAACGCGCGCTCCGGCCCCGGCACGATGCACCCGATCCTGTTCGAGGTGAAGCAGGGGACCGGCGGGTTGCGGGTCTCCGACTGCCGCAAACCCGATCCGGGGGGCGGCAAGTCGGACTGGTGCCTGGTCACCTGGGGTGACCGGCAGGGCTGGATCGCCAAGACGGGTCTGGTGCCCGAGTGAGACGGCTTGCGCTGCTGGTGGCGCTTTCCGGGTCGCCCGCTGCGGCCGATCCGCTGCCCGATGGGTTCGTGCGGCTGGCGGACCTCGCCCCCGGCATCGCGCAGGACATCCGCTATGCCCGCGCCTTCAACTTTACCGGCGCCGTGGTGCCGGGGTATCAGGCGGCGGAGTGCATTCTGACCGAACAGACCGCCCGCGCGCTGATCGCCGTCGAGGCGCGACTGGCGAAGGACGGCTACGGGCTGATCGTGTTCGACTGCTATCGCCCGCAGCGCGCGGTGGCGCATTTCGTGGACTGGGCGGGCGGCGCGGGGGGCGAGGAGGCGGGGTTCTTTCCCGGTCTGGCGCGGAGCGATCTGATCCCGATGGGCTATATCGCGGCACGGTCCAGTCATGCGCGGGGCGTGACGGTGGATGCGGGGCTGCGCCGGACGGGCGATCCGGTGGACCGGCCCGAGGTGATGCCCGCGCCCTGTGATGCGCCGTTTGACCGGCGGGCGCGGGAAAGCACGCTGGACCTGGGGACCGGGTTCGACTGTTTCTCGCCCCTGTCCGGGCTCGGTGCCGATGTGGGGCCTGCGGCAACCGCCAACCGCGCCCGGCTGGCGGCGGCGATGCAGGCCGAGGGGTTCATCGGCTATGCCGCCGAATGGTGGCATTTTCGCAATGCCGCCGACCCCACCCGCACCCGGCAGGATTTCGTGATCCGCTGATCAGCCCGCCGGGGCCATCCGATACACCGCCCCGTCGGTCACCGACAGAAACCAGATCGATCCGTCCGGCGCCTCGACCACATCGCGCACCCGGCCGGTCTCGCGCGCCGCGATCCGCTCTTCGGCAAAGCCCGCCTCGGGGTCGAGCCGCGCCAGATAGTTGAACTTCAGGCTGCCGGTGAACAGATGGCCCGCCCACTCCGGCACCAGCGCGCCGGAATAGAACAGCATCCCCGACGGCGCGATCGACGGGTCCCAGTAATGCTCCGGCGGCTGCATCCCCGGGGCCGCACTGCCGATCCCGATCTTCCCGCCGCCGTAATTCTCGCCATAGGCAACGACCGGCCAGCCGTAATTCGCGCCTTCGATCACCCGGTTGACCTCGTCGCCGCCCTGCGCACCATGCTCGACCAGCCACAGCACCCCGTCCGGCCCGATCGCCGCCCCCTGCGCGTTGCGATGACCCAGCGAATAGACCCCGGGCCGCCAGCCCTCGCGGTGCACCGCCGGGGTGCCGTCGCGGTTCAGGTGAATGACCTTGCCCTCGATCAGGCCCGGGTCTTGCGCCTGCAGGCCCGCAGGCCCGGTTCCCCGCTCGCCCGTGGTCAGAAAGATAGTGCCGTCGGGGGCCTCGACCACCCGCGCGCCATAATGCTTGGCCGCCCCCGAAACCGGGTCGCCCGCATGGACCGTCGCAAAGCCCTGCAGCATGGTGCCATCCGCCGACAGAACCCCGCGCCCGACCGCCGTCGCCGACCCGCCCTGCAGCGGGGCCGCATAGGACAGCCAGACCTCGCGGCTGGTCGCGAAATCGCGCGGGATCATCACGTCCAGCAACCCGCCCTGCCCGCGCACCTGCACATCCGGCACCCCGCCGACCACCGTTGTGATGCCGCCGCCGACAAGGTGCAGCCGCCCGCCGCGCTCGGTCACCAGAAAACTGCCGTCCGGCAGAAAGCCGATGCCCCAGGGCTCGTCGAGTCCGTCGGCCATCCTGGTGATCTGCAGGCGCCCGGCGCTGGTTTCCACGACGGTCTGACCCCGCGCGGGATCCGGCAGACCCAAGGCTGCGGCAAGAACAAGGGCTGTGCGCATGAAACCTCCACCCGTCATCGTTCCAAAAGTGCGCGCGCACCCGCCCGTTGCCAACCCCCCCCACGGAAAGTTCAACGCCCGATTGCAGGCGCGGCCCTGTCGGTCCCGGTGCGGTGAAGGTGCTTTTCTTTTGCCGAAGTGCGGTTTACGTTTCGCGGCAGGATTGCGATCCAACATGGGAGACGACAATGAAAAAACTGCTGCTGGCCTCCGTGGCCACCCTCGCTTGCGGCGCTGCGGCGTCGGCGGAAGACATCAAGCTGGGTATTCTGATCGGTTTCACCGGGCCGATTGAATCGCTGACGCCGTCGATGGCTGCCGCCGCCGAAAACGCGATTGCCGAGGTCAATGCCTCGGGCCTTCTGCTGGGCGGGTCCACCGTCACGGCCGTGCGCGGCGACACCACCTGCGCCATCGACACTGCGGCCGCCACCGCCGCCGCCGAACGGATGATCACCGCCGACAAGGTGGCCGCGATCATCGGCGGCGACTGCTCGGGGGTCACCGGGGCCATCCTGCAGAACGTCGCGCGCCCGAACGGCATCGTGATGATCTCGCCCTCGGCCACCTCGCCCGCCCTGTCGACCGCCGAGGATGACGGGCTGTTCTTCCGCACCGCGCCGTCGGATGCCCGGGAAGGCGAAGTTGCCGCCGATATCCTGATCGGCCGCGGGGTCAAGTCGGTCGCGGTGACCTATACCAACAACGACTATGGCAAGGGCCTGTCCGAGGCCATCGTCAACGCGTTCAAGGCCAAGGGTGGCGAAGTGACCATCGTGGCCGCGCATGAGGATGGCAAGGCCGACTACAGCGCCGAAGTGGGCGCACTGGCGGCGGCGGGCGGCGAGATTCTGGTCGTCGCGGGCTATCTCGACCAGGGCGGTCTGGGGATCATCAAGGCCTCGCTCGACTCGGGCGCCTTCGCCAAGTTCATGCTGCCGGGCGGCATGGTCGGTGACAGCCTGGCGCCTGCCGTGGGTCCGGGCCTGAACGGGTCGTTCGGTCAGGTCGCCGGGGCCGATACCGCCTCTCCGGGGATGGTGGCACTCGCCGAAATCGGCAAGGCCAACGGCTTTGACGTGAACTCGCCCTACACCACCGAAAGCTATGACGCCGCCGCGCTGATCATGCTGGCGATGCAGGCGGCCAAATCGTCGAAGTCCACCGACTTCGCCGGCAAGGTGATGGACGTGGCCAACGCGCCGGGCGAGCAGATCTTCCCGGGCGAGCTGGCCAAAGGGCTGCAGATCCTCGCCGACGGCGGTGACATCGACTTTGTCGGCGGATCGAACGTCGAACTGGTCGGCGCTGGTGAATCCGCAGGCAACTACCGCGAGATCGAGGTCATCGACGGCGTTCAGACCACAGTCGGCTTCCGTTGATCTGCTAGAGGTCTTGCGAATCGGCACGGCCCGGGGTTGACCCGGGCCGTTGCGTTTGACAAAGCCGCCTGCACCGCTGCCGCGAACCATGACAGGGGCATGACAAGACAGAGAATGGGGAACCCTGGATGATCGAGGTCAAGGACCTTCACCGGCATTTCGGCGGCTTCCATGCCGTGGACGGGGCCAGCCTGAAGATCGAAACCGGCTCGATCACCGGGTTGATCGGCCCGAACGGGGCGGGGAAAACCACGCTGTTCAACGTGATCGCCGGCCGCCTGCCGCCCACCTCGGGCCGGGTGCTGATGGATGGCGAGGATATCACCGGCCTGCCGCCGCATGCGCTGTTTGCCAAGGGCCTGCTGCGCACCTTTCAGATCGCACATGAATTCGGCTCGATGACAGTGCGCGAAAACCTGATGATGGTGCCTGCAGGCCAGGCCGGGGAATCCCTGCTGAACGCCTGGTTCAACCGCAAGGCCGTGGCCGCCGAGGAAGCCCGCATCCGCGCGAAGGCTGACGAGGTGCTGGAATTCCTGACGATTTCCCATCTGGCCGACCAGAAAGCCAGCCAAATCTCCGGCGGCCAGAAAAAGCTGCTGGAACTGGGGCGGACGATGATGGTCGATGCCAAGATCGTCTTTCTGGACGAAGTGGGTGCAGGCGTGAACCGCACCCTTCTGAACACCATCGGCGATGCCATCGTCCGGCTGAACCGCGAACGCGGCTATACGTTCTGCGTCATCGAGCATGACATGGATTTCATCGCCCGCCTGTGCGACCCGGTGATCGTGATGGCCGAGGGCCGCGTGCTGGCCAAGGGAACGCCCGATCAGGTTCGCGCGGATGAGAGGGTGATCGAGGCCTATCTGGGCACCGGTCTGAAGAACAAGGTCAAGGAGGGCGCGGCGTGAGGGGATTTCTGGCCGCACTCGCCGCCTTGCTGCCGATGCAGGCGTCTGCCTGCGAAGGGGTGACGCGGCATTTCATGCTCTGCGCCGACGGCAGCGCATGGGCAGCTGCAGAATGGGATCAGTTCGGCGATGGCGTGACGGTGCATCTCGCCCCCTATGCCTTTGATTCGGTGGAAGACTGGGCCGGGCGGCACACAGGCGAGGCCCCGACCACCGCTGCAGCCCTCGACCTGCTGATCGCCGACAGGATGAAGGGCCAGGTCGACGTCGATCACCTCCGCGATGCCTTCGCCACCCCGCACCTGACCGTCGAACGCGTGGTGCAGACCATCACCTTTGAAGGCGATCCGCCGATCCGGCGCGCCTCGATGATGGCAGAGGGCGGTGGGCATCGGGTGTTGCTGATGCTGACCGCCCCGGGGGACACCCCGCCCGAGGTGCTGGCACAGGCGTCGCGAGACTTGGTCAACCTGCTCCGCCCCAGTGCGGGGGACCAGCCATGAACGACCCCTTCCTGATCGGCGATGCGATGACCGGCGGCTACGGCGCGGCCGACATCCTGCACGACTGCACCATCGCGGTGGAAAAAGGCCAGATCGCGGTGATCGTCGGGCCCAATGGTGCCGGCAAATCCACCGCGATGAAGGCGGTGTTCGGGATGCTGCGCTTGCGCGGCGGCCGGGTTCTGCTGGACGGCGAGGATATCACGGCGCTTTCCCCGCAGGCGCGGGTTGCCAAGGGCATGGCCTTCGTGCCGCAGACCCACAACATCTTCACCACGATGACGGTGCAGGAAAACCTCGAAATGGGGGCCTTCCTGCGGCGCGACGACATCAACGCGACGATGGAGCAGGTCTATCACCTGTTTCCGATCCTGCGCGACAAACGCCGGCAGGCGGCGGGGGAACTTTCCGGCGGCCAGCGCCAGCAGGTCGCCGTGGGTCGCGCCCTGATGACCCAGCCCAAGGTCCTGATGCTGGACGAACCCACCGCAGGGGTCAGCCCCATCGTGATGGACGAGCTTTTCGACCGCATCATCGAGGTGGCCCGCACCGGGATTTCCATCCTGATGGTGGAACAGAACGCCCGCCAGGCCCTGACCATCGCCCACAAGGGCTATGTCCTTGTGCAAGGTGCCAACCGGTTTACCGATACCGGAGCCGCCCTTATGGCCGACCCGGAAGTCCGCCGCAGTTTTCTGGGGGGATGAGACATGAGAACTCTGCAATCTCTAGCCGTCGTTTCCTTGGGCATGTTTGCCGCTCATGCAACCCCTGCACAAACGCTGAACTTGACCTGCAGCACAGAAACTCTGTGCGATGGTGGCAACCGTTGCACCAAGGCAGCATCAGGCGTGTCGTTTCAGTTGGTCGGCACCCTGAATGCGTTGCGGATCAACGCGGCGAATGAAGGTGTGGTTCTGCGCCTGAAACCAGTCGGGCGCGTGGATGAAGGCTTCTTCTCGACATTCACCGCGCGGCTTCCTGATCAAAGCGTCATGCTCTTTTCGCTGTGGTCCGGGGGATTCATGCTGACACAACATGGGCTCTTCGAGCCGACATCATCGGGTGGCGTGGTTGCGACGGCCAGCCCCAGTGTGCAGACCCGGTACGGCACCTGTATCGACGCAGGAGAGGGCGGGGAATGATGGATTTCCTGAACGGCCTGATCACCTTCCTCAACTTCGTCTTCGTCCCCGGCCTCGCCTACGGCAGCCAACTTGCCTTGGGTGCCCTCGGCGTTACCCTGATCTACGGCATCCTGCGGTTTTCGAACTTCGCGCATGGCGACACGATGGCCTTCGGCACCATGGTGACGATCCTGTTTACCTGGTGGTTCCAGTCGATGGGCATCACCCTCGGCGTGCTGCCCACTGCCCTTCTCGCCCTGCCCTTCGGGATCGCGGCCACCGCCGCCTTTGTGCTGGCGACCGACAAGGTGATCTATCAGTTCTACCGCCGCAAAAAGGCCGCGCCGACGATTCTGGTGATCGTCTCGCTCGGGGTGATGTTCGTGACCAACGGCATCGTGCGCCTGATCATCGGGGTCGATGACCAGAACTTTGCCGACGGCGGGCGGTTCGTGATTTCCGCGGGCGACTTCAAGACGATGACCGGGCTGGCCGAAGGCCTTGCGATCAAGTCGACACAAGCGATCACCGTGATCACCGCGCTGCTGGTCGTGGCCTTCCTGTTCTGGTTCCTGCAAAAGACCCGCACCGGCAAGTCGATGCGCGCCTTTTCCGACAACGAGGATCTGGCGCTTCTATCGGGCATCAACCCCGACCGGGTGGTGCAGGTGACGTGGATCCTGGCGGCGGCGCTGGCGACCATCGCGGGCGTTCTCTACGGGCTCGACAAGTCGTTCAAACCCTACACCTATTACCTGCTGCTGCTGCCGATTTTCGCCTCTGCCATCGTCGGCGGTCTGGGTTCCCCCATCGGGGCCATCGCGGGCGGTTATGTGATCGCGTTTTCCGAAGTCACCGTGACCTATGCCTGGAAAAAGGTGCTGGGCTACTGGCTGCCCGAAAACCTCGCCCCCGACAGCCTGGTGCAGCTTTTGTCGACCGATTACAAATTCGCGGTCAGTTTCACCATCCTGATCATCGTGCTGCTGTTCCTGCCCACCGGCCTGTTCAAGGGGAAATCGGTATGACCCGCAATGTCGCGCTGTTCGCCGGGCTGGCGGTGCTGTTCATCCTGACCGGGCAATTCCAAAGCTGGAACCTGTCTCTGTCGATCCTGAACATGGGGCTGCTGTCGGCCGTCATGGCGATGGGGGTCAACATGCAATGGGGCTATGCCGGGCTGTTCAACACCGGGATCATGGGGTTTTCGGCGCTTGGCGGCGTGGCGGTGGTGCTGGTGTCGGCCAAGGCGGTGCCTGCGGGCTGGGCGGCGGGCGGCCCGGGCATCGTGCTGGCGCTGGCGGTGGGGGCGGCGGCGATCGGGCTGGCGATCGTGCTGCACCTGCGCATGGCGCCGGGCCGGACCCGCAGCCTGGCGATGCTGGCGGTGCTGATCGGCGGGTTTTTCCTGTATCGCGCGCTGTTCGATCCGGCGGCCCTGGCGGTCGAATCGAACAGCCCCGAAAACGCGGGCAACATCGGCGGGCTCGGCCTGCCGTCGCTGCTGGCCTGGCCGGTCGGCGGGGCACTGGCGGCGCTGGCGGCCTGGGCCATCGGCAAGATCGCCCTCGGCCTGCGGTCGGACTACCTCGCCATCGCCACCCTCGGGATTGCCGAAATCATCGTGGCCGTCCTGCGCAACGAAGACTGGATCGCGCGCGGGGTCAAGAACCTGACCGGCCTGCCCCGCCCGTTCCCGGTGCCCTACGAGGTCGACCTGCAGCAGGCCCCGGCGTTTCTGTCCTGGGCGGCAGGCTGGGGGATGGACCCGGTCACCGCCTCGTCGATCGTGGTCAAGCTGATCTATGCCGCGCTGTTCGCCTCGGTGCTGGGGGTCGTGATCTGGCTGTCGGAGCGTGCGCTGAATTCGCCCTGGGGCCGGATGATGCGCGCGATCCGCGACAACGAGGTGTCTGCGGCGGCGATGGGCAAGAACGTGACCCGCCGCCATCTGCAGATCTTCATCCTCGGGTCGGCGGTGGTCGGCCTCGCCGGGGCGATGATGACCTCGATGGAGGGGCAGTTGACGCCGGGCACCTACAACCCGCTGCGGTTCACCTTCCTGATCTGGGTGATGGTGATCGTCGGCGGGTCGGGCAACAACTGGGGCTCGATCCTCGGGGCGCTGCTGATCGGCTGGCTGTGGCTGATCGTGGAAACTGTCGGACCGGGGATCATGGGGGCGGTCACGGCCGGAATGGCCGACGGCCCGCTGAAAGCCCACCTCGTTGACAGCGCCCAGCATATGCGGCTCTTGACACTGGGGGTGATCCTGCTGCTGGTCCTGCGGTTCAGCCCGCGCGGGCTGATCCCCGAGAAATAGGGATCAGCGGAACAGAACCAGCGCGCCCGGGCTCCACGCCACCCGGGTGCGCGTGCCGATGTCCAGAACCGGCCGCCCGAACACGTTGCGCATCGACAGCCGCATCGGGGTTTCGGTGCCGTCCAGCTTGACGTCGTAATAGGTCATGTCGCCGTAATAGACGACTTCCGTCACCACGCCCATCGTCTCGCGGTCGGTGGCGGTCTGGCCCTCAAACAGGATGGTCAGCGTTTCGGGCCGGAACCCGACCATGGCGCCCGCCTTGTCGGCCCCGGCGGCCGCGCATTGCTCGGTGGTCAGCGTCACCGCGCCGAACCCCTGCGCCTCGACTTCGACGCGGTCACCCGCCTCCGACACGATCCGCGCGGGCAGAAAGTTCATCGTCCCGATGAAATCCGCGACCTTCTTCGAATTCGGGCGGCGATACAGGGTTTCGGGGTCTGCCAGTTGCGCAATCTCGCCTTCGAACATCACGGCGATGCGGTCCGACATCACCAGCGCCTCTTCCTGGTCATGGGTCACCAGAATGAAGGTGATGCCGACCTGCCGCTGCAGCCGGATCAGTTCGACCTGCATCTGTTCGCGCATCTTCTTGTCGAGCGCCGACAGCGGTTCGTCCAGCAGCAGCACCTTCGGCTTCAGGATCAGCGCGCGGGCCAGGGCCACCCGCTGGCGCTGCCCGCCCGACAGCGCATGCGCCGCGCGCGCGCCGAACCCCTTCAGCCCGACCATGTCGAGCGCCTCGGCCACCGCGCGGGCCTTTTCGTCCTTCGACATCGGCTCGCGCCGCAGCCCGAATCCGACGTTCTGTTCCACCGTCAGATGCGGAAAGATCGCATAGGACTGGAACACCATGTTGGTGGGGCGCACGTTGGCGGGCACCCGCGCCATGTCCTTGCCGTCGATCATCACCACGCCCGAGGAGATGCCTTCAAACCCGGCGATGGTGCGCAGCAGCGTGGTCTTGCCGCAGCCCGACGGCCCCAGCAGTGAAAAGAACTCCCCCGCCTTGATCGTCGCGGTTATGCCCCTCAGCGCATGGTAATCGCCGTAGTATTTATGCACGTCCTTGAATTCGATCATGTCTGATCTGGGCATGTCTGGTCTGGGCATGTCGGGTTTCGCGGTCACAGGAAGCCTCCGGTATCTTTTGCGCCGGTCTTGGCCAGACCGCGACGGCGGAAATATTCGGCAACGGACAGCAGAAGGACCGACACCATCACCAGGATCGACCCGAGCGCCAGCATCGCAGGCACCCGCGCCGGGAACCGGAACTGGCCATAGATGTAGGCCGACAACGGCGTGTCCGACCCGCCCAAGAAATAGGCCACGATGAATTCGTCGAGCGAGATCGTGAAACAGATCAGCAGCGACGACACGATCCCCGGCATCACCAAGGGCAGGATGATCAGCCGGAAGGTCGACACCGCGTTTTCGCCCAAGTCATAGGCCGCCTCCTCCAGCGACTTGTCGAGGGACTGGAACGCCGACGACAGGATCGCCACCGCAAACGGCGTGCAGATCAGGATGTGCCCCATGATGATCGTCCAGATCGACAGCGGGATGCCGATCCACAGCAGCACCACCAAGAGCGACATCGCCATGATCATCTCGGGCAGCACGAGGGGCAGCATGATCAGCCCCAGCATCCCGCCCTTGCCCGGAAAGCTGTAGCGCGTGGTGGCGCGGGCCGCGAAAATTCCCAGGGACGTCGCCAGCACGGCCGTCGAGCCGGAGATGATCAGCGAATTGCGCAGCGCCTTGAACAACTGGTCATCCGCCCACATCGCGGCAAACCACCCGGTGGTGAATCCCTGCAGCGGAAAGGCGATCACCTTGCTGTCGTTGAACGCAAAGATCGGCAGAAGGGCGATCGGGGCATACAGGAAGATCAGATAGGCGATGGCGTAAACCCGCAGGCCGGACCCCTTGTTCATTTCGCAGCCCCCAGAAACCGTCGGTTGAGGAACAGGAAGAACACCGACACCACCGCCACGATCAGCATCACCGAAACCGCCAAAGCCGACCCGAGCGCCTTGTGGTTCAGCTTCAGCAGTTGCACCTCGATGGCATTGGCGATCATCGGGAACTTGCCCGACCCGATCAGATCGGGCGTCACATAATCCCCCACCGTCGGGATGAACACGATCAGCACGGCGGCAATCACGCCCGACATCGACAGCGGCAGGGTTACCCGCCAGAATGTCGTCAGCCGAGTCTCGCCCAGATCCTGCCCCGCCTCAAGGAACGACCGGTCGATCTTTTCCAGCGCGACGAAGATCGGCAGGATCGCGAAGGGCGCATAGGCATGCGCCAGCGTCACGATCATCGCGCCCGTCGCGTTGGTCATGAACGACATCGGCCCGGCGGTGATGCCGACCGCCTCCAGCCCCGAGCTGAACACGCCGTTGTAGCCCAGGATCACCTTCCACAGGAACACCCGGATCAGATAGCTGGTCCAGAAGGGGATGGTGATCAGGAACAGCCAGATCGACTTCTTCGACGGGGCTACGTGAAAGCTGACGAAATAGGCGATCGGATAGGCCACCAGCACGGTGACCAGCGTGACCGAGAACGACACGGTCAGCGAGCGCAGCATGATCGACCGGTAGATCGGGCTCGACCACACCTCGATGTAGTTGGCGAGGGTGAAATCCCACTCGATCTTGCCCTGCCCGTCGGTCAGCACCGAATAGAGCACGACAGCGGTCAGCGGGGCCGCCAGCATCAGCACCGCATAAAGCGCGGTCGGGCTGATCATCGCCAATCCGCTGGCCGCTTCTGTCCGGGCGAACCGGCTCAGAAATCCGTTCTCGCTCATCAGGCCCCCTGTTCAGCAACCCTTTGCGTTTCGCGCGCTTTTCTCAATGTCTTGCATATGGCCATGGGTCTGAAAAGCCCTGATTGCGCGACCCTTGGCCTGTTTGATCGCGAAAGCAACCAGGGATGGCGCAGGAACGGGCATCGACCGCGCACGAGTGCCGCCAAATCGGGCAGGACTCCGCGGGTCAGCCGCCGGATTGGCCGGGAACCGGGCGACGGCCCGATCCGGCCCGCCCCGCATCTGCGGTGATCACGCCAGACCCCGAACAGCGAAACGGCGGGGCCCAAAACGAAAAAGGCCCGCATCGCTGCGGGCCTTCCTGCACGGCGCTGACCGTCAGCGCTTGGAGAACTGGAAGCTCCGGCGGGCCTTGCGCTTGCCGTATTTCTTGCGTTCCACCACGCGGCTGTCGCGGGTCAGGAAGCCTGCCGCCTTCAATGCGCCGCGCAGGGTGGGCTCATAGAGCTGCAGCGCCTTGGACACGCCATGCTTGACCGCCCCGGCCTGACCGGACAATCCGCCACCGGCGACCGTCGCCATCACGTCGAACTGGCCTTCAACGCCTGCAACCGTGAACGGCTGGCGCAGGATCATCTGCAGCACCGGGCGGGCGAAGTATTCCGCCATCGTCTTGCCGTTGACCACGACCTTGCCCGAACCGGGGCGGATCCAGACGCGGGCGACCGCGTTCTTGCGCTTGCCGGTGGCGTAGGACCGCCCCAGTGAATCGCGCACCGCCACACGGGGCGCGCGCGCCTCGGCCACCGCTTCGGCGGCGGACGCGCCAGAGACGGCGGATTTCAGATCGTCCAGAGATTTGATGTCGGCCATGCTCATGCGCTCCGGGTGTTCTTGGGGTTCATCGCCGCGAGGTCGAGAACGGTCGGCTGCTGCGCCTCGTGCGGATGCTCGGCAGAGGCATAGACCCGCAGGTTGGTCATCTGCACGCGGCCCAAGCGGTTGCGGGTGATCATCCGCTCAACCGCCTTGACCACGACGCGTTCGGGGTGCGGGCCTTCCAGCACCTGGCGCGCGGTGCGCTGCTTGATGCCGCCGGGGTGGCCGGTGTGCCAGTAATAGACCTTGTCGGCGCGCTTGTTGCCGGTCATCTGGATCTTGTCGGCGTTGATGACGATCACGTTGTCGCCCATGTCCATGTGCGGGGTGAAGGTCGGCTTGTTCTTGCCGCGCAGGATATTGGCGACGATGGTCGCAAGACGGCCCAGAACGATGCCTTCGGCGTCGATCAGGATCCATTTCTTGTCAATATCCGCAGGCGTTGCGGTAAAGGTTTTCATGTGGTGGCCCATCAGATGAGGCAGGGGCAGCGCCCCCGGTTCTTGGATGGCGGTGTATCGCCGATCCGGGGCGGCGGGTCAAGCAGGCTGCGAAAGATTAAATCCATGATAAACATGCACTTACGTTTGGGGTAACATGATACCCCAAACTTCAGCGCAACCTCGGCGGCCGGTTCGGGTCGCTGCCGGGCGCGGCAGAGGCCGCTGCAGGCTCCGCCTCCGGTTCGGGCGGAAACTCGAACAGCACCCCGGACCGGATGATCCCGCGCGCCGCAGGGTCCGCGCTGTCCAGAAAGGTCACGTCGATCTCGGCCGCGTCCAGCCCGGAAAACCCGATGGCCTGCGCCACCGCCTGCGCCAGCGGGGCCCGCGCGTCGGGATGCGCATCCAGAATGGCCAGCAAGTGCCCCACCCGCCCATCGTCATATCGCACCCCGGTCAGATAGGCGGTGCGCGCCAGCCCCGCCGCCGCCCTGAAGGTAAAGTTCAACGCGTCGGTCAACGGCCCCGGCAGATCGCGTGGCGTGAAAAAACTTTCGGGCACCGCCTGCAACTCTTCGGGCGCGGGTGTGGCCACCATCCGGGCCAGCCAGTCCAGCGCCTCGGGCGGCAGCAGGGTTTCCGACGGGGCGTCCGACCCGAAGTTCAGCCCCAGCGAAACCCCCTGCCCCGCCAGTTGCGCCACGATCACCCGCCCCGGCAATTCGGCATAGGCCAGCGGGGCCTCGGCAAGCGCCGCCATCCGCTCGGCGCTGTCGAAGGCCAGCAGCACCGGCCCCGCCTCCAGATCGAACACCCTCGGGTCGATGCGGGTCTCCTCGGGTTCGGCGTTCAGCAACAGCAGCAGCGGCGTATCGGCCAGCAGGCGGTAGAACCGCAGGGCTGCAGCCTCGTCGCCCGGATCGGCCTGCATCGCGGCATGGGCATGGTCAAGCGGCGTCATAAATCCTCCTCCGGCACAGGGGCCATCGCCTCCCGCAGGTGGCGCACAAGATCGGTCCCGAGCCACGGGTTGCGCCAAAGCCACCGGTCCTGCGCCATGCGGAACGCGGCCACGGGGCTGCCCCGTCCTGCCGCACATGCCATTAGTGTGCCACGGTCTGCGCCGCAGGGCGAGGGGCCAAATGCCCCGATCACCCGGCACAGACCGAAGGCCGCGGGTCGGCCCCCCTCGCCCGCGCCACCCCACGGCCCCCCCCGAAGTTTTGAGTCGCAAATCGGCGGGCTGTCCGACATAATGCTGCCCAGAACTCTGGTTAACCCGAACGCCAAACTTGGTGGCCGACGGGTCTGCCGGGGGCGCAAACCGGGCGTTAACAACAATCCGGCAGTCTGCGGCCTTGCGCTGCGGATCAGGGGCAAGAGGCAAGGCAGGCCCGTGCGGTGTCCGGGTCTTTGGGGGCAGGCGTGGTCGAGTTTCTCGGATGATCGAATTCAGCAATGTCAGCAAGTCCTTCTGGACCGGCAAGACACGCAAGATCATCCTCGATCGCGCGTCCTTCCGGGTCGAGATCGGCAATTCCCTCGGGATTCTGGCCCCCAACGGCACCGGCAAGACCACGATCATCAACATGATGGCAGGCCTTGAAAAACCGGACGAAGGCACGATCACCCGCACCTCGCGCATCTCGTTTCCGCTGGGGTTCATGGGTGGCATCGTCAATAAGCACACCGCCACCGAAAACGCCCGCTACATCGCCCGGCTGTATAGCCTGGACCCCGACTACGTCGAAAGCTTCTGTCGCTGGCTGACCGGGATCGCGGAATACTTCGACATGCCGGTGGGCACATATTCGTCCGGGATGCGGGCACGGTTTTCCTTCGCGTTGATGCTGGCGCTGGAATTCGACATCTACCTGATCGACGAAGGCATGCCTGCCACGACGGATGTGGAGTTCAACCGCAAGGCCGGGTCGGTGCTGCGGCAGCGGCTGGCCAATGCCACCGTGGTGGTGGTGTCGCATCAACCCTCCACGCTGGAGAAATTCTGCCGGTCCGCCGCCGTGCTGCGCCATGGACAACTCTACATGTTCGAAACCTTGGAAGAAGCGAAACAGCTTTATGACTATCAAACTCAAGGTTAAACGCTTCCGCACCCGCCGCCCCGACCCGGTGGTGCTGACCGACCCTGCGCCGCGCGGTCCGCGGATCGGCAACGACGCCTTCTTTCCCGGCACGGACGACGGGTTCGGGCCGGGCCGCTTTGCCACCGCCACCGGGCCTGTGACCGCGCAGGCGACCGCCCCCGCCAACGACATCGCCCCGCCGCAGGACGGCACATCGCCCCAGGACATGGACGCGATCCGCCGCGAAGGGCTGACGGGGCGGCAATTGCGGCTGGCCCGTCGGCTGGCGCAGAAACACGGGCTGCCCGCGACATCGGATTTCGACGCGGTGCGGCTGCTGCGCCGCGCCGGGATCGACCCGCTGCAACGGTCCTCGGTGCTGGAACTCGTCGCCTCCGACGACCCCGAACCGGCCGCCGAGCCATCGCGCGCCCTGACCGTGCCGCCGTCCGGCGACGGGGTGAAACTGCCGCAGACGATCAAGCCGATCAAGGTTCCCTCGACCGAAGGCCGCGCCGAACAGGCCCACATCGCCGAAGTGGCCCGCATCCAGCGCGACATGGCCGCCCGCCGCCGCCGCAAGATGACATTGCTGATGGCGCGGCTGTTCTTCTTCGTCGGCCTGCCGACGCTGCTGGCAGGCTGGTATTACTACATCGTCGCGACGCCGCTCTACTCCAGCCGCGCCGAATTCGTGATCCAGCAGGCAGAACCCGCCGCACAGGCCGGTCTGGGCAGCCTGCTGGGCGGCACCAGCTTTGCCACGGCGCAGGACAGCATCGCGGTGCAGGGCTATCTGCAATCGCCCGAGGCGATGGGTCGGCTTGACGCCGATCTGGGCTTTCGGTCGCATTTCGCCGACCCCGCCGTTGACCCGATCCAGCGTCTGTCGCCCGGTGCCACCAACGCCGCCGCCTACAAGCTCTACAAACGCAACGTGAAGATCGCCTACGACCCGACCGAAGGCATCATCAAGATGGAGGTCAGCGCCACCGAGCCGGAAACCGCCGCCGCCTTTTCGCGCGCCCTGATCGGCTATGCCGAAGAACAGGTCGATCAGTTGACCCAGCGGCTGCGCGAGGACCAGATGTCAGGCGCCCGCGAAAGCTATGCCGAGGCCGAGGCCAAGATGCTGGCCGCGCAGCGCCGAACGGTAGAGTTGCAGGAAAAATTCAAGATCCTGTCGTCCGAGGTCGAGGTCGGCCTGATCACCTCGCAGATCGGTGCGCTGGAAACCCAGTTGACCCAGGACCGGCTGAGCCTTGCACAGATGGAAAGCAACCAATCCCCCAACGCCGCCCGGATGGAGCCGCTGAAACGCCGGATCGCGACGCTGGAAAACGAGATTGCCAACCTGCGCGGCAAGCTGACCGAGGATGACGCCGACGGGCTGTCGCTGGCCAAGGTGCAATCCGAACTCCTGGTGGCGCAGGCCGATGTGACGACGCGCCAGTTGATGCTGGCCCAGTCGTTGCAGGCGATGGAATCCGCGCGGGTTGAAGCGAACCGGCAGACCCGCTATCTGTCGATCTCGGTCAACCCGATCGTGACGGACGAGCCGAGCTATCCGCGGGCATTCGAGAACACGCTGGTGGTGATGCTGATCTTCCTCGGCATCTACCTGATGATCACGATGACCGTGGCGATCCTGAAAGAACAACTCACAGCCTGAGGGTGCGATGAAAGATGTCTCGATCGGCGGCCTGACCGTCTCGAACGACCGACCCCTGCTGGTGATCGCGGGCCCCTGCCAGTTGGAAAGCCTCGATCACGCCCAGATGATCGCGGGCGTGATGGCCGAGGCCTGCCGCGCGGCCGGGGCGCAGTTCGTGTTCAAGGCGAGCTACGACAAGGCCAACCGCACCTCGCTGGCCGGTCGGCGCGGCATCGGGATGCAGGCGGGGCTGGCCGTGCTGGCCGCGATCCGCGCCGGCGGCATTCCCGTGCTGACCGATGTCCACGACGCAGCCCAGGCCCGCGAGGCGGCGCAGGTGGTGGACGTGATCCAGATCCCCGCCTTCCTGTGCCGCCAGACCGACCTTCTGCTGGCGGCGGGGATGACCGGGGCGGTGATCAACATCAAGAAGGGCCAGTTCCTGGCACCCTGGGACATGGCGAATGTCGCCGAAAAGGTGGCCTCGACCGGCAACGACAGGATCCTGCTGACCGAACGCGGGGTGTCCTTCGGCTACAACACCCTGGTGGCCGACATGCGCAGCCTCCCCGTGATGGCGCGCACCGGCTATCCGGTGATCATGGACGCGACCCATTCGGTGCAGCAACCGGGCGGTCAGGGCAACTCCTCGGGCGGGCAGCGCGAATTCGCCCCCGTGATGGCGCGCGCCGCCGTGTCGCTCGGCATCGCGGGCGTGTTCATCGAGACCCACGAGGCGCCCGACACCGCCCCGTCCGACGGCCCCAACATGATCCCGCTTTCCCGGATGCCCGCGCTGATCTCCAGCCTGATGGCCTTCGACCGCCTCGCCAAGGCCGACCCGCTCCGGGTCTGACCTCGCAGGTCCTGCCCCCTGCCCTCTTTCCGCTTCGTCCCATTCCAACTGGCAAAAATATCCCGGGGGGCACGGGGGGCAGGCCCCCCGTTCCGGCCAAGTCCCGCCGTTCCGGCTCGAGCCGCCCGTCACACCGCCTGCCCGGCGGCCCACCCGCTCGACCACGCCCACTGGAAGTTGTATCCCCCCAGCCAGCCGGTCACATCGACCACCTCGCCGATGAAATACAACCCCGGCACCCCGCGCGCCTGCAGGGTGCGCCCGTCCAGCGCATCGGTATCCACCCCGCCCAACGTCACCTCCGCCGTGCGATAGCCTTCCGATCCGACCGGCATCAGCCCCCAGGCCTGCACCATTCCCGCCACCCGCTGCACTTGCGCCCCCGACAGCGCCGCCATCGGCCCGCTGACCCCTGCCGCCGCCTCCAGATGCCGCGCCAGCTTGTCCGGCAGATGCTGCCCCAGCACGGTGCGCAGTGCCGCGCGCGCCGTCTCGCGCCGGGCCGCGCTCAGCAGCGCCGCCGCATCCCGCCCCGGCAGCAGGTCCAGCACGATCCCCTGCCCCTCGCGCCAATAGCTCGAGATCTGCAGCACGGCCGGCCCCGACAGTCCGCGATGGGTGAACAGCACCGCCTCGTCGAACCCCGCCTTGCCGCAGCCGACCCGCCCGGCCACCGCCACCCCGGCCAGCGGGGCCATCCAGGCCAGCTCCTGATCGGCAAAGGTCAGCGGCACCAGACCGGGCCGGGTTTCCACCAGCGGCACCCCGAACTGCTGGGCCACCCCATAACCGAACCCGCTTGCCCCCATCTTGGGGATCGACTTTCCCCCGGTCGCCACCACCAACGCCACCGTTCGCACCGGCCCGCGTGTCGTCTCCAGGTCGAACCCCTCGGCCCCGCGCCGCACCGCGCCCACCCCGCAGCCCAACCACAGCACCGCCCCCGCCCGCGCCATGTCGTCCAAGAGCATCCGTACCACCTGCACCGCCGAGCCGTCGCAAAACAACTGCCCCAGCGTCTTTTCATGCCAGGCAATCCCCGCCGCATCGATCCGCGCAACGAAATCCTGCGCGGTGTAGCGGCGCAGCGCCGACAGCGCAAAGCGCGGGTTTTTCGACAGGAACCGCTCGGGCGCGATGTGCAGGTTGGTGAAGTTGCACCGCCCACCGCCCGAGATCCGGATCTTCTCGCCCGCCGCCTTGGCATGGTCGATCACCAGCACCCGCCGCCCCCGGCGGCCTGCCTCGATGGCGCAGAACATGCCTGCCGCCCCCGCCCCGATGATGACCACGTCGACCCGTTCCATGCCCTGTCCTAGCCCGGGCCCGGGGGGGCCGCAATTCGCGATTTCCTCTTGCAGCCCCCCGACCCCTTCGCTACACAGCGCGCCAGTTGGGGCGTCGCCAAGCGGTAAGGCATCGGTTTTTGGTACCGACATTCCCAGGTTCGATCCCTGGCGCCCCAGCCATCTGCCATTGAAAACCTGACGCGGCGCCCTGTGGACCCGGCACCGGCTTGCGCGCCCACCCGCCAGAATTGCGCCAAACCGGCCGGGCGTCGCGCAATTTCCGGTTCCCGACGACGTCGCGATCAGGCATAGAACGGGGCACCACCAAGCCGAGGCCCGTCATGCACGACATCCGCGCGATCCGCGAAAACCCCGAGGCGTTCGACGCCGCCCTTGGACGCCGGGGTCTTGCCGCCCTGTCACCCGAGATCCTGCGGCTGGACGAGGACCGTCGTGCCATGATCCTGCTGGCCGAACAGAAGCAGGCCGAGGTCAACCGGCTCAGCAAACTGGCAGGCACCGCCAAGGCCGCGGGCGATACCCCCGCCTTCGAGGCGCTGCGGGCCGAGGTCAACGATCTGAAGACCCTGGTGGGCAGTCTGCCCGCCAAGGCGGCAGACTATGACGCCGCCCTGCGCGACCTGCTGCTGACCATCCCCAACCTGCCGCTGCCCGAGGTGCCAGACGGCGCGGACGAAGACGGCAACGTGGAACTGCGCCGCTGGGGCACCCCGCGCCGGTTCGACTTTCAACCGCTGGAGCATTTCGACATCCCCGGCGTGAAACCCGGCATGGATTTCGACACGGCCGCCAAACTGTCGGGGTCGCGCTTCGTGGTGCTGAAGGGGGCGGTGATCCGGGTCCACCGGGCCTTGGCGCAGTTCATGCTGGACACCCACATCACCGACCACGGCCTGACCGAGGTGTGGACCCCGGTCCTGGTCAAGGAGGAGGCGATGTATGGCACCAACCAGTTGCCGAAATTTGCCGAAGACAGCTATCAGACCACCAACGGCTGGTGGCTGATCCCGACCGCCGAAGTCACCCTGACCAATTCGGTCGCAGGCGACGTGCTGGACGAGGCCGCCCTGCCGCTGCGGATGACCGCACTCAGCCAGTGCTTCCGTTCGGAAGCCGGCTCGGCGGGCAAGGACACCTCTGGCATGCTGCGCCAGCACCAGTTCGAAAAGGTCGAGATGGTGACGATCTGCACCCCCGATGCGGCCCTTGTCGAACACGACCGGATGACGCGCTGTGCCGAAGCTATCCTTGAAAAACTCGGCATCCCCTATCGCACCATCGTTCTGTGCACCGGGGACATGGGATTTGGCGCGCAGAAGACCCATGATCTGGAGGCCTGGCTGCCCGGTCAGGGGCGGTTTCGCGAGATCAGCTCGGTCTCAACCTGCGGGCAGTTCCAGGCTCGCCGGATGAACGCCCGCTACAAGGCCCCTGGCGGCAAGCCCGAGTTTGTCGCGACGCTGAACGGCTCGGGCCTGGCGGTGGGCCGCTGTCTGATCGCGGTGCTGGAAAACGGGCAAGCCGCCGACGGCTCGGTCGATCTTCCGGCGGTGCTGCATCCCTATCTGGGCGGGGCGACCCGCATCGCGGCGGATGGGGCACTGGCCTGATGACCGCAAACCCGTGGCTGAAACCCGCCCTGTTGGCCTTCGCAACCCTCGCCTTCGGGATCGCCCCGCTGCTTGCCCCGCCCTTCACCGGCTATGACCCCGCGCTGTTCCCGGTCGTGATCGCCCGCCCGTCGATCCAGCCTGCGGGCTATGCCTTTGCGATTTGGGGGGTGATCTATCTGTGGCTGGGCCTGCATGCCGCCTTCGGCCTTGCCTTGCGCCGCAGCGACCCCGCCTGGGACGCCCCCCGCTGGCCTGCGGTGATCGCCATCGGCACCGGTGCGCTTTGGCTGGCCATCGCCAACGACTATCCCCTGACTGCCACGGTCGGCATCTGGGTCATGCAGGCCGCCGCCCTGACCGCCTTCCTGCGCGCCGACCCTGCCCGCGATCCCTGGCTGTTGTCCGCCCCGCTGGCGATCCTCGCAGGCTGGCTGACCGCCGCCGCCGCCGTGTCGACCGGCGTCATCCTCGCGGGCTACGGCTGGCTTTCCGAAACGGCCGCAGCGCTCTCCCTGCTGGCACTGGTCCTTGCGATCACCCTGATCGCCCAAACCCGCCGCCCGCAGATGCCGGTCTACGGGCTGACGGTGGTCTGGGCGCTTGGCGGGGTCATCGCGGCCAACTGGGCGGCAAACCCGACCGTGGCCTATGGCGCGATGGCGGGTGTGGCGATCCTTGCAATCCGTCTGGCACAGACCCTGATCCGGCGGCGCTAGCTTCTTCCTTGCGCAAATATCCCACGGGGGTCCGGGGGTGTGAAACCCCCGGCCTTTCCGCAAGACCGCTTTCAGTCCTTCTTCACCGGATTGCCGATATGCTTGCGCAACCGGCTGGGGGTGTGGAACTTGCGGTCCTTGAACGGGTTCTTCGATGACTGGCTGCGGAAAAACAGCCGGATCGGCGTGCCGGGCATCTGGAAATGGTCGCGCAACCCGTTGACCAGATAGCGTTTGTAGCTGTCGGGCAATTCATCGGGGCGCGAACACATGATCACGAACCCCGGCGGCCGCGTCTTGACCTGGCTGATGTAGCGCAAGCGAATACGATGCCCGCCCGGTGCCGGCGGCGGATGCGCCTCGGTCATCGCCCCCAGCCACGAATTCAGCCGCGCCGTGGTGATCCGCCGGTTCCATACATCATGCGCGCGGCGGATCGCGTCGTGCAGCCGGTCCATGCCGCGCCCGGTCTTGGCCGAGATCGTGACCAGCGGCGCACCGCGCAACTGCGGCAGCAACCGCTCGAACATCTCTTTCAGCTCGGCGAGCTTTTCCTGCTTTTCGCCCTCAAGGTCCCATTTGTTGACGGCGACCACCACTGCCCGGCCCTCGGTTTCGGCATAGTCCGCAATCCGCAGGTCCTGCACCTCGAACGGAATCTCCACGTCCAGCAGCACCACGACCACCTCGGCAAACCGCACCGCGCGCAGGCCATCGGCAACCGACAGCTTCTCCAGCTTCTCGACGACGCGGGCCTTCTTGCGCATCCCCGCCGTGTCGAAAATCCGGATCGGCGTTTCGAACCAGTCGGCCTTGACCGAGATCGCATCGCGCGTGATCCCCGGTTCCGGGCCGGTCAGCATCCGGTCATAGCCGAGAATGGTGTTGATCAGCGTCGACTTGCCCGCATTGGGCCGCCCGATCACCGCGATCTGCAACGGCTTGGCCTGGGTCGGGACATGCGAGGTCTCATCCGCCTCGGCCTCCGCCTCCTCCTCGCTCAGGTCCACATCGACCAGCGGGGCATTCTCGGCCTCGCGCGCGGCAAATTCGGCCTCGAACGGCTTCAGCGCGGTGTAAAGGTCGTCGATCCCCTCGCCGTGTTCCGCCGACAGGCGCAGGGGTTCGCCGAGGCCCAGGCTCCAGCCTTCCAGCGCGCCCGCATCGCCCGCCTTGCCCTCCGCCTTGTTGACCCCCAGGATCACCCGCGCGCCCTTCTTGCGCAGGATGTCGGCGAACACCTCGTCGCTCGGCGTGACCCCCACCCGCCCGTCGATCAGGAACAGGCTCACATCCGCCATGTCCACCGCGCGTTCGGTCAGCCGCCGCATCCGGCCCTGCAGGCTGTCGTCGGTGATCTCTTCCAGACCTGCGGTGTCGATCACGGTGAACTTCAGATCGAAGATCCTGCCATCGCCTTCGCGCAGATCGCGCGTGACACCGGGCTGGTCATCGACCAGCGCAAGCTTGCGGCCCACCAGCCGGTTGAACAGGGTGGATTTGCCCACATTGGGGCGGCCTACGATGGCAAGAATAAAGCTCATGGTGCGGGTCCGGGCATGGCGAAGCGATTGCCTTACACGGACAGCCGCCTAACGGAAAGCGTGAAGTTGCCCGTTGCTGCCCATCACATAGAGAACCCCGCCCGCCAAGGCGACCGAACTGGCCGCCCCGCCGGGGATCTCGGCCCCGCCGACCAGCGCGCCATTGGTCGGATCGAACAGCCGCAACTGGCCGTCCGACCCCGCCACCACCAGCCGGCCACTGGCCAGAACCGGGCCGAACTGCGCCACGATGCCCTTGCGCCTGGCAGGCTTGTCGTTGGACCAATAGGCCATGTCGACGGCCCAGATTACCTCGCCCGACCCGGCATCCAGCCGCACCAGCCGGTTTTCGTCGTTCACCACGAACACCGACCCGCCGACCACCAGCGCGGGGTTCATCGCCCCCTCGCCCGCCGTCCACAGCCGCGTGCCGGTCTGGGCGTCCAGCGCGGCGGTGCGACCCGCCGCCGTCCCGGCATAGATAACCTTGCCGACCACCACCGGATCGCCGGTCAAATCCCCGACGCCCTGGGCAAAGGCCCGGCCAACCCGCTGACCGGCCAGACCTGCGACCCAGATCCGCTCGCCGGTGTCGCGCCGCGCCGCCGTCAACTCGCCACTGGCCTGCGGAAAGATCACCAGATCGCCGGCAATCGCCGGAGCCGAGCCGCTGACCATGCCGCTGGTCGATGGCACGCCGAGCGAGGTCCAGCGCAACCTGCCGTTGCCCGCATCAATCGCAAAGGCCCCGCCGTCGCGGCCCACGACATAGACCGTGTCCCCCTCGACCAGCGGCGCGCCGGTCACCGGGCTTTCCACCCGCTGACGCCAGACGACGGCCCCGCTGGCCGCGTCCAGTGCCACCACCTCGCCATAACCGGTCGCGGCATAAACGCGATTGCCCGCCGCCGCCAACCCGCCGCCCGAAACCTGCCCGCCCCGATCGAACGCCGCCGTCAGATCGACGGACCACAGCACTGCGCCCGCCGTCGACACCGCACTGACCAGCGCCTTGGCATCCATCACGAACACCCGGCCACCCGACACGACCGGGGCGGCCGCCACGCGGTTGCCCCGGCTGTTGCCTGCGCCCACGGCGACGCTGAACACCCGCTGCGGGGTGCCCGACAACACGCCATGCCCTGCGGCGTGACGGCTGTTGCCACCGCGCTGCGCCCAGTCGGCGGTGGCTTGTGCCGCTGGCAACCCGATGGCGACCGACCGGTTCTCCGGGCGGGTCTGCGGCGCGACCGGGGCCGGCTGGCCTTCGACCGGCACCGATGCGTCCAGCGGGGTGCGCACGGCAAACCGCTCGCCCTGCAGGATCACGTCCTTTTCGCAGGCGGCCAGCAGGCCCACCAGCGCCAGCACCCCGATCCGACCGACTTTCACATCTCTGGCCTTCATGTTCTTGTGCACCCCAAAGGCCTAGCCGTCCTGCGTGCCCGGGGCCGGGTCGGCTTGGCGCACGTCCCCCCCCAGGGCGGTGATCATCTGCGCAACCCGCCGGCGCAATCCTTCGGGCGCCTCCTGATCCTGCAGCAACGCGGACAGGGCGGCAATCGCCTGCGGGGTGTTGGCCTCTTCGACCAGCAGATAGGCCAACTGCTCCAACGCCAGCGTGCGGAACGCCCGCCCCGGCGCGCTCAACGCCTCCAGCGCCGCGCGCCGCTCGGCGAGCGGGCTTTCCGCTCCGGCCAGCACCACCCGGCGCAGCACGGCCAGATCACGGTAGATCTGCGGTTGCGACGTATCGGCCGCCAGCGCGTCCAGCGCGGCAACGGTTCCCGCCCGGTCCTGCACCGGGTCCGAGGCCAACAGCAATTGCCGCACCGCCACCTGCCCCCCGTCGGCCGGCAAGGCCGTCAGCGCGCTGCGCCGTTCCTCCGGCCCGCCCAGATCGCGGCTGTCGGTGATCCCGTCGCCGAACGCCTGCGCCCGTGCCAAGGCCCGCGCCTTGCTCCATTCGTTCCAGCCCGCGCCGCCCACGATGCCCAAAACGACCAGAACCCCGATCCAGCCATATTTGCGGAACGCCGCAAACAGCCGGTCCCGGCGGACCTCTTCGGTGACCTCGTCGATGAAACTGTCGGGGCTGCTCACGCAATTTCTCCTGTCGGCTGCTCTGTCTTACAGGGAAAGCCGCGCCTTTGCCAAGGCCCGGATCGGCACGCCGGCGAGGGTGGGCCGCTCAGCCGGTGCCCGACATGTAGGTGGACCAACTGCCATCCGGGTTGCGCGCGCTGATCAGCTTGGGCGTGGTGTCGGGCCCTTTCGGCAGGTTCAGCGGCGGTGACGCCATGTCGTCAGACGACTGCCGCTCCCACATCGCGGTATAGCGCCCGTTGAGCGCCAGCAACTCGTTGTGCGTGCCCCGTTCGGTGACATGGCCATCCTCCAGCACCAGGATCAGATCGGCATCGGCGATGGTTGACAGCCGATGTGCGATGGTGATGACCGACCGCCCCTGCCCCATTTCCAGCAGGCTGTCCTGAATGTCGCGCTCGGTCTGGGTGTCCAACGCCGAAGTCGCCTCATCCAGGATCAGGATCGGCGGGTTTTTCAACAGGGTGCGCGCGATGCCAACCCGCTGCTTTTCGCCGCCCGACAGTTTCAGCCCGCGCTCGCCCACCGTGGTCTTGTAGCCATCCGGCAACGACACGATGAAGTCATGGATCCTCGCCGCCCGCGCCGCCGCCTCGACCTCTTCACGGCTGGCATCGGGGCGACCGTAGGCGATGTTGTAATACACCGTGTCGTTGAACAGCACGGTGTCCTGCGGCACCACTCCGATCATCTGGTGCAGGCTGGTCTGCCGCACGTCGCGCACATCCTGCCCGTCGATCCGCACCGCGCCGCCGGTGACATCGTAGAACCGGAACAAGAGCCGCCCGATGGTCGACTTGCCCGACCCCGAGGGACCTACCAGCGCGATCCGCTGCCCCGGCCCGACGCGCAGGGACACCCCCTTCAGGATGGGCCGCGCCGCGTCATAGCCAAAATGCACATCGTCGAACACCACCTCGCCCCCGGTGATCTTCAGATCCTGCGCTCCGGGTTTGTCTGTGACCTCCGCAGGCTGCGCCAGCAACCCGAACATCTCGCCCATGTCGACCAGCGCCTGACGGATTTCGCGATACACCGTGCCAAGGAAGTTCAGCGGCATGGTGATCTGGATCATGTAGGCGTTGACCATGACAAAATCGCCGACGGTGAACTGCCCGGCCTGCACGCCGCGCGCCGACATCACCATGACCCCGATCAGTCCGCAGGTGATGATGAAGCTTTGCCCCACATTCAACGCCGACAGCGACAGCCCGGTGCGCACCGCCATGTCCTCGTATTTCGCCATCGCCCGGTCATAGCGCCGCGCCTCCCAGGTTTCGGCGTTGAAATACTTCACCGTCTCGAAATTCAGCAGGCTGTCGATCGCCTTCTGGTTGGCATCGGTGTCGCTGTCGTTCATCGCCCTGCGGATCTTGACCCGCCATTCGGTGACCTTCAGCGTGTAGGTGATGTAGACCGCGATGGTGACCACCACGACCACCATGTATTCCCAGCCGAAATACAGCGCGAAGATGATGCTGACCAGCGTCAGCTCCAGGATCAGCGGCCCGATCGACAGCAGCATGAAGCGCAGCAGGAAATCGACCCCCTTCACCCCGCGTTCGATGATCCGGCTCAGCCCCCCGGTCTTGCGGGTGATGTGATAGCGCATCGACAGGCGGTGAATGTGGGTGAAGGTTTCCAGCGCCAGCTTGCGCAGGGCCCGCTGGCCGACCTTGACGAACACCGCATCGCGCAATTCGCCGAACAGCACGGTGCCCCACCGCGCCACCCCATAGGCAATCGTCATCGCCACCGCCCCGAACACCAACGCATCGCCCGCCGTCTGCCCGGTCAACTGATCCACCGCGACCTTGTAGAGGTAGGGCGTGCTGATCGACACCAGCTTGGCCGCCAGCAGCATCACCAGCGCCGCCACCACCCGCCGCTTCACCCAGGCCTCGCCCTTCGGCCACAGATATGGCCCGACCCGCGACATCGTGGCCCAGGCCCCGGCGGGCGATCTGACGATCTGCGCGGAACCGGCGGGATCGGGCTGGGCGGGCTGGGGTTTCAGGCTCATCGGGTCTCTCCGGCTGCGGCGACGCTAGGTTGATCCGCGCCCGCCAACAGGATATCACTGGGACAATTCAACAATTCGCGCGTAGTTGAAGGATGGAACAAAGTAAAGTCCTGACCGCCCTGTCGGCCCTGTCGCATGCCTCGCGGCTGAACGTGCTGCGCCTGTTGATGCCGCTGGGGGATCACGGGCTGGCGGCGGGCGACATCTCGCGCGCCCTCGGGCTTTCGGCGTCGCGGCTGTCGTTTCATCTGGCGGCGATGGAACAGGCCGGGCTGGTCCGGTCCCGCCGCGTTGCGCGCAACGTGATCTATGCGGCGGACGCAGCCCAGGTCGGCCGCACCATCGGCTATCTCCTGACCGACTGCTGCCTCGACCATCCGGAGGTTCGGGCCTGCTGCGGCGCGCCCCGCCTCAGGGGTCAACCGGAACCGTGAACACCTGCCCCGGATAGATCAGGTCCGGGTCGCGGATCTTGTCCTTGTTCGCTTCGAACACCTGCACGTAAAGGATACCGCTGCCGAACCGCTCTTCGGCAATCGCCCACAGCGTCAGGCCGGGCTGCACGGTGATCACCACCGGGGCTTTCGGGGCCACCGGGGCGGCGTCCGGGGTCGGGGCCGGGGCCGGATCGGCTGCGGCGAGGGTCGGCGGAGCCGCCTCGGGCGCTGCGGCAACAGGCTCCGGTGCGGCCGGGGCAACGGCGGTCACCGACGGCTCGGCCGGCTGCACCACCTCGGGCACCGGCGCGGCGGGCAGCGGTGCCGCCGGACCGGCGGGCGGCGGGGCAACCGGGGCGGCGGGCAGCGCCAGCGCCACCGGCGGGGGTTCCGGCGCGGGCACCGCCACGGGCGCAGGCTCCGTCACGGGCCCGGCGACCGGCGCTGCGACCGGCTCGGGGGCCGCCACAGGAGCCGGTTCCGGGGCGGGTTCGGGGGCCTGCGGGGCCGAAGCCACTTCCAGCGCCGCAATGGTTTCGCGCTTGAACGGCGTTTCGAACCGCGATGTCACCGTGCCGTCGCCGTCAAGCTGATCGGCCCGCAGCGTGTAGACCCCCGGCGCAATCCCTGCTTCGGTCACCGCCCATTGACCGTCGTCGGCCACCGCCGTTTCGGCCAGATCGGCATTGTCGAGATAAAGCCGAACCGTTTGCGCCGCCGCCCCGCGCCCGCCGAACTGCACCGCCCCGTCCGGGGTGTAGGCAATGGTGTCGATGCTGACCGACGCCGCGGCAACGGCGGCGGGCTCGGGGGTCTGCAGCACCTTGACGCCGGTATCGGTCACCAGAAGCGCCGCCGGCGGCGCAGGCTCCGGTGCCACCGGAACCTCTGGCGCTACGGCGGCAATCACCGGGCCTGCGATCGGGGCCAGCGCCACTGTGTCGCGCCCCGCAACCTCGGTGCCATCGGTCAACCGCATCCGCAGCGACAGCAGGCTGGGCTTGGGATTGGGGGCCAGGGTGAACAGGGCGACGAACGAGCCATCCCGCGCCACCGGGGCCTCCGCCACCGGCGCGTCATCGACCAGCAACGTCACCACCGCCCCCGCAACGCCGCGACCGGCAACCTGCGCCGCCCCGTCCGACTCGACCCGCACCAGATCGAAGGTCGGCGGCTCGGGCGCGGCCACGACCGGCTCAGGCAAAGGCAAAGGCACAGGTTCAGCCGCAGGTTCAGGTTCTGCCACCGGCAAAGGCACCTGTTCTGGCGCTGGTTGGGGCACCGGTTCGGGCACGGCGGCGGGTTCCATCAGCGCCACGGCCGGCGCAGGCGGACCCGCAGGCGGCGGCGCACTGACCATCCACCAGGTCAACGCACCGGCCGTTGTCACCACAGCGGCCCCGCCAACCCCGACCAGGGCACGCGACGCCGCACCCATTTGACCCCAAGACGCCATCTTGATCCCCTCAGAGGCGGAGCCTGTTGCCGACCCCTGCTTTCTTTCCCACAGAAACCCCGATATTACGGCGTAACGCAACAGATTTTAAGGGAAACCCACCCGATGTCCGCGCTTCGTTCCGTCTGTGTGTTCTGTGGCGCGCGACCTGGGGCCGACCCCGCCCATCTGCACAGCGCCCGCGCAACCGGGGCGATGATTGCCGCGCAAGGCTGGCGGCTGGTCTACGGGGCGGGCGATGTCGGCCTGATGGGCGAAGTGGCGCGGGCGGCGACGGCGGCCGGGGCGCAGACCATGGGGGTGATCCCGACGCATCTGATGCGGGCCGAACAGGGTCGGCTCGACCTGTCGACGCTGGTCATCACCCAGACCATGCACGAACGCAAGAAGGTGATGTTCATGAACGCCGATGCGGTGGTGCTGCTGCCCGGCGGCGCGGGCAGTCTGGACGAGTTCTTCGAGGTGCTGACCTGGGCGCAGATCGGGCTGCATGCCAAGCCGATCCTCATCCTGAACGCAGACGGCTACTGGAACCCGCTGATCGCCTTGTTGGATCACGTGGTCGATCAAGGCTTTGCGGCTGCGTCGATACTTGGGCTCTATACCGTGGTTCCGGATGTTGCGAGCCTGAGCAGCGCCCTTTCCGCCCATTTGTCGGTCGCGTGAGACGCACGGCCGATGATGGCACAGGGGTCAGCAGACCCCAAACCCCGGTCCGGTCGGATTCTGACATTCAACCGTCGTCCTGAAGGCGGACCGAAGGGATTGTCGCGATCACCCTGAACGCAGCGCGGTATCACGGAACCAGACCAGGAGCCGCCGCTTCAAGAACCAGCCGCCCACATTCCAGACCCGTCTGCAGCCCGTGCGCCCTGCCGCGACGGTCAAAGATCATCCCTGCGCACTGCAAAAAGGAAAGGTCACGCACATGCCCCGTCTGCTTTCATTCCTGCTATTGCTTCTGGTCGCCGCCCTGCCGCTTCACGCACAAGACCGCAAGACGGTCCAGGTCGGCGACATGACAGTGTCCTACGGCGACGCAGGCACCGGCCAGCCAGTGATCCTGCTGCATGGCGGCGGGCTGTCGTCGGCGATGTGGCGCTGGCTGGCCCCCGTCGCCGCCGAAAAGTTCCGGGTGCTGACCCCGGACACCCGTGGTCATGGCCAGACCGACAACCCCGCAGACCGGTTCAGCTACGATCTCGCCGCAGACGACCTCGCCAGCTTCATCGGGGCGCTGAACCTTGAACAGCCGATGGTCGTCGGCTACAGCGACGGCGGCATCATCGCGCTGACCTTCCTGACGCGGCATCCGGGGGTCGCCAAGGCTGCCGTCGTGGGCGGCGCGTCGCACAAGGTGGCGGTGGACGCCCACTATGCCGACGGGATGCTGGCGTTCTTCGGCTACAACACGCCTGGAGCGCTGCCGGACAGCGTGCTCGATGGCTGGGTCGCCACTCAGCCCGAAACCGTCGAACGCTATCGCAAGCTGCATGGCACCGCCGACAACCCCGACCGCTGGCGCGCGCTTTACCAGACGGTCTGGCCGGTGTGGACGACGCCCCTGACGATGCACGCGGACGCGCTGCGTGCCGTCACCACGCCGACCCTGGTGATCCTGGCCCAGAACGACGAGTTCTTCACCCCCGACCAGGCCACCGAACTGGCGAGCCTGCTGCCCGATGCCGAGTTGCAGATCCTGCCGAACCTCGGCCACACGGCGTTCCGGGAGGACCCCGAACAGTTCAATGGCGTGGTGATGGACTTCCTGCTGCGTCAGTAAAGCACGAGCCCCCGCAACCGGGTTGCGGGGGCCCATTGTCCAAGCTGGCGCCGGTCACATCCGCGCTGCGACCGCTTCCCAGTTCACCAGCTTGTCGAGGAAGTTGGCGAGGTAGGCCGGGCGCTTGTTGCGGAAGTCGATGTAGTAGGAATGCTCCCATACGTCGCAGCCCAGCAGGGCGGTCTGGCCAAAGCACAGCGGGTTCACGCCGTTCTCGGTCTTGGTCACGCGCAGCGCGCCGTCGGTGTCGCGCACCAGCCAGGCCCAGCCCGACCCGAACTGCCCGGCCCCCGCCGCTGCGAAATCCTCCTTGAACTTGGCCACCGACCCGAAGCTTTCGATCAGCGCGGCCTCCAGCTCGGACGGCATCGATGCGCCCGCAGGCCCCATCACTTCCCAGAACAGGTTGTGGTTCCAGTGCTGGCTGGCGTTGTTGAACAACCCCGACTGTGCGACCGCGCCCGCAACATAGGTGCCCGCCACGATCTCTTCGAGCGACCGGGATTCCCATTCGGTCCCGGCGGCCAGCTTGTTGCCGTTGTCGACATAGGCCTTGTGATGGATGTCGTGGTGAAATTCGAGCGTCTCTTTCGACATGCCGAGTGCCGCCAGCGCGTCATGGGCATAGGGCAGATCGGGAAGGGTAAAAGCCATGGCAGTTCCTTTCAGGAATGAAGACCGGACACCGCGTATAAGGCGCTCCTGCGGCAAAACGTCAAGGGCGACCCGGTCGCATCATGCCGCAAAGCCGGACGTGGCGGCGGGCTGGATCAGGTCGGCAAAGCGGTCGGGCACCCGGTAGCTGCGCCGGTTCAGCACGCGGGCATGCGACCAGAGCCCGGTTGCCGGGTCGCGGGTCCAATCCTGCTCGACCCGCAGGCGCTGCCATTCGAAGTCGAAGTCGGTGTCTTCCGGCGCCCCCCGCGCGAGATAGCGCGCGTAATAAGCGTCCACCTCATGCGCCGCCATGTGCCAACTCGGCCCCGCCACCCCGGGCACGAGATCGCCTTGCGCGTCCGACACCAACTGCCGCCGCCGGGCCTGACGGGCCAGCATCATGTCGCGGTCCATCGCCCGCAGGTGGAACAGATAGAGCTTCCGGCTCAGATGCAGATCGGGATAGTCCGACGCATGCCCCCCCAGCGACCATCGGATCGCGCGCGCCGTGATGCAGGGTTTTGCATAGCTGGAGTTGATCCGGACATGTCGGCGCTGCCGCAGGATCGGCAGATCAAGCCGCAGCGGCCCGTGTTCCAGATCGGGCCGATGCACCACCTCGACGGCAAAGGGCGAGATCACCCCGATCTCTTTCGCCTCGGCCAATGCCGCCAGCAGATCATCGCCGTGACGCGGGTCCAGCACGATCAACTCGTCGACATCGTTCAAAACCACCACGTCGAACCGTTCGAGCAGCGCGTTGGCGAAAGCCGTCAGCATCCGCCAGCGCGCCGCGTCCCATCCCGGCTCGACGGGCACCTGCGGCAGCCGCAGAACCTGCAGGCCCTCGAGTTGCTGCGGCAGCGCCTGATCGAGCCCGTCGATCACCACGAACATGTGATCGCGTGGCGAGATCCGGGAATAATGGGCAATCCACAAGGGAAGGAACACCGGCTCGTCGCGCACCATCGTGACAAAGGCAATGCGAGCCGTCATCCTGCCGTGCCCCTAACCGTAAAGTTCCGACCCCTCTCTAGCCGACGATGCAAGAAGATCAAATACATAACGCGCAACGGACCGGAAACACACCAGGGTGAACCCGGTCTCGTCGCGCCAGAACGCGACGGCCACCTGGGCCGCGCGGGTGCGACGCAATTCGCCCGGGCCAAGCGCCGCGAGGTCCACCGGAACCACCTTGGCCAGCACCTGATCGGCCTTCGGACCCTCGATGCGGAACACGCTGCGGGCATCGGACACCGCGACGGCCAGATGGTGCGACGCCGTCATGTGCCGGTCGATCATCGCAAGCGCCTCGGCCATTTCGGCGCAAGGCAGGAACAGCAGGTATTCATCCGGGCTCATCCACCCCACCGCGCGGTCGCCGTCGTGCAGGATCTGACGCTGCGCCGGAATTTCCGTTCCAGTGCAGGCGTTTATGGCCGACTGCAAACCCTGCGCATCCGCTTTGGCGCGCAGGGTGATCATGCCGAGGGGGCCGATCTCGCGGATCGTGGCAAAGCCGGTGAAGGTGATGCCGCCAAGGGCCGAAACCGGATCAGACATTCTGCTTTTCCCCGTCCTTGTCGACAAACACCGGGTCGACAACCCGCGCCTTCACGGTGGCCTCGGTGATGGTGTTGAACTCGACAACCTCACCCAACCTATTGGAACCATGCAACAAAAGACCCATCGCGATGCCACGGTTCAGGGTCGGGCTGTGGTAGGTCGAGGTGACCCGGCCTTGTGTGTTGCGCTGACCGTTGGCGTTGGTGCCATCGGCCAGCACATAGGCCCCGTCGGGGATCACAGAGCCGTCCAGCGTCTCGAACCCCACAAGCGTCCAGCGGTCCGGGTTGGCAAGGTAAGTCCTTTCCTGACCCCGTTTTCCCAGATAGTCGGCCTTCTTTTTCGAGATCGCCCAGCCCAGCCCCAGGTCCTGCGGGATCACCGTGCCGTCGGTTTCGTCCCCGATCATGATGAACCCCTTTTCGGCGCGCATCACATGCAGGGCTTCTGTCCCGTAAGGCATTGCACCAAAAGGCTTTCCCGCTTCCATGCAGGCCTGCCAGAACGCGGCTCCCTGACCGGCGGGCACTGCAATTTCATAACTGAGCTCGCCGGAAAAGCTGATCCGATAGACCCGCACCGCAAAGCCTGCCAGAGTGCCCTCTGCCCAGCCCATGAAGGGGATCGCATCCCGTGAAACATCCATGCCGCCAAGGGCTTGCAGCAGGTTCCTCGCGTTCGGTCCGACCACGGCGATCTGGGCAAACTGTTCGGTCAGGTTGGCGGTATAGACCTGCCAATCCCACCATTCGCACTGCAGCCAATCCTCCATCCAGGCGTGGATGCGGTCGGCACCCCCAGATGTGGTGTGGCACAGCCAGGTATCGTCGGACAGCCGCGCGACCACCCCATCATCCGACAGGAAGCCCTGTTCGTTGCACATCAACCCATAGCGGCATTTGCCAACAGGGAGCGTGCTCATCACGCCGGTATACAACATGTCGAGGAACCGGCCCGCATCGGGTCCCTTGACCACGATCTTGCCGAGGGTGGATGCGTCAAGCAAACCAAGGGCTTGCCGGGTGTTTTTCACCTCGCGCGCCACGGCCTGCGCATGGGTTTCACCGGGCTGCGGAAAGCAGTAGGGCCTGCGCCATAGGCCGACCGGTTCGAAGTAAGCTCCTGATTTTTCATGTATTTCATGCATCGGCGTGCGGCGCAGCGGCTGGAAGATCTCGCCGCGCGCCTCACCGGCCAGCGCGCCGAGCGTAACGGGCGTGTAGGGCGGGCGGAAGGTGGTGGTGCCGACCTGCGCAATCCCCACATCCAGCGCCCCGGCAAGAACCGCCAGACCATTGATGTTACTGAGTTTTCCCTGATCCGTCGCCATGCCGAGGGTCGTATACCGCTTGGTATGCTCGACCGATTCATAGCCTTCGCGGGCGGCAAGCTGCACGTCCGACACCTTCACGTCGTTCTGGTAGTCGAGCCACATCTTCGACCGCAGTTTGATCCCTGCCCCCTGCGGCATGACCCAGACCGGCTCGATTACGGCGGTATGCCTGCTGTGCACCCCCTGTGCACCCCCTGTGCAGACGTCTTGCGCCTGTCCAATCGCCGCATCTGCCGCGAACACCCCTGCCGCCGCCCCGATGCAAGTCACCATCGGGGTGCCATCATGGTTGATCGGCGGGCAGCTTTCGTCGGGGACGAAGGCGGCGAGCGCGTCGTCCCAGACCACCTTGCCGCCGCAGTGGCTGTAGAGATGCACCACCGGCGACCAGCCGCCCGACAGGGCGACAGCCTCGCAGGCGATGTCCTCCAGCACGGCCCCTTCGCCCGCCTGCACGCAGACCGACACGCCGGTGACACGCTTGCCGCCCTTGACCGACGCGATGGCGCGGCCGGTTTCGACCCGAAACCCCATCGCACGGGCGCGGGCGGGCAGATCGCCCGTGGCCTGTGCACGGGCGTCGAGGATCACCGGGACCTCGAGCCCCGCGGCCTTCAGCGCAAACGCGGTCAGGTAGGCGCTATCGTTGTTGGTGACGATCACCGTGCGATCCCCCGGCGACACGGCCCAGTTCACCACGTAGTCGCGCACGGCGCTCGCCAGCATCACGCCGGGAATGTCGTTGCCGGCAAAGGCCAGCGGGCGTTCGATCGCGCCGGTCGCGGCGATGATCCGTCCACAGCGCAGCCGCCACAGGCGATGGCGGGGCCGTCCGTCGCCGGGGGTATGGTCGGCCACCCGTTCATCGGCCAGCACATAGCCGTGGTCGTAGACCCCGGCGACCGTGGTGCGCAGGCGCAGGGTGACGTTGGGCAGGGCGCGCAGGGCGGCGACGGTGGCGGCCACCCAGGCCTCGGCGGGCTGGCCGTCGATCTCGTCCCCGTCAACCGGGGCGCGACCACCCCAGTGCGGGGTCTGTTCCATCACGATCACCCGCTGACCGGCCTGCGCCGCCGACAGCGCGGCCTGCAGGCCGGCGATGCCGCCCCCTGCCACGAGGATGTCGCAGAAGGCATAGGCCTGTTCATAGCGGTCGGCGTCAAGGTCGGTCGGGGCCTTTCCGAGGCCCGCCGACTGCCGGATGATCGGTTCGAACACGTGTTTCCAGAAGGCGCGCGGGTGGATGAAGGTCTTGTAGTAGAACCCGGCGGGCAGCAGGCGGGCGGCGGTGTTGTTCAGGAACCCGATGTCGAAGTCGAGCGACGGCCAGTGATTCTGGCTGGCGGCGGTCAGCCCGTCGAACAGCTCGGTCGTGGTGGCGCGCTGGTTGGGTTCCAGCCGCGCGCCCTGCCCCAGGTTGACCAGGGCGTTCGGCTCTTCGACGCCCGACCCCACCACCCCGCGCGGGCGGTGGTATTTGAAACTGCGGCCCATCAGCATCTGGTCATTGGCCAGAAGGGCGGCGGCGAGGGTGTCGCCCGTGTAGCCGCGCATCGCCTTGCCGTTGAAGGTGAAGGAGTGCGGTTTGCTGCGGTCGATCAGGCGGCCGCCGGTGGCGAGGCGGGTGCTCATGGGCCGGGCTCCCAGTTGGGCCTGCGGGCCTTGATTGCGGCGATGATCTCGGGCGGGGGGGCGGGGGTTTGGGCGGAATAGGTGCCGAACACCTCGAGCGTCGCGGTGCAGCGGGCGGCGAGGAACCACTTGCCGCAGCCATAGGTATGCCGCCAGCGTTCGAAATGCACGCCTTTGGGGTTCTTCCGCGCGAACATGTAGGCCTCGAACTCCTCGGGGCTGGACCCGGGGCCGAAACGCTTCAGATGCGCCTCATAGCCGGGCGAAAGCTCGGTCTCGTCGGCTATCACGCCGCAGTAGGGGCAGTGGAGGATTAACATCTAATTCGAGCTTCCCATGAGTGATCGCGCTGCGATATCTCCGTACCCAGTCAAGAACGTACCAAATGCAATCGTCAGAACTTCGACCACAGCGAGGCTACGTCTCCAAGATAAGAAGGTCGCGTAAGAACCATCGGTCAAGAAAGCCTCGATCGATTTTATCTGCATCTTCTGGTCCTCAGAAAACGGAAAGGGAAGATCGTCTGGCTTGGAAAGCAACTCTCTGTTATCGCGTCTGATTGCTAGATACTCCCGAATCAAGTTTCCTGCTTCATCTGCGAACTGCCGGGCAAAAACGAGGGAGATAACTCCTGAGCAAATTAGGACAGTTCCTGCACGTTGCACTCCGGAAAAATCGTCAGATACTAACGCCAGAACCGTGAGAGATAGCCAGACTGACACACCGCCAGCCAGTGCGGCTGTTGAACAGATCAATGGATTTGGAGCCACATTCGAAATCAATGCGCCACCCCCGCCGCCACGGACTCATCAATGAACTGGCCGTCCTTGAAGCGCCACATGTTGAACGCCTCGGCCAATGGCCCGGGCTCGCCCTTGGCCATCAGTTCGGCCATGGCCCAGCCCGACCCCGGGATCGCCTTGAACCCGCCCGTGCCCCAGCCGCAGTTGATGAAGCAGTTGCCAAGCGGGGTTTTCGAGATGATCGGGCTGCGGTCGCCGGTCATGTCGACGATGCCGCCCCACTGGCGCAGCATTTTCAGGCGGCTGAGCATCGGGAAGGTTTCGATCAGGGCGCGCAGGGTTTCCTCGATGTGATGGAAGCTGCCGCGCTGGGTGTAATTGTTGAAGCCGTCGGTGCCGCCCCCGATCACCATCTCGCCCTTGTCTGATTGCGACATGTAGCCGTGCACGGTGTTGGCCATCACCACGACATCCATGCAGGGCTTGATCGGTTCCGACACGAGGGCCTGCAGCGCCACCGCCTCCACCGGCAGGCGGAAACCGGCCATGTCGGCGACCTGGCCGGAGTGGCCGGCGACGACGATGCCCATTTTCTTGCAGGCGATGGGGCCTTTGGTGGTTTCAACGCCGGTGACCTTGCCGCCTTCGGAACGGACCCCGGTGACCTCGCATTGCTGGATGATGTGCATGCCCATGGCCGAACAGGCCCGCGCGTAGCCCCAGGCGACCGCATCATGCCGCCCGGTGCCGCCACGCGCCTGCCATAGCGCGCCCAGAACCGGATAGCGCGGGCCGTCGATGTTCAGGATCGGGCACAGCTCTTTCACGCGCTGGGGGGTAATGAATTCGGTGGTCACCCCCTGCAGGGCGTTGGCATGGGCCGTGCGCTGATATCCGCGGACCTCGTGGTGGGTCTGGGCCAGCATCATCACGCCGCGGGGGCTGAACATGACGTTGTAGTTCAGGTCCTGGCTGAGCGTTTCATACAGCGAGCGGGACTTTTCATAGATCGCCGCCGAGGGGTCCTGCAGGTAGTTCGACCGGATGATCGTGGTGTTGCGCCCGGTGTTGCCCCCCCCGAGCCAGCCTTTTTCGAGGATCGCGACGTTGGTGATGCCGTGGTTCTTGCCAAGGTAATAGGCGGTCGCCAGACCGTGCCCGCCGGCCCCGACGATGATCACGTCATAGGCCGCCTTCGGCGCGGGGGCGGCCCAGGCGCGGGTCCAGCCGAGGTGGTGGCCGAACGCCTGTCGCGCGATGGCAAAGGCCGAATAGCGTTTCATTCCCGTTCCCCTCGCGCAGGCATCCTGCCCCTGCATGAACCGATCCGCCCCGGACCGCCATCTTCAGCAGCGGCAGATTCAAGAAATTTGCGACATGTGCAAGGGTCGGCTCGAGCAATGGCCCCGCGACGCATCGCCCCTTTTGCCAGCGGGCGGAAACCGTTACACGAGCCTTGGCAAAACAGGCGGGATGCGGATGCAGGGGTGGATGGTCTGGGCGGCGATGGCGGGCATGACGCTGGCGGTGCTGGGGGTTCTGGTGCAGGCGATGCGCCGGGCACCGCCCGCATCCGAGGTGCCGGGTCAGGCCGACCTGCGGATCTACCGCGACCAGTTGGCCGAGATCGACCGCGATCTGGCGCGCGGCACCCTGCCGCAGGCCGAGGCGGCCCGGTTGCGCATCGAAGTGTCGCGCCGGTTGCTGGAGGCGGATCGTCTGGTGCGCGCGGCGGGTCCGGTCGCAGCGGCGGGCAGGCCCGGTCTGGCATCCGAGGTGGCGATGGGTCTGGTGGCGGCGGTTCTGGCGGGGTCGGTCGCACTTTACCTGTGGCTGGGGGTGCCGGGGTATCCCGATCTGCCGCTGTCGCGCCGCCTCGCGCTGGCCGAGCAGGCCTATGTGCAACGCCCGACGCAGGCCGAAGCCGAGGCGCAAGCCCCGGCCCGCCCCGCCGTGCCGGTCGAGCCGGAGTTCGCCGCGCTGATGGCCAAGCTGCGTCAGGCCGTGGCCGAGCGCCCCGACGATCCGCGCGGGCTGGACCTGCTGGCGCGCAACGAGGCCGCCTTGGGCAATTTCGTGGCCGCCAAGACCGCGCAGGCCGCGCTGATCGCTGCCAAGGGGGCGGGCGCGACGGCAGAAGACCATGCGGCCCTGGCCGAGATCACCATTCTGGCGGCGGGCGGCGTGATCACCGCCGAGGCGGAACGGTCGCTGGTGGCCGCGCTGCAGGCCGACCCGGCGAACGGCACGGCGCGCTATTACTCGGGACTGATGTTCGCCCAGGTCGGCCGACCCGACCGGACCTTCGGGCTGTGGCGCGGGTTGCTGGAGGAAGGACCGCAGGACGCGCCATGGATCGCGCCGATCCGCAGCCAGATCGAAGAGATCGCGGCGGCGGCCGGCATCCGCTATGCGCTGCCCGATGCGCCGGGGGCCAAGGGCCCCGATGCCGGAGATCTGGCGGCGGCGGCCGAGATGACCCCCGAGGAACGTCAGGCGATGATCGCGGGGATGGTGGGGCAACTGGCCGAGCGGCTGGCAACCGAGGGCGGACCGGCCGCCGATTGGGCCCGGCTGATCACGGCGCTGGCCGTGCAGGGCGACACTGCGCGGGCAACCGAGATCTGGGCCGAAGCCGAGGCGCTGTTCGCAGGCACCCCCGCCGATGCCGCCGTGATCGCCGAGGCAGCCGCACGGGCCGGGTTGGTCCGATGATCCTGGAGGATATCCGCGATTTTGCCGCCGCCCTGCGTGCGGGGCGTGCCGTGGCCGGGCTCGATCTGGGCGACAAGACCATCGGCGTGGCGATTTCGGACCTGCGCCGGTCGGTGGCCACGCCGGTCGAGGTGATCCGGCGCGAGAAGTTCACCATCGATGCGGCGCGATTGCTGGCCCTGCTGACGGCACGCGGGGCGGAAGGGATCATCCTGGGCCTGCCGCTGAACATGGACGGCAGCGAGGGGCCGCGGGTGCAGTCGACCCGCGCCTTCGCCCGCAATCTGGCGCGGCTGACCGGGATGCCGATCGGGTACTGGGATGAACGGCTGTCGACCGTCGCGGCCACGCGGGCGCTTCTGGAGGCGGATACGTCCCGAAAGCGTCGCGGCGAGGTGATCGATCAGGTGGCGGCGGGGTATATCCTGCAAGGCGCATTGGACCGAATGGCACATCTGGGGGCAGAATGACCGAAGCGGGCAAGCCGAAGGATCAGGTTTGGGTGCGCGACGAGGTCGACAGCCCCTGCGTCAAGCTGTGTGTCATCCACCCCGAAGAGCGGTTGTGCGTCGGCTGTTTCCGCAGCATCGAGGAAATCTCGGGCTGGTCGCGGATGACCCCGGCGGCACGGGCGGCGGTGATGGCCGACCTGCCGAACCGGGCACCGAAGCTGGCGCGCAGGCGCGGCGGGCGGATGGGGCGGCTCGACCGGTAGCAGGCGATCCGCCGGACGGAAGGGGCAACACCCGGACGGGCAGGTGAGGCCGGTCAGGGTGCGGTGATCCAGTCCTGCACCGAAGGCAGTTCGGGGCGGAAATAGGCGATGATCCGGTCGGGGTCGCGGCAGGACGGGGCCCACGGCGCCACGCCATGCAGGGTCAGGCGGTGCAGCAGGGTCGCCTGACCGGCCTTCACGGGAAGTTCGACCCGGGGGCAGGTGTCGAACACCTGCTTGCGGGCGGCGGTGTAGGCGTCGGTCACGTCGATGTCGGCCCAGCTTGCCGGGTCGTGCGGGGCAAGGGCCGCCCGCAAGGCCGCGCGCAGGACGGCGGCGCTGCCCGGCCAGACCACCAACGGCGATGCGGGGCAGTCGGTCAGCGGCAGGCCGAGGATCCAGGCGTGCGGCTCCTTGATTTTCCGGCGGCGGTCGGGGCCGAGGGGCAGAAGACCGTCCAGATGCGCGGCATCGCGGGTCAGGCGATACCGGTGCGCCGTGGGGGTGTCATCCGGGTCGGGTTGCGGATAGCCCGGATAGACCGCCGATACCTGGGCGCGGTGGAGCCGGGTCGGGGTCAGGTCCAGCGCGTCCCACGGCAACGGCACGCCTGCGATACCGCCGTCGGGATCGTTGTCCAGCAGGTCCAGCCCGACCGCCCAGGTGCCGCCCGCCCGCCTTTCCGCGCCCTGCAGCGCGGCACGGGCCACGGGCAGCGCCGCCGCAGCCCAGGCGGCGATGCGGGGGTCGGGGCCAAGGATGCGTGCCTCTACCATCCGGCGGCCTTGCGCAGCATGTTGGCCGCCACCAGCACCAGAAACACCGCGAAAATCCGCTTGAGCGGGATCGGGTTCAGCCGGTGCGCCAGTTTGACGCCATAGGGCGTGGTCAGGATCGTGGTCCCGATCACCAGCAGGAAGGCAGGCAGGTTGACCGCCCCCACCGTCAGCGGCGGTGCCCCTTCGACCCGCAGCAGCACGAACCCCAGCACGGCGGGCAGCGCGATCAGCAGCCCGAACCCCGACGCGGTACCGACGGCGCGGTGGATCGGCACGTTGTAAAGCGTCATCAGCGGCACGCCGAAGGTGCCCCCGCCGATCCCCATCAGCGCCGACAAAAACCCCACCAGCCCGGCCAGTGCCCCGGCCACGGGCTGTTTCGGCAGCGCCTGTGCCACCCGCCAGTGATCCCGCCCGAACGCCATGTAAAGCCCCGCGAGGCCTGCCAGCCCGCCGAACACCGCCTGCAGCGTCTGGGACGCCAGCCGCGACGCCACCACCACGCCGATCACCGACCCCGCGACCAGAAACGGCCCCCAGACCCGCAGCATCTCCCGGTCCAGCGCGCCCTTGGCATCATGCCCCCGGGCAGAGCGCAGCGAGGTCACCATGATCGTTGCCAGCGACGTGGCGACGCAGACCTGCATCAGTTGCGGGCCGCCATATCCCAATTCGGTAAAGGCATAGAAGAAGGACGGCACTAGCACGATGCCACCCCCCACCCCCAGCATCCCGCCGATCACCCCGGCGAACGCGCCGATCACCAGCAGCAGCGCCACGAAGGGCAGCAGGGTCGCAAGTTCGGGCATCGCAGTCTCCTCGGGTTCACCCAGTCCTAGCCGGGGGGGCGGGAAAGGACCAGAGGCTGCCGGAGGCGGGGCTGCACCGGACCGGCTGATCCTGTGCACAGCGGTGCGCGACGGTCGGGGGTCGTCGCTGCCGCCCGGGGCCGCGTCCCGGGCAGCAGGCGGGCCCGGACCGGCAGGGGCGGGACGGGTGTTCGGGGTCCGTCACCCGGTCCGGCAGGGACCCGGGCCGGGGCATCGGTCGGGTTTGGCGGCGCGGTCGGCGCGTGCCGTGCGGTCGGCGGCGCGGCGTCAGGCGGCGGCAGTCTCGCCGGGGGGCTGCACCTCGGCCAGCGCCGCATCCAGCACCGACAGCCCGGCACCGGGGCGCGAGGCCCCTTCGGACAGCACCCGCCGCCAGCCCCGGGCACCCGGGCGGCCCTGAAACAGGCCCAGCATGTGCCGGGTGATCTGGTGCAGCCGCCCCCCCGTGGCGAGGTGATCCGCGATGTAGGGACGCATGGCGTCCAGCACCGCGCGGGCATCGGGGGCGAAATCGTCGCCCCACAGCGCATCGGCCCCGATCAGGGTGGCGGCGGGGTCGTGATAGGCGGCACGCCCGATCATCACGCCGTCAAGCCCCCGGTCCAGCAGGTCTTTCGCCTGCGACAGCCTGGTGATCCCGCCATTGATGCAGATCGTCAGGTCCGGAAAACGCGCCTTCATCCGCAGGACAAGGTCATGGTCCAAGGGGGGGATCTCGCGGTTTTCCCGGGGCGACAGACCCTGCAGCCAGGCCTTGCGGGCGTGGATGATCAGGTGGCGCACCCCTGCCCCCTCGACATGGCCGATGAAATCGGGCAGCGCCGTTTCGGGGTCCTGATCGTCCACCCCGATCCGGCATTTCACCGTGACCGGCACCGGGCTTTCGTCGCGCATCGCCCGCAGGCAATCGGCGACCAGCGTCGGCCGCTCCATCAGCACCGCGCCGAAGCAGCCCGACTGCACCCGGTCGCTGGGGCAGCCGACATTCAGGTTGATCTCGTCATAGCCATAGGGCACCGCCGCGCGCACCGCTTGCGCCAGTTCAGCCGGATCGGATCCGCCGAGTTGCAGCGCCACCGGGTGTTCAACTGCCGAAAACCCCAGCAACCGGTCGCGCGGGCCGTGGATCACCGCAGGCGCTGTGACCATCTCGGTGTACAGCATGGCGCGGCGCGTCAACTGGCGGTGAAACACCCGGCAATGCCGGTCCGTCCAATCCATCATCGGGGCGACAGACAGGCGGTGGGCATCCCGGGACGGCGATCTTGCGGTGGTTGCTGCCATTCTGATCTCTAGCATCGCTTGCCCGTGTTCGGGTCGGTTCGGCTCGTTCCCGGTCGGCTTGTGCCGGTGCATGGCCCGAAGCCATAGCCGCATGCCGCCATGAACGCCAGAAGCCAGCCGGAGTTTCTGCCGGGGTTTCCATCCGGACATTTGCCCCGCAAGCGGGAGTTTCGGTGCGGGCCGGGGTCAAGGCTTGGCGCACCTGCCGCCTGTCAGGGGTCCGGGGAAGCGCTTGCTGTCTTGGGTGGCTGTCGCTTCGGGGGGGCGTCCGGGCCTCGCGGTCCGAGGTCCCTAGAACCGCCAGGTCGCGCCGAGGATCGGTCCGCTCATCGTCGCGTCGATATGGGTTCCGCCGTCGCGATAGTCGACGCTCAGGGTCCGGTATCCGGCAGACAGAAAGAACCGCTCGTTGACCTGGTAGTTGACCACCGCCAACAGTTGCGACGTCTGGTCTGATCCGACGCCGAACACGCCGACATCGCCATAAAGGATCGCCGACCATTGCGGGGCCAACCTCACATTGGCCCGCAGGGCCAGGATCGGGTCGGTGAAGGTGAACGACGGCGATTGCGATATCCCGGCCAGAGGCACGTCGACCGCCCCCCGGATCCGCCACATGCGCGCGCCCCCCAGCAGATCCACCGACACGCCCGGGTCATCGACGATGCGGTAACCCGCCGCCAGCGTGAGCGAGGTCTGCTCCAGTTCGCCCGTGGCCGGTGCGCCGGGTGGCACGGTCCCGTCGCGCGAGGATTTCGAATAGCTCAGATCCCCCAGCAGCACGAACCGGTCGCGGCGGGCGAACCCCGACACGAAGAAGGCGGCGTCCAGATCCTCCAGCACCTCGGCAAAGGACGAGTCAAACTCCAGCGTCGGCGCGCCGGTGAAGGGTGTGATCTCGCCGCCGATGCCGGTCGCCCAGACATAGGGCGTGACCTGCCAGACCCAATCGGGGTTTTCCTGGGCCGGGGCGGTGCCTGCGGTCCAGATCAGGGTTGCGGCCGCGGCGGCGGCAAGCGGTGCGATGCGGGTCATCCAAGCAGGTCCTTCACGATGCGGCCGCCCTTCATGATCAGGCGAAGCGAGGTTTCCGGGGTTTCCAGCCAGGCCAGATCGGTCTCGGGGTCACCATCGACCACCAGCAGATCGGCCAGCGCGTTTTCCCGGATCACGCCAAGCGCACCCGGATAGGGGCTGCGTTCGCCCGACAGGGCCAGCAGCGCCCCCGCGGCCCCGGTCGCCTTGTGCAGGGCTTCCATCGGCGACATGAAGCGCGCGAATTTCGCAAGCTGGCGCCCCTGGCTCGCGGTGCCCGCCGGGTTGAACAGGATGTCGGTGCCGAAAGCGAGCGGGACGGCGTGTTTCTTGGCCAGATCGAAGGCGCGCACCGTGCCCTCGGCCACCTGTTGCAGCTTGGCCTGCTGGATGGGGTCGGATTTGGGGTTGGCATCCTCGTCGGCCAGAAACGGCTGGATCGACCACCACACGCCTTCGGCGGCCATCAGTTGCACGGTCTCTTCATCGGCGAGCTGGCCGTGTTCGATGGATTTTATCCCGGCGGCGATGGCGCGGCGAATCCCGCCCGGCGTATAGACATGGGCACAGACATAGGTGCCCCAGTCTTCGGCGGCCTCGACGGCGGCGCGCATCTCGCGTTCGGTATACTGCGTGCTGTCCAGCGGATCATAGAGCGAAGACACCCCGCCCCCCGCCATGATCTTGATCTGGCTCGCCCCCTTCATCAACTGCTCGCGCGCGGCGCGCAGCACCGCATCGGCCCCGTCGGCGATCAGCGCGACACCTTGCTGTTCGATGTAACCGGGGGCCGTGCCGGGAAACCGCGGCAGTTCGTTCAGCAGCCGGAAATCGCCGTGCCCCGAGGTCTGCGAGATCATCGCCCCGGACGGAAAGATGCGCGGCCCCGACACCACGCCCCGGTCGATCGCCATTTTCAGCCCGAACGCCGGCCCGCCCACATCGCGCACCGTGGTGAAGCCCCGCATCAGGGTCGCCCCCGCCTCGCGCCCCGACATCAGATGCACGAAGCCCACATCCTGAGTCAGCGCCACAAGCTGGTTGACCGCCGCCAGCGTGGCATGCCAATGCGCATCGATCAGCCCCGGGATCACCGCCCGTCCGCCGCAATCGATCCTGTCTGCCTCCGAAGGCCCCTGACCGACCGGCGGCAGGGCGACGATCCGCTCGCCTTCGATCAGAACCTCGACGCCCTCGCGCAGCGCCAGCGTTTCACCATCGAACAGCCGCAGGTTGGTCAGCAGGATCGGCCGTCCCGGCGTCTGCGCGCGGGCGTCGCGGGGTGCCAGACCGAAGCCCGCAAACATCCCGATCACGGCAGCCGCGCCGCCGATCAGTTGCCGACGCGAGATATCAGCCTCGATGCGACGGAACGCGGCCACGGTATAGGGCGCACCGCAATGGCAGGGGGTCACGCCGGCAAATTCGGGCACACTGGCTTCCGCACAGGCGAGGCACATCTGCAATATCCTTTGATCAGGAGCAGTTGGCGTGATTATGGTCAGCCGTAGCGAGTCGAGTCAACCTCGGCGCGCCGAGCCGGTTGGCAAAGGCGGATGCCTGCTGAACCGCGTTTCCGCCGGGGGTGTCAGCCCTTCGCTGACCTTGAAAGGGAGGGTGGCCGTGCAGGAGCTTTGCCCGGAAGTGGCAGCCGAAAGGCCGCGACGGCGCGGTGGCCCTGCGGTGGCGGCGGCATGAAGCTTCGTCTGCATGTCAGTGTTGCGCTCGCCTTCGCCCTGCTGTTGGTGATCGTGCTGGGGGTGTCGACGGGAACCCTCTTTTTCAACAATCGCGCGCTTGCGATCAAGACGGCAAAGGTCGCCATGGCGAACGCCCGGGCGGACAGCGATCTTGCCCTGATCGGCGTCATCAACCCGGTGCTGCGGGTGACGGTCGCGACGGCGGAACTGATCGAGGCGTTTCCCGACCGGGCGCTGGACCGGCGTGCGCTGAACGTCGTGGATGCGCTGATGAGCGGGCTTGACCAGATATCCGGGGCCTATGTGGGGTTTGCGCAGGACGGCGCGTTCCTTCAGGTCGCGCGTCTGGCTCCGGGCGACGCGGCCTTTGGCGACTCCCGGACCCCGGTTCCGCCCGGGGCGACCCGCGTGTTGCGCATCATCACCGGCACCGAGAACAGGCGGCGCGAACGGCTGGTCTTTCTGTCGGAAGACGGCCGGGACCTGTTGACGACGGTCGGTGCGGCCGCTTTCGACCCGACGCTGCGCCCCTGGTTTGCCGCTGCCGTCGGGTCGGACACTCCGGTGTTCAGCCCGATCTACACCTTTGCCGGAACCGGGCGTCCCGGCGTGACGCTGTCGCGGCGCATCCTGGCTGCGGATGGCCGCGTCGTGGGGGTCGTCGGGGCCGACATGTCGATCGAGGCGATGACCGCGACCATGGCCCGCATCCGGGTGGATGGCGTGGGCGAGATCTTTCTGGTCGGGCCGGACGGCCAGTTGATGACCAGTTCGGAACACGAGGGTGGTGCTGCGGACACCCCGCTGACCGATGCGGCGATGCAGGCGGCACAGGGGGCGGAGTCGGCCCTGGTCCGCTTCGCAATGCCGGGGACTGGCGAGCGCCATCTGGTCTCGATCGCCCCGGCATCGCAGATGCTGAATTCCCGGCCCCTGCTTGGCGTTATCGTGCCGGAGCGGCATTTCACCGGCGCCATCATCGAAACCACGCTGTTCGTGCTGCAAATCAGCGCGGTGATCGCCGTTCTCGCGGTGCTGTGCACGGTCTGGCTCGCAGGGCTGCTGAGCAAACCCCTGGCCCTTGTGGCCGCCGAGGCCCGGCGGATCAGCGCCTTTGATTTGTCGGGTGATTTCAAGATGTCGTCGCGGATCAGCGAAGTTGCAAACGTGGGGGCTGCGATTGCCAACATGAGGAACAGCCTGATCAGCTTCGGCGCGTTCGTGCCGCGAGAGGTGGTGCGCGCCATCGTCGCGGACGGCGGACACGTCGCGGTGGGCGGCGCGGAACGGGTCGTGACGCTGATGTTTTCGGATATCGAAGGCTTCACCACGAAGTCCGAGCCTTTGTCGCCGGAAATCGTGATGCGCGATCTGTCGCAGTATTTTCAGACGATGGAAGAAGCGGTCAGCCGCCATGGCGGAACGGTCGACAAATATATCGGCGATGCGGTGATGGCGCTGTGGAACGCCCCGGCCGAGGAGCCGGCGCATGCCGAACGGGCGTGCCGGGCCGCTTTGGCCTGCCGGGCGGCCGAACGCGCGCTCGGGTCGGGTCCGGGCGGCGTCAGCCTGTTTCCGACCCGCACCCGGATCGGCTTGCACTGCGACCGGGTGATCGTGGGAAATGTCGGATCGGCGAACCGCCTGCGGTATACCGCACTTGGCGGGGCAGTGAACCTTGCCTCGCGGATCGAAGGGCTGAACAAGGCCTACGGCACCGACATTCTGGCGACGCAGGCCGTGGTGGACCGGGTGGGCGACCGGTTTCTGTTCCGCCCGGTCGATCATGTGTCACCTGCGGGAACGACCCGGCCCGTGGCCCTGTTCGAGTTGATCGGCGAGCAGGCCCCGGACGCGGAATGCCCGGTGACCGACGCGCAGCGCGCCGACGTCGCGGCGTGGGATGCTGCGCTGACGCTGTATCGTGCGCAGGACTGGCAGGCGGCCCATGCGGCCTTTGCGGCGCTGCGCGATGCCGGGTCGCCTGCGCGACTGACCCGGCTCTACCTTGACCGCATCGCCCGGTTTCAGGCCGATCCACCGCCACCGGACTGGGACGGTGTTCAGGTGTTTCAGGACAAGTGACCGCAGGCGGATCGCCGACCGGGCGGGGCGGACCCGGCGCGCATCCGGGGTCTTGGTTGCGGCCGACGCCCGGAAGGGCGGGCACCGGGGTCCGATCGGGGTCCGATCGGGGTCCGGCGGTCCGCAACATCGGTCCGCATGGGGTGCGGGCGGTTCGGTCGGCGGGCGGTCGGGCCCCCCCGCAGCCGCGTCGCCGCCGACCCTCGCCGGGCTGCCGCGGCACCCCGGTTGCGCGTCCCGGCCGCTCGGCACGCCCGCGCACCGGTCGCCCCCATCCCAGTTGACACCATCCGGGCGATGATCAACATGCAGGCCGGAACATGATTTTGGGGCTTGGCCTATGACGCTCGAATCCGGCACGCCCTGGTGGTCTTGGGCGGCGCCCGCAGGGGCCCTGGCCCTTGGCGCGGCGGTGCCTGCCCTGCTGCAGGGCCATGTTTCCGTGGCGCTGTTCGTCGTGGGCATCCCGCTGCTGTTTGCGGCGGTTTTCGCCGCAGTGCACCACGCCGAGACGGTGGCGCACCGGATCGGAGAGCCGTTCGGGTCGATCGTGCTGGCGCTTGCCGTGACGGTGATCGAGGTGTCGCTGATCGTCTCGATCCTGCTGCAGGCCCCGGACGGCAACAGCAGCATTGCGCGCGATACCGTGTTTGCCGCGATCATGATCGCGCTGAACGGCATTGTCGGCCTGTGCCTGCTGGTGGGCGGCCTGATGCACCATGAACAGGAGTTTCAGGCGCGCAGCGCCACGGCGGGGCTCGGGGTTCTGGGCACGCTGGCGGTTCTGGGCCTCGTGCTGCCGAACTACACCACCACCCTGCAGGGGCCTGTCTATGCGCCGGCGCAGCTTGGTTTCGTGGCTGTCGTTTCGCTCGCGCTTTACAGCCTGTTTCTGTATGTGCAGACCGTCCGGCACAAGGATGCCTTCCTTGATGAAAACGCGGGAGACGGGCATCACGCGCGTCCCGACCGGAAAACCTTTCTGATCGGGCTGGCCCTGCTGCCGGTGGCGCTGCTGTCGGTCGTGCTGATTGCGGAAGTCCTGGCGCACCCGGTGGAAGAGGCGATCATCCGGTCCGGGTTCCCCGAGGCGCTGATCGGGGTGGTCATCGCCATGGTCGTGCTGATGCCCGAAGGCCTGGCGTCGTTGCGCGCGGCGCGGTCGAACCGGCTGCAGACCAGCATCAACCTTGCCCTCGGCTCCGCCCTCGCCAGCCTGTGCCTGACCATCCCGACAGTGGCGATCCTGTCGATCGTCCAGGGCCAGACGCTGATCCTGGGGCTGGAGGCCAAACATGTGGTGCTGCTGCTGTCGTCGCTGTTCCTGTCGACCCTGACGCTTGCAAACGGGCGGACGACCGTGCTGCAGGGCGGCATCCACCTTGTCATCTTCTGCGCGTTCGTGACGATCTCTGCCATCCCGTGACGCCCGGGCGAACACCCCGGTCGCAAGGCGGGACACCCCGGTTGCGCCCTGCCGTTGCCGAGGGTGTGTAGCGGTCGCTTCGGGCCTGCCCTGCGCGGGCCGGGTCGGGGTGGCGGGCGGCGGGATCAGGGGGCGAAGGTGATCGGCAGGCTGAAGCTGCCGGTGCCCAGTCCGGCGGGGGCCCTGGGGAAACGCCCTGCGACCTTGACCGCGCGCAGGGCGGCGGCATCCAGCGCCGCGCTGCCGGAAGATTTCGCCACCGCGACCGACGAAAGCCGGCCGTCCGGCCCGACCACAAGGCGCAGCGTGACCTTGCCGGCCTTGCCCTTCGCCTCGACGGGATAGCTTTTGCGGCGCTCGATCCGGGCGCGGATCGCGGCCCCCCATTCGGCCATCGCGCCGGCCTGCCCCTGGCCCGCCTTGGCGGCATTGGCGGTGCCTGACGTTCCGGCGGCCTGACTGCCATTGGCGCCGGCCGCCTGTTGCGCCGGCGCGGCGGGTTGCGGGGCGGCCTTTTCCCGGGCGGCGGCGGCGGGTTTCGACTCGGGTTTCGGCTCGGGTTTCGACTCGGGCTTCGGGTCGGGTTCGGGTTGGGGGGGATCGCGATCGCGGCTGGGGGCCGGGTCCGGGCTGGGG
>Ga0247831_1000257_pt1 | contig 118493 bp, 107 predicted proteins | sample LaCruzMarch2015__9_FD_192406 | JGI IMG/M metagenome (GOLD analysis project Ga0247831, IMG submission 192406) | Freshwater microbial communities from meromictic Lake La Cruz, Castile-La Mancha, Spain - LaCruzMarch2015_1m | ecosystem: Environmental > Aquatic > Freshwater > Lake | place: Spain...
CTCCGCCAAGGAACGTCGAGAAGACGATGGCGCCGGTCAGGTTGACTCGGGCCAGCCATGCATCCTGTCCAGCGCCCTTTCGGAACTGGAACGGTCGCTCGCTGAACGCCGGGTTGGCGATCGCGGGGAAGTTGGACGACGTGGTGCCGCCAACGACGTAGACCTGCGAACCGATGGCCGAAAGGCCGGTTGCGAAGTCCGTGGAAGCACCACCGATTCGCGAGGACCAGAGCACGCTGGCTCCGTTCGCGGAAAGGCTGGTGACGAACGCGTCTTGCGAGATCGTCGTGGTTCCGAGGTCTCGGGGAAGCCTGGCACCGACGGCGGTGTAGTTAACCGAGGTCGTTGCACCGGTGATGGCGAGGGATCCGGTCGAGGTGAACGCGATGTCGTTACCCATATCGGCCGAGCTACCACCAAGGTAGGTGCCGAACAAGAGCGACATGCCGTCTGCGGCGATTCCCGCAACATAAACGTCCGTTCCGCCGTTTGCCGACTCGTCGTAGGCGCCAGCCGTGGTCGGAAGGTCGGTCGAGAACGCCGTGCCAACCGCGAAGACCTGGCCGGCTGCGTTCTGAGTTACCTTGTTGAACGACTCATCGGCAGTGCCACCAACGAAGCTGGACCAGATGATCGGGTCGATGACAACCGGCTTCGACTTGTCGTAGCTGCCGAGCTTGAACGACACGGTGCCGTCCGGGTTGATAACGTGGCCAGCGGCAACCGGCTTAACGGTTCCGTTGATGTTCTGGTAGACGAAGAGACCCTTCTCTTCGACCGTTCCGACGGTGGTGTCGAACTTCAACACGCCGTTGGCTCCGATTCGGAGGTTCTCAGCGCCGTCGTAATTCAGCTTCACCGTGCTCGGGTCCGTTCCGGCGCGGACGATCAAGTCGTATCGCGGTCGGCCGTTCTCCGAATAGTATCGAGCGTCGACGCCCGAAATGAGGTTTTGGGCTTTTGCTTCTTGGAAGCGCGGCACATCCGTCACCCACCCAGAAGCTTCTCCTTTCAGAAAGTTGAGATTTCCTTGAACCTGTCGAACTCCAGACGTATCGGCCGCACCCCTAGAGCCGACAACCTGGACTTTCACTACGTGTCCGATATGACGCGATCCACTTTCTCCCGCAACGGCCTTTTTGAGGTCGAGCGTGAAGCCAGTCTCGGTAACCCAAAAGTTTAGGCCACCGGTCTTAGCAAGAAATCGCGCCTGCGGATCCCACTGGCCTTTGTTTTCCACAAAGGCGTTTAGATCAGGAATCGAATTAGCATTTGACAAGGGGGTCGGGGTGCCGACAACCATCATCATAGCCGCAGTTAACGCAAGCATCATTGCATGTCTAGCATGCCAGCGACGGGCAGAACAACACGTCTTTTTGCTGGGTTCCCTAAGCTTGAACCTGGGACCCCCTTTTCCGTTAAGAAATGCTAACAAAACTCGGTCAAAAACTTGGCCCGAGAGGTCGATGGCGGGGCCCGCCTCCCCCGTCCCGGTAAACTCTAGCCAATGAAGATTGGGGAAAACCAAGAGAAACTTCCCTGTCTAATCGGGCTTAGTCAGAAGGAAATCCAGGCGGTTCTTGGCGAGCGAAGCGACGCCAGCATGAGGTCGAAACAGCTTGCCTGGCACCTCTACCGCCGGCACGAGACGAACCTGCAGGCAATGGGCGACCTTCCGCAAGCTCTTCGCGACGAACTGGAACTGTGCTTCCGAACCCACCCATTGGAGACCGCCGTTCGCAAGCAGTCGACCGACGGCGTGGACAAATTACTCGTCCATCGCGGCGACAATCAGGTTTTCGAGTGTGTGTTGCTTCCGTATGAAGACCGAGTTTCGTGTTGTTTGAGTAGCCAAGTTGGTTGCCCGATGGGCTGTAAGTTCTGCGCGACCGGCCTGGGCGGCTTCCAGCGAAACCTGGACGTTTCGGAGATCGTGGGTCAGTACCTCATGCTTCAGCAACTCAGCGAGAGGCGCATCTCGCATGTCGTGTTCATGGGGATGGGCGAACCGCTTCTCAACCTTCCGAACCTCATCAAGGCGATGCGAATTCTGCATGACGAGGTGGGCCTCAGCTACCGGCACATCACGGTCTCTACCGTCGGCATCGTTCCCCAAATCGAAAAACTCGCGGAGGAAAAGCTTCCGATCCACCTGGCACTTTCGCTCCACTCGCCGCTAGACGAAGTTCGCGATCGCCTGATGCCGGTCAATCACCGGTGGCCGGTGCAGGAGGTCTTCAACGCGATGCGCGAGTACCAACAAGCGACCGGCCGGAAGATCACGCTGGAGTATTTGCTGATTCGCGACGTTACGGACACGCCGGACCAAGCCAAAGCCTTGGCCAAGCTCATTCGAGGTGTTCCCAACGTCGTCAATTTGATCCCGTTCAACTACGTGGATACGGAGCAAGGCTTTGCCCGGCCGACCCGGCAGGCCGTCCGCCAATTCCGGCAAATTCTGGAGCAGGCGGGCGTTAACGTCTCGGAGCGCATGGAGCGCGGCCACGACATTGCTGCGGCCTGTGGCCAGCTTGCCGGGCAACACACCGGGCGGATCATGAACCGGGCGTCCGTTGCCGACCTGCCGGTGGCACGTTAAACCTTTGTCCGATGCGGTACTTGCTCGTATTCTTGGTGGTGCTTGCCGGCTGCGCCGCTCCGCCTGCCGCCAAGCCCGCGAAGCCGAAGCCGGTAGAAAAGCCAACCACGATCCTGAAATCAAACTCGGGTGAGACGGTGGCGTTCGCCCCGGACAAAAAAGAGCGCATGTGGAACGTTCGTTGGGAACAAGCCGAAATACGGGGAGTAGAGACGAAGAAGTCCGTCACCGATCTTGAAGTCGTGAACGGCGAGTTTTTCCGGGGCGACGCGGTCCAAGGGACCTACAAAGCCGATTCTGGCCGGGCAGAGCAGGAGGCGTCGAAACTGTACCTCTCGGGAAACGTCTCGGTCACGTCGATCCCGTTCAAAGCGGTTCTGACGTGCCGTTCGGCAACGTACGACGGGGTGAAAAAGGAGCTTCGGGCGGTTGGAAACGTGGTCGTCACCTTTCCCGACGGGCGAATCGAATTGGGCGAAGAGATAGTGGCGACGCCAGACCTAACCCGCATCGGAACTCCGGAGACCTTCTTCCGGCCAAAATAGCTTTTGTCGATCTGTTATGAAACTTGACCTTCGCCTTGCCGCCCTGCCGCTCGCTTTGTTGGTGCCAATGGCATTGGTTCTGACGGGTGAAGCGCGCGCTCCGGCTCAGACTGACCGACCGTTCAAGGCCGTTCGAAACGAGGGGACGCTGGTGCTGGAAGGCTTTAACGTCCTGTTCACCCAGGTGGTCAACGAAAGCACCCGGCTTCGGTTTGATGGAGTCGCGGCTAAGCCGGCCAGCATCACCGCGAGCGTCGAGGGCTTCCGACTTACCGCAACCCGCCAGATCGACACGACGTTGGTCCCGCGAAAAGAGAACCCGAAGAAGCAAAAGGTTCAAGTCGCAACCGCGACCGGGGCTACCTTCTTCGCGAAGGAAGACCTGAAAGGACGCGTCGAGGCGACTGGCCAGAAGACGACGTACACCGACAAGGGCGAGACCGGCGACGTCGTCATGGCCGGACCCGTGACCCTGAAGAACGCAACCGCCGACGGGAATCAGGCCAGCTTGGCCACGGGAGATTCGCTTCGGCTGACCGTTTCGACCGCTGAGAAGGAAAAGGACCCGGTTCGAACCGCGATTCTGGAAGGCAAGGTTTCGCTCAAGGTGAACCAGAAGCGGCCGCCGGGTAAGCCAGAGGGAACCGAGACCTACACCGCGACGGGAGACCGCCTGGAGTACCGACTGAAAGGAACCGGCGCAGAAGCCGTGCTCACCGGAACCATCAAGCTCACCGGGACTGCCGAGGCGGACCAGGGCGAGACCACCGGCATCACCCGCGTGGTCATCCAGATTAACGAAAAGCAGGAGGCGGTGTCGATCGCTGCCAGTGGCGAACCGGTCAGCACCACCCTCAAACTGGTGCCGAAAAAGAAGAAAGGCGGTACCGCGAAGCTTTGACGATTCGGGCCGAGGACCTGCAGAAGTCGTACCGCGGGCGAAAGGTAGTCAACGGGGTTTCGTACGAAATTTCGCAGGGCGAAATCGTGGGCCTTCTCGGGCCGAACGGAGCCGGTAAGACGACGACCTTTTACATGACGGTTGGCTTGGTGAAGCCAAACGCCGGTCGGGTGAAGTTCGACACGGAAGTCGTGACGCGCTGGCCCATGCACCGCCGCGCGCGAGCCGGTGTCGGCTACTTGCCGCAAGAGGCCAGCGTTTTTCGAAAGCTGACCGTCGAGGACAACTTGCGCCTCGTGATGGAACTGGCCAAAAAGAGCCGCAAGGAGATCCGCGCCAAGGTCGAAGAATTGGCCGAGGAATTGCACATTGGTCGAATTCTGCAGAGCCACGGAAACGTGCTTTCGGGCGGCGAGCGTCGGCGTGTGGAGATCGCCCGGGCGCTTGCCACCGATCCGAAGTTCATCCTCCTGGACGAGCCGTTCACCGGGATCGACCCGGTGACCATCGAAGAGATTCAGGCCATTATTTTCCGATTGAAGGCCCGGGGCATCGGCATCCTCATCACGGATCATAACGTGGCCGCGACGCTTCGGATCACGGACCGAAACTACATCCTCATCGACGGCAAAATCATCGCGGAAGGCAAAGGCGCGGACATCGCCGCCGACCCGATGGTGCGGAAGTTCTACTTGGGCGAGCAGTTCAACACCGACCCGTTTGAAGCTATCCGGCTGAGGGAAGAGAATGCGGCAGACTGATCGGCTGATCTTTAAGGAGATCGTCGGCCCGTGGACCTTTGGTGTGGGCATGTTCACCGCCCTTCTCATGGCGGCCACCTTCCTTGGCCGACTCACCGGCTATGTGGTGGACGGCGTTCCGTTTGGTCAAATCGCGGAGCTTTTCATGCTTTTGCTGCCCAGCATGCTGACCAAAACGTTCTCGATGGCGGTGTTGCTGGCGGCGCTGCTCAGCTTTGGTCGCCTCAGCTCGGACAGCGAGATTGTCGCGATGAAGGCCGGTGGAGCGAGCGTCTACCGGATTGTTGCCCCCGCCGGCCTGTTTGCCATCGCGGTTGCGCTTCTTACTTTTGTGTTCAACGAGACGATCGTTCCGTCGTCGGCCCGGGCGTCGCTGGCGCTTGGCGTCCGCATCGTGCAGGCGAAAAAAGTCACCGCCGCCATGCCGGTATCGAAAACGCAGATCGAGAACGGAAAGCTCCGGCTTGGCATCTTGGCCAAGAACGCAAACGCGGCCGACGGGAGTCTAGAAGGTGTGACTGTCGTTCAGTACGATGATGCCGGAAAGGAAAGCCTGATCATGCTTGCGAAAACCGTAACGTTTACCAGCCTGGATAACTGGCGGGTGCGCGGCGGCGCGGTGTTGTTCACGCCGGACTTTCGGTTTCGGACGACGCTGGACGGTGATGTTTGGCCGGAAGGAATCGCGCAGCCGCGCGGGAGCTTCACCGACTTGCTGAAAGAGCGCGACGATGACTTCGACTCGATGTCGATGTCCGAGCTTGCGACCGTAATTCGGAACCACCGCGCAAACGGAACGCGAACTTCCGCCCAAATTGCGAACTATGAGTACGGTTATTGGAATAAACTTTCCATTCCTCTGGCCGCCGTCGTGTTCGGCGTTTTAGGGGCCGTTCTTGGCATTCGGAACCATCGCACCGGCACCGCCGCTGGGTTCGCCTTGGCGGTCGCGATCATTTTTGGATACTACATGCTGGCAAACTTCATGGCGGTTTGGTCTCAAAACGGTGCGATTCCGCCGTGGGCAGCGGCCTTCGGCCCGATCGTCATCGGGGCCGTTTGCGCCGGCTTTTTGGTGCACCAAAGGAACCAGTAATTGGACTTTCTCACCACTGGTTTTCTGCTTCTCATTGTCCTCGTTAGCGGCGGCATCGCCGTTTTCGCCGACAATTTGGGCCGAAAGCTGGGCAAGAAGCGGCTGAGCATTGGCCTAATGCGGCCGCGCCACGTGGCAAACCTGGGCGTGTTTCTTTCTGGGGTGATCGTGTCGATGCTCACCATCGGCTTGGTGGGAGTTTTCAGTGCCGACGTTCGTCGCTGGCTACTTTACGGCCGACGCGCGATTCAAGAGCTGAGCGTTGTCACTGTCCAACTCGGCGAATTGAAGGCGCAGTCGAGCAACTTGGAGCTCCAAAACAAACTGCTGACGATAACCAACAAGGAGCGGGAGCAGAAGGCGAAAGAGCAGCAGAAACTACTGGACGCGCAAAAGGCGGAGATCGTAAAGCGAAAGCAGGAAGTCGGGCGGCTTCAGGCATCGGTCGCGTCGTCGCAGCGCCGAATCGATCAACTCGACGCGCAATTAAAGAGGAACGCGGCCGAGTTGCAAAAGAACCAGTCACAGCTTCAGGCGGCTCAGCAGCAACTGAATCTGGCAAAGGGTCAGTTGAGCCGGGTTCAGGCCGAAACGCGCAAGGCGAACGAAACGCGGAACGTGGCGGTTAAGGACGCCAACGAAGTCAACTTAAAGAACATCAAGCTGGAGTCGGATAACAGCGCGTTAGAGCGACGCATTGCCGGGCTGAACAAGACGCTTGCCACCCTGAACACCGATACCGAAACCCTCGTGAAGCAGAAAGAAGCGGCGGCCAAGGAACTGGCCGAATCTGAGAAAGAGATCAACGCCGTTCAATACGAACTGGACAAGCTTACGGCCGAATTGAGCAAAGTTCAAAACGACTTTCAGCTCAGCCAGGCGTTCTCGCAGACAATCAGTTCCACCTTCGAAAAGACCCGGCTGAACCCGATGATCTTTCGGCGGGGCGATGAAGTGGGTCGGTTGGAAGTTCCTGCCGGAGCTAAGGAAGCCGAAGCTGCGGAAGCGTTCGACCGATTCCTGGCCACCTGCCGTGTAGCCGCTTCCGCGCGCGGGGCAAAACCGAACGGGCCGTTCATGGCCGCCGACATCATGGGCAAGACCGGCGGGGTGCTCTCGACCGAAGTCACGCCGGCGCAGATCCGTGTGGCCGCGGTTCGGCAGCTAACCGACAGCAAGACCGACCTCGCCTTGGTGGGATACAGCACGCTGAACGCGTTTGCCGGCGAGCCGGTCAGCCTGGAACTTGGCCTGTTTCCGAACCCGGTGATTTACCGAGATGGCGAAATTCTGAGCCAAACGATGGTCGAGGGTCAACGAGAAGCTTCGGTGGTCTACCGGCAGATCTCCGAGTTCCTGGCGACAAAGCTGAGCGAAAAGGTGCGATCCGACAAGCTCATTCCAAAAGTAGGCGAAGAAGGGCCCTTCGGGTCTGTTTCCACCGACGAGATTCTGGAAGCGGTAATCAAGGCGCGCCGCCTGAACCGAAAGGCATTCGTTCGCGCAATCGTAGTGAAGGACACGCGCGCGGTAGGTCCGCTTCGCATCCGATTGGATGTGCGCTAACGGCGTTAGGACAGTAGAATCATGCGGCGAGCGGGCATGGATAAAACGGTACTAGCAATCGACCCAGGACGCGTGAAATGCGGCGTCGCGCTTGTTTTTCGTTCGCAAGAGTCTGGGCTGAAACTCCTTTGGCACGACATCGTTTCGCCTGACGAGCTCGTGTACACGCTGTTTGAGACCTTCGCGATTCAGCCCTTCGAAACCATCATCATTGGCGGCGGCACAAACTCCGGCCCGGTGGTGCACACGGTTCGTGAGGCAATGCCTTCGCTTGGAATTTTGGTCGTGGATGAGCAGGACACCTCGCTGCAGGCCCGCGAACGCTACTGGGAGTTCAACCCGCGAAAGGGCTGGCGACGATTTCTGCCGGCGACGTTGCAGGTACCGCCGGTGCCGGTGGATGACTACGTGGCCTACATCCTGGCCGAGCGCGTTTTGCTAGGCGGTTAGACCCTTCTCGCACTTTCCGTCGGAATTTTCTTAACAACCCCTTGACACGAATCACCCAAAAGGCGTAACGAACTGTCCCCCTCAAGCCGGTAAACTGACTGAATGCCTTTGAAAATTCGAAACGTCGGCATTATTGCGCACGTTGACCACGGAAAGACCACCCTCGTGGACGCGATCTTTAAGCAAGCCGGCACCTTCCGCGAGAACCAGCACATGGGGGACCGCGTCATGGACTCCAACGATCTGGAGCGCGAGAAGGGCATCACGATTCTTTCTAAGGTCGCCAGCATCCGCTTTAAGGATTACAAAATCAACATCGTCGACACCCCGGGTCACGCTGACTTTGGCGGAGAGGTGGAGCGCGTGCTCAGCATGGTTGACGGCGTTCTTCTCATCGTGGACGCGAACGAGGGCCCGATGCCGCAGACGCGCTTCGTGCTGAAGAAGGCCTTCGAGAACGGCCTTAAGCCGGTTGTCTGCATCAACAAAATCGACCGCGAGAACGCTCAGCCGCACCACGCCTACGACAAGACGATCGACCTTTTCATCGACCTTGGCGCCAGCGAAGAGGACCTGTTCTTCCCCCACCTTTACACGAGCGGAGCCAGCGGTTTTGCCCGATTAACGCCGGAAGGCACCGAGATGGACATGCGTCTCCTGCTCGAGACCATCGTGAACTCCGTTCCTTCGCCGAAGGTCGAGGTGGACGGTGCGTTCCGACTTCAGGTCAACAACCTCGACTATTCCGAGTACCTGGGCCGCATGTTTGGCGGAAAGGTTCTTCGCGGAACGGTGAGGGTCGGCGACCGCGTTGAGATGCTCCGCGAGGATGTCGTCAAGAAGGCAGCGTTCAACGTCACCAAGCTCTGGACCTACGAAGGCATCCAGCTGAAGGAAGTTGAAGCGGTTTCCGCAGGTGAGATCGCCATGCTTGCCGGCTTGGACAACGTTCTCATCTCGGACACGATTTGCCACGTGGACACCAGCGAGGCACTCCCGGCTATTAAGGTCGAGCCCAGCACGCTGTCCATGAGCTTCTTTGCCAACAACTCGCCGCTTGCCGGTCGAGACGGCGGAAAGTTCCTCACCATCCACAAGATCCGCGAGCGCGTTGAGAAAGAGCAGGCGGTTAGCGTTTCGGTTAAGGTTGACCCCGAGGCACCGGCCGACACCGTGAAGGTGCAGGCTCGCGGCGAACTCCAGCTTGCCATCCTCATCGAAACCATGCGACGCGAAGGCTACGAAATGCAGATCGCGCGTCCGCAGGTTATCTACCAGCGCGGCGAAAAGAACCAGATCGAGGAGCCGTTCGAGCTTGCGACGCTTGAGCTGCCGGAAGAGTCGGTCGGTGGCGTTATGGAAGACCTCGCACGACGAAAGGGCGAGTTGGTCGACATGCGCAAGAACGACTCGGGCACGACGACGCTGCAGTACATGATCCCAACGCGCGGCTTGATCGGTTTCCGGTCGAGCTACCTCACTCTGACGCGCGGCCTCGGCATCATGGGCTCGCTGTTCGATGGCTACCGTCCGTACGGCGGCGAAATCGAAAGCCGAACTCAGGGCTCGCTCATCTCGAAGGATCCGGGCAAGCTGACGCGCTACGCCTACGAAGACGTTCAGGAGCGCGGCACGTTGTTCTATCCCATCGGAACGGAGCTCTACGGCGGCATGATCGTTGGTGCTTGTAGCCGAGACGAAGACATGATCGTTAACGCCACGAAAGAGAAGGCAGCGAACAACATCCGGAGCGCGAACAGCGAAGCCACCAGCGTTTTGGACTCCCACAAGGAGTTTTCGCTTGAGCAGGCGCTCTCGTGGCTGCGCGACGACGAGTTGCTCGAGGTCACGCCGAAGCAGTTGCGCTTCCGCAAGAAGGTCCTAGACCACAGCGAGCGCCGCGTCTCCGAGCGAAAGAGCGAAGTCTTCGTCTGACCGCATCACTCCCCTCCTTTCATTTCTCAATGAGAGGAGGGGCTGGGGGTGGAGAGCGTTTCTAGTCTGTTACTCCAACCGAGTCGCAATCAGCCTCGCAACCTCGGCCAAGTAACGCTCATCGGACTCGTCGAAAGCGCCAACCGTATGGCCGTCGATGTCGATCTGGCCCCAGATATCACCAGCCGCATCAAAAATCAGCACGACGATTTCGCTGCGCGTCGTCGTCGAACACGCCAGATAGTTCGAAATCTCGCGGACATCTGAGATCACCTGGTTCGCTCGCTCCGCCACCGCGGTGCCGCAGACGCCCCGTCCAACCGGAATCTCGGTGTGCTCCGTCGGCTCGCCGACGAAGGCGTCGAGGTGCAAAACGGAACCCTCCAGGCGATAGATTCCGCTCCAGTTGTAGCCCGGCAGCGCAGCCAGTTCGGCCATGGCCGCCTCGCGAAAGGCAAAACCACCGAGGGAAGTCACAGAAAGTCGTTCCAAGATCAAATCGGCAACCGAGGGGGAGATCATGCGGAGAGGATACAATGCATGTCCGATCTGAGGCGGCGCGGCCCAGACCAAACGATGGGCTACTCGCCGGGCAACGAAGCCGAAACGTAGAACGAAGCAATGAATCAAGTTGACGTGACGGTGATTGGCGGCGGGCCGTGTGGCCTTTTCGCGGTGTTCTATGCGGGCTTGCGCGGGATGTCGGTCCGGCTGATCGACTCGCTGCCCGAGCTCGGCGGCCAGCTGATGGCGCTTTATCCCGAAAAGTACGTCTACGACATGCCCGGTTTCCCGAAGGTGCTGGCCAAGGACCTCGCGAACAACCTCGCCGAGCAAGCGCTTCAGTTCAACCCGGAAGTCATCCTAGAGGAAACCGCCGAGACGCTCGTCAAGACCGACGACGGCTACGTAATCATAACGGCGAGCGGAAAGGAGCTTCCGACCAAGACGATCATTATCTCCGCCGGAATTGGCGCCTTCACCCCGACCCGAATCGGCGTCGCCCGCGAAGAAGATCTCGTCGGTAAGGGCATTTTCTACGGTGTCAAGAGCAAGGCTGAGTTCACCGGCAAAGCCGTGACCATCGTTGGCGGCGGGGACAGCGCGTTCGACTGGGCGATGAACCTGGAAGACGTCGCCGGGCCGATGACGCTCGTCCACCGCCGTGACGTCTTCAAAGCGCACGAGGATTCGGTGGAAAAGGTTCGGGGAAGCCGCGTCGACTTCAAGCTGTTCTACACGGTGAAAGAGCTTCACGGGTGGGAAAAGCTGGAAGGAATCACTCTTGAGAACACCGCCACGAAGGAGACGCACTATCATCCTACCGATGCGGTTGTCGTGAACATCGGCTTCAAGTCGTCGCTCGGCCCGCTTATGGACTGGGGGCTGGATATCAGCAAGAACCAGATCCAAGTCGACTCGAAGTACGAAACCAACCTGCCGGGCATCTTCGCCGTGGGCGACGTCTGCAACTTCCAAGAGAAGTTGAAGCTCATTGCGACCGGCGTCGGCGAGGCCGCCACCGCCGTTTGTTTCGCGAAAACGCGGCTCGACCCAACGGCCAAGCTCTATCCCGGGCATTCTTCCGACCGCGACAAGTGAACCGGTGCCGGGAAGTGTTAAAATTTAGCTTCAAAGGATTCAACATTGGCAAGCGCATACACCCCCGGCTTAACCGTTAGCGGCGACATCGTCGTTCGTCGCACCCGACGCCTACCCATCGAAGGTGACGTCCTGGTGAAGGTCGGCGACGCCGTAGGTCCAGACCAAACCATCGCCGAGGCGGTGCTTCCGGGAGTGCTGCAAACGATTAAGCTCTCCGAAAAGCTGGGCGTCGAGCCGCGCGACGTTACGGCAATGTCGAAGCTGAAGCCGGGCGAGAAGATCGAGAAGGGCCAGATGATCGCCGAGACGAAAGGGCTCTTCGGCATGTTCAAGAGTTCGGTTACGTCCGATTTTTCCGGAACGGTCGACTCGATCAACGAAGTCTCGGGCAGCATGTACATCCGCGAACCGGGAATTCCCATCGGAATCACTGCCTACGTTCAGGGTCACGTCGTCGAGACCATGCCGAACGAAGGCGCGATCATCGAAACGCGTTGCGCCATGATTCAAGGAATTTTTGGCGTCGGCGGAGAGCGCACCGGCGTGATTCGGCTTGCGGTTAAAGACGCCAACCAGGTTTTGGAGCCGTCCGACATTTTGGCCACCGACGCCGGAAAAGTTTTGGTAGGCGGGTCCGGGATGAGTGCCGGAGCCATTCGCCGCGCCGTCGAAGTGGGAGCTGCCGGCATCATCGCCGGAGGCATCCGAGATGAGGACCTGATCGCCTTCCTCGGCTACGACATCGGGGTCGCCATCACCGGTTCCGAGCAGATCGGCATCACCCTTTTGGTGACGGAAGGTTTTGGCTACCTCGGGATGGCCGACCGAACCTTCGCGCTTCTCAAGTCCCTAGAGGGCCGAGAATGCAGCCTAAACGGAGCGACCCAGATTCGCGCGGGCGTTATTCGTCCCGAGATTCTCGCTCCCATCGCCGCCGACACGGTGAGCGAATCGCGCGCGCAAGACATCTTTGAACTGAAGCCCGGCGCGGCCATCCGAGTGATCCGCGAGCCGTATTTCGGCGCGCTGGGAACGGTGACCGGATTGCCCTCCACCCTCCAAGTTTTGGAGAGCGGGACCGAGGTCCGGGTACTTACGGCCAAGTTAGCCGACGGTCGCGAAGTGACCGTGCCGCGAGCGAATGTCGAAATTACTGCCTCGGCCTAGGGCTTCTTTACACTCCCTTAACCTGGATAGACCTTAATCTTGCTGGGAAGCGGGCAATAAAATTCCCGGCGTCACGGAAAGATGGTAGATGCGGATACAATTCAAGTCGAGCAAGGGGGCAACTTCATGAAGCTGCTCATCGTGGATGACGAGCCGTCGATCGTAGAGACTGTCGAGACTAAGATGCGTAAGGAAGGTTTCACGACCTTTACCGCCGATTCGGCGGAGGAAGGGATGCGCCTCTTCCGGCGGGTGAAGCCCGACCTCGTGATCCTCGACATCATGCTTCCGCAGCGGTCCGGCTTTGATTTCTGCAAAGCCATCCGCAAAGACAGCGGAACGCCGATCATCTTTGTCTCGGCCCGCGCCGATGAGTCCGACCGGGTGCGTGGTCTGGAACTTGGTGCCGACGATTATGTAGTTAAGCCGTTTAACTTGGGCGAGCTTGCTGCCCGCGTCAAAGCGATTCTGCGGCGATCGACCGGTGAGCCGATCCGCGAGGTCATCGAGCGCGGCAATCTGCGCGTAGACCCCCGGAGCCACGAAGCCTGGATGAACGGCGACCCGCTGGAGCTTTCGCCGAAGGAATTCGCGCTGCTCTACTTCCTTGCCCGCAACATCGGCCAGGTGTTCTCCCGCGAAACGCTTCTCGACCGGGTTTGGGGTCGCGACGCCTTCGTCTCCGCTCGTACCGTCGACGTGCACATCCGCTGGCTACGAACTCGCATCGAACTGGATGCCCAAGCCCCCATCCGGCTGCAAACCGTGCGGGGCGTGGGCTACAAGTTCACGGGCTAGCCGTTCTTCCGGGCTAGCCGGAAGGCCTGCGTCTTCGGGTAGATCAGCGCAAAGATTGGCGACGCCATGAGCGTGGTGACGATGGCCATGATCACCATGATCGAGAAGAGCGTGGGCGTGATGATCTTCTGCTGCAAGGCGATGTTGAGGATGATCAGCTCCATGAGTCCTCGCGCATTCATTAGCGTGCCAATCGCCCAGCTATCGGTCCACGGCTCCCCGCTGATTCGAGCCGCAAGTGCGCAAGCCACCCCTTTCCCGACGATTGCCGCTGTCAAAACCAGAAGCGCGATCTCCCAGAGATACGCCGAATTGATGAGGCCCAGCTGGGTGTTCAGGCCACTGTAAACGAAGAAGAACGGCAGAAAGAATCCGACGGTGAAAAACTCTAGCTTCTCGCGGATGATCTCAGCGAACTTGCCACGGGGCATGGCGGCACCGGTGAGAAAGGCTCCGAACACGGCGTAGATGCCGATGGCGTCCGTGATGTAAGCACCGGCGACCACGCTCAAAAGGACTGCGGTGAACAGGGCGTTCGAGACCTTGCCGGTGGCTTCCACCGACTCGCTGAATCGGGCCATGAGCTTTTTGCCCACCGTGAGAACCAGGATGGCGAAAAGCGTTCCGCCGCCGATGGCGAGGATAGCGATGTTCGGGTCGCCTTTTGAGGAAGCCAAGACCACGGCCAGAAGGGACCATGCCACGGCGTCGTCCACGGCCCCTGCGCCCAGCGAGAGGGTGCCGAGGGCCGTTCCGGAGATCCCGCGCTCATAGATAATGCGGGCAAGCATCGGAAAGGCGGTAATGCACATGGCCGCACCAAGGTAGAGCACCTGGTTTGGAAGCGTGATGTTCGGTCCGAAGAAATCGTTGTGGCCCTGCATGACGGTCGCGGCGATGATTCCACCCAGGATGAACGGCGCGACGATTCCCGCCAAGGACACGCTGACCGCGCCGCCGATCCGGTCCGAAATGAGCTTCATGTCGAATTCCAGCCCGACAAGGAACATGTAGAACACGAGGCCAATCTGCGCGACGACATACAGGATGAACATCGACGGGTGTTTGGCCGTGGTTACTTGGCCGTCAATCACGTACTGGATCGTCTTTGGGAAGAGCTCGTTCTGAATCTGCGGTGCGAGCCAGCCGAACAGAGAAGGGCCTAGCAGGACGCCGGTCACCATTTCCATGACGACCTGGGTTTGGCCGAGAAACTTCACACCGATCCAACCGACGATCTTGCACGCCCCGAGCAGGATGAATGCCTGCAGGAGGAATCGGATCATAAGTTCAAGGTCGGCCATGCGATCTAGCATAAACGAGATCGACCCTGGTTGTCAGTCTCAATCGTCTCGAGTGATCCGGAAAGCGGTGAGTCGGCGTGGGCGATCGGTGGCAGAGCTACCGCACGCCGAAATCCGCAAGCATTCGCAAAATCTTAACAAAGCGTTAATGATCTCTTAACCTTGTGCTCTATAGACTGCGATGTCCTTGGGAGAAACAATGAAACGCGCTTTTACGCTTATCGAACTCTTGGTGGTCATTGCGATCATCGCCATTCTCGCGGCCATCTTGTTCCCGGTTTTCGCCCAGGCGAAGCTTGCCGGCAAGAAAGCCGTCGACCTTAGCAACACCCGCCAGCTCGGCACGGCAACCATGCTGTACCTCGGCGACAGCGACGACAACTATCCGCAGAGCCTTTATGCAACCGCCGGAATCTTGGCCAGCCCGAGCTGCCAGGTTTACGTTCTCGGCAGCATGGCCAATCAGCCGATCTTCACCCTTTACGATGCGCTTGTGCCGTACATGAAGAACGTTGAGATCCTTCAGAGCAAAGTCGACGCGCCCGGCGAAGACTGGAATGCGATGCTCGCTCGGCTTGGACCACTCGGTCTCTCGGTTCGGTCGACCGGTGCCTACCGGTACTCGAGCTTCGGCCCCAACTTCGCGGTCTTCCAGGACCCGGGCGTCGGTTCGCTTTGCGACGGCGTTTTCAACCAGGGCGACATGCAGGACATTGCTGGCACCACGGTTTTCTTCCACTCGAAGTATTACGACTTCACCGCTCCGGCCACCCCGCCGAAAACGGAGTTCTACCAGACGGGAACGTACTGCAACCAGATGTACAACCGGGCTCGTGCCGGCGCATTTGAGTGGATGAACTTCCACGGCAACTTCAAGGGCAACGACGGCATCACGGTGAACTTCGGCGACGGCCACGCAAAGTGGATTCGCGGAAACGGCTCGCTTCCGGGTCGCTCTACCTCGGACTGCGATTTCTACCCGGATCGCAACGATTGCCAGACCTATACGCTTCCGTGCGACCTCAGCGGCGTCCCCGGCGGCAAAGCTAACACCTGATCTGATCGGTGTGACTCGTGGTGCGGTGGCTGTGCCACCGCACCACGAATTCCCCTGCGAAGGATAGGGGTCTCCGGTACCCTAGGCCCATGCCTGCGAGCCGTGAAATCGAAGTCCTGATTCGGGCGAAGTATCCGATCATCTACCTCGTTTCGTGGGAAGAACGGCGCGTCGAAGAGGCCGTCGCTTCGGTGTGTAAAACGCTGTCGCGGACTCTCCGGACTTGGACCGTCACCCAGGGCTTCCTGCCGCCGCTGGAAAACGCCGGGAGCAAGCTCTCGCCGGAAATCGAAGCCCTCGCCCGGGTCTTGGAAGCCGACGATAACACCGTTTTCTTGCTCCGGGACTTCCATCCTTACCTGAAGGACTACCGCGTCGTGCGGCTTCTGCGGGATGTTGCCGGCCGTCTGCGGGCCTCAAGCAAGACGCTCATCCTCAGCGGACCGGTCCTGACGCTTCCCGCCGAACTGGAAAAAGACATCACCGTCATCGACTTTCCGCTGCCGAACGTGGAAGAGATCGAAGGCATTCTAGACAGCCTCATCCGGTTCGTTGGTACGAAAGAAGGCATATCGACCGCCCTCGAACCACTGGAGCGCGAGCTACTCGTGAAGTCGGCGCAGGGCCTCACGAAGGACGAGATCGAGTCGACGTTTGCCCGCTCCCTCGTCGAGCGCAAAAAGTTTGACGTGGACGTCGTGCTCAACGAAAAGAAGCAGATCATCCGCAAGACGGGAATTTTGGAGTACTACGCGCCGGACGCCGCCCTCCGCGACGTGGGTGGATTGGACCTTTTGAAGGAGTGGCTCGACCGCCGCACCAGCAGCTTCACGGACCGCGCGAGGGAGTTCGGAATCCCTTCGCCTAAAGGAATTTTGCTCCTCGGCGTTCAGGGTTGCGGAAAGTCCCTCACCGCGAAAGCCGTGGCGGCGCAGTGGAACTTGCCGCTTCTAAAGCTAGACGTGGGCCGTATTTTCGGCTCGCTTGTAGGCCAGAGCGAAGAGAACATCCGCAAGGCAATCAGCACGGCCGAATCGGTCGCTCCCTGCATTCTTTGGGCAGATGAGCTTGAGAAAGGCTTTGCCGGCGTCAGCGGGGGTTCGGTAAGCGATAGCGGAACAACCGCCCGCGTCTTTGCCACCTTCCTCACATGGATGAGTGAGAAGACCTCGCCGGTCTTCCTCATCGCCACCGCGAACGACGTCTCGGCGCTGCCACCGGAAATGCTGCGGAAGGGTCGTTTCGACGAAATCTTCTTCGTCGACCTGCCCGATGGCCCCGAGCGACAGGAGATTTTCCGCATCCATCTCGCCAAGCGAAAACGAGATCCCAAGAAGTTCAAGCTGAAGGCGCTCTCAGAGGCGACGTCCGGGTTCAGCGGTGCCGAGATCGAGCAGGTAGTCATCGGAGCCCTGTTTACGGCATTCCACGAGGAACGAGAATTGGCGCAAAAAGACCTCATTGGCGAAGCAAAAGCGGTTGTTCCCCTTAGCGTCATGATGGGTGAGGAGATCTCTAATCTGCGTGAATGGGCGAGCACCCGCACGCGACCGGCGAGCAAGAACGACGGGGACTAGAAGATCGTTCGCCGGAAGATTTCATAAAAAGTGTTAAAAAATGCGCAAGAATTGGCACCTTTTGCGCTGGCGGCTGTTAGAATGGATGCAAGCACTTCGGTGAGTCGCTAGAAATTCCGCCCACCGGCCCTAGCCAGTGGCGCGATTTGGATCGACGAAGCGGGGTGGTAAGGGAACCCTCCCTAAGGAATTCACCGATGCATCCAGTAAAGATCCTATTCTCTGTTGCTTTTGCCGCGATGGCCGCTCCGGCGGCCTTCATCGGCCAGTCTCAAGCCTCGGACCACGCGGACACGCCCGAAATCGCGGCTAACCCGGGGACCGACCTCACCGATGTTTACATCTTCCCCAGCACCCGCCGTCCGAACGACGACGTGGTTTTGGTGATGAACGTAAACCCGCTCATCGCGAAGGGAACTTCGCTCAGCAAGTCGTTCGACCCGGGCGTCTTGTACCAGTTCAAGATCGACACCAACGGCGACAACGTGGAGGACAAGGTTCTCCAGGTCAAGTTCAACGGCACCGGAACGGCACAGACCGTCTCGGTTGGCTTCCCGCAGACCCCGGCACTTTTGGGTGCTGCCAGCAAGCTCGGCATGTTCTCGCCGGTCGAACGACCGATCAACAAGAGCTTCACCCCGCGAGCAGGCTACAGCGTGTTTGCTGGAGCCCGAGAAGACTCGTTCTTCTTTGACCTCGAGCAGTTCTTCACGATCTTCCCGGACCGCGCAACGCCGATCAACGGCATTCCGGTCTCAAATCCGAACTCTCCGCAGTCCACCACCTGGCGGTCTCCGGGCGTTGCAAAGGACTTCCTGTCGGTTAACCGATTCAGCGTCCTTTCGATCGTCATCGAACTGCCGAAGCGAGAGATCTTCGGCGATATGCCGCTCGGTGTGATCGGCGTTTGGGCGACGACCAGCGTTCAAGATGGCGACCAGTTCGTCCAGATGGATCGCTTGGCCCGCCCGGTCATCAATGAAGTTTTTGCGACGGTTGCCAACAACCGACACAAGATCAACAACGAGATCAGCCCGATCGACGACGCAAGCCAGATCAAGAAGGACATCGAGAGCTTCATGGTCTCGCCGGCCGGACGATCTGCCGCCATCCGAAACGTCATTAAGGCGGTTTTGGTGCCGGACGTCCTGAAGGCAGACCTCAGCAAGCAGGGTAACGCAACTTACCTTGGCGTTGAGACCGGCGGTGCAACCGGCGGACTCTTCGGCGGACGAGCCCTCACGGATGACGTGGTGGACCTTTCGCTCGGCGTCGTGTTCGGCACGACGATCTCGGACCTGGGCCTCGCTCCGGCCGATGGCAACGACATCCCGACGTTGACCAGCGATAACGTGACCTCAAGCGGCAAGCATTTCAAGACGGTATTCCCGTACTTGGGCAACCCGTACTGACGCCATAACCGTCCGGCACTTCGGTGCCGGACCCCTTCCTTCGGGAGTTGCCAATGAAGCTCATCCTTTCCATCGGTCTTGCCGCGATCGTCATCATTAGCGGCTGGCTTCTTGTCGCGAGTTCCTACCGCGCCCCCGCCCCGGTCGCCGCCAAGACATTTTCCCGCGCCCCCTACGACTCCTCATTCATTCCGGCCCGCATCACCGACCAGGAACAAGCGGTCCTTCGCGATCCCGGCGGAGCGATCGGATACTCCCTTCTTGCCACGGCCTACCTTGCGAAAGCACGTGAATCTGATGACAACGGCGCTGCGGTGAAGGCCGAGGCCGCCGCCCGCCGAAGCATAAAGATTCGAACCGCTGGAAACGGCACCGCCTGGAACAAGGTTGTGCGGGCCCTCCTTGCCCAGCATCGGTTTCGGGATTCGCTTCGCGAAACCGGGGCCATCCAGAAAGCGAAGGTTTCAACGGACGAGACAATCCGGCTTAGGGCCGAGATCATGATCGAACTTGGCCGCTACGCCGATGCGCAGTCCATTTTTCAGAAGAACCCTAACGCTTTTTCCAACACTCCCGGCAGTGCGATTCAGGCCAGAATGTTTGACCTCGAAGGGAAAACGGAACAGGCGCTGGCACTCTACAAAAAGATCGTACGGGATTCAGAAGCCCGATATGATATCGAAAGCAACGATCTCGCCTGGTTCCACACTCGCCTTGGTCAGCAGCAACTGAACATGGGCCGCCGAGCCGACGCACGGACAACATTCCTACGGTCGATCGAGCTCTATCCAAGGGGATACAAGGCACTTTTCGGCATGGCGAGACTCGCGGCAGGCAACGGTGACTGGCAAGGTGCGCTCGATTGGGCAGCCCGGGCCGATGCCATCGCGACGCTCCCCGAAATCGTAACCTTGATGGCGGAAGCCCACAAACGCCTTGGTGAGCCCGAAAAGGAGAAACAACTGCTCGCACGGGTGGTTTCACTGACCGGTTCGCACGAAAGCGCTCATTCCCATGGCAAGGACGGAGCTCATTCCCATGCCTCGGAAGAGCCGCACGGTCACTCTCTTGACCGGCAGTACGCCATGTTCTGTGCCGACCGGAATCAAGATCTCGACGGTGCGTACGCGGCAGCGGTCCGAGATTTCGAGGAGCGGCCGGATATCTACGCCTACGACACGTTGGCATGGGTGTATTTCAAACAGAAACGGATCAAGGAAGCCATCGTCGCCATCGACCGTGCGCTGGCCTTGGGCACGCAAGATCCTAAGCTGCTCTATCACGCGGGCGAGATCTATGCCGCCGCCGGAAAGAAGCCGAACGCGGCCGACTTCCTTCGCCGTGCGCTAAGGATCGACGACAAGTTTGATGCCGTGCATGCGCCCCGCGCGCAAGGACTTCTTGCCAGGCTGGAGGTTGGTCAGCCCTAATGCATATTCCCGACGCCTACTTAAGTCCGGTGACGCAGGCGGCGGGATTTACGGTCATGGCCCCGTTCTGGGCGACTGCCATCCGCAAAACGAGCCGCGAACTCACCAAAAAGCAGATTCCGTTGCTTGCGATGGGCGCGGGGTTTTGCTTCGTGGTGCAGATGTTCAACCTTCCGGCGCCCGGCGGAACCACGGCTCATGCTCTTGGCATTGCCCTTCTCACCGTTCTGGTGGGGCCGTGGGCAGCGCTGCTGGGAATGACCCTCACCCTCGCCGTGCAGGCGATTCTGTTTGGTGATGGCGGCATTCTGGCGCTGGGTATCAACTGCTTGAACATGGCGTTGGTCGTGAGCTTTAGTGCCCATGCGATCATTCGCGCCGTCGCCGGAACGGCGACTCCGGGGTCACCTCGCCACTTGGTTGCGGTGGCGATCGGAGCATTTGCCGGTTCGATCTTGGGCTCTCTATCGGCCGCGCTGATTCTTGGTTCGCAGCCGCTCATCGCCTCGGATGCCATGGGGCACGCGCTCTACTTTCCGTTTGGCTATTCGGTTGCCGTTCCGGCGATGCTGATTTCGCACCTCGCGGTTGCCGGGCCGGCCGAAGCCGTTGTCACCCTCTTTGCGGTTGCATTCCTGGCCAGGAATTTCCCCGAGTACTTCAAGGGCGGCGCGGAGCGGATCGGCGCAAGATTCCGACTGTCGACCGTGCTCACCGCCTGCTTCGTTCTCACCCCGCTCGGCCTGATGGCGACCGGAAGTGCCTGGGGCGAGTGGTAGCTCGACACGCTGAAGCAGATGGTTGGCTACGCTCCGGCGGGCATTGCAAACGCGACCGAACTCGCGCGGCCCGCCATGCCGGACTATGCGTTCCACGGGGCCGACGGCAACTTCCTTGCCATCCTTGGCTACATTTTTAGTGCAGCGGTCGGGGCGACCATCGTCGGCTCGGCGCTGCGGGTTGCGCTCCGGCAAGTGAAGTCGCCTGCGAGGCAGAGCCAAATGCCTTTGGCGCCAAGCCTTGCCGTTCCCGATTGGATGAGAACTCCGAATCCAGTCGTCGCCTCCGGCCGAGCTCCTTCACGCTGGCTTAACCAGACCGTGGCAAAGATTCGACGGACCTACGCAAGAACCATCGCGTTTGAATCCGTCGCCCGGGCGAGACACGGCGTATCGCAAATGAACCCGGTCGCCAAAGCGATCTCTTTTCTTAGTCTTCTGGTGGCGGCCAGTGTTGTTCGGTCACCGGAAGTCTTGGCCGCCGTCGCGGGGCTGGGCTTGGTCTCGGCTCTCTCCGCCCGAGTGCCACTGATCAGCCTTTTGAGCCGGGTTGTGGGCAGCGCCGTATTCTTTGGCCTTGTTTTGGCGATCCCGGTTGCAACGGCTTGGGTGACGCCGGGCGTCGAAGCTGCCCGACTTGGCGAGATTGCGGTCACCTGGCCGGGATTGGAGCGAGGTGGCTGGCTTCTGGCTCGGCTCGCAACCGCGATCCTCATCGCCTCGGTTTGGCAATCCACCACCCGCTGGAACGACATTTTGGGTTCGCTGGCGCGGCTTGGCGTTCCCGAAATCTTTATCACGATGGCGCAAATGACGTACCGATTCCTCTTTATCCTGCTCGAAACTCTTGGCGATATGACCCAAGCCCGCGAAGCCCGTCAGATTTCTGGCTATCGTGCACAGGGAAGTCGTGCCTATGCCGGCGCGGGGTCGGCGATTCTTTTTGCAAAAAGCGCGACCACCGCGCACGAAGTCCAGATGGCGATTGAAGCCCGGGGCGGCATGGCGAAGTCCGTGCTCCTCCGTGATCCCGGCTGGTCGAAGACCGATTTCGTGGTTTTGGCGGTCTGCTTAACGTTTTTGGTGCTCTCCATCGCTAGCGGGGTGACCCATGCTTTTTGAGCTGCGCGACGTCGCCTTCCACTGCGAGGACGGAACCCCGGCTCTGAACGGCATCGACGCCAGCATCGCCGCCGGCGACCGGCTGGTGATCCTAGGGGCGAACGGCAGCGGCAAATCCACCCTGCTCCGGATTCTGGCCGGGCTCGAATTTCCGACCGGTGGCAGCATTCGCTGGGATGGGACCGACCTATCCGAAAAGTCACTTCGCGATGCATCCTTACGAACGGACTTCCGCACGCGGGTTGGTTTCGTCTTTCAGAACGCGGATGCCCAGCTATTCAACGCGACGGTGCAAGAGGAGATCGAATTCGGCCCGCGCCAAATGGGTCTGCGCGAACCCGAGGTCCGCGAGCGCACGACGGACATCATGCGGATGCTGGGAATCCAGCATCTTGCCGAACGACCGCCGTTCCGGCTCAGCGGCGGCGAGAAGCGAAAGGTGGCCATGGCGTCGGTTCTCAGCATGAATCCGGACGTGATTCTAATGGACGAACCGTTCTTGGGTCTCGATCCCCGCTCACAGAGCTGGCTTCTGAAGACGCTTCAGATTCTGAGTGCATCCGGAAAGACAACGATTCTCGCCACCCACACGCTGGATCTCGTTCCGCAGGTATCAGACCGCACGTGGGTGCTCGACGAGACCCATCATCTGATCGCCGACGCCGCCTCGGTCGACGTACTCCGAGACTTGGGCCGCCTGCGCCGGGCGAACTTGACCGCGCTTGAAGAGGCAACCGTATGATCCTGGCTACCCTCATTTCCGCCATCGTCGTTTTGCAGCCGGCCGAAACGGTTCGGGCCCAAATCCAGCGGCAGTACAACCGTTGGGGCAAAGCCGCCAAGACCAACGACGTCGAGACGATTCTCGCGATTCTGACCCCCGACTACACCTTGAAGCCGTACAGCGGTGCCGTCATCCCCTTAAAGGCGTACGGAGCCAGCCTGCGAAAGCGGAAGAAGGAGAACAAGCCGGTCGACGCCTACGAGACGAAGATCTTGAACCTGAACCTGACCGTGAGCGGCAAGACGGCCCGGGTGACCTCCGACGAGACGTCGCGGAAGGCGACCGTCGATCCCATCACCAAATCGCGGGTCAGCATCGTACACATCCACCGCTATCTCGACACCTGGGTTTTGATGGGCGGCAAGTGCAGGCTTCGATCCACGGTCACCCAGAAAGAGATCACAAGAACCGAAAAAGTTTAAACAAAAGAGAGCAATCCTATGAAACGAGCATTTACCCTTATCGAGCTCCTCGTTGTTATCGCGATCATTGCCATTCTGGCGGCGATCCTTTTCCCCGTGTTCGCCCAGGCCAAGGCGGCCGCAAAGAAGACGGCCGACCTCAGCAACATGAAGCAACTCGGCGTTTCTACGGGTCTTTACCTGAACGACAACGACGGTGCCCTCTACCGTCACCACGAAGACTGGGTGCTGGACGACGGCTCCCTCACGTTGAACCTTCCGGCGACGGAAGCGGAGTGCGTTGGCGGCGGATTTGGCAACAGCCAGGCCGAGAAGCCCTGGGCCATCTTCTTCCAACCGTATCTCAAGTCGCGCGAAATCCTGTTCTCGCCCTCCGACACGGCCCCGCGTTCGCAGTTCCTCTCGACGAACATTAACGACTACAACGGCGGAATCGAGGAGATCGGCACCGAGTGTGAGGCGAATTCTAGAAGCGAGCAGTGCCTTGCCGAGCAGAACGGCTGGAACATGTGGAGCTACTTGCTCAACTCGATTTTCACCCACAAGTCGTGCCGCTACGCCGTTGAGGGCGTCCTTTCCGGTTTCGCGACCGAGAGCGTTTTGACGAGCCTGCCGGACCCGAACATCATCATGTTCTCGCCGCGCAACTCCGAGGGCTTCTTGGACAAGGAAAGCGACTTCCACTACATTCCGCAGGACGACTACGACACGTGGTCGGGCGAGGCCGCGTTGGTTCGATGGGGCTCCGGCAGCCGACCGAACGAAGGCTGGATCAAGTACGACCGGCACGGCAACGGCGCGAACTATGTCTATGCCGACACTCACGCGAAGTTCGCGAGCTGGGGCCGAGCGCGGCTCGACCAGTACCCGGACCACGTGGTTCGTTACCCTTTGGCCAACCCGCCGAAGTAAGCGGAGTGGATCAGAAAATCCCGAAGCGCTTGCGCTTCGGGAGGCAACTCTTGCGGTGAATGTCGATCGGGCCGCAAGCCCCGGAGTCGCCCAGCATGTTGAGCAACTCGTCCGATCCATGCTTTAGCTTGTAGGCCATCTCGTCCGGCAAGATCGGCACGACTTGCCAGAAGTTGATCGGCCGGCCATCGGCTAGTCGCAGCACGGGAAATCCCTCCGGGTGGTCGAGCGGCAAGGCGATGATAAATCCGGTAAACGGCGTGTTCTCGATCGGCTGCCTGTCGAAGCTATGAATCGTGTGGCCCTCGAAAAAGTAGGATTCTTTCTCGTGAGGAATCCGCGCGAGAATCGCGAGCCATTCCAAAGGCCAGCGGAGCTTAGGGTCGTGAAACGCCTCGTAAGAGACCGGCCATTCGGAAGGCAGGATCATGACCAGTTCGGCCAGCCGAAATGGCTCGAAGCCTTCCGGCACGTTCATGGGCTTTTCGCTCATGCCGCTAGTCGCTAAAGTTTGGAACGGGACCTGCGGCGTGGAAGCCACATGCAGAACGTCTAGATGCACCAGGTCGGATTGCCGCTCGTGGAAGTCGAGTCGCTCCCCGCCGAGATAGCGATCCAGATGGGCCGAAATCGCCTCCAAATGAATCGCCGGCTTAACCGGCTCCCTTAGCTCTACTTCTTCGTCATCCGGTGGAAAAGGAAACTCATTCGGCATAGGCTTGGTTCCACTACGAACGTAGGCAGATCTTAGAAGAAGCCGAAGCGCTTGCGCTTTGCGAGGCAACTCGGGCGGTGAATGTTCACCGGACCGGCACCGCCCGCCAGGACAAGCTGGTCCATCAGGGCGTCCCCTCGCTTCTTTCGGACGAGTTCCATCTCATCTTGGTAGATCGGGATCACCTGCCAAAACGCAATCAGGCTGTCGTCTTCAAGCTCCAGTGCGAAAAAGTCCTCCGGCAAGTAGTTCGGCGGCCACAGGATAAAGCCGTTGAACGGCGTGTTCTCCAGAGTTTCGCCGGGGCTTCCGCTCGCAATGGTGTGGCCACCGGCGAGGAACGTTTCGTTTTCGTGTGGATAGCGGGCGAGGGTCTTCAGCCATCGTATTGGCCAATAGTGGTTCGGGTCTTCAAAGGCCTCCGTTGAAAACGGCCACTCGGGCGGAAGGTGCATGACCAGCTCGGCGCGGCGGAAAGATTGGGCCGATTCCGGCGCGTTCATCGGTAGCTCGCTCATCCCGCTCGTCACCAGGGTGTGGAAAGGAAACCGCTCGGACGGCTTCACGTGAAGGATGTCGACGTGGACGATGTCGGAGATGATTTCGTGATAGTCGGCTTTCTCGCCATCTAGGAACTCATCCAGATGTTCGCTGATCGCCTCCAGGTGGATACCCGGGAATTGCGGTTCTCGAAGCCCATCGCCTTCATCGTCGAATGGGAAGCTGGTCTCTTCTGCCATCAGTATTTAGATGCGTTCTGATCCTATTTGGATTCATAGAAGTGGAAATTTTCCGCAATTTGGGAGTAGGAACGCTTGAAATGCAGACCGAATTCCTTAACGTAACGATCACTTTTGTCAGCGGTGAAAAGCTAGAGCTGACCACCAGCCTTGATACGACTCAGCAACTGGTGGGCGCCTCAAAGGCGGCCGAGCTGATGAACTCGACGTTGCTGCCGTTCGAAATCGACGGCGTGTTGCACCTGTTTCCCACGTCGTCCATCCGCTCCATCGCGATCGATCCGTCACCCGGCGTGGCGACGACCCACATGTTCGGAAACTTCCACTTGCGGGCGCGATAGAGACCTCGCCTAAGTTGGAGCTCTGAGCCCATTCTTGTTCCAACTTAGGCCGCTGCTCGTCGGAGAGCTAGAGATTAACGGGTCCCCGGTAGCGTTTACTCTAATCGTAAGCGCTTAAATCGGAAACCAGTTATGAAAGCATCATTTCACCTTCTTAAACTCTCAGCCCTCGCGGTTCTCGCGACCGTTGGGGCAATCGCATCGGCGGCGTTCCAGCCGCTTCCGGACCTCGGAGCCGGAGCCATCGCTAACGACATCAATAGCAGCGGCACGATCATCGGCGCCGTTGTCGAACCGGCCACCTACCGGCTCCTTCCCGTGAAGTGGGAGAACGGAACGCTCGTTCGCCTCTCGGAGGGCATCTACGATTCACTCGTCCCGCAAGCCATCAGCTCGAACGGAATTATCGTCGGCGGAACCCTCGGTGTCGGCGGAAACCCGATTGTGTGGGTTAACGGCGAACCGGTCCAGCTTCCAACGCTCGGCGAAGGCGGTCAGGCCACCGACGTCAACGCAAACGGGTGGATCGTTGGCGACGTGAAGGACGGAGAGAACAACCGACCCGCTCTCTGGATCAACGGAAATCTGACCGTGCTGGATACTCCTGCATTCGGCGAAGTCGGAGACATTCTCTACGGCACCGCCCGAAGCATCAACGAGTCGGGCGAAATCTTGGGCACCATCAAGGTCGCGTTCGGGTCGGATTCGACCGTTCTTCGCTGGACCAACGGCACGTTGAACCCGCTCAACCTCACCGGTTTCCTCGAAACCCAGGCGAGCAGGGTCAGCAACGATGGCTCGGTGCTCTTCTTCGGCTACCGGGAACCGGAGTACAACCGCGGCGTCTTCGTGGCAAGTCCGAACGGCACGATTACGCAGCTCGGCCTACTTGAGAACTCGATCACCACGATCCCGATGAACATCTCGGAGGGCGGCACGGTCATCGGTTACAGCTTATTCTTCGATTCGAACGTCGGCCAGAACAGCATCATCCCGACCGTTTGGAAGAATGGCGTTGCCACGGCGCTCCAAATGGACGCACCGTACCGCTACGGCATCCCGACGGCGGCAACCGACGACGGCAAGATCGTTGGCTACATCTCCGATCCGAACACCGGCGCCTCGGTGGCCGGCGTATGGAGCGAAGGAGCCAGCGGCTTTAACGTTCCCCGAGTCAAGGGCAAGCCCGGACAGAAGGTGAACCTCACGGCCTCGGTGCTTGAGAACGGCCGAGCGGTCGCCGGCAAAGAAGTCAAGTTCATGATCCAGTCGAAGCTGGTCGGAACGGCAAAGACGGACTCGCGAGGCAACGCCAAGCTTCCGTTCACGATTCCGGACACCATGCCGAGCGGATCGATGGAGCTGATGGGCAACTACAACCGAACCCGCTACGCCAAGTCGGCACTAGATGTCGAGCATGCCACCGTCACCCTGACGGCCCGCGGCGCAACCGGTGCGGCCGGAACGCGAGTTTCGGTCACCGGAACCCTCCGCAACGATGCCAGCGGCCTTCCTCTGGCTGGACAAACGCTTCGGCTCAAAATTGGCATCGGTAACGGTGTCGTGAAGACGGCAACGAACGGCACCTACACGGTGCCGGTCTCGATTCCGGCCAGCGCGAAGCGAGGCAGCATCATCAAGGTGGACGTGAACTTCGCCGCGACCTCGTCCTACAAGGCGGCTAAGGTCACAGTCAACGTCACGGTCCGGTAATTTTCCTGATCGCGAAGGGGTATCTGGCAAGCCGGATGCCCCTTTTTTGTGCCTGCCAAACGGCTCGAAATGCTCCCACCATCCAGTGATTTTTCGTGCAGGCAGGTACCTTGCAAGATGTGAGCTTGCCGATCGAAGACCTGACCCCACGTGAAATCGTGGAAGCCCTGGACGTTTACATCGTGGGCCAAAATGCCGCGAAAAAAGCGGTGGCCGTTGCCCTGCGAAACCGATACCGACGGCAGCAGCTCCCCGAGGCAGATCGCGAAGACGTGATGCCGAAGAATATTCTCATGATCGGCCCCACCGGCGTGGGCAAAACCGAAATCGCCCGCCGCCTAGCCCAGCTCGCCCGAGCCCCGTTCGTGAAGGTCGAAGCCACGAAGTTCACCGAAGTGGGTTACGTCGGCCGCGACGTCGACTCGATGATTCGGGAGCTGGTCGCGAACGCGGTTCGGCTGGTCGAGCGCGAGATGTACGCCGAGATCACGCCGGAAGCCGAGAAGCGCGCTTTGGATCGACTGGTGGAGCAGCTCTATGAAGGCCCCTCTCCGTACAGCGACTTTCGGTTCCTGCCGGTTTTTCCGGACGACGAGCCCGCGGAAGAAGAAGCGTCACCGGCGATCACGGAAGAAGAGTATTTGGCGGCGCACGAGAAGCTTCGGGTCAGTATCCAGGCCGGCGAGTTCGACAATCAGCTGATCGAAATTGAAGTCGAAGAAGCGAATAACCCGTTTGTGCAGGTGTTCTCGAACCAGGGCATCGAAGAGATGGGCATCGATACGAATGCCCCGGGCGGACCGTTCGGCTCCCGCCGCAGCGTGCGGCGAGTACCGTTGCGCGAAGGCCTGCCGATGATGATCGAGGAAGAGAGCAAGAAGATGGTCGATCGAAGCTCAATCCAGCGCGAGGCCATTCGCCGTGCCGAGCAGACCGGAATCATCTTCCTGGATGAAATCGACAAGGTCGCGATCAAGTCCTCGGGTTCGGGGCCGGACGTTTCGCGCGAGGGCGTGCAACGCGACCTCCTGCCAATCATCGAAGGCTCGACGGTCTCGACGAAGTTCGGACCGGTGCGAACCGACCATATCCTGTTCATCGCCGCCGGTGCCTTCCACATGGCGAAGCCGAGCGACCTCATCCCCGAGCTGCAAGGGCGCCTGCCCATCCGCGTGCAGCTCGATGACCTTGTGGCGTCTGACTTCAAGCGCATTCTCTCCGAGCCGCGCAATGCCCTCAGCAAGCAGTACACGGCCTTGTTGGCGGTCGACGGCGTTCACGTTTCGTTTACCGACAGCGCGCTTTCGGAGATTGCCGACCTCGCTGCCGTGGTGAACGAAAAGACGGAGAACATCGGCGCACGGCGGTTGCACACGATGATGGAGCGACTGTTGCAGGAGCTTCTGTTTGAAGCGCCAGACTCGGCGCAGGGCGAAATCACGTTCGACCGCGAGATGGTGCGCGAGAAGTTGGAACCGTTTGTGCGTGACCTGGAAACAAGTCGGAAAGTTTTGTAAAGAATTCGCTAACGTCTGCCCATAATAAAGGTGGAAGTAGCAGGATGCTGAATCTTTCCGCGGTCGCCGCGCTCACGATGAGCCTTGCGACGACGTCCCCCGGTTTACAGGGGCTGGGCGTCGTTGATAAAGTCCGGACTCCGGTTCAGGAGTCGGGGCCCAGCTTCTCGGTGGATGAATCGGCGAAAATTTCGGCCTTTTGGGCCGAGACCGACCGATACGCAGTTCAGCCGGGCAAACCGGCAGTGCGGCCGACCTCCGCCGCCTCGCGCTGGCTATTCGACTACAACCGCCTGCCGAACGTGCCCAAGGCCACCCGAACGGTTTGGGACGCCTGGATTGAGCGCGACATTGCCAGGTGCAGGGCCGCCGGAGAAGCTCTCCTTATCGGTGGCACCCCTGTGGCATCCGTTCCGCCGGTTGGCGAACCACCCGTTGCAGACCCGGCTTCGACCCCCGGACTCCCGGAGCCAGTTACGAGCAAGCCGGTTGTTGACCGCCGGTCGGACCCGATTCCGGCGGACCTTCTAGCGCGCTGTGGGATGCCGCCCAGTTTCCTGGAAGTCTGCGTCCCGAACGAGTACGTGGTGCAGTTCGAGGATGGGCCGTACCGGTACCAAGACCGCGTGAACGTCCGGCACCGCTACCCGTCGCTCCGGGCCGACAACGGCGTCGTCTTTCCCGGCGTCCCGCTGAAAAAGCTGGACGACGCCGAGCTCGATGTCCTGCGAACCGCCGCCGGGCTGGAAGAGAAGGAGATGCGCGTATTCCGTGCGGTCTCGGGGCTCGAGGGCGGCTTCGATTCGGTGAACACCTACGATACGGGTTTCGTCAGCGTCGGGTTCATCCAGTTCGCCGCCCGAACCGAAGGTGGCGGATCCCTTGGTCTCGTATTGCTTCGGCTCAAAACCCTCGAGCCAGACGTTTTTGAGGAAACCTTTCGCCGCTACGGCGTGGACGTCTCGCCGGAAGGCAAGCTCCGCGTCCTGAGCCCGCGTACGGGGGTTGAGTTGTCGGGAGCAAAGGCCAACGCGGAAGTCATCGAGGACAAACGACTGATCGCCGTATTTCAGCGCGCGGGAGAAAAGTGCGCTGGGTTCCGCATGGCGCAGCTCATGGTGGCGCAGGAGATTTACTGGCCCGGCAAGCGGCCGATTACCGTCCGGCTGGCGGATGGCCCGCCGCTTACCGGGACTGTGCAAGACGTCATTCGCAGCGAGGTTGGCCTGGCGATCCTACTGGACCGAAGCGTCCATACCGGCAACATCGAGCCGCTGACGGCCGTGCTGAACCGGGTGGCCGCCGCACGGAAGGTTTCGACCCTCGACGGCTTGGCCGGGTACGAGGCGGAGATTTTGGACCAGATGGTCCATCGCCGCGACTTCCGCGCCGACCCTACGCTGGCCGGAGGGACCAACAGAGTTGGCACCGGCAACCTCTCGCGCGGCACTTCGCCTGGGGGACGGGGAAGTCGCAAAGGCGGAAAAGGGTCCGGCGGGAAGAAACCACCTGCGCCAATTCCAAAAGGCCGATAGTCCTTAAAGAGTTTCTGCCCGGGTGCCGGTAGTATAATGCGGGCAACTTTGAACGGGAATGACCGTTAGAAGCCTTAGAACGGGAGATTCTTCTTCGCCTCATGAACCGATTTTTCAACTGGATCCGCAGCTTGTTCAACCGAACCATGGACCGCCTGGAGGACCCGGAAATGATGCTGGATCAGGCCCGGCGCGACATGCAGGTCTCGCTGGTTGCTAACCGCGAGCGTGCCGTTCAAGCGATCACCCAGAAGAATCGTCTTCAGGGCATGCTGGAAGAAGCAAAGAAGAAATCGGCGCAGCTGGAATCGCAGGCGGCAACGGCTCTCAAAACGGGCAACCGCGAACTCGCGACGCAGTTCATGCGCGAGAAAATGAACCACGACGCCAGCGTCACGACGCTGCAGGAATCCTACGATGCCGCCGTCCAGACCGTGGAACAGGTGAAGATTGCGATGAAGCGCCAAGAGGAGGAGGTCCGAAAGAAGACCGCCGAGGCCCTCGCGATGAAGGCGCAGTGGAAGCAAGCTCAGATTCAAAACTCGATCTCGAAGGCACTCGATGGCCTGACGTTCGAGAACCAGTTCGAGGGTTTTGGCGCGGCGCAGGAGAAGATTCGAGAAGCCCAAAGCGAAGCTGCCGCCCGCCAGGAAATGCTCGGCACGTCGTTGCAGGGCAAGATGCTCGCGATGGAAGACCAGGCGCGAGACATGGAAGCCGAAACGGAACTTGAAAAGCTGGAAGCCCGGCTGGGGATGCGGCAGCAAACGACGTCGGCTCCGGCATCCACCGTCTCGGTTGGCGTGGGTGGCGCCCCGTCCCTCGACGCCGCCAACGAAGCCGTTGCGAAGTCGGAAGCCGAGCGCGAGCTTGAAGAGCTTGAGCGCCGTTTGAAGGGCGCCTAGTTCGGTTTGTAGCGGAACGAGTCGGCAACCGCCGCCTCGATCTGAGTGAGGACCGTCGATTTGTTGGTGGCGATGAAGCGAATCGTGAACTGCTTCTTTCCGTCGACCAGCACGTAGCTGATGTGCGTTTCTTGGTCGCCGATGCGGTTTTTCCCGTCGGCGATCAATCGCCAGGCTTTTCCTACTGCCAGTTCCACCGCCGTACCGGCGTCCTCTCCGGTCATTTTGCCGCGCTCGTGTGCGACGGCGTCCTCTAAAGTGAGGTTTCGCGGCGCTTCGCGAACCTCAACCAAGTACCGCGTGTAGAGTTCCCCGGGGAGCGGGCGCGAGGCGTCGACGAGGTTCAGCACGATGCCCTTTTCCCGTAGCCTCTCCAGGGCTTCCTGCTCCTGCTTGTTTTCCTGCTGGGCGAAATCCTTTAAAACGTCCGACATACCGCTGCCGGCTGCCGCGTCGCCGCCCATCGAGTCCATTCCGGGGATCGAGACGTCGCTTCGGGGCACGCCGACCCGCCAGCCCTGGGCGCTAGCAATGGAAACGCCGGACTCGCCGTCGTTCGCCGTGGTCCATCCGGCCGGAAGTTGGGGCTCGGCGGCAGCCTTAAGCTGCAAAGCCTTGGGTTCGCAACCGAAGGCAACCATCGTTGCCAGAAGAATCAGAGATGCGTGGCTGATTTTCACGCGGACAAGGTAACTCGGTAATGTTAAGAGACTTCGCGTTTCCGCGAAAAGTCCCGTTCGCCGGAAGGATCGCCGCTGCGGCGTGGCCGACCCTCGATGAGCTTTTGGTAAACGTCGGCGGTGGCGCGCTCCATGGCACGCGCGCTAAACACGTTCTCGGCTCGGAGGCGCGCATTGGCCCCGTATGCCACGCGGCGGGTTGAATCGTGCAGGAGGTCCCGGCAGGCTTGTGTAAATCCGGTAACGTCCCGCTCGGCACAGAGCAGCCCAACTTCGGCGGAGATGACTTCTGGAATGCCGTCCACGCGGGTGGCAACGGTCGCCAGCCCGGCGGACATCGCCTCGACGAGCGCGATCCCCATCGCCTCCTTGCGAGACGGAAAGAGAAATAGATCCATTGCGGCTAGAAACGGCCGGACGTCGGCCTGATACCCGGCAAACTGGATGGCATCGAGAACGCCGAGATCCTTTGCCAATGTCCGGCATGATTCGACCGCGTCGCCGTCACCCACAAGCAGGTAGCGGAGCCTCGGAAACTCGGGTAGCAGAGCGGCCACCACCCGGATGCCGTCGTCGATTCCCTTGGAGGCGGTGATGCGCGAAACGGTTCCGAGGACCGGACCGGCGGCAGCCAGGCCGAGCTTCTCGCGGGCCGCGTCGGCGTCGAGCGTCCAGGCGGCAAGGTCGATGCCGTTGTAAACCACACTCACTTTTTCGGGCGCGACGCCCTGGCGGATCAGGTGGGTCTTGACTTGTTGCGAAACCCCGATCAGGTGATCGGCAAACATAAACGAGAGCTTGCCGCTCATTCCGTGCACCGTGCTCACGACGGGCAAGCGCACCAGACGGGCGGCGAGGCCGCCGTTGAGGCTCGACGTCGAGAGGTGCGTGTGAACGACGTCGAACGTGCCTCGTCGCATAATGCGCATCATCTTGCCGACGGCGCGGAAGTCGACCTTATACCGGTGGCTCACTTCGTGGGTGCGGAATCCGCGCTCGCGTACTTGGTCGCCAAACGGCATGCCCTCGAACGTACAAAATTCGACCTCGTTTCCGGCCGAACGTTGATGCTCGGCTAGGGTCATCAGGCTAACCACCGCCCCGTACACCGCCTCACGGGCCGAGCAAACTTGCAGAATTCGGCGCGCGGAGGTGGATCGGCTGTCGTCGCCGGAGCTGGATGCGGGGTTCGACCGGGATCGGGAGAAGGACATGAAAAGAATCTAACCGTGGCAGAGTCTGAGTTTCTTAGTCGTTGCGGACGCGGTCCCTCAGCAGCTTCAACGCGAGAACGATCGCGCTGGTGTCCGCCCGAACGTTGATTCTTCGCAGGGCAAACCGATCGGTCTGCGGTGAGTTCGCCCCTTTGCGAGTGCTACATGCCCAACCGTACCCTGCCGCGATCACCGCCTGACGGACGCCTTCGTGGTAACGGCCATAAGGATAGCAAAAGCCGGTCACGTCGCGGCCAATGAGGTCGGCGAGCTGTCGCCGGGAGGATTCAAGTTCCACCACCGCGGTGGCCTGGGGCACGGCGGTCAGGTCGGCGTGGTTCACCGTGTGGGAGCCAAAAGCCACGCCTTCCTCTGCCAGTTTTCCAATGGATTCGGCAGTGAGGAGCGGCTCCTGGCCACCGTCCCATTCGTCCGTTTTTCCGAGAAGCCCGGTCACGACGAAGACGGTCGCCGGGCGATGAGTCGCCTGTAAGCGAGGCCACGCTTCCGCCGCAAAGTTTGCGTAGCCGTCGTCGAACGTGATGGCCACGCCCCGTCCGTTCGTGTGCCGGTCCAGGTCATCGATACTCGCGGCGGGAATCCGCATCAGGTCCAGCAGCCGGAGTTGACGGGAAAAGCGGTCCGGGGTGACGTAGTGCCCGCGAACCTTCGCGTCCGGCCCCGGCCGCGCCACCTTGTGATACATGAGGATCGAGAGTCCGCTCAATGCCGGTCGAACTCTGGGCCATCGAACTCTAAACCAAGATGATGGAGGTAGAGGTTTGCCTCGGCGGCGTGCCAGGTGTGCGGTTCGCAACGTCGGTGGGCGGGGTCGGGATAGTTGGCGTGCGAGGCTTCGGATTCCCACGTCAGGTTCGGTCCTTCGCTGAGCAGATCCCACCGCGGGGCTTCTCGGTAGAAGTGCGCCTCGGCCCATTGAAGGTACGGATAGTTGCCGTCCATGGGATCAAATCGCGGGCCTTCGACGTGCGGGGTGCGGCTCATCCAGAAGAGGGAGCCGTAGGAATCGAACACGTTGGGCACCGACCAAGTGTCCGGAAGCCCTAGAGCGCCGAGGCCGAACTTCATCCACTTGGTTTGGTAAACCGGATGCGGCGCGAAGTCGGTGCGGCCGGTGAGGTGGGGGCCGTCGGGACCGGTTTCGACGACCCGGGCGGCGGCCTCGAGAATCTTCGGCACCAACGGATGGTCGGCGTCGGCGGCCACGGAGAGCAAATAGAGCGTCTGGCCGAGGTTGTCCGGCTCCTCGATCCCCGCATTGTTACGGTCGAACGGGTCGTTTAGGCCGAGGATCCAGTCGCGAATGCGGTGCGCTTCGCCGCGCGTTTCTAACGCGAGGAGCATCATCGCGGCGTCGCGATGCCACGGTCGATCGTATACGTCGGCGTTTGGCAAGGGGACGCCATTCACGATGCCGGACAGGATTTCGTCGTACAAGCGGTCCTGCAAGGCGGGCAAGGCTTCGGGTGCGATGGGGTTCATGGTCGGCTGTTTCCTTCGGCGGGCGCGTTCGCAGATTCAAGCGCTTCCCGTTGCGCCCGGCGGCGCAGCATGTCCTCTTTTCCTATGGCGTGCGAGACGATGGCACCGAAAATGATGAAGCCGCCGACGAGCAGGAATCCGGTGAGGATGGCGAAGAAGCCAAAACTGTTTTGCAGTCCGATGAATCCCTGATTTGTGCTCACGGCTAATCTATGATACGTAATCAGGGGTCAACCGGAAGAAAAACGGCCCCCCGCCAACAAGAAAATGATGCCCGTCGAGGTTTACGTCACCGAATCCGAGAGCGAAACCCAGGCGCTCGGCGCGGCGTTCCTATTGCGATGCCGTGTCGGCGACGTCGTTGCCCTCTCGGGTCCGCTCGGGGCAGGGAAGACGGCGTTCGTCCGCGGAGCGGTTCGCGCGGCTGGCGAGCGGGGAACGGTGCGCTCGCCGACGTTTCAGTTGATGCACCGGTACGAGAGCGATCCGCCGATTTTGCATGCCGACCTTTACCGGCTTGAATCGGCGGTCACCGGGGGCGAGTTCGGCCTGGAGGATGAGCTCGACGTCACGGTCGCGTTTATCGAATGGCCGGAGCGTCGGCCGGCGCTGTTTAAAGGCGAGCGGGCGACGTGGTGGGTCGAGTTTCGATTTGCCGGAAATGACGCCCGCGAGATCGAAATCCGTCCCCCGTCCGACCCCGATAGCGGCCCATAATCCCATATGGTTCAGGTTGGCTTTGTTACCGCGGCGCACGTTCACGTGCCGGCCTTCGTTTCCGGGTTAAGAGCCGCCGGTTTACGGGCGACCGCGGTTGGACTATGGGATCACGACGCTGCGCGCGGAGCGGCGTTTTGCGAGCGGTTCGGCTTGACGCCATTTGATAGCCGTTCGGCCCTGCTGGAGGCGTGCGACGCGGTCATTATCGGCAGCGAAAACGTACGCCACGGCGAAGATATTCTCGCCGCGTTGGCGGCGGGGTGCCACGTGCTTTGCGAGAAGCCGCTGGTGATCAGCGAGGACGATGCGGCAGCGGTGCGGGAAGCCGTCGCCCAGACCGACCGCGTCGTGATGACGGCGTTTCCGTGTCGGTTTTCGCCCGCCTGGGCGGCTCTTAAGGAACGGGTCGCGGCCGGCACCATCGGTAAGGTTCGGGCGATCTGCGCGACCAACCGGGGCACCTGCCCGGGCGGTTGGTTTACGGATCCGGTGCAGTCCGGCGGCGGGGCGATGATCGACCACACCGTGCACGTCGCGGACCTCCTTTGGGACCTGCTGGGCCAGCCGGTGGTACGGGTAAACGCCCAGACGGGGAGCAACGTCTATGGCCAAGCCTGGGATGACACCGCGATGCTGACGCTCGAATACGCCGACGGGACGTTCGCGACGCTGGACGCTTCTTGGTCGCGCCCCGGTAGCTACAAAACTTGGGGGGACGTGACGATGACGGTGACGGGAGATTCGGGTACGATAGAACTCGATATGTTTGGACAGGAGATACATCGGTACGGTGTTGGCGGGCATTCGGTAGCGGGCTACGGGACGAACTTGGATGCCGCGATGATCGACGAGTTTTTGTCGGCCATTGAAGATCGGCGCGCCCCCCGGGTGACGGCCGAGGACGGCCTCCGGGCGGCGGCGGTGGCCCGGGCTGGGTACCGAAGCGTTCGGACCGGGCAAACCGTCTCTATCGAGTAGGCATTCGATGGGACGCGGCATTTCTTTCGGCCGGTCCTTTCGATTTCGGCAGACCTAGCGATCCCCATGCCCCAAGTTCTTCAGCTCGACCCGCATACCGTGAACCAAATTGCGGCCGGAGAAGTGGTCGAGCGCCCCGCTTCGGTCGTGAAGGAGCTGATCGAAAATGCGCTCGACGCGGGTGCCACGCGCATCGAGATTGAGCTTCGCGCCTGCGGTCGCGAGCGGATCGAGGTGAAGGACAACGGGTGCGGCATGTCGCCAGAGGACGCCGCGCGCTCGCTTTCCCGGCACGCGACGTCGAAAATTCGTTCGGCGGACGATCTTTGGCACGTTGGGACGCTCGGCTTTCGGGGCGAAGCGTTGCCCAGCATCGCCTCGGTCTCGCGGTTTAGTTTGGCGACCGCTGAGGCGGACGGCGCCCGCACGCTCTTGCGGGTCGAGGGCGGCCAGGCCGAGCCGATTTCGCACGATGCGGGCCCGCGCGGGACAGTGATTTTGGTGGAGGACCTTTTCTACAACGTTCCCGCCCGCCTCAAGTTCTTGAAGAGCGATACCACCGAGCTGGGGCAGATTCTGGACCACGTTTCGCGCTACGCAGTTGCCTACCCGGCGGTCGCGTTTCGGCTGCGGCACAACGGCCAGGAGGCGCTGATGACGGCGGGCGACGGCGACGCGCTCGGGGCGATTGCGGCGGTTTGGGGCCGCGAAGTGGCGCGTTCGCTGGCGGAGGTCCGGACGACGGTGGGTGGGCTTCGGTTGACGGGTTTCGTCAGCCCGCCTCACGTTACGAAGGCGAACCGATCGTTCCAGTACTTGTTTGTGAACGGTCGGCCGGTGCGTTCCCGGCAGTTGACAACGGCGGTGGACGTCGCCTTTCGTGACCTGACGCCGGACCGCCGGTTCCCTTTGCTGGTTTTGAATGTCGAGGTCGACGCCGACCGGATCGACGTCAACGTCTCGCCGACGAAGAGCGAGGTTCGGTTCCAGCAGGAGGGGCAGGCGTTCGACGCGATTCGGATCGCGCTCAAGGGTGCCCTGATGGAGCACGGCATGTTGCCTTCCGCGGAGCAGATTGCCGTGGTGAACCGCGCTTTGGCCGAATCCGGGGCCGGTTCTGGCTATGGCTCTGCCGGAGCTGGAGCTGGAGCTGGAGTTGGAGCTGGGTTTGGGGGTGGCGGTGGCGGGCGGTATGCGCTGGGGGATGCGGGGGCAGGGGCGCGGCTTGCTGAGCCGCTTGCACCTTTTGACGCTTCGTTAGCCGGGCAGTTGGATTCTCAGCGGCGGATGCCGGGGTTGGAGCTTGCTGGCTCCCCGTTTGCTGGCTTTGCGGGAACACCCGGTTTGTACGGCAACCCGGCGGGAGGATATGCGGACTACGGTTCTCGTACTTTAGGGCCGGGCACGGACCCGGGGTCCGGGGCAGAGTCTGGTTCGGGGGCCGTTCCGGGCGAGGGAGGTATGCCAGGGCCTGCCCTTACTACCGGCTGGAGTGGCAGTGAAGCGATGGCCGACGGTCCGGTGCCGTTCTCCGATCTGCTGGACGGCCTTCGGATTGTCGGTCAGGTGATGAAAACGTTCATCGTCGCCGAGACGCGCATCGGCATGATCTTGATCGACCAACACGTGGCGCACGAGCGCATTTTGTTTGAGTACTTGTGCGGGGTTCGCGGGCGATCCGCGATCGAGAAGCAGCGGTTGCTGGTCCCGCTGACGTTGGAGCTCGACCGCCGTAGCGGGGTGCTGTTAGCCGAAAAGCTGGATGAGATTCGGGCGGTTGGGTTCGAGATTGAGCCGTTTGGGGGCGACGCCACCGGCGGGGCCAGCTTCGTCGTGCGGGCGGTGCCGGCCGCGCTTCGCGGCAAAGATCCGATTCGCCTTTTGAAGGACCTCATCGACGAGCTCGTCGACAGCAGCGTGTCGCGTCGGCTGGTGCCCACGCGCGAGCAGATCTGGATCACCTGCGCCTGCAAGATGTCGATCAAAGCGGGCGACCACCTCAGCCAAGCCGAGATGGAGAAGCTGGTTTACGACCTCGCTCAGACGGAAAACCCGTACCTGTGCCCCCATGGCCGCCCGATCACGGTGACCCTCGGCCGCGACGCGCTGCACCGGTTGTTCAAGCGCTGAAGTGTGCCGGGAGAAGCGAGGGAAAGTTGAGGAGGGGAGGATAGGTGGAGGAGAAGGGAGGAAAGTCGAGGTTAAGTTGAGGTTGAGTGGAGGAGAAGGGAAGAGAAGCGGGGAGAGGCGAGGATCGGTGGAGGAGAAGCGAGGATAAGTAGCGAGGATAAGTAGCGGTTGAGTTGAGGATAGGTGGAGGAGAAGAGAGATTCACCGTCCACTTAGTCTCAACAAGCCTCCATGATCCTCTACTTAACCTCGCATTTCCTCCATCTATCCTCGCTTTTCTGCCGCCACTTCCCGGAACGCCGTCTCGAACGCGTCGATTTCATCCGGAGTCCCCACGCTCACGCGCAGGCAATGCGGGTGCCCGACGTGGGCACCCGCGCGGACGATGATGCCCCGTTGCATCAACGCCTGAAACACCTGACCGGCGTCGTAGCCCAAATCTGCGTAGGCAAAGTTCGCGAAACTCTCGACCGGCACCGCGCCGACGGAACGGAAGATCGCGTTCAGCCGAGCCACGCCTTCGCGGTTCGCCGCCGCCGTCTTGGCCACGTGCGCGTCGTCCTGCAGGGCGGCCACCGCCGCCGCCTGCGCGAGCGAGTTCACGTTAAACGGCTCGCGGGCGCGATGGAAGGCGTCCGTGACGGCCGGCGGCGCGAAGCCAAAGCCGATGCGAAGTCCCGCGAGGCCGTACGCCTTCGAGAAGGTGCGAAGCCCAACCACGTTTCGCCCTTCGCGAACGTAGTCGAGCGAGGTCGGATAGTCCTCGATGTGCGCGGCAAACTCGCCGTAGGCTTCGTCCAACACGACCAACACGTGCGGCGGCAAAGCGTCCAGGAATCGCTCAAACTCTGTGCGCCGAACGATCGTGCCGGTCGGATTGTTTGGGTTCGCGACGAAGATCAGGCGCGTAGCTTCCGTCACTTCGGCGGCCATCCGCGAGAGGTCGTGGCGATACTCAGCGTCCAGCGGGACCTTCTTCAGCCTCGACGCGGCGAGAAATGCCGAAGCATCGTAGCGCGAGAAGCCGGGGTCCCCCATCATCAGCTCGTCGTCGTCGCCGTCCAAAAACATCACGCCCAGCAGGTGGATGATCTCGTCGCTCCCGTTGCCCAAAATGACGTTCTCTTCGCCGACGCCAAACTTGGCGCAGATGGCTTCGCGCAGTTCGCGTGACGAGCCGTCCGGATACAGGTGCATGTTGGCGGCGGCCTCGCGCACGGCGGCGACGGCGAGGGGGCTTGGTCCAAACGGGTTTTCGTTACTCGCGAGCTTCACGACCCTCTCCAGACCGAGTTCACGCCGAACGTCTTCGATGGGTTTTCCCGGCACGTACGGCGACATTGCCAAGACGTTCGCGCGAATGCCGAGCCCGGCGTTTGCTTCCATCGCTCTATTTTGGCCTAGCCACGCAACTACGGACGAAACGTGAACTCGGCGGTGTCGGTGGTACCGGAGAGAAGCTCCTTCACCTGCAGCCGATATTTCCCGGATGGCTCATTTTTGCTGAGGGTGACGTCCAGGCGGACGCGGGCGGTTTGCCCGGCGATCACGGTGGACCGATAGGCCTCCCAAACGGTTCGGCCCGCGGGATCGGTCAGGGATGCCCACACCGGAACGGCACCGAGGATCGGCTTCCCGTTCCGGTCGTTCACCGTCGCGGTGAAGGTTGCAGTAGTGCCTCCGCCGAGGGTCTCGGCACCGTCAGATAGCCGGATCGCGCCCACCGGAGTAGGCAGCAGAGCAAAAATCTTCAGCCCGACGGGGGGCAAGTCCAGCCCGACCGGTTTGCCAGCAACCGCTTTGTTTTCCAATACGTCGTAGGCGGAACCGGCGGGCAAGGTGAGCCGACCGAATGTGGCGACCCCGGTCTCGCGGAACAGCTTGGCCGCGCCGTACTTCGGCCCGAGGTCGAATTTGCCGTTGAGGGCCATCACATAGCGAACCGAGCCGCTGGTCAGGCCGCTCACGAGAATGTCGTCGTTGTCAACGCGGATGTCGGACAGATTTTTCGGCAGTGCACCGACGAGCGCATCGGCAACCTCGGAAAGGCGGGCGTCGTAATCCGCCAGCGGAATCCCGATTCCCTTGCCGGCCGCGATACCGGTCGCCTTCGTGGTGAAAGACCAATCCAGATCGAGCACCTTAGCTCCTCGGACCACCGCGGGAGTCTTCTGGGTGAGAATCACCGGGTTGCCCGAGGCGACCAGCTTTTCTAACTGCCGGATGCTGCTTTCGAGCAAGGCCACCGGCCGGGGCACGATCACCGCGTCGAAGCGCGCCGCGCTGGCGAGATCGGCGTCAAAAATAACTTCAAACGGGATGTGCCGGAGCGAGAGCGCGCAGAGCGTCGGAAGGATGTATTCGTTCGGATAGCCGTACTCCGCGGCGCCTTTGCCAAACCATTGCGTGCTGGGCGAAAAGAGCACTGCGACCTTGGCCGGAGTCGGTCGGGTCTGCAACAGCGTGTCGCCGAATGGAATTATCGCCTCGCGGTGGAAGGCACCGACGGCGGTCAACGTTGGGGCGAGTTCATCGGCCACTGATTGCGACCAGTTGTAGTACTGGAGCGCGTCCGGCCGCTGCATCCAGGCAAGGCTTGCTTGGAAGCGCGCGACATCCGGGGGCAAAACGCTGAGCTTGGTGCCGGCCGCGCGGTCGTCGGTTGCCCGCCGAATCTGTGGCTCGGTGAAGTAAGGATACATCGCGAGCGAGATCGTCTGCCGACTCTTCATCCCGCCGATGCGGGCTGCCGCGGCCAACACGGAAGTGTAGAGTACGCGCCGGGGGTCCGGGGTTCCGTACGTCCATGTTGAAATAGCGTCCGAGCCGGCGGGCGGAACTGCGCCCCAACGGTACGGGTCGGTCCAAGTCTCGACGTCGGGCCGGATGGCGTGGATCGCGTCCGTCATTTTTTGATTGGCCGGATACAGGCCGCTGCCTTCGGTTTGCCACCAGCGCATGGCCTGGAAAAGCGACGAGTTGTCGGGAACCATCGCATCGTCCATCCGAATCGAGCCGGGGGCCCGGGCGGGAATCGCTCTTGAGCGAACCGGGTCAATCCAAGTTGCGTCTAGAACGGACGTCAGCGATTTGCCGAACTTCGCCTGGAACGCCGCCTTCACGGCGTCGGTCGCGGCGAAGGTGGCTTCGTTTTCGCTGTTCAGCAGGGTGCTTTTCCAGGCGGGATGACGGCCAAACGTGTCTGCGAGCGACTTTGCCGCGGCGACCGCTGTGTCGGTTAGGCCGGGCACGTTTGGCGACTGCTCTTCGGAGCCCATCAAAAATGGGTTGATGTAGAAGTTAAAGTCCGCGCCGACGGCCAGCGCCTCGTCCATCTTGGCGGTGAAAAGCTTGTCGAAACGGTCGCCCGGAACGATGGCGGTTCGAAGAGCGGCGGTCGAAAACACGTTGAATCCGTTCTCCACTTGCGGCGCAATCGGGGTGCGTTCGCTCGGCGCTAGGCGAACCACCGGATAGTTCGACCGCTTCACGTACGGGCCGATGGTCAGAGCGGCCGGTGATCCGAGCGGCTTGCCGTCGGCCCCCTGCAGGGCCACCGAGTACTTTCCGGGCCGGAGTCGATACGCGGGAAGCTGCACAACGGCGAGCTTTCCGCTGCGTTCGGCAGGAAACTTCTCACCGTCGATCACGGCGGTTACGGGGCCGGTTCCGGACGCAGGAACCGAAAGCGTGATCGCCTCTCGCGGCAAAAATGCCGTTCGGGGCGTCGAGACGTCCGGTGCCGAGGCAAGTAGGGTGAGAATCAGCAGGTTGAACGGCATCAGATGTTGCGTACGTCGGTTCGTCGGCGCCGACTCCCAATTGTTCGGCCAATCCGACGAAAACTACTCGATCCGGGTGAAGTCTCCGGCGGCCAAAAACTGCAGCGAAACCGCATGCAGCAAGGTTAGACGCGCGAAGCGAACCGCCTCTTCGTCGACCATGATCATCGTCCCTTCAAGGAACGCGTTCACCGGTTCGACCAAGCCTTCGATCAGCGTAGCGAGCCCGGCCACGTCGCGCTCCCGGGCGGCGCGAAAAACGGCGTCTTCCTGCCGGGCGGTGAGTTCCAGCAAGGCGTGGCCCAGATCCGAATCGAGCGCATCCGGGGTCACGTGTCGCAGCGGGTCCTCGAAAGCGTAAGCCAGCCCCTTCTTCTTGGCGGCGGCCACGAGGTTCAGCGGACGGGTTGCAGTTTGGACGAGCAATGCGTTCCCGGCAAGCTGCGCCAGGACCTCGGTGCGGAAGCGCACGCCCTGCGGCAGCGTCACTTCCCAAGGGTGGTCCGGCAACTTCGCGGCTTCAAGGATGTCAAAGCGAACGTCCGGCAGAAGCGAAGTGTAGCGGGCGCGAAACACGTCGGCGAAGGCGGCCTGGGCACCGGCCGCGTCGAGGGTCAGACCGGCGTCTCGGTAAATCCCGAGCGCGGCGTCGAGCATTTCATCGTACGGCGGCAAGGCTCCGTTCCACCGCCAGGCGGCTTCGATGAGCACAGTCGCGCATCGGCGCAGCCCAAACGGGTCGCTGGACCCGGTCGGCTCCAGACCGCTGCCGAGATAGCCGGCCAGCTTATCGAGTTGGTCAACGATGGATAGCCGGAGCGCGGTGCGCGTCTCGGGCGTGTCTTCGGCGGGAATCTTCGAAAGGTCGTACTGGGTAGCCAGCGCCAAAACCACGCCGGGAGCGAATCCTTCGCGAGCGGCGTACTCCGCGCCGATGGCTCCCTGGAGGCTGCTCAGTTCACTCACCAGACCGGTTGCCAAGTCGGCTTTCGCGAACTTTGCCGCCGTCTCGGCAAGGGCGCGTTCTTCGGAGGAGGCTCCCGTGGCGTCGGCGATCCATCCTGCAAGCCGAACCAACCGGTCGGCGCGGGCGCGGACGGTGCCCAGCTTTTCCTGAAAAACGATCCGCTCGGTTTGGGCGAGGAAGTCCTCCATCCCAAACTTTTGGTCCTGGGCGAAGAAGAACCGGGCGTCGTTGAAGCGGGCGTTGAGCACCCACTCGCTGCCGCGGCGGACGGTTTCGTCCTCACCGCTGTTGCGAATGAAGACAAATCGGTTGGTGAGCTTGCCGTCCTCCGATCGAACCGGGAACATGCGCTCGTGCTTTGCCATGGCGATGATCAGCACCGGCTCCGGAAGGTTAAGCAGGCTCTCGGGGAACGTGCCTTCGATGGCGGTCGGCCACTCGGTCAAGAACACGTTCTCGTCCACGAGGTCATCTTCGACGATGGGCACGCCTTCGGCCGCGTTCGCGATTCCATCTCGAATCATGAACTCGCGGACTTCCGGATCGGGTTCCACAAACCGATCGCGCAGGCCAGCAATCAGGTCTTTCGCGGTGAGGGCGGTAAATGGCGCCGGGGCATAGAATCGATGTCCGCGACTTTCCGTCCCGGCGGCCACGCCTTCGACTTCGAACGGGATCACTTGGCCGTCGAACGAGGCCAAAATCCATCGAATCGGACGGGCAAACCGCTGTCGACCGCTGCCCCAACGCATCGCTTTATCGAACGTCAGGCCGCGAATCGCTTTGGTAAGAATTTCGCCCAGCAACTGGGCGGCGGGTTGGCCAGCAATGTGCTTAGAAACCCAAACGTAGGCTCCGTCGTTGCGGATGTTCGCCAGATCGACACCTTGCCCTCGGCAAAAGCCGAGCAAAGCGTTCGTCGGCATGCCGTCGGCCCCGAAGGCTCCCTTTACGGCCGGCCCGCGCATCTCCTTGGTTTCGTCAGCCTGCCGCTCCTTCACGTAAGGGAAGGAGACGATCATGCGGCGCGGAGTTCCGAACGCGACATCTTCGGCACCGCTGGCCTCGCCCAGTAGCCCGGCCTCGGCGAGAAGCTCGCGGACGCGGGTTTGAAGCTGGGCAACGGATTTGCGCACGAAGGAAGCGGGTAACTCTTCGCATCCCACTTCGAGAAGTAGCTCGGGCATCGGGCGAGAGAATACCGCCGGTTAGCGGTTAGGCCCGCATGCCAAGCTGGCGCTCGGCTTCTTCCTCCAGCCGAATCATCTCGTTCTGCAACTCCAAGCGAAGGGCCTCGACCTCATCCTCGGTCGCGTCGGTAGGCACATAGATCGGCGGGCCGACCAGAATGCGGCCCTTACCAAACGGCCACGGAAGGAGATATTTGTCCCAAGACTTGAGGATCGTCCCCGGGGTGGCGGCCATGCCAACCGGAACGATCGCGGCCCCGCTCTTTTGCGCCATCAGCATGACGCCGCCCTGTACCTCGTGGTACGGCCCGCGCGGACCGTCCGGAGAAACGACCATCGTTCCGCCGGCTCGCAACGCCCGGATGCTCTCAACCGCCGCGCGAACGCCGCCCCGGCCGGTGCTGCCCCGAATGATTTGGTAACCGAGCCGGGTGAATAGCCGATTCTGAATTTCGCCGTCATTCGAAAGGCTAACGAGAAGCCAAATCTTGCGGCCACGCGCATAGTTGGCAAAAATGAACGACCGACCGTGCCAGCCGCAATAGATGGTTTTGGGCTGAATTTCGGTGAGGCCCTGGACCTGCAAGCGCATCGTGCTGCCGATGAAGCGCACCGCCCAGTACAAAATTCCGGGCACGACTTTCGGGCGAAACGCCCGCCAGCGGTACTTCATCCGCGACATCCACTCTTTTGGTCCGACCATATTTAGTTTGCCCATCCTTTCTTGTGGGCGAGATCCGTTGCCGTGCTCAACGGATAGCGCGCGAAAAGTTCTTGTAGTAGCAGTTGCGCGTTGGCTTCGTTTCGGCCGCGCTCAAGCCCGATGAGGGTCAGCAGGGCATCCGGCCGCTGGGCTTCGGTGGCATCCTGCAGGCCACTCTTTGCCAGGCTTGTGGCGAGATCGCGGTGGCTCTCACGGTAGCGGTCGGCCAACTTCAGGCGCTCATAGACGGAAAGGGTGTCCAGCTTGCCCAGCGCGACCAAGCGTTGCAGCAACGTGGGGTCGTTCTGGTCCGGCGAAAGGTCAAGAATTTGGGTGATCGCGCGGGATTCCGTATCGGCGTCGGCGAGCTCGCGGCAGGCGTCAGCCAGTTTGCGCCAGCCTTCGGGATCTTTCGGAAAGTTCTTGATGTGCTGCTGGGCGGCAATCTTTACCGCGGCCGGCCCTCGAATCTGCATCTGGTCAACCGTCTGCCGTCCAAACTCGGTCTGCCCGAAGTCCGGCGTGTGGAAAACCAGCGAAAGCAAAACCCCAGTTCCAAATCCGCCCAAGTGTGCCCAGTAGGCCGTTCCGCCCGAGTCACCTAAACGCACAAACGCCCCGATGACCTGCAACAAAACCCACAGCCCGGTGAGCGTGAGCACGGGCAACGCCAACCGAGGCACCACCGGCACCCGCACCGCCTGATATCGCAACGCATAGTAACCAACCAGCCCGGCGATGCAACCGCTCGCCCCGATCAAGGGAACCGCGTGCGAGACGTTCCGCAGCAGAAGATAGTGCAGAGCCTCGCCAACAAATCCGCTCACGAAGTAAACGAGCGCAAACCGCAACGTTCCGGTGGCCGCTTCCACCGCCGCGCCGAATGCCGCGAGAAAGAGCATGTTCCCTAGCAGGTGGAGGATGTTCTCATGCAGAAACAGCGCGGTGAAAAGGTTCCGGAACTCCGGCGCATCGGCCCGGAAGCCGAACTGAAAGGCAAGATCTGGATTTACGACAAGGGCAAAGGCCGCGAAAATGTTTCCGGCAACGAGGAGCAGCGTTAGCAGCGGGGGCCGGGGAAACTCCTTCACTCTTCTTCGAGGGCATCCTCCGAAATGTCCACGTTCACGTAGGTTTCTTGCACATCGTCAAGATCGTCCAAGGCGTCCAGCAGGTTCAAAAGCTTGATCTGATCGGCTTCGCTGAGATCGGCCTTGTTGGTCGCCACGTAGGTGAGGCCAACTTCGTCTGCCTTCACGCCGGCTTTCATCAGCTCGGAGTTCACCCGGTGCAGCGCCTCGCTTGCGGTGTAAATCGTGAAGCCTTCTGGCTCGACGAGCACGTCGTCGGCACCGGCATCGATGGCGAGAAGAGTCAGTTCGTCTTCGTCCTGGCCGGTGTTCTTCACCTGGATTTGGCCCACGTATTTGAACTGCCAGCTCACCGAGCCGTTCTCGGCCATGTTTCCGCCGTGCTTAGCAAACGCGTGCCGAACCTCGGCAACCGTCCGGTTTCGATTCTCGGAGTAGCACTCCAGGATGATCGCCGCGCCGCTGGGGCCGTAGCCTTCGTAAACGATCTCTTCGTACTGGGCACCTTCGATGACACCGGTTCCCCGGTCGATGGCCCGCTTGATGTTGTCGGCCGGCACGGAAGCTTCCTTCGCCTTGTCGACCGCGACCCGGAGGCGAGGGTTCATGTTAACGTCGCCGCCGCCCGCGCGGGCCGCAACGATGATCTCACGGCTCAGCTTAGTAAAGAGCTTCCCACGAATCGCATCTTGCTTTCCTTTTCGGATGCGAATGTTCTTCCATTTCGAGTGGCCCGCCATTGGATGATTATTTTGGCATGGCCGCGCGCTTTAGGCACCGTGCGCCGGAAGCCAAGCTTGCACAACCCGGACGCTGACTGCATCGAGCCCGTGCCCGCCCGGGTGCCAATGCACCTGCAGGTCGGCCCCCGCCGTCTCGAACATCCCGGCCAGTGTCATCGCGTTCATGCGCGGCACGATGGGATCGACCTCTCCGCAAACCATAAGGATAGGCTTTGCTTCGAGGTTTGGCAGGCTTGCCGGGGTCAGCGGCACCATCGGCGCAAGCAGCACGGCGGCGTGGAACACTTCCGGCCGGAGCAGCAGAATCGCGGCGGCAAAGTTCGCCCCGTTGCTGAATCCCACGGCGACCCGGTGCTCGTTCGGCCGTTCGGCCAGGAGCCAGTCGGCGAATTCGTTCGCCCGCTCGATCAGGTTCGGTTCGTCGAAGACGCCCTCGGCGAGGCGGCGGAACCATCGGTTTTGCCCGTTCTCGGGTTCCTTGCCTCTTGCGGACAGCAGATTCGCGGTGGGGCGAAGGGTCTGGCCTAGCCGCAGCATTTCGACCTCGTCTCCGCCCGTGCCGTGAAGCATCACGAGGGTTGGCGAATCTGGTTTTGCGCCCGGTGCCGAGAGGTGGGTGAACACGGTTGAAGTATGCCCCTGGATGACGGGCGAATGATCTTGTGACAGCAATCGGAGCGTTTCGGGCGTAAGCTTAAGCCTATGCGGCAGACCGATTTGATGGACACCAGCCTCGAAATGCACTTGCTGCGCGTCAAGTTGCTGCGCGAAAAGGGCCCGGTCTGGCGGATTCTTAAGACCTTCGAAATGTGTGAGGAGCTCCGCCAACTTAAGCTTGCCGCCAAAGACTGGAAACCTGAGAAGGAGTGAGCCTCCTCGAAACCGTGAGTGACGTCACCGAAATGCTTCGGAAGGCTGACATCGACTTCTTGATCGGTGGTTGGTGGCCTTACATCCTGGTGAGCGGTTTTCTCGCGCCGTGGTAGACACGCACAACGTAAACCTTCATCGCTTCTTCGTCGATCCGAAAGATGACGCGGTGCGAATGATGCATGAAGGCCCGGTAGGGGACGCGAAGCTCTGTCGCTTCTGGGATTAAAGAGAACCGACCCGGGATCTCGCTAAGGGACAGAATCTGCTCCTCAAGCGAGTCTCTCCACTTAGCGGCTTCGTTCCGGGAGTCGTTTGCGATGAAGCAGACGTAATCGTCGATGTCAGTCTGTGCCCTAAGGGTGAGAACGACTTCAAAAACCATGCTTGGCCTTCAAGTCTGCAAAGACCTGAGAAGCTGGGGTTGTTCGACCTTGTAGTATGTCTTTTTCTCCTTCGAGGAGTGCCGCGAAGAGTCGATCTCGTTCCATGCGCTCTTCCATGGCCTGGTAGCTGACGGGATCGACAAGGACTGCCTGAACTTTTCCGTTTACCGTGATCAGAACGGGCTCCTTGCTTTGGTTCATCGTTTCGATGAATCCTTTTGCGTTCCTTTGAAATTCGGTTAAAGAGTGGGAGTTGGTGAGGTTAGCCATGGCTGCTGGGTCATGCGATTATCGTGTTGATTTCATGTTACCCTTGGTTCATCATTCTTCTCACGCGGCTGCGACCATTAACAAAGCTGTGAGATTCCGAGAGCACCTCGTTCGGTATGCCTTCGGTCCAGGGAATCTAGCCGAGCTTAAGCCCATGACTTTATCAAGCTCGTCCATAAAACGTTGGCGTCATCCGGATCGAGCCGGATGACGTGGCTCCCGGCGTCGGCGGCTTCGGCGTAGTTGCCGGGTTGTCCTTCAGAGAAGTCGTCCTCTTCTCTCTTTCCGTAGGTCGCGCGATAGGCAGGCGGCAACGCCTGAAGTATGACCGTCGATGGCCGAGCAAATAAGAATAAAATAGGGTGTGGCTACGGTTCGCGTCTTTGTAACTCTGAAACCTTCCCTCCTTGATTCGGCCGGAAGGACGGTGGCAGACGCCCTGCAGGGACTCGGGTTCGACGAGGTCCAAAACGCGCGAATCGGCAAGGTCATCGAGCTCGAGCTCAGCGACGTCCGACCCGGCCGAGTCGAAGAGATGGCGAAAAAGCTGCTCGCCAACTCAGTCATCGAAAACTACCGAATCGAGGGTGCCGAATGAGAGTCGCCGTCATCCGCTTTCCGGGTTCAAACTGCGACCAGGACGCGCTGTTCTCGCTGCGCGACGATGTGGGGCTAGAAGCTGACTACGTTTGGCACGCCGAAAGCTCGCTCTCAGGCTTTGAAGCCGTCTTCGTGCCCGGCGGTTTTTCCTACGGCGACTACCTCCGCTGCGGGGCGATGGCCTCGCGGGCGACCATCATGGCCGAGGTCATCCGCTTCGCGAATGAAGGCCGACCGGTCATCGGCGCGTGCAACGGCTTCCAGATTCTCTGCGAGACAGGCCTGCTTCCCGGGGCATTGATGCAAAACGCACGGCAGAAATTCATCTGCCAGGACGTCTTTCTTAAGGTGGAAAACCAAAGCTCCCTTTGGACCCGAAGCGTGAGCCAAATCTTAAGGATCCCAATCGCGCATGGCGAAGGCCGCTACATCGCCGATGCCGAGACCCTGGCCCGCCTGCAGGGCGAAGGTCGCATCGCCTTTCGATATGTCGATGCCGACGGTAACCGCACGGACGCGTCGAACGTCAACGGAAGCATGGATGCGATTGCCGGCGTGCTCAACGATGCGGGCAACGTCCTGGGCCTGATGCCGCACCCGGAGCGCGCGAGCCGCGCCTCGCTGGGATCCACCGATGGTCTGCAAATTTTGGAGGGCTTCAAGGCGCTTGCCTTAGCGTAATGCGAAACTTCCTCCTCGCTACGACATTGGCTCTCTCGACCGGCATCGCGCATGCTCAAAAAGCGGTCATCGGCCAGCTTGGCCAAACCACGGCGGCGACCCGCTTTTACGCCGCGCCCGATGAGGATGCTCGCGTTTACTACCGAGCAAAGCCGTACGAATATGTTTGTGTGAACTGGGGCAACGACCAGAAGTGGATGAAAGTCCTGATGAGCAACGGCAAGCAGGGCTTTGTTTTGGCGGAGGACATCGCCGTGCTTCCCTACCGGGTGACCCAAGCCGCCCCGACAGGCCGCTCTGGTGGACGGGAAATGGGTTCTAACACGTCGCGGGGTGGCGTCGCCGGACGATCCCTGCAGTACGTCGGAACGCCCTACGTTTGGGGCGGAAACGACCTGAGCAACGGCATCGACTGTTCCGGGTTCGTCAAAAAGCTTTACGGCCAGATCGGGCTCAATCTGCCCCGAACCGCCTCCGAGCAGGCCAAGGTCGGCAAGCCGATTACGCGCCTAGAGCACCTTCAGGCGGGTGACCGCCTCTATTTCTGGGAAGCGAAGCGCGGCAAGATTGGGCACACCGGCATCTATCTCGGTGGCAACTACTTCGTGCACAGTTCGCGCGGTAAGCGCGGCGTATCCACGGACATCCTATCGGAGAAGTGGCGGCGCATCCTGGTTGCCGCGCGCCGGTAAGGGAATGACTCGGGTCCATCGTGGAATCCAAACTGCGTTAGAAGCGGCTTTGGCCGACCGGCCAGCCGTCATGGTCATCGGCCCTCGCCAAGTCGGGAAGAGTACGCTCGTCGAGTCAATTTCGAACGGTAGCCGGGCCTACGTCACGCTCGATGATCCGCTCGAACTCGCCATGGCGAAGCGAACCCCGTCGGAGTTTTTTGCCGCGCATCCGAGACCATTGACCATCGACGAGGTGCAGCGCGCCCCGGAACTGCTTCGAACGATGAAGCTTCACATCGACAAAGATCGGATGGCGGGAGGTTTTTTGCTCACCGGTTCGGCCAACGTGCTGGCCCTACCGAAGGTTTCCGACTCGCTTGCGGGGCGCATGGAAACACTCGAGATGCTTCCGTTCAGCCAGGCCGAGATCGAAGGCTCGCGAACGAACTTCATCGACCAACTATTCCAGGATCCTGATGGTTTGCTCAACGGGAGCTACCCGGCTCCAACAGACGCTTCCGAACGCGTTTTTCGCACCGGATTTCCCGAACCTGCGCTCCACCTAACCGCGAAGCGCCGGCCCGACTGGGTGCGATCCTACGTCAAGAGCCTCCTGGATCGCGACGTCAAGGACTTGACGAACATCGACGGCTTGGTACAACTTCCCGAATTGCTTCAGCGGCTCGCCGCGCGGAACGGGAGCACGTTGAACCTCTCGTCGCTTTCCCGGGAGGTCGGCATTCCGCACTCGACGTTGACCCGATACGTCGATCTGCTTCGCACTCTCTTCCTGGTGCAAACGATTCCGGCTTGGTCCAGCGAGCCAACCGCGAAGCTTGCCCGCACCCCGAAAGCGTTTCTAGTGGACTCGGGCCTCGCCGCGCAGCTCGCCCACATCAGCCCGGTCCGGTTCGATGAAGACAAAGCTGCCCAGGAGACGGTGCTTCACGGATTTGTTGCGGCGGAGCTATTCCGGCTGGCCACCTGGAGTGAGACGAGAGTTCAGATTTTCCACCTGCGCTCGGTTCGGCAACATGAGGTGTCCTTCATCCTCGAATCGGACGACGGAAAGCTTGCTTCGGTGGACTTTTCGGCCCACCAAGCCCTAGACGCGGATGCGTTCGAAGGGACGCGGTACTTTCGCGAGCTCGCCGGTTCCCAGTTCCAGGCGGGAATCTTGCTCTACCAGGGCGGTGCCTCCCGAACGGTCGGAACCCGAATCGGCGGAATATCGATGTCGGCCCTCTGGGCATAGGTTGCGCCTGTATCCGCAATTTCGACGATACGCTTGATTCCGAAGGTGGGACTAGACCTTAATTCTGTCCATGACTCGGCATCGCGAGGTGAGGTTGTCCGATATTCCAGTCCTTTTGGAGTACTGGGGAACCGCACCTGACGAACGTCACCGTGCCACGCGGGAACACGAGATCGTCTTCCAACGCTCCGATGTTTTGAGTTCGGCGATTGAGGAGGTAACCGAAGACGAAACGACTTTGGTTGGAATTTTAGTGGGAGCCTTCGTAAACGATCGCTTTATCGAGGCCAGCCTAAGCGATCCCGACCCGTTCGTTCTGCAGCGAATCAAAGCCTGGGTGGATGCCGGGACGAGCCCCTTCTACACGCCAGAGAAGCTTGCCGGTAGAAACGGCTCCAACGGACTAAACCTTCTTTTGGTGACTTTTGGGATGTATCCGCAACCCAACGGCGAACCAGAGCACCTCATTCGCGAGTTTTTGCTGCGTCGATTTGTCGAGGACCACGCGGGATGGAACATTCGACATCTCATGGCAGAAACCGTGAGTCTGACCCAAGCCACGCAGTTGGAGCGCCAAGGCTGGACGGTTCGGAACGCGTACCCGGCCTATCACAAAGAATTTCCCCACGAACAGGTCCGGCTACTCACGATTGACCGCGAGGCCGCTCTCCTAGGGCACGATTACTTTCTCGCCCGATTCTTCACCTATAGGGAACCGCCGACCACCTTAACGAAGGGCGAAAAAGAGCTGCTCCGCGCCGCAAGGTTTGGCGCACGAACGGACGATCACCTCGCCGAGATGTTCGCGGTTGGCCGAGATTCCATCAAACAACGTTGGAAAGGCATTTATGAGAAGCTCCGGAGCGCCGAGCCAGCGCTATTCCCCGAGCTTTCCGCGGCCGGAGGCCGGGGGCCAGAACGTCGTCGCGTGCTCATCGAATATGCGCGCAACCACCCCGAAATTCTCTGGCCCTGATTAATTCGTCTGCAGAAAATCGAGCAGCTTTCCGCAACCGTGCCGAATCGGGTCGAAAGCGGGTAGCCAAAGCTCATCCGCAATTTCAGCGCATGCGTCATCCGCGGCGTTGGCATCTTCGATGTGGGCGGTGTTGACGCAAACGGCGAGCGGAACTGGCCGGGGAAAGGTTCCGCAAGCCGAAGCTAACGCAAGGTAGAGATCCAATAGGTCGCCGAGCGGCGGAATCGTAACCGTCGGTGCCGACCGAAGGTGCGTCTGTCCGGCCCGCACGCAGAGGACCAAGTGCGTCGGGCAGCTTCCCCGAAGCAATGGCAACGTCGCGGTGCTTGCGGGGTGCACGAGCGAACCTTGGCCCTCGATGATGACGAGGTCGTAGCTTGCAGCGCTGGCGAGCACTTCGCGCTCGATCGCCCCGGACGCAAAGTCCAACCGAATGGCATCTAGCGGTACGCCCGCCCCGGTGATGGTCATCCCAATCTGACCGGTTGCCACGAAACCCGCCGCGATGCCCGCATGGATCAGTGCTTTTTGAATCTCCAACCCGGCGGTCATCTTGCCCACCGCCATGTCGGTCCCGACGGTAAGAATCCTTGGAACCGACAGTTCGGCGGCGGCACCCTTTCCGGTCGTCAGCCCTTCCGGCTCGGTTCGAATGTCCCAAATCCATTGGCCGGGCTGGGTGGCGAAACGCTGAGCCAATCGGTCGTGAAGGCCGTTCACCACCGAGAGCCCGCGAGATACCGCCGCGTCGATGACCGGGAACCATTCGGGGGGTACGGCCCCGCCGGGCGGCGCGATGCCGAGTACGAGGACGTTCGCGCCGAGGTCGGCGGCCGCCGCAACGTCGGTGACAATCGGAACGTCGCGGCTGAAGCCGTACTGCCCGGAAGTCCCGCCCGCATGCTCAACATCGATGATGCAGACCACCTCGTTGGGCGAGTACCGCAGCACGCCGCTACCCATTTTCCCGGCCGGAAGCGTCAGGTATCCGTCCATGAAGACGGCGAGGCGGTCGGTCGGCTTAAGCATCGGCATTCAGCGAGGCACCGTGGCCGATCGCGTCGGTCGGTCGGACGACGCCGTCGATGATCGGAGCGCCGCTGGCGGGATCTGGGTTCAAATTCAGCTGACTATCGAGGTCGATGTGGTCAAAGAGGGCTCCGATGGCGGCCCCGGCGGCGATGGCTACGCTCGATTCGCTCATGCACCCGATCATGGTTTTCAGATGGAAAGCCCGCGCCGTCGCGACGATGCGGACGGCCTCGGTGATGCCGCCGCACTTCATCAGCTTCAGGTTCACGCCGTCTACCGCATGGGCAAACGCCGGGATATCTTCCGAGGTCTTGATCGACTCGTCAACGAAGATCGGCAGCGGACGGTTCTCGAAGATGCGCGGCAGGTCGGCCTCTTGTCCGGCGGCGAGCGGCTGCTCGACGTAGCCCACTCCGCGATCGGCGAGCCATTTCATCATCTCGATGCTCTCGTCTACCGTCCAGCCACCGTTGGCGTCGACGCGGAGCGCTGGGCTCCATGGCTTGGCCGCCTCGCTGGCGGCGAGAAAATGCTCTTTGTCGTGCTCGCGGCCCTCGGGCGAGCCCAACTTGATTTTAAGGCACTTGGCACCGGTCCGGGAAAGGATGTCGGGCACACGCTCGCGGGTCACTTCTGGCGGATTGATGCCGATGGTGACGCTGGTGGGCACGTTCGTTCGGGGGAGCCCCAGCAACTGATAGAGCGGCAGACCGGCTCGTTTCGCCAGTAGATCCCAAATGGCGGTGTCGAGGGCGGCCATTGCCGGCGGATCAATCTTGGCTTCGCGCATCTGCGCGTAAACCGTATGCGGAACCGGTACGAGGCCATCCGCGAGGAACTCCCCAAGCTGCTTTTGACCGCGCTCGGCGGTCCATTCGCTGCCCGTCGCCGGGGAAAGCTCGCCAATGCCGGTGTGGGTACCGTCCCACAGAAACACGTAAAGGTTCTCCGAGCTCGCCATCACGCCCCGACTAATCGCCAGCGGATAGAGCTTTTGAAGGCAAAGGGTGCGGAACGAAGCCTGTACCATGTTGCGTTAGGCTACCTTTCATCCGCCGGGCTAGACAGCGAATGCCTTGGTCCAGATCTTCCGGTCGAAGGCATGCTGGAATCCAGCGCGCTCCAGGTTGGTCAGGCTCGATTTCAAGAAGCCGTACGTCTCCGAAAAGGCAACGTCGGCTCCGGCAGCCCTCGCCAACCGAAGGCGCGCCGAAAGCAAAGCGCTTTGGCCGCCGCGGCGTCGGAACGCCTCTTTCACAAACCCGCCGCCAAAGTACGCCGCGCCTTCGTGAAGATACAGATTGCCGATTCCGACCGCCTCGTCTTGGTGGAACGCACCAAAAACGTGCACCCCAGGGGAATTCAGCAGCCGCTCTGTGGTTTCGGTCCAGTGAGAAACCGGAGAGATCTTCCGCAAGGTCGTCACATCGAGGATTTCCGAAATGCGAAACTCACATTCGGTCTCCGGGATTTTGCCCAAGCGATGCACGAGCACGTCCAGATGCACGCGCGCTACCATCCCGCGGGCATGGCTCCATCTGGCAATTTCAGCCTCCTGATCGCCCGGGGTGGCAAAGAGGAAGGCATAGGGAATGCCGTCTTCTCGGTAGTTTTCCAGCGCGTGGTCCAACCCCGCTTCGGTGGCCTCGCTTCTAGAGCCGAATTGTTCGATGCGGTTGCGGCTTTGGCTGGGCCATTCGCTCGATGAGCTCATATCCACCGTATAGATCCCGTCATCAAAGTCCCGCGGAGCTACCGGTGAGCCTGCCTTGGTGAGCCATCTTTGAAGCTCACCCAGCCGGTAGGCAAGCTGAAATACTTCCCGCATCAGGACGAGAGAAGGATGCTGTCGTCCTCGGCCACGGGTTCGGCCGGCAGGCTCGCAGCGCGGATTTTCTCTAACTTCGCCAGGAATGCCTCGCGAGGCTTGCCGGTGAGCTCAATTTCCTGCCCGGCCAGGACGGCCGAAAGCGCCACGGCTTCCTTCTCGCTGAACGTCACCGCGTTGCGAACGTGCTCTTCGAAGGCCTCCCACGCCAGCGGTGCCACCGCCCTCGCGCAGGTTGCCATTGCTTCGGCGTAAACCCGAATCTCGTACTGGGCATGCGGGTCTAGCCGCAGTTCCAAGAAGTGAAAGAGGTTGTGCAGGTCGATCTGCCAGTACCACTCGGTGTAAAGCGAGAGCGGCAGGTTCGAACGGGCCAGTTCGCGGGCGACGCCCTGATCCAGCATGCTTTGGTAGTTCGTGTATACGGCGCGCTGTTCGGCAGACATCCGCGCGATCACGTCTTCCGCAATGTCTGGCGGCAAAACCTCTCCCCGGCCTTGCTTATTCGATTCGCTCTGGACATTCACCTTGTCGATTTCCGGCAAGTAGAACTCGTCCGCCATCACGGAATACCGTCCGCTGATCTCGTTCAGCCGGGCGGTGCGGTGCCGCACCCACTGGCGCGCGACGAAAATCGGCATCTTGGTGTGGAACGTCAGCTGCACCTGCTCGAACGGCGAGGTGTGGCGATTCTTCATCAAGTAATGAATTAGGCCACGGTCTTGGCGGTAGGTTTTCGTACCCGACCCATAGCTCACGCGCGCCGCCTGCACGATCCGGTCGTCGCCGCCTAGGTAATCAACGAGACGAACGAATCCGTGGTCCAAGACTTTGATCTCTTGGTCCAAAAGGGCCTCTGCGGCCTCGACGACGATGTGCGCCATACCCAGAGATTACCGGTTGCTCCGTGGGAACGCGAAAAGCCACCGGCACGAATGCGCCGCCGGAACGGTTACAACCAACATGCCGCGATCTTTCGAAGCATCTCATCCCATCCGTAAGCCAAAATGGAACTCTATGCGTAGGCTTCTATCTCTGCCCCTGCTGGTGCTCGCGGGACTTGCCGTATTCGGATGCGAAACTGCGCCGCAAACCAGAGGCGGTCAGCCCATCACGGAGCCAGTCCGGTCTGTGGTTAGCCTTAGCCCAAGTTCAACGGAGATCCTGGCCAGCATTAACTACAACCGAATTCTGACCGGCCGAACCGAATCCGACAATTTTCCGATCAGCGTTTCCAGTGTGCCGGTGGTGGCTTCGGTGAAGCCGAACTACGAAAAGATCGCCGCTATCAAGCCGCAACTGGTCCTCTACGATGAACTGCTTTACTCGAAGGACGACATCAAGAAGATTACGGACCTCGGGGCAAAGACCTTCGCGTTCAACGCGAACACGGTTGACGAGTTCACCAAGCAGATTTATCGATTGGGCGCACTGGTGAACAGCGAGTCGAACGCATCTTCCTACGTGGATAAGATCCTAGCGGCAAAGAGCACGGCCCAAGCCCAGTCGCTCAGCCGAAACCCGAAGGTGGCCGTCGTCCTTGTTGGGGATGGCACCGAGCACATGGTGGTCGGCACCAAGTCTTTCCTTGCCGATGTCATTCGCTCTGCCGGGGGCGAACCGGTGGGACCCGACTCCGATCGATTCGTCTCGCTCAGCCCGGAGTCCTTTGTGGCCTCGAATCCGGAAATGATCGTGATTGCCTACCCCGTCTTTTCCAAGAACGAAGATCTCACAAGAGATGGAGCGATCAAGCGGGCGAAGAAGATCGTTAACGATCCTCGCCTAAAGAGCGTGCTCGCCGTGCAAAAGGAGCTGATCCTGCCGGTGGATGAAGATATCTTGACCCGACGCGGATACCGAGTCGACCGATTGATCGAAGAGATTTCGCGACGCATCCAGGCGGTGGCACAGCAGTGAGCCCACTCGCCGAGATTGGCGTGTTCGGTGGCTCAGGTTTCTACAAGCTGCTAGAAGACGTCCGCGAAGTCAAGGTCGATACGCCGTACGGCGCTCCGAGCGACTCGTACTTTCTGGCGACCGTGAACGGTCGGAAGGTTGCGTTTTTGCCGCGCCACGGCCGGAGCCACACCTTGCCGCCGCACAAAGTGCCGTACCGCGCCAACGTTTGGGGCATGCGGGCCCTCGGTTGCCAGGCAATCATCAGCCCCTGCGCCGCGGGTTCTTTGCAGCCCGAGGTCGAGCCGGGCCACTTTGTGGTTTGCGACCAGTTTGTCGACCGAACGAACAGCCGTGCCGACACGTTTTACGATGGACCCATCGTCACGCACGTTTCGGCAGCGGACATCTACTCACCGATCCTGCGGAAGTTGGCTATCGAGACGATTCGCGAGCACGGCATCGTCTGCCACGAAACGGGCACGGTCGTAGTCATCCAGGGCCCGCGATTTAGCACGAAGAGCGAGAGCAAGTGGTTCCACGACCAGGGCTGGGAGGTCATTAACATGACGCAGTACCCCGAGGCATACCTTTGCCACGAGCTCGGAATGGGCGTGGTCAACATCTCGCTCATCACCGATTACGACAGCGGCGTCTTTACCGGAACCGAGGCGGTTTCGGCTCATGACGTGCTGGCGGTCTTCCAATCGAACGCCGAAAAGATAAAAGCCGTGGTTTTGGACCTAATCGGGAAGATACCGGAGGACCTTTCGAGCGTTAGTACGGTAGGACAGCTTGCGTTCACCCGCGGCGATGGGCACACCATCTCCGACGGCGACATTCGCCAGTTCTCCATCTTTGCCTAACATGAATCTACTCCTCGCAACGGCGGTGCTGATGACGGCGCAAACGCCCGATTCTCGAACCGTCTTTCAGGCTGTTGCCGCTCCCGCCGGAGCCACCGCCTATACGCAGGAAGTCGTTGGCTGGCCCGGCTGGGGCAACCTCGCCGGGAGCTTCTCCGCTCCGATGATGGTGCATGACGGAACCGCGTTGCCGGAGTTGCCCCCGGTCATCAGTCCTCTGAAGTTCCGCATTCGCATCTTCCTGTATGCACACCTAGATGCGCAGTCCGTGGCCGAGGACGGCACGGTGCGGTTCCATCGGTTCGACATGGAGGACCCGCAGGTCAAGGTGGCTCGCGCCGCCATCGCCCGCTGGAAGCACCGCGTTGACGCCCAGGCGGCAGGCAGCTTTGAGCTCGTTCCGGAGATCAGCGTGCAAACCGAGCCGTGGCGCTTCTCGCTGGGGCGGAACCCTGCGCCGGATGACGCGACCCTAGACGCCGAATTTGGACCGCGGTTTAACGGCGGCTTTTATGACGACGAGCAGAAGGTTTACCGTGGACCGTACCACGCCGTCTTCTTCGTCTCGCCCGCGCCGTGGACGCGGCCGACGCCACTGGCGATGAACGCCACTCCGTTCTTCATGGTTCCAACCTCTGGAACCGCGCCCTTAGAGAAGCGACTCTGGCAGGCTTTTACTGAATCGATCTCGGCCCGAGTCACGCGAAACGGAGCGGGTACGTGGCCCGAGTTGCTCTCGTTCGCGGATCCCGACCCGGACCGCCGAAGTCTCATTGAGGCACCGACGCGAGGGCAGTTCGAGCGTGACGGGACCGTCCCCGGCGTTTCCTCCGACAACTACACCGTTTCCGTCGTGGATGATCCGCAAAAGGGCTCGGTCCTCAACGTTTCCGAGCGGGCGCTGACGCGCTATGGTGGCACCGCGATTTCCATCCCGGTAGGCGGAATCGATCCGGCCAAAACGCCGGCCCTCCGTTTTGAGTACGCAACCAGCAGTCGGGAGCCCATGGCGCTGTGGTTCCAGGGTAAGTCGGGAACCTCGGCAGTCAGCCTTGGACGAGACCGCGTAGCTGCCGGTGCAGAGCCCGTTTTCCAGATTCCGGTAAAGACGGACGGGACCTGGCAGACCTTGACGATTGATTTGGCGAAGCAAAACCTGGGCACCATCGAGCGGATCTGGCTTGCGCCGCCGCCTGGTGCAGTGCTTCGCGGCAAGTACTATGCCGGACCGATCGAAGCGAAGTTTGCCGCATTCAACCTGCTCGCCTCCGCCGCCGAATCCACTGCCGAGTGCCCGCCCCGCGTTGCTGACATTGCGTCTTTCGATCTGGACGAACGCGTGATGGCCGCTACCGCCGCAAATGACGTGGCCCTGTTTCGAGACGCTGACAAGGAAGTAGCCCTAAACGTGATCCGTCGCGAAGCCGGGCTCGATAAGGCCGACCGACTAGCGGCCACGGTGACCGCCATGAACAGCATCGATGCGAACGTCGCCGTGGCCGCCGTTGAGCGTGTCGCCACGGTGGAAACGGATGCCGCTACGGCTGAACTTCGGCGGGTTCTCATGTTTGGGCTTACCTCCGCCTCGCGAGGGGCCGCGGCGCTTGCCTTGGCAAAGCGACCCACGCCCACGATGGCCGGCGACCTCAACGTTTTGAGCGCAAACCGAGAGGCCGCGACGCGGCTTACCGCCGCCCGCGCCCTTTCGATGCTTCCGGACCGAGCCGCCGGCATCATCCGAATGTCGTTACTGCAGCAGACCGATCCGCGGGTGAAGCTATTCGTTACGGAGACCGCCGACCCGAAGGAAGAGGTCCAGATGGCGCGGTTGCCGTGGTCTCTCGTGAACGAAACCAGCGATCGTGTGCGCTTGGCGAGCGCGATCAAGCTCATCCAATCGCCGGTAGCCAAGTTTCAAACCGAAGGCTATAACGCGATGAAGGACGACAGCGTTTGGGTTCGCGAGCGATTTGCCGCGTATCTCGCCGACAATCCGACCGAGACCCACCGCGCAAGCCTCCGCATTGGCGTTGTCGATTCCTCGGTGCTGGTTCGCCTGCAGGCCGTGCGTGGATTGGCATCGCTCTTGGAGCCCCTAACCGTCCCCGAGATTCAGCCGGCCTTTACGGACAAGTACCCAGAAGTCCTGGTCGCGGTCATCACGGCGGTGAAAGCACGGAACCTTGTGGTTCCGGAAGCGGTACGCAAAGAGTGGCGAGAGTCGAAATACGCGGCCGTCCGCGATGCGGAAAAAACTCTAAACTAGTAGACGTTTGTGCAGATTCCTCTTGGGGTCTCGTAAAATTGGGCATAGAATGAAAGAAGTGAAGTCGTCCACCGTTTCGGTTGTCATCTTGGTCCTTGCGGCCGGTGCGGGCCTGCTTGGAATCCAACTACGGGACCGAGTGGACGCGCCCATTCAACAGGCCAACTCCATGGTGTCGCCGACCTTGGTGGCCTCGGTAGAAAACGACGTCACGGTGTCGATTGCCGAAGGGGACTATTTCCGCGAGATCAAAAGCCTCGTCGAGAGAGAGTATGTCGAGAAAGTGACCGACGAGCAGAAGCTAGCGGCCGGCGCCGTGCGCGGCATGGTCGGAAGCCTGAACGACCCGAACTCGCTGTATTACGACAAGAAGCAGTTCAATACATTTCTGAACGCGCGCGTGGGCAAATACGAGGGCGTCGGGGCCGAGTTCGCTTTGGTTCTGCGCGGTGAGGAGAATCTTGCCGCTTCGAAGGAGCCGGACGAGGGTGGAATGTCGGCTGAAGAAGCGCTTGCTTCCAAGGCGCGGGTACCGCGATTGATGGTGACTTCGCTCACGCCAGGCGGACCGGCAGATAAGGCCGGGGTCAAGCCCGGAGATTTGGTGTACTCGGTCGACAACCATTGGGTGATTAACACGGACATGCTGGTGCGGTTCCAAAAAGCGCAGCGCGAATTCGCTGCGAAGAAAATTTCGCTTTCCGAACTGAACCAGGTCCGGAAGGAGATCCGCGCCAAGACCGAACGGGCCCTCTTGCCAATGCGAGCGTGGGAGCGGTTGATGATGGGAACGAAGGGCAACCTCGCGGTGACCTGGGAACGAAACGGCGCAAAGCGGAATACGACGATCGCCAAAGCGACGTCGGAGATGCCGGGCTCGGGAGTCATCGGGAACGCATATCGACTGGCGCTTCGGCAGGGCGCCGAGGCCGGGCTGAAGCAGTATATGCAGAACTCGAAGGCAAAGCCGGTGCGCATCGACCTTCGACAGAATACTAACGGGGACTTTGCCGCGATGCAGAAGTGTTTGGCGGTCCTGGCACCAACCGGAACCTATGGCATGATGGCTGGTGACCGGGCGGAGACCAACAAGCCTTTGGTTGTTAAGAGCGGCAACGCAGCGGCGCCGATGGTCGAATTTTTGGTAGATGAAACTACGCGGGGCGCGGCCGAGGTTCTCGCGCTGGCGATGCAGTCGAAAGGGCGAGCCAAGCTCGTAGGGGGCAAAACCGGGGGCGCGGCGTTCTCCACCTTGGTGGTTCAGATTCCGGATGGCTCCGGCTATACCCTGGTTACGGGTGAGTACAAAGTTAGCGGCGGTGCGAAATGAACGTAGGCAAGACAATCTTCGTTGGATCGTTGGCGGTTCTGGGCTCGGGTGCGCTCGGCTTCGTCTGGCGCGACCTTAAGCAGGGAAAGATGCCGGATGCCGGAGCGACCAGTCGTCTTGCGGGAGTTCGAACCGTGGCGAAACAGTCGTCGGAGGAGGTTTTCCGGCAGACATTTTCGCAAATTCGGCACGGCTACTACCGTGCCGTCAAGCCAGATTCGCTCAAATATGCCGGCATCCAGGGCCTAATGGGCTCGTTGGGTGACCCGCACACGATCTTCCTGCCGCCGCGGGCGGCAGCGGCGTTCAGTGAAGAGACGCGCGGTAACTTTTACGGCGTCGGGGCCCGACTGCAGGGTGATACGCTGGGCGCAGCCGTGCGGACGGTCTTCGAGGACGGTCCGGCTTATGCGGCAGGTCTCCGGGCCGGGGACGTTATCATCCAGGTTAACGGCAAGAAAGTCAGCGGTCAGCCGATTGACGATATCGTTCAGCAGATTAAAGGCAAAGAAGGCACGCTCGTGACGTTGGTTATCGCGCGGCCGAAGGCAGAAAAGCCGATTTCGATGCAGATCAAGCGAGCAAGAATCGTCGCCCCGTCGGTGGAATCTAAGTACCTCGAAGGATCGAAAATGGGCTACGTGTCGATTTCGAACTTCGCCGAGCCAACGACGGAGCAATTCGACAAGGAACTCAGCCGTCTGGACGAAAAGAAGATCACCGGTCTGGTGATCGACCTGCGAAGCAACCCGGGTGGACTTCTGGATACCGCTGCCGAGCTGATGAGTCGGTTCGTCGAGAACAAGACCGTCGTGACCATGCGCGGTCGCGATGGCCGCGAGGAGATTGTGCGAAGCTACAGCGGGGCGGTGCGGAACTGGCCGTATCCGGTTGCGGTGCTCATCGATGAGAACTCAGCAAGCGCTTCGGAAATCTTTGCCGGCGGACTTCAGGATTACAAGAAGGCAACGCTGGTTGGAACCCACTCCTATGGAAAGGCATCGGTTCAGAACATCTATCCGATCATCGACCGAAGCAGCGCGAAGATCACCATCGCGAAATACTATCTGCCCGGCGGCGAATTCATCGGCCGAAAGGTTGACGACGATGGCATCTTCGTCAGCGGTGGTCTGAAGCCAGACGTTGAGGTCGAATTGAACCTAGACGGGGAAATCGAGTTCGGAAATCCGGCGAAGGACAACCAGCTCCAGCGAGCGATTGACGTTCTCAAGACCAAGAACTGAAATTAGGACTTCGGGTCGAAGTAGGCCCGGAGTCCATCCCCAACGAAGTTGAGGGCGAAGATCGTCGCGCTCAGGAACAGACACGGCCAGATGAGCATGACCGGGTGCGAGTTCATGTTGATGCGGGCGGTATTGATCATGTTGCCCCAACTCGGGTCCGGCTCCTGCACGCCGATGCCAAGGAAGCTTAGGGTGCTCTCGGCCAGAATCGTGCCGGCGAGCTCAATCATGCTGTAGGCAAGAAGCAAGCCGCTTAGTTGCGGCAAAATGTGCTTGATCACCAAGTATCCGGTCGGTGCACCCGCCGCTTTCGCCGCAACGACGTATTCGCGGTCTTTCAAGGTCGCGACTTGGGTCGAAACGAGCCGAGCGATCGATGGCCAGGACGTAACGGCCAGGGCCGCAATCACCGGCAGAATGCCGAGCCCGACGACGGCTACGATGAGGATCGCCAGCAGAATGTCGGGGAACGCGAACATGCCGTCGGTGAATCGCATGATCGGCTGGCGGAGCCACTTGGGGCCGAAAACGCCCAAGACGCCCATCAGAACGCCCACCACCAGCGCAATCCCTTGTACCACGAGACCGACAAGCAAGGAGACGCGCGCGCCCTGCGCAAGCCGGGCCACCACGTCTCGGCTCAGTTCATCGGTTCCCAGGAAGGCCTCGCCGGTTCCAGGCGGCTGAAACGGCTTCTTCGAGACTGCCTCGCGAACGACGTCAAACTGGGTGATGGCGGGGTCGACAATTTTCGCCAGCGGATAGAGCTGCACTTGCCGAACCGCCGGCCCGAAGGCCGCAAAGGCGACGATGAACACCAAGTAGATCGCCCCGCCGATGAGGAACCAGTCGCGCTTTTTCATACTTGGCTCTCCCGGATGCGGGGATCGAGGATCGGCAGAAGGAAGTCAACGACGAGGTTCAGGAAGATGAACAACGCCCCGGTCAGCATGACGCAAGCTTGAACCACCGGCATGTCGCCCTTCTTGATCGCGTCGATTGTGGTACTTCCCAAGCCGGGAAGGCGGAAGAAGGTCTCAACAACGAAGGAACCCGTGAGCAAGAAACCGAAAGTGGTGCCGATGGCGGTGACAACGGGCAGGATCGCGTTCCGCAACGCGTGCACGGTGTAGAGCCGGAAGCGGGGAACTCCCTTCGCGATGGCGGTTCGGATGAACTCCTGCTGCAAGGTATCGACCATGCTCGCGCGGGTCAGTCGGGTGATCAGTGCGGTCGGTCGGGCCGATAGCACGACGATGGGCAGGAAGAGATAGTAAAAGTCCGGATCCTTCCGGTTGACCTCCCAGGTCTGATAGAACAGATCGAACAGGCCCTGCTTGTTTGCCAAAAAGAACACCAAAAGTGGCGCGAGCACGAAGTTGGGCAGCGTGACGCCCAGCGTGCTGACGACCAAAATGAATCGGTCCGGGAGCTTATTTTGGTACACGCCGGCGAATGTTCCCAGCGTGATGCCGATCAGCGATGCGATGCTAATGGCGCAGGTGGCGATGAATAGCGTCATCGGCAGGTTTCGTGCGAGAATCACGCCGACGTCTTCTTTGATCCCGTAAAGACTTTTGCCAAAGTCGCCGCGCGCGGAATGTCCGACGAATTCAACGTAGCGGATCGGCCAAGGACGGTCCAAGCCCATTTGGCGTCGTAACCGCTCGACGGTTTCCAGGCTGGCTTTCTCGCCCGAGAGCACCGTGGCGGCGTCGCCCGGCGCAATTTCATCGGCCATGAAGGTCACGAAGGAGATGAACAGCAGGCTGAGGACCCCGAAGAAGAGACGGGTTACAAGGGCGCGGGCCAGCTGCACGGAGCGATAGTGTAACACGGGAAGGCGCGCCCGTGCCTAAAGAACCTACCCGGAGATGACGCGAACCTGGGTTACTTTGTCGCCGCGCTCGATTTTTGGAAGAATTTCAATCCCCGAGACGACGCGACCAAACACGGTGTACTGCCCATCCAGGAACTTCGCCGCGCCAAGAACAAAGAAGAACTGGCTGTCGCCGTCTTTGCTGTCGCGCGGATGGGCGAAAGAAACGGCGCCCACGTCATGCGTTAGGCTGTTGGACTCGAATGGGACCGTTTTGCCACTGCCACCGCTGCCCACATTCGGGTGGTCTAGCTCCATCGTCTTTGTCTGCGGGTCGCCGAACATGGCGATGTACGGCTTGGGCCGCCGCTCCACGCGGAAGAACTTCTGATCGTTGTAGAACCCGCGGCGCACTAAGCTAAGCACCTGGGCAGATGTGTTGGGAGCTTCCTTGGTGTAGAGCCGCACAAAGACGGACCCTCGATTCTCGATGTCGAACCGAATGACGGTTTCCCCCGGTTGGGGTGCATATTCCTGGCCCGCGAAGGCGCGGTTCAGCGTCCCGAGGCCGATAACCAAGAGGAATAGGAGGGTGAAAATCTGCTTCATTCAGGCGAGTCCGAGAAAATTAGACGCGCGAACGGCACAATCGGCACCGATGCCTACTAGTCACCCATCGGGCGGCCAAACCCGTCGATGCGGACACCACCGGTGAGGATGATGATGCCGTCGATGATCGACCAAATATAGCCAAAAAAGCAGAGCGAAGAAACCAGCTGAAGTACGCCGATGGCAGAATAGCCGAGATAGATTCGACCGATTCCCGGAAAGATGAGCTGGAGCACGCCAGCCAACGCCCGGCTGCGGTCGCTGCGGGCAGCAGAGTAGAGCTGCGTTTGCCGCATCTGAAGCTGCTCGGGGTAGGCGCCGTGCTGGGTCGTAGCGGGAAAACCGCCGAAGGTGGGTGCCGAGTAGTTCTGCGTGGGCGGGGCGTAGCTTCCGGGCGAAACGGGAGCGGACGGAGGCGCGGGCGACGGCGGCGGCGTGTTGTAGGAGGTGGGAACAACGAACAAGGCACTCAACTCGGGGTGGCGGTCTGCAGGAATCCAATCCACCATGCCGGCTTTCCAGACGAAGGTCTCACGCGCAATCACACCCCCGCCAACCAACTCCTCGACTTGCTCCCGCGTCAGCGGGCCGAGTTGGCCGTAGTGCCCGATGTAATACCAATCTGCCACGTCGGAAATTCCTAGTCGGCCGCCGTGCAGGCCGACCGACTACTTTGTACCGCAGGAATCCAAAAAATGGCGGCAGAAGACCCAACGAACCTCAAAGATCGGCACCCCGAGGCGCAACGACCTTTAGCGCACGGTAGGCAACCCCAAATTTGGAAGGGGTTCTGCGGCAGATTTCCCCGTCTACCGTCACCGCCATCACCGGGTCCGTCCATAGCGTGCCTCCCCGGGTCTCCTCAGCGTGAACTTCATCCAGATCGCCTTGCGTGCCAAACGGCAGCCGCAGTGCCAACCGAAGGAAAGCCATTTTGTCCCGCGCGCGCAAAGCATAAACGGAAAGCAATCCTTCTCGAATGCTCGCGTCCGGCGAAAGCGGAAACGGGCCAGCATGGAATCGACCGTTCCCGAGGACGATCATCATCGTTTCGAACTCGTTGATTCCGGTTTCAGTTTCGATGCGGGCACGGAATGGCCGGACGGTCTGCATCGCCCGGGCCAAGGCGAAGGCGTAGGCAAACTTTCCCATCTGCTTCTTTGGGAGCCCTCGCAGGGCCTGGGCGATCTCGGTGGTAAGCCCAATCGTGGCCACGTTCACGAAACAGTCGGTATCGAGGGTGCCAATGTCGACGAGCTGAACGCCGCCTCTGGCAATGACATCGCAGGCGAGGTTCAACTCGTTCGGGATGTTAAGGTCACGGGCAAACGAGTTTCCGGTGCCAAGGGGCAGCACGCCAAGCGCCGTTTCTTTATGCAAAAAGAGGTGGGCAATGGCACTGAACGTTCCGTCGCCGCCGCCGGCAATCACCATCGGCACTCCTTCCTGGATCGCTTCGCTGGTCATGCCAACGAGTTCCCGCACGCTTCGAAATCCATGCGAGAACCGGAGCCGGATGCCGCGGGCGATCAGTTCTCGCTCGGCATCGGCGAAGGCCGCCTTTCCGCGGCGAGAACGATTGTTCACCAGCAAGACGGCTTCCTTCGGCGGTTCGCCCCCGCCGAAGTAGTCGAACCGTGCGGAGTTCATCCCCTTAGTATGAAGACCGCAGCAACCCAGGCCCGGGCTACTTTAGCCGCGCCAGGCGATCACATCGGGAATGGCGTCCGCGTAGTCTTCCGGCGAGAGCGCGGCGGGGCGGGCAGTTCCGCTCTCGAGCACCCGGTACGCGCCCGATTCGCTGGCTTCCTGAACCGAAAGCATGGCGTCCAACACGTGGAACGCAAGGTCGCCGTTCGCGCGGAAGTCGCCTCCGTTTCGAATGGCGTGCGCCATGTCGAGGAGTCCGATCCCCCGGCTGTTGTCGCCAAAGCCGTGCGTGACCTCAACTTCCGTCCAGTCGTCTTTGCCTTTCGCGCCGACGAGAACCGCGCCGCTGAAGGAGTTCGGGTCCGGCACGAGGAGCGTGCCTTCCGAGCCAAAGATCACGATCGGGTGAGCCCAATCGTACTTGTGCCGCCAAACGTCGAAGCTGGCACCGAACTGCGCGATCGGGCCACTGGCGAATTCGAGCGCGCCGACGTAATGCGTCGGCGTTTCGACGTGCATCAATTCTCCGGTTTCGCGGAACGCAGCTTTGTCCTCGCGCTTGTAGAACGATTCGTTGGTGAGCGGAATCAGTCGCTCGACGAAACTTGGTCTCGCAAAGCCGGACACGCGGGAAATCGGGCCGAGAAGGTGAATCAGCGCAGTGATGTAGTACGGCCCCATGTCGAGCATCGGCCCGCCACCCTGCTGGTAGAAGAAGGAGGGGTTCGGATGCCAGCTTTCCGGTCCGCCGGCAAGGAATTGGGCCTGGGCGCCAATCGGTTCGCCGATGAGTCCGGCATCAATCGCCTTTCGCGCGGTCTGGAGGCCAGCTCCAAGGAACGTATCTGGCGCGCACCCTACGCGAAGGTTGCTTTGCTTAGCGGCTTCGACGAGGGCACTTGCCTGGCTCCGCGAGGTCGCCAGCGGCTTTTCGCCGTAGACGTGCTTTCCGCTTTCAAGCGCCCGAAGCGAAACCGGTCCGTGGGCCGCCGGAATCGTGAGGTTCAAAACAACTTCGACGTCGGGATTCGCGAGGAGGTCGTCGACGGTTTGAGCCTGCGCCACACCTTGCTCGGCGGCAACCACTGTGGCCCGTTCAAGATCGATATCGGCAACGGAGACAACCTCAGTCGCGGAGAACGCGCGAAGGTTCTTAAAGTAAATGCCACTAATATTTCCGACGCCGATGACGCCAATGCGGACAGGATCCATCGGGGCCGAGTGTACTAAACCAGGCAACGCGTTTACTTGATTGCCGGGGACTTCCCAAACCGTTTTGCGGCCTGATCGGCAATCTTGTAGGCAAATGACGTGACGTCGTAGCTTTTGTCGTTGCCAAAAGGCGACGGATAGCCGGACCCAAGGTTGGAAAGCACGACCACCACGAGGCCGTCGTCTAGGAACCGAATGCCCATCGTGCCGGTGTATCCCGAGTGTCCGGAGGTGGCGCGGTTTCCAACGTTGCGAAGGAACCAGCCGAGGCCGACATTTGGAAGCTTGGTGCCGTTAGTCAGCGATTGAGGGGCGTCAAACTGGCTGACACTCGAGGGCTTCAGCAATTTGCCGGTCCCGACGGCAACGAAGAACTTCGCCACGTCGGCCGCCGAGGCCGCAAACGTCGCGTACGCCTTGTCGTCCACCGCCTGCATCACGGTTGAAAGTCGCCAAATGGCGTAGCCGTCGCCTCGCTTCGTGTACTGCTCGGCTCGGTTGGGGATCACCGCCTCGCTATCCAGGAAGTAAGTCTCGCGCATGCCCAGCGGTTGAAGGATGCGCTTGGTCATGAAGTCGGCGAACTTCATGCCGCTCCCTTTTGCGATGACCTGTCCCAAGAGTGTGTAGCCAAAACTGGTGTACGAGAAGGAGGTTCCCGGCTTGAAAAGGAGCGGGGCCTTGCTGACGTCGGCCACCTGCGCCGAAATCGTGTAGCGCAGCGGCTTGGGCGCCGTGAACTTTGCGTAGTTCCAAGGAAGGTCACGCAGACCGGTCGTGTGGTTGAGCAGGCGGCGAACCGTCATGTCATTCCAAGCTTCCGGGGTGCCCTCGACGTACTTCGAGATCGGATCATCGAGCGAGACTTTTCCTTCTTCGACCAGCAACATCACGGCGGCGGCGGTCATCGTTTTGCTGATGCTTGCGAGCTCGAACACGCTGTTTTGGCGGGTCTTCACCTGGAGGTCGAGGTTGCAGATGCCGTACGCGCCGCGCTTCAGGATCTTGTCGCCGCGCTGAATGTGCACAACGACCCCCGGAACCTTCTCCGATTTCATCGTCGCCCGGACGATGTCATCGATCTCGTCGGCCCGCGCCGAGCCGGCGAGAACAAACCCGAGAAGAAGCGCGGCGTGTCTCATTCGATTTCGTCCACGTAGGCGTCGGGGGACAGCAGGGCCGGTCGGTCCGGCCGGGACGAAAGCTCAATGTGGCGGCCTTCATCGGAACTCGTGTGGAAGGCGTGCATCGCTTCCAAAACGTGCCCGGCGAGGGCACCCGAGGCGCGGTGGTCGCGGTTCTCGCGAATCGCGTAGGCAATGTCGAGGACGCCGACGCCACGGTCGCTGCCAGCATAGCCGGGGGAAATCGGTGCGACCTCCCACTCCGAAGCACCCTTAACTCGAACCTTAACTTCGCCGCCGAATCCGTTCGGGTCGGGGACGATCATGCTGCCTTCGGTTCCGTAAACCAGGATCGAGGGGACCTGGCTATGCCAGACGTCGAAGCTTGTCGTGATCTGGCCGATCGCACCGTTGCCAAAGTCCATGCTGCCTGCGATATGGGTCGGGGTTTCGACTTCGATGACTTTGCCGTGCTTCGGCTGGCTGGTGATGGTGCGAGTAGGGAAGGTGATCCGCGTGGAGCCGCTGATTCGCCGGATCGGGCCGATCATGTTGACCAAGGCGGTCAGATAGTACGGACCCATGTCGAACATCGGTCCTCCGCCGCGCTCATAGTAGAACTCGGGTGACGGGTGCCAGCTCTCGTGGCCGTGGCAAAGCATGAACGCGTGGGCCGCGATCGGCTCGCCGATGACGCCCTGGTCAATTAGGTCCCGGCAGGTCTGGTGGCCGCCGCCAAGGAAGGTATCCGGCGCTCCGCCGACGCGGAGACCGTGCTCGGCGGCAAGCCGAAGCATTTCCTCCGCTTCAGAAAGCTCGATGGCAAGCGGCTTTTCGTTGTAAACGTGTTTGCCGTTTTGCAGGGCGGCGATCGCGACCGATCCGTGCGCCTTCGGAATGGTTAGGTTCAGCACCAGCTCAACATCCGGATGGGCAATGAGCTCGTCCGGGCTCAGAGCGAGGCCGACGCCGTTCTTCTCGGCCGCCGCTTTGGCCCGGTCGAGGTCGAGGTCGGCAACGGCCACGACTTCCGTGCTTCGGTACCGGCCCAAATTGTGGAAGTAAATTCCGCTAATGTTTCCGCAGCCAACGATGCCTACGCGCAAGGGTTCCATGTGACTGGCAGGATACTCACGCGGTCGGTTCGGTTGCCATGAGCCGATCCAACTTTTCGAACAGTAGGTCGACATCGGCGGGCAGGACGTTGAGGTTTGGCCGCATTCGGATCGTTCGGTTTCCGGCGCCCAGCAATAGGAGATTTTCTTCTTGCAGGGCGCGACTGATGAGGGAAGCCTTGCGTGCGGGGGTATCCAGCGAGAAGCCCTGGTACAGCCCTAGCCCACGTACGTTCCGCAGCATGGGGCGGTACTTCGCGGCGAGTTCGTTGAGACGGGCTGCCAAATAAGCCCCGGTGCTGGCCGCGTTTTCCATCAGGTTCTCTTCCCGCACGATTTCCATTTCGCGGACGACGCGCACCATATCGCCGAGCGTCCCGCCCCACGTGGAGTCGAGTACTCCGACATCGGTGAGCGGTTCGTACATGAACACCGCACCGTTGCCAAATTTCTTGCCCGTCGCGACCGCCATCGGCGGGTAGGGAAGGTCGAAGTGGTCGATCGCCCACATCTTGCCCGTCGCGGCAAACCCGGTCTGAACCTCATCGAACGCGAGCGGGACCTCGTAGCGGTGGCAAAGCTCGGAGAGCCCGCGGAAGAACTCAGGCAGAGCAACGCGGTGGCCGCCCGCGCCTTGAATGGGCTCCACGATGACGCCCACGATCTCCTCGGCCATCAGAGAGAGCACGCTTTCGACTTGCTGCAGTACGCGGGTCGCCTCGGCCAGATTCTCCAGATGGCTGGCGTCACTCGTGTATGAGGGAAATGGCATCTTGAGATTACTAATCGTGCTGAGGCCCTGGAAGTCTTTGGTAGCCACCGGGTCGATGGTTTGCGTCACGCCCAGCGCGAACACGGTTCGTCCGTGGAAAGCCTTGTCGAAATATAGAAACCGGCGGGTGCCAGTGGGGGTTTGGCGGCTGGCGCGTCGCTGGTTAAACGTGGCCACGAGGTACTTCATCATGTTCTCCACGGCCTCAGCGCCGGAGTTCACCGCGTACACCTCTAGGTTCGGGTTCTTCATGACCGCCGGGGCGTTTTCGTACAGGAAGCGGTAGTAATCGAGGCACTCGACGGTGAGAAAGTCGGGGTTGGCAAGCTTGTTGTTCGCCGCGTAGGAAAGCCGCCGCAGGTACTCCGGCTCAAAAAGTCCCGGATGGTTGTGGCCCAGCAGTCGGCTACCGTAGAATCCCGCCCAGTCGAAGAGCTCCTCACCTTCCACGGTCACTAGCCACATGCCGTGACCCTTTTGGATGTCGAGGGCAAAGGGGTAGGGCTCGGCAATGACGTAACGCCCGAGTTCCTCAAGCATCTGCATTGAGATGGGCCCGGGGAATTTTGGCTGGGACGTATTTTCTAGCACAGGTAGGATTTTGAAGAAAATGATCGTGAATAAGACAGCTTGCTTTTTGGGATTGGTATGTGCTGCGGTGGGTTTCACCGCAGCGGGCTGCGGGGGCAGTTCCCTCGTTCCGGTCGTTCCAACCTCGGCGATCTTCACCGTGAGCGGATCCGGCCTCGAGATGTTCATCACGCGGGACAGCCAGGGTCCTAGCTATCCGAACCCTTGTTCGTCGGTCACCCTCGCCGACTGGTGCACTTCGCCATCGGTTGGGGAGGTTAAGTTCGACGTCAACCCGTCGTCCACGCTGTATCGGGTTTACGTTCAGAACCTTGGCGCGGTAGATCGGACCGCGTCGGTCCGTATCATCCGAAAGGGCACGAACGAGACACAGACCAAAGCGGTTCCGGCCGGAGCCACCGTTTGGTTTTGGGAGCTCGGCACCTCGACCGTTAAGGAAAAGTAACTTACCAGCGGATGATATTGGCGCCCCAAACAAGGCCGGCGCCAAATCCGACGGTGAGGACGGTCATTCCCGGCTTCAATCGACCCTCCACGACGGCCTCGTGGAGGGCGAGCGGGATCGAACCGGCGCTCGTGTTTCCGTACTTCTGAACGTTCAGGTAGATCTTGTCTTCCGGCAGGCCGAGTCTTTCGGCGGCGGCGGTAATGATTCGGAGGTTCGCCTGGTGCGGCACAAAGAGATCGATGTCGGCGGCGGTGAGGCCGGTTTTCTCTAGAACCTTCTCGCAGGCATCGCCCATGGCCTTAACTGCGAAGCGGTAGACCTCTTTGCCGTTCATCGAGATGCATCGGCTCTTGCCCTCGGCTTGCGGGCTGCCGAAAGGGTTCCGGGTTCCGCCGACTTCGACCCAAATGTGCTTCGCTCCGCTACCGTCGGAGAGGAGGATCGAGCCGAGGAGCCCGCGGTCGGTATCCTGTGCGGCCTGCATTACCACCGCACCCGCCCCATCGCCGAAGAGGACACACGTTGACCGGTCCGTCCAGTCGACCTGCTTCGTGAGGCAGTCCACGCCGATCACGAGCGCGGTGGTAACGCGGCCGGCCTCGATCATCGAAGCGGCGACGTCCATCGCGTAAACGAATCCGGCGCACGCGGCGCTAACGTCAAAGGCGGCCCCGGTGATCCCGAGTTCCTCCTGCACGCGGCAGGCGGTCGCCGGCCAGATGAAATCGCCCGACACCGTGGCGCAGATCACCATGTCGATGTCGGGTGCCGTGAGGCCGGAGCGCTCCAGTGCTTCCCGTCCGGCCAGTACGCTGAGGCTGCCCGATCCTTCGTCTTCCTGGCACACCCTCCGTTGCCGGATTCCGGTGCGCTGGGCGATCCATTCGTCGCTGGTCTCCAGCTGTTCTGCCAAATCATCGTTGGTCACGATGGTTCTTGGAAGGGCGTGGCCGGTGCTGAGAATAACGGATCGAGTGCTCATGAGGATTGGATAAGGAGAATGGCTATGGTGCCACCGTACGTGCAATCGTACCGACAAGGTCGCTTTCAATGGACCGCTGCGTCAGTAGGAGTGCGTTTTTGATCGCGCGCGCGTTCGAGCGGCCGTGGCAAATCATACAAAGGCCGTTGAGGCCCAGCAAGGGCGATCCGCCGGTCTCGGCGTAGTCCATTCGCTTTCGCAGAGGGCCGGTTACCTTCGCGACGGGCCAATACAGGGAGCGCAGCACCGGGTTCTCGGGTACTTCGTCCTTGATCGACTTTACAATGAGCTCGGCAACGCCCTCGCTCGTTTTCAGAACGATGTTTCCGACGAAGGCGTCACAAACCACCACGTCGCACGGTTTGGCGTACATGTCTTTGCCTTCGATGTTGCCGGCAAACCAAGCGTATGGCTTCAGCAGGTTGTAGGTTTGCTTGGCAAAGGCGTTGCCTTTTCCTTCTTCTTCGCCGATGTTGAGGAGGTGGACGCGCGGATTCTTGCGTCCCATAACCCGCTCGGCGTAGGCGCGTCCCATTTTCGCAAACTCGACCAGATTTTCCGGGTCGGCGTCGGGAGAGGCTCCGGCATCTAGTAGCGCGAAGCCGCCGTGCGCGTTCGGAAGGGTGGAAATGATCGCCGGGCGATGGATTCCGGGAAGTTGCCGCCAAACAAGCAGCGCAAAAGCGGAGGCGGCGCCAGTGTTGCCTGCCGAGACGACCGCCTGGGCTTGGCCATCCTTCACCATTTTGATGGCCACCATCAGGCTCGAATCCTTCTTCTTGCGGAAGGCTTCGGTCGGCTTCTCGTCCATCTCGACCTGCTGGCTGGCGGGCTTAATACTGATGTTGCGCGGAAGGTTGGCGGGCAAAAGCGGCGCTATCCGGGCGACATCGCCGACGAGGAAGAGCGGCATGTTTAACTCCGGGGCAGCCAAAAGCGCACCGGCCACGATTTCTTGCGGGGCGTGGTCGCCGCCCATAACGTCGAGCGCGATACTCATTCCGGTTTCTCTTCCGGAGCCAGTTCGGCCTTCTGGCGGAGGGCGGCCAAAGCCCCAAAGTTATCCCGCAACGATCCGGCGGGCACGGCGCGACCAGAATCGGTTGGGCAGGGGATGTCCCAGCTGCCGCTACACAGCGGCTGAAGCGGAAAGGCCAGCAACAGCATTTGTCGAAGCAGTGCCTCCACCATCAGGGAATTTTCTTGGAACAGCGGGTACGGCTCATCGGCGACGACGCGGGCGTAGTCCTGGCTGGTGAGCGAGCTTGGGACGCCTTCCACCGAAAACTGCTCGTCAATTTCGAACGCGATTTCGAGTTCGAGGTCTTCGTGGCAGCGGGAGCAAGGCAAAACCACTTTGGTCTTGAATTCCCCGGTGATGAGCAGCATGCTGCCCGTGCTAACGGCTTCGATAAAGCCTTGGAGCGGCTCAATGAGGTCCAGATCCGGTTCGTCGGGTAGCTCCGTAGTAACGTCTACCGCTGCCTGTCGTCCGGGATATTGGAGTACATCATTGAGGTCGAGCAGATCCTCTCTGGTCATGATGCAACGGCATTGTACCCGCGACCGACCGTCGGTCGGATAAAGTTAGCATTCAGGTCCAAATTATGAAAGCCGCCGCCCTTATTCTTCTCGCCCTCACTTCGGTTTCCGCCTTTGCTCAAGCAAAGGTCAAGATCGAAATCAAGCCCGCAAAGGACGCGATCGTCAAGCACAAGACGGAACTTCGACTCGCCGTGATGGGCACGGAAGCCGTTCTGACGGCAACCGCCGAGCGAACGACCAAAGTCGTCGATGGAGCGAAGTTCGAATCGACCGTCGTGATGAAGGACTTCAAGCTCGACGTCAACGGCAGCGACCCAGGCCTTCAGGTCGACGACACGAAGATCGTCGAAACGACCGACGGTACGGTGCTTTCGCTGAGCGGCGGCATCCAGGGCAGCGATAACCTTCGCTCATACCTCGGCCAGCATTTCATCGCGCCGCGCGCAGAAATCGCCGAGAACGAGGAGTACACGATTGAGTTTGCCGAGCAGAAGGAAGGACAGGTTCCGGCGTTCAAGGTTGTTGGCAAGTATCTTGGCGTCGCCGAAGCGGCCGGCAAGAAGGGCCACAAGTTCACCCTGAAGCTAACCGAGCCGGGTGAGGGCGGCTTCACCTGCGAATCCACCTTCGTGGTTTTGGAGGACGGAACGATCCTCACGGCCGAAGGTAAGTTCAAGAACTTGCCGATCCCAGCGGTCGGTCAGTCGGTGGAAGGCAGCTACAAGCTTGCCATCGTCGGCTGAATTCGCAAGATTTGTGACCTTTTCGGGGGGTCTGGCGCGTCTGACACAACGGTAACGCGGACTTGCTATACTGACGCTAGTCGGGGGGTCCGCTTTCCCGATGAACTTGACCAGGAAGGATGAGACCAGGGGTTATGAGAGCTTTGAGGAATTGGGCATTTCTGTTTGCGGCCGTTGCATTGGCTGCCGCTGGATGTGGCGGCGCAGGCTCCACAACCTCTTCGGGCGGGGGCGGCGGAGTCGTTCCCGACACCAGCACGCCTCAGGTGTTGCTGACCAACAAGCCGGGCCAAATTGAATTGGCCTATCTTTCGGGCCAAGCCCGTTCGACGTTTGCGCTCGGCGATACCGTCGGCACGATCGGCATCAGCCAGTTTAAGGACTCGGCCGGCCGAACGGTCACCGTTTCGCTGCAGGATCCCCCGAAGGTCCAGCTGAACGGTTACCAAAACCAGATTTTCCGAATCAACGCCGACGTGGCAACGATTACGGAACCGGATACGGGTTCCGCTCTTAGCAGCCGCTTGTTCCAAAACTATAGGCTTCAGGTTACTGAGATCAAGCAGGATGCCGGTTCAGGCTTCGTTGCTTCGACCGACATTCGTGGCATTCCGGACGGCTACCTCGCAGGTATTCGCCTGTTCCCGGGACGCTACACCACGCAGCCGATCTTCCTGAACGATGCGATGTTCACGTTGACGACTCCGGACGACGGAAGCGCTCCGTTCTATGCCTTTAACAGCAGCGTGTTTGACGATGCGAACGGTCTGACGCTTCGGCCTCGATTGCAGAGCTTCCTCAGCGACTACCTCGCCTTCGATCTCAGCGCGATGTCGGCCGCAAGCCGACCGAACCTTTCGACGACGGGTGCCGCCGCCGGTGAAGCCGCTTCACGCGTTTACTTCAGCGGAGACGGTTATTCGCTTTCGCAGGGCGGAGCTCGTGGAGTCTTCGAGTCGATTAATCGAACGAACTTTGATCCGACGAGCGCCGACGCTAACTTGATTTCCGGACGATTCGCACCTCCGGGGAGCCTCGGAGTCGGTGCACCGGCCGACGGCGTTTCCACCCCGGGAACGTACTCGCTGCTGCAGAACGATCCTTCCGACCCGGACCTCCTGGCGCAGATCGTTTCGCTTCAGGGAATCTGGCGAAACTACCAAGATCGAATCACGAACCTTGGTGACACCGCCGCCATCTCCTTCCCGAGTACGCGAGACGACGACCAGCAGGACATCGTTTTCGTGAAGCACGACTCCACGAAGAAGATTACGTCGATGTACTACGGATACGTGGACTTTGGCACCAGCCAGATCAAGCTCTACCCGATCCAGAACATCACGACCGGCTCGATTGCAGGCGAGGTAACGGCGGAAGTCGCCTCCACGCTGACGCGTGCTGGTAACGTCACCACTTCTTCACAGGCGATCCGAAAGGGAACCTACCGCGGACTGAACCTCCCCGGCTTCCCGGCAACCGGAACGTTTGCCGTCTATCGCTACTAATCGGCAGCGCTGACGTAGAAGAGGGCATATGAACCCTCAGATTGCGGGCCTCGACACGGAATACGGAATTTCGGTCGAGGCCCGCGGTGCGTCTTCCCAAGTGGAGGACGCGACCGAATTTGTCCGATCTTTCCCCGGCCGCGCATTCGTTGGTTGGGACTACCGTTTCGAATCTCCTCGCCAAGACCTAAGGGGCTTCCAGCTAGACCGGTTGGCGGTCGATCCGCTTGATGCGGAGTTCGACGCAGGAAAGTCATACATGCCGGCGGCCGATCTGCGAGCAGATCGCGTGCTGGAGAACGGGGCCAGGTTCTACAACGACCACGGACACCCTGAGTTCGCGACGCCCGAATGCGCCCGTTTAGATTCGCTGGTTGCCGCCGATCTCTATGGCGAGCGAGTGCTTCTCGAAACGGCCAGTGCCTATTCCGCCCAAACCGGTCTGGCGGTTTCGATTTACAAGAACAACACCGATTTCCACGGGGCTTCCTATGGCTCGCACGAGAACTACCTGGTGGACCGGAAGCTTGGATTTCAGACCCTGTTCCAGGCGGTTTCGCCGATGCTCATCGCGCGGACGATCCTATGCGGGGCCGGGAAGGTTGGGGCAGAAGCGCATGGTTCGGCGGTCTACCAGCTGAGTCAGCGCGCCGACTTCTTTGTCGAGGCGGCGAACGCCGAGACGCTCTACCGTCGGCCGATCTTCAACACCCGCGATGAGCCTCACGCTCCGGCGGAGCGATTTGGCCGCTTGCACGTGATTTCGGGGGACGCGAACATGATTCCCGCCACCACCGCGCGCAAAGTTGGCTTGGTGAAGATTGCCTTGGGACTGGCCGAAGTCGGTGAGGCACCTAAATGGGATTTTGCCGATCCGGTTCGGACGATGCGCGCCATCAGCCGGGATGAAACCTATGACTTCCGGGTCGAGCTCACGGGCCGAAACTGGACGACCGCCTACGAAATCCTCGAATCCTACTTTGCCGCGGCGGAGCGATTCCTGGAACTCGACGATGAGCTTCTGGCCGTCATTGAGGACTCACGCACGCTCATGGTCGAGCTCCGGAATGACTTCGACAGGTTCGCCCGTCGGGTGGATTGGGCGGCCAAGCGCAAAATGCTGGAGCAGATCCAGGAGATGGGAGGCCTGAGCTGGGGCGACCGGGCTCTCCAGAGCTACGATCTCGAGTATCACAACATCGACCCCGAGGCTAGCCTTTACCACGCTCTCATCGAGATGGATCTGGTGGATCGGGAATTCGCTTCTGTGGCCGAGCCAGACCGGACTCGTGGGTGGGTGCGTGGGCTTGCCACGGCTAAGTTCAAACCGGCGATCGACACCCTCGGCTGGCGGGCGATTCGGTTCCGGACGTCGGAAGGGCCGCTAGATGTCGAGTTGCGGCCAGATATGCTGTATTCGGCGGAACTGGCGGACGCCGAAGACGTAGGAACTTTCATCAACCACCTGTTAGAGGCACAGCAAGGACCCCAATCATGAGAGACGCAGACCGAACCCCACGCCCGGCAAGCCCGGGAACCGAGCGAAAGCTTGGCGACGACTCCGGCCCCGGCGTTCCGGATGTTCGAAAGCCCGAAGGCGGCAACGAACTTTTGCGCCGCCTGAAGAAGATCGACCCAGAACAGGCACAAAAGTATCGCCAGCGGTCGGGCGAATGACCGATTTCGCAACCCTCGTTGGCTTTCCCGGCGAAACCTATGTCGCCGCCGGTCATTCTTCGCTGGAAGTTCACGGTACAACCGTGCTCGCTCTGAGATTCGACGGCGGAGTTTTGACCCTTGCCGACCGCCGGGCAACTTCGGGCAACCTCATCATGTACGACCATGCCGAGAAGGTGATGGCGCTGGATGACCAGACGGTCGTGGCGATCTCGGGTGCGTTTGCGCGCTCGGTCGAAATCTGCCGGTTCCTCAAGCACAACCTCAAGTACTACCGACGCACCGTGCTCCAGCACATGTCCACCGAGGGCAAGCTGGCCGAGATCTCGCGTGCGCTGGCCGGAAACGCTCCGATGGCGATGCAGGGCATCGGCGTTTTTCTCCCCATCGTTTCGGTTTACGACCCGAAGAAGGACCGCTTTGGCGTTTACTTCTTCGATGGCGCTGGCGCCAGATTCGAGAACGGGTCCTACGCTTGCGCCGGCTCCGGTAGCGAGCGCATTCGTGGCGTGTTCGAATACCTCGGACGGGCCAAGGGCAAATTCGAGACCCGGCCCATGGCCGACGTCTTGGAGGACGGACTGATGCTGCTCGACATTGCCGCCGATCTGGACTCTGCCACCGGTGGTTTCAGCCGGGAGCTTCCGCTAGTTCGCGTTCTCGACCGCGACGGAACCCGGGAAGTCTCGGAAGACGAGTTGCGAGATGTCGCGACCCGGGTTCTCGCCGCGAAGCGCTAGACCGCGACGTTGCCGCTTGCGAGGCCGTTACCCACCAGATAGGTGTAGCTGTCTCGCACGGCGTCCATCATGTCCCCGTCGAACTGGTCCAACTCAACGATGAGCCATTCCGGCTTCGCCGCACGGATGCATGCCGCGACGTCAACTTGGCCGGATCCCACGGCGACCATTGGGGCGTCCTTCACCATCGAACCGTCCTTGACGTGCATCAGGCGAATGCGGTCGCGGTAGATTTCGACGATCTCAACTGGGATGTGGCGGCCAAAGTTCGACGCCCAGTAGATGTCGAGTTCGAGCTGAACCGACGGGCAGAACTCAATCAGCCAATCGAGGGCAATCCGATTCTCAATGATGTCGAACTCCATCCAGTGGTTGTGCATCGAGTAGGTTTTGCCGTGCGCCGCCAGCGCGTCAATTCCCCATTGGATATTCTCGGCGGTGCGTCGAATCGAGTCGACCGAATCCCAGTCTTGGGTCCAAAAGCCGCCGGTGAGATGGTTCGTACCGGCCACTTCCAGCTCGTCAACAATCTCAGAAATGTTCTCCGGCGTCGGCGTCGCGCCGAAGATCGAAGAAACGACCATGTCGTGGTCAGCCAAGAAGCTTTTGAACTCACCGGCGGTAAAGCCCGGCGCAATGCCTTCGACCCCTTTGTATCCGATCTTGGCGATTTCCCCAACCACCTCGACGGCGGTTTCGGCGTTCAGGAGCTCCCGGACGGTGTAAAGCTGGATCGATAGCGGCGTTGCCATGGCCAAATCATATCCGAACCGTATACTCGTTGCCATGAACGCGGGCCTTCAAACTTGGCTATCCGACCAACTGCAATCGCTTCGAGACCAGAACCTGTACAAGGTCCCCAAGATCTTGGAGTCTCCGGCCGGTGGCCGGGTCCAGATGAACGGCAAGGAAGTCGTGAACCTCTCCAGCAATAACTACCTCGGGCTGGCGAACCATCCCAAGGTCCGTGCGGCGGCCCTGGCGGCGATCGAAAAATGGGGCGTTGGCGCCGGTGCGGTGCGATGGATCGGCGGGACGATGGCGGTTCACGACGAGCTGGAGCAGCGGCTGGCCAAGTTCAAGCACACCGAGGCGGTGCTGGTGTTCACGGGTGGCTTTACGGCGAACAGCGGTTGCATCCCGGCGGTCCTGACGAAGCAGGACGTCGTCATCAGCGACGAGCTGAACCACGCCTCCATCATCGACGGCGTCCGCCTGGCTCCCGCCGCCTACAAAAAGTCGGAAGGTTGGGTCTATGCCCACAAGGACATGGATGCCCTGGAAACCTGCCTGAAGGCGGCGAACGAGAAGGGCTTCGCCAAGAAGATGATCATCACCGACGGCGTCTTCTCGATGGATGGCGACATCGCGCCCCTCCCAGAGATCGTCGCGCTGGCCGAGCAGTACGACGCCTTCGTGATGGTGGACGACGCGCACGCAAGCGGTGTTTTGGGCCAAAACGGAGCCGGCACGGCATCGCACTTTGGGCTGTACGGGCGGGTCGATATTCAACTGGGCACGCTGAGCAAGGCCCTCGGGGTGATCGGCGGCTACATCGCGGGCTCGTCGCTGCTCAAGGACTGGCTCATCAATCGCGGTCGGCCCTACCTGTTCAGCACGGCGCATCCGCCGATGGTTGCGGCGGCGCTGATCGCCGCATTGGATGTGATGGAAACCGATCCCGAGCCGATGGCGCGACTTTGGGCGAACACACGCTGGTGGAAGAAGGCACTGCAAGAAAACGGCTTCGACACCATGGGCAGCGAAACGCCGATTACCCCGGTTTACGTCGGCGAAGAGCGGGCCGCCCAAGCGATGGAGAAGGCTCTTTGGGATGAGGGCGTGTACGCCCTGGCGATCGTGTATCCGACGGTTGGGCTGGGCAAGGCGCGAATTCGAACGATGCCGTCCGCCGCTCACACTCAGGAAGACCTCGAGTTCGCCTTGGAAGCGTTTAAGCGAGTGCGGGACCGAATGGCCTAGAAACTATACCGTCCGGACGGTATAGTGACTCGCATGACCGCGAGAGAGAGGATTATTGCCGCCGCCGTGGAGCTTTGCGGAGAGATCGGGGCAGCGGGCCTGACGATGGACCAAGTGGCGGCCCGCGCCAACGTGAGCAAAGGCGGCCTGCTGTATCACTTCGCTTCGAAAGAGGCGCTGCTCGGCGGGATGATCGAGGGATTCATGCAAAGGGAATTGAGCCGGATCGAGGCCCGGGCGGCCCAGCCGTCCGATTTTCCCCGAGCGTATATTGAATCTGCCCTGGAACCGCCCGACGAAAGTCCGCGCCTGATATCCGGCCTGATCGCGGCGGCGGCCGGAAATCCCGAGCTCCTTCGTGGTCCGCGCGAGTTTAGTCGACAGGTTTGGCGCAGGATGGTCGAAGCAGGTTTAAGCCCGGCGCGGGCCGCCGTTGTTTGCCTCGCGGTGGATGGCTGGATTTTCGGCATGGCGATGGGGCATATGCCGTGGGGGCCGGACGATCTTCCCGCCATTCGCGCCGAATACTTGTCGCTGCTCGAGCCTTCGCATGAAGACGCCCTGGTGGAGATTTTCCGGGTTGCGCTGGCCAAGCTCGACGAATAGACCCACCGGATGGAACCAGCCGAGGATTGCCGGGTCATCCGCAGTTGATGTTACGCTACGCAGTTATCTTCTTCGTTGTCGCGATCCTCGCGGGTGTACTGGGCCTGAGTGGAGTCGCCGGAGCGGCAACCCAAATTGCCTGGGTGCTCTTTGTTGTTTTCCTCGTGATGGCGTTATTCTCGCTTCTCAGCGGCCGCCGGACGAGCTAACGCAAAAGTCGGGCGTCCCGCAGGTGCTTTGCGTGCCCATCTAGGAACAGTCGGTTGCGGCCGCCCGGGTGGGCAGCAAAGCCTTTCAGGTTTGCCGGAACCGAGGGGATTGTCTTCGGAAAGTAAGGATCGACGACAAGTTCAATCTCTGCGACGCCCTGCGGGTTTCCAACCTGCGGGTTCCTAGCCGCCTGGAGGTCGGAGACTGATTGCTCGAACGACTTGCCCCAAAGGTTGTCGAGCGGAACCGGGTCGGCGATGGAATCAAACCGCCACATCCAGTACATGGTGAAATCCTCGTCGTCGGTTTCTTGCCGAACGTGGATGTCTTGGCCTAGGCTGGAGCCTGCGATGGACGGGCAAGACCACTCGCCATCCGCCTTCTCGTAGGGCTCCAAGACCGTATCCGCCCAGCCTGATCGTGGATCAGAGGGCGGCCAATCCGTCCAGGGCCGATAGCCGTCTGGCAGAGATTCCTTCAAGTCGCGCCGGTCGGGAAGAATTCCGTCATGGTCGTCAACGTAGAGCGTCATCGCCAGCCCAATCTGCTTGAGGTTCGAAAGACAGGATGTTTTCTTCGCGGCTTCCTTCGCCTGGGAAAAGACCGGAAACAGGATCGCAGCGAGAATCGCGATAATCGCGATCACGACCAAGAGCTCAATCAACGTAAACGCGCGACGGGAAAGCACGTCTTTATGACGCACTTTCCACGCGATTGGATCGCAATTTACATGTTGACGCTGCCGCGCCGTGCGTGGTGGTTCCAGCCGGCGAGCACCAGCTGCTCGTTCGGATGCTGGTTCAGGTCCTCGACTTTGTCACTGCCGGCATGAAGCTGAACCAGGACTGTCTTGCGGACCTCATTTGACCGATTCGGCAAGGACCCATGGATCGTGAGGTAGGAGAAAAACACGACGTCTCCCGGCTCGGCTTCCAGCGGGGTTGCTCCTTCAAGCGGATATTGGGAAAGGACCTCATTCTCGCGTTGCCCGCTGGTGTCTTCCACACGGCCAAGTTTGTGCGAGCCAGGATAAACGCGGAGGCATCCCATTTCGTCGTCGGCCCGGGATACGTGGACGATTCCCGCCAGCATCGTGTCGTGGATCGTGGGGAAGTACGTCCAGTCCTGGTGCATCGGGAACGGTGCGCCGGTTTCGCTCGGCTTTTGGAAGAGCTTGGAGTGGTGAAGAATGATGTCCGGGCCAAGCAGCTCCGTCGCTGCCTGCAAAAAGCGCGGGTGGAGCATCGCCTGGAGCCATCGCGCCGAATACTGCTGCACGTTGTGCGTGTGTAGCACCTGAAGGGCGGCGGTATCGAGACGATCCATTTCTGGACCGGTCCAGCGGGCGTTGATCGATTCGCCGCTGTCTAGCAACTGGTTGACAATGCGGTCGAAGTCTTCTTCCAGCGCGGCAATCTCAGTTGGGTCATAGACGCCTTTGGCGATGGCGTAGCCTTTTTCGTCGAACTCGGCACGAAGCGTAGGATTCACATCGCTAGTATCGTCGGGCGGCGATCGATTTGCAAGCTCTACAAGCGAACGAAGGGCCGCATTTTTTCAAGTTTTTTTGGTCCGATGCCTTTGACCTCTTTTAGCTCATTGATAGAGCTAAATCCACCCCGCTCCTGCCGGTAGGCCAGGATGGCTGCGGCAGTCGATGGCCCAACGCCGGGAAGTTGGGCGAGCTCTTCTGCGGTGGCCGTATTGATGGCGATTGGGGCGGCCGGTGCCTTTTTGGCGCCGGCGCTTCGGGGCGACTTGGCCGGAGACGGGTTAGGCGCAGTGGTCGTTGAGTAGACCGGCTCGACGGAAGCTTGGTAGGCCGGAGGGACGGCAACTGGCATCGGGGCAACGCCTTCCAGCCTAGGCGGGGCAGACGATCGGGTTCTTTGAGCGGCGGCTTGCGGAGACTTTGCAACGGTACCGACTTTGGGCACGCGAAGTTGGGAGCCATCGACCAGCTTCGCCGCGAGGTTGAGGCCGGACAAATCGGCGTTGCTCCAGGCTCCCCCGGCTCGGCTGAGTGCGTCCTTCACTCGGTCGTCCGGAGCGAACTCGAAAACGCCGGCCTTCTTTACCGCGCCGGTGACGTGAACGACGATCTTCTTCGATACCGGTGCTGGGGCGGGAGAAACCGGAGCCGGACTCGGTGCCGCAGTGGGACTAACTGGCCGTGGCGTAGTTCCCGCGAGCAAATCCGGCTTCTCGGGCTTCAGTTGGCTAACGACCACCCCGGCCACGACGCAAGCGGCCGTGACCAGAACCGCGCTGGTCACTTTCTTGTGGGCGGGTTGGGTGCTTTTTGCCTCTTCGTCCATCTGTTTTCCGTCCCGCTTTGGCAAGATGAAGACGAAAGAACTATATCGGACTGGCGAACTCTAGGTCAATGGCTGCGTGACGCCAGCCGCGAATCGTGACCGTACAACCCGAAGCGTTGATCGCATTGAGGAATCTCTCCAGGATGAGACAGCCCGCGTGAATCGTTTTTCCGCGCCCTTGTTCCAGGCCGGGAAGTGCCTGACGGCTTGCGTCATCCATCCTCATGAGCCAACCGACCGCCTTGCCAACCTCCTCGTAGTCAAGGTAAGCACCGTCCACTTTCGCGGGCTGCCAGGTGGTGAGTCCCTCGCGAAGCGTAATCAAGTCGGTTCCCGGCGCTCCCAGTTGCACCATCGGGCCCGTGTCAGCGGGGGGAATTTCGACCCCGATCAAATCGTCCAACCAAGCCACGGCGTTCAAAATTTGGCCTCCGTCCGGGGATTGCTCCTTGAGGAATTGGCTACGAAGCTGCAACGTTCCCGTCGGGAACGAATGCGAAAAGCGCCGCGACCAGGTGGCGCCGTTGCGCTCCGCAATCGTGAACTCGGTGCTCTGGCCGCCGACATCCAAAATCGAAAGGCAGGACATCTCGGCAAAACGGGGAGCCGTGACGACTGCAAGGAAGCCGAGCTCGGCTTCCCGCTCGCCAGAAATCACCCGAACCGGTGTGCCTTGCTCCGCGGCGGCTTCAAGAAACTCAGAAGCATTGCCCGCTCGGCGCAAAGCCATGGTGCCTATCGCCAGTGTGGCCGCGGCACCGTGCTCGGCTGCGAACGCAAACCCACGGGCGAGGGCGGCGAGCGTTTCGCGCATCCGATCCTCGCGCAAGGTACCGGTGGTAAAGAGGTCTTCGCTCAGTAGCGTGCCTTCGCTTTTACTGGCAACGTCTGTCCAGCCATCGCCCAAGTTTTGGGAAACAAGGGTCACAACGGAACCCGATCCGACGTCGATCACGGCTCGGCGCATGCATGTAGTTTGGCCGCTTTTGATATGATTCACGCAAATGGCAAAGTTACTTGGCATCGATATCGGCACCTCTGGCTGCAAAGTGCTCCTCATCGACGAAAACGGAACCGTGTTGGCCCAAGCCTCGGCGGAGTATCCGCTCTACGTGCCGCAGCCGCTTTGGAGCGAGCAGAATCCCGAGGACTGGTGGGCCGCCGTTCAGAAGTGCCTCGCCGAGATTGACGAGCCAAATCCGGACGCGATCGGCCTGACTGGCCAGATGCACGGAAGCGTTTTTCTGGATGCCGACGACAACGTGGTTCGTCCGGCGATTCTCTGGAACGACCAGCGCACCGCCGCCGAATGCGATGAGATCGACGCGGCGGTCGGCAAAGCGCGGGTTCGAGAGATCACCGGCAACCCGCCGCTCACCGGATTTCAGCTGCCGAAGCTGCTTTGGCTGAGGAACAACGAGCTCAGCGCCTTCCAGCGCGTCCGTTCTGTTTTGCTTCCCAAAGACTACATTCGATTCAAGCTAACCGGAGTCCGAGCCAGCGAAGTGAGCGACGCAAGCGGAACCGGGATTTTCGACGTGCCGAACCGACGCTGGTCCGACGAGATGTTCTCCGCGCTGGAGCTTGACCCGAGCCTGTTCCCAATAGTGGTCGAATCGGACGAGGTGACCGGAACAACCACCGACGGCCACGCGGTCTCGGCCGGAATTCCGGTCGTAGGCGGCGGCGGAGACCAGGCGGCAGGAGCCGTGGGCACCGGAACCGTCGATCCAGGAATCGTCAGCGTCAGCCTGGGAACCAGCGGCGTTGTTTTTTGCAGCCTCACGGCTCCGCAAGTAGATCCCGAGGGCGCGGTCCACACGTTCTGCCACGCAAATCGAGCCTGGCACGCCATGGGCGTGATGCTTTCTTGCGGCGGTGCGTTGCGGTGGGCGCGGGATGTTCTGTTCCCGGGCCTGAGCTACGACGAGATTGCCGCCCTGGCCGAGACCGCGCCTCCGGGAGCGGAGGGTCTGACGTTTGTGCCCTATCTCACCGGTGAGCGATCGCCGCACAACGACCCGAACGCACGGGCCTGTTTTGCTGGACTGACCTTGGCGCACGGCCGGGGCCACCTCGCCCGAGCCGTCTTCGAAGGCATCACGTTTGGCTTGCTAGACAGTCTCGACGTGCTGCGCCGACTGGGAGCCGCCGCCGGGGAGGTCCGGATTACGAGCGGTGGAGCGAGAAGTGAGTTCTGGGGACAACTGATCGCCGACGTCTTTGGTGTGCCGGTGATCCGGCTCGCAAACGACGAGGGACCGGCGTTTGGGGCAGCGATTTTGGCCGGCGTTGGAACCGGTGTTTGGCCCGACGTTTCGTCGGCTTGCCGGGCTACGGTCCATTTGGCCGGAAAAGTGGAGCCGAGCGGAGCCGATTACTCCGGCGCAGTCGAGAGATATCGAGCGCTATATGTGGCCACGCGTGAATGGAATCGCGAAATCGCGTCATAATAGGATGTTTGCGTATGCACACTCCCCTGGCCAATGTTTGGCTCCAAGTGAGGAAGCATGGCAGGTAGCATAGACGCAACATTCTAGGAGTACTCATCTCACATCCCATGACGATCGACCAGAACCAGACGCCAGAGGGCCAAGCCGTGGCCCCAACCGCCGGAGCAGAAACCGGCGTGGCGCCCGACGCAACCCCGACGACCGAGACGACACCCGAGACGGTAGCCGTCGAGGTATCGCCCGAGCCCGAAACCATCGCCCCTGTTGAAGACCTACCCGTAGCCGAAGCTCCGAGCGAAGCGGTTGAACCCGCTTCTACCGAAACCGAAGCCGCACCTGCGGTGGAAGCCATCGAGACCCCGGCGGAGCCGGTCGTTTCGGAGCCGGTTTTGGAACACACCGAAGTGGTGGTTCCCGAAACGGTTGAGGCGGCCCCGGTAGTAGAAGCGCCGGCTGAGGTGGCTCCCGTTGTTGCCGCTCCGGTTGTCGTTGCGGCGCCGGTCGTAGTTGCTCCGGTTGTTGTAGCTCCGGTTAGCACGGTTTCCGCCGTGAACGACATGGACCTGTTCGAGTCGTACATGAGCGGTGAATTCACCGTGGAAGGCGACACGCCGGAAGGCGGGTTTAAGCGACTTTCGAAGGGAGAGCGAATCGAGGCAACCATCATTCAGGTCGATGCCGACAAGGTTTTTGTTGACCTCGGAACGAAGTCCGAAGGCATTATCCCGCTCGGCGAGCTGAGCGAAGAGAACCTGGAGACGGCCATGGGCCTGTTCAACGTTGGCGACAAGGTCAACGTCGTCGTGATCCGTCCGGAAGGCGCCGAAGGCAACCCGATCGTCTCGAAGAAGCGAGCCGATTTTGAAGAGATTTGGGACCGCATCGAGCGAGCCTTCAAGACGCAGGAAACTCTTTCCGCCGTCGCGGTAGATCGTGTGAAGGGCGGCCTCGTGGTCGATGTAGGCGTTCGCGGATTCGTTCCGGCAACGCACGTTGGCTCGGGCAAGCTTCGTAACATCGAAAAGTTTGTTGGCCAAACGCTCACCCTTAAGGTGATCGAAATTGACCGCGAGCGAAAGAAGGTCGTTCTTTCGAACCGAATCGCCGAAGAAGAGAACCGACAGAGCGCGAAGGAGCAGATCTTCACCAGCGTTAAAGTTGGCGATCGGCTTCAGGGCACGGTCCGACGACTCGCCGATTACGGCGCGTTCGTCGACCTCGGTGGCGTTGATGGCCTCCTCCACATCTCAGAAATGAGCTGGGCGCGCATCAATCATCCGAAGGAGATGTTCAAGGAAGGCCAGACGATCGACGTCATGGTGCTTCGGCTCGACCCGGAGAACGGCAAGATTAGCCTCGGCCACCGCCAGGTTCTGCCCGATCCTTGGAACCTCATTCGCGAGAATTATAAGAATAACCAGCGGATCATGGTTAACGTGAGCCGGATTGTTCAGAGCGGTGCGTTCATCAAGCTTCCGGAGGGCGCCGAGGCGTTTATGCCGGTCAGCGAGATGAGCATTCGCCGAATCCGCCGGCCGCAAGACGTTATCGAAGAAGGCCAGGAAGTCGAGGTCATGATTCTCGACCTCCGACCCGACGAGCGACGCATGGTCCTCAGCATGAAGGCCATTGGCGGCGGCAGCGAGCTCAAGCCGGGCGCGCTCGAAGCACCGTCTGGATTTGAGGAAGACCTTCGACGTAGCGGTATTGGCGGTGGAGCACCGGGCGGCAAAGGACGCCCGCCGGCCAAGGGTGCCCGCAAGGGCGGCAAGGGCCGCGACATGGACGACGATGGCACCGAGAAGTACACGGGTTCGCGCCGTGGCTTCGGCTCCAGCGGCCTTACCATTGGCGAGCGCTTGGGCATGCTCAAGGGCATGTTGAACCGAGACGAAGACTCTGCGGAAGCGAAGCCGGAAGCCCCGGCAGAAACGACCGAAGAGTAAAGGTCAGCCAGGCCATATGAAAATCGCCATCACGGGCGGAATTGCGGAAGGCAAATCCACCGTGGTGGCTTTTTTGTCTCAACTTGGGGCGTCGGTCGCTTCGGCCGACGAAATCGCCCGCGAGGTGATGCACGAGCCATCGGTGATCGCCGAACTGGAGAGGTGCTTTGGCGGCGACTTGCTTGCGGACCGCGAGCGGTTTCGCCGGGAGGTGCTACAGAGCCCAGAAGCCCGCCGCAGGCTCAACAAGATCGTCCATCCCGGGGTCGCGGAGCGCATCGAGCAGATCCCGTCTGGCTATGTCGAAGTGCCGCTGCTGTACGAGGCGCGGCTGCAATATCTCTTTGATGCGGTCTGGGTGGTCACCTGCGGGCCAGAAGAACAGGCCCGGCGATTGTTATCGAGATATGGTCAAACGGCCGACATAAGGGCGCTTCGAGCTTGGCAACTCCCTACTTTGTCAAAAATTCGCATTGCGGACGTTGTAATACGAACCGATACGACCTTTGAAATCGTCCAAATCTCCACGGAACAAGCCCATCGGGGGTTGTTTTCACGCTAGGTTGCGCGGTTCTGGGGATCGTGCTATACTCGGCGTGCCTACGAGCGGGACTTAGGGGCCGCGAGGGTAGTTTAAACATGAGCAGGTTGTTCATCGAGCCAAGGATGCTAACGAAGTCGAAGTATGTAGAGGGTTTTGCTTTCGACTCAAGGATGGAGTTGGTGCCGGAATTCTCGACGTTACAACCCCGGGGCGGGAGCCCAAACCGAATGAAGATGTACAAGGAGGAAGCGTCAAAGTGAGGCGGTTCATCACATCGTTAACTGGAAGGATTTTCAGCCAATTGGTCGTGCTGGCCCTGCTGATGCCTTCCCTGACCTTTGCTCTGCTGACCCGAGCGACCGCACAGGTTGCCTCGCCGAAGGAGTTCCTTGGAGTTGTTGAGTTCAACAACCTGAAGGAACCCGGAACCGAGTTCGGGCAACGTGCGAGCGCCGCCGTTCTTGGCGAATTTGCCAAGTCTGGTGATCCGGAAACGGAAGTATTGTCTCAGGAGACCATTTCGCGAGCGATTCAGGTTTTGGGTGTGGATTCACCGCCCAAGCAGCTCACGAACCTCCTGCGAGTTGGGCAAAGTGCCCGAGCAACGAAGATCGTCACGGGCGACATCGTTGACTACCGAATTCTGTCGACCGACGGCGGAAAGCAGGCGCGAGTCTCGCTTCGAGTCGTGGTTTACGACGTCGCCTCTTCGCTTTCGGTGAATGGCGCAGTCGTTAAGGGTGAGTCTACGGTTCGACCGTCGGCCACTGACGGCAAAACGCTGATCAACGACGCGTTGATTCAGGCAGCAAGCAACGCGGTTCGAGAGATTCGCGGTCGCAAGTTGCCGAACGGCACCGTGTTGAACACGCTTACTGATGTGGCTTACATCAACCAGGGTTCGCGATCGGGCTTCAAGGCGGGTCAATCCGTCATCGTGAAGCGCGGTCGAGAGCAGGTTGCTACGGCCCGAGTCGGCGATGTCCAGCCGGACAGCGCACAGATCCGCGTCGAGCGCTCCCTGAAGGGAATCAAGCCCGGCGATAAGGTCGAGGCCATCTTTGATGTGCCGGCCCTTTCCCCTGGTTTCACCGCAAACGGTGAGCCTCAGGTTCAGCGACAGAGAAAGGCGGGTAACCCTTCCGGACTCATCACCACGCTCCTCGTGCTCGGCTTGGTTGCCGTGCTTCTTGGCGGCGGCAACAGCGGTGGCAACAATGGCGCGGCGGACGTAACGTCTGAAGCATTCATGGACCCAACGCTTTCCACCACGGAATCCGCGGTTCTCATCAGCTGGCGCGTCAATGCCTTCTCGAATTCTCAGAATAAGGTTCGATGGCAGGTTTGGCGAGACGACGCCGTTGACTCGCCGGTAACGGTTGCCGACGGCAATGCCGATCGCGTCCAGAACAAGAGCACCGATGTCGGCGCATTCTCCTGGAACGACGGTCGAAGCGCGACCGGTCCGAACCGATGTATCGACGTTGGTACTTCGGCTGGAGTGTATCGTCCGGTAACGAGCGGCAAGCCGTATCAGTACTCGGTCGAGCTCATCCAAGCGGTTGATCAGAACGACGACCCGAACGGTGGCGGAAACGGCGGCGGAACAACCGCCGGTACGACCGCTGGTGGCAACGGTGGAACCACGTCTGGAACAACGAGCGGTACGACCGCCGGAACCACGGCCGGTACGACCGCTGGCACGACCGCTGGAACCACGGCAGGTACGACGGCGGGATCCACGGCTGGTGGCAACACCGGTACGACCTCGACGACGCTCTGCTACACGGTAAGCGATCTTCAGCCGGCTCAAGGCTTGGCGACTCCGCTTAACCGACCTGGCTTGGTAGCTCCGGCAGATGCCGCTCAGCTCCAAGGTAATCAGTCGTTCCAGTTCCAAGTGATTGGAAGCAGCGCATTCAACCCACAGTTGGAAGCGGTTCTGGAACTCTCCGCCTCGCGGAACTTCACCACGGCGATCCATACGCTCGCTCGGAAGTCGGTAGTCATTGGCTCCAACAGCTTCCCATCGGTCGATGTATCGAGCAACAGCATCCCTGCTGCCATTCGAAATGCCCCCGACGTCTTCTGGCGAGTCGGCGTTCGAAACAGCTTGGACAAGCCGGGTCCGAAGCCGGAGCGAAGTGGATGGGGCCGCTACATTTACAGTAGCGTCCGCAGCTACAAGCCGCCGGTTGGCCCGCCGCCTCCGCCACTCTAGTAGTTTCGCAAGAAGCGAAATTGGATGAACTAGTCAACTCCATGCCCCCTCTATAAAGCGGGGCATGGCCGTCATACTGAAGGAATCAAGATGAATCGCAATTATCAAAAGAGTCTGGGCTTACTAGTATTCCTAGTCTGTGCGGCAGTTGGCTCGGCACAAACTGGTGGAGGGTCGTTCTACGATCCAGGATGCTGGCCGCAACCACAGCCCGCGCCTGGCTTTAGCGACGACTACCAAATTTTCAACTTACCGAATAGCGACAGCGACAACCAGCTGTTTGGCGTGACCCTAGGAATCGGCGGAACGGATACCTACGGAAAGCAGTGTATCGACGGCGAAAACAATGCGACGTTTAACTCGCAAGGTCGCATCGGTTTCAGCATCGGTCAGCTCGGCTCGGTCCAGTCCACTTTTGACGATTATCTACGCTTAAACTTTGGCATGCCTCTTATGGCGGGTGGCTCAATCGGCTACGCCATGGTCACCCAAACTGACGCGACTGGCGCTAATTTTGCTAGGAATCTTTTTGGTGCGGGTGGATTTTCGACTGCCTTTACCGGAGCTAGCGACCGATACTTCCTGGTCGTCAGCACGGTTGGCAATTTCCGAGTTCGACTCCAGGTAGATCTCATTGGCGACGCAGCTCGCCTGAACTGGCGTATGACCAATACGACCGCAGCAGCCGTCGGCGGTGGTCTCTGGTTTGGCCAGTGGGTGACGTTTTTGACGGCCGCTGGCGACGAGGTGCCGGTTGGTTTTGTGGACGCACCAGGCTATCGGCCGTTGAGAACACCGCAGCGATTCAAAGTCGATCCGAGCCAGCCGTCAGACGACACCGTACCGCGACAGCTTCGCAACCATATCAACTTCTCTGCGAGCCAAGAGAACGCTTACGGCCTGCAAGTCGTTGCGCGCGCAACGTCGAATAACGGCGTCGCCACAAGTGACCAAACTCCGGTTGATGAAATCGCCGTAGCACGGGCATGGCAATCCGCATCGCCGGGCCTGCTTGGTTACTTCACCAACAACGCCGGGACGATGCCCGACAACTTGATTGACAGTGATATTGAGCTCGGATCGCGCAACGTTGGCTACATCCAAAAGTGGACGCCTACGATCATCGCGGCCGGTCAAACGCGCGAAATAAACGCCTACTACAAATCGACTTGGAGCGTTAGCGATTACGCTAAGCCGTTCAGCGTTGTTCTTGACGCGCCGAATGTGATCAGCACAGAAGCGGGCGATCCGTCGACTCTGACGCCGAATCCTTTCACGGTTCGCGTCTACGTCGACAACACTCGTGGCTACTCTACGATTGATCAGGAAGTTGCCATCAGCGACCTTGATGTCGAGCTCAGTCTCCCGCCGGGAATGACCAACGCAGAAGGCACCGGTAACGAGAGCATTATCTCGAAGACGATCAGCCGAATCGAGCCGCGACGCATGTCCTTTGTTGACTTCCGCGTCCGCCTTAGCGACACGCTGAACGGCTTCCAGCCGTACTCGGTGAAGGTTTCGGCCCCGACCGGTGCGCAGAAGATCCTTTCGGGTCGCATCAACGTCGCTTCGACGCCGCGACTGGCACTCCCGTCCACTTCGAACCTTGTCTCCACCCCCTGGCTGTTCAACAACAACTCATGGTCGACGATCCTCGGTCTGAAGGTTGACGAAGAATTCCAGGCATTCTCTTACGACCCGCTCCAGAGGGAGTACGTCATCCAGACGAGCCCGCAGCGTGGTAAGTCGAGCTGGCTCGTGGTTCAGAACCCAACGGGCAGCCTTCCGCTTGGCGGCGGACCGGCTGAGCCGTCGGACATCACGACGGGTGCTCCGCTCACGGCTCTCAGCCAGGGCTGGAACCTCATCGGTAACCCGTACAACTACGGAATCCCGCTCGGCCAGATCAACGGAATTGTAAACCAGGCTCCGACCGACGTTATTACGTTCGCGGAGCTCGTGCAAGAAAGGCACATCTCGAGTGCACTTGCTTACTGGGACGCCGATGGTCCGACGCCGGAGTACAAGTACATCCAAACGTCGACCGATCTACTCCTCCCGAACAAGGGCTACTGGATGTATGTCTTCGCTGCCAACGATCCGAAGACGGGAAGCGCACTTACGCTCTCCTATCCGCCGGTTTACGAAGCGTTCGTGCCGTCCAGAAGCACAAAGGTTAAGCCAGGACCGAAGGACTTCAAGCTGCAGCTTGCGGCTCGAAACGAGACTCAGTCCGACGCGCAGAACTTCGTTGGTGTCATGACCAACGCCGCTGGCATCGCCGAGAGCCGAGTCTACGAAGCTCCGGCTGCTCCGATCAAGGGTGCGCTCAGCCTCAGCATCAAGGAAACGATCAACGGCCAACCGGCGAACCTTGCGACCAGCTACACCGGCAAACTTTCGAAGAAGTCTTGGACGGTAGAGGTCTACAGCAAGTCGAAGGGAGCGGTTACCCTCACCTGGCCTAACCTGGCTTCGGTACCGAAGAACGTTCAGTTCCGCGTCACCGACCTGGCAACGAAGACGACGAAGAACCTTCGCCGAACTTCCGGCTACACCTTCCAGGCGGAGGATCGCATGACGCGAACCTTCCTCGTGGAGATGGAACCGGGTCTCGCGGCTCGACCGACGATCGGAGCCGTCTTGGCTACCCGAAGCGGAAGATCCTCGGACAGCCCGCTGACCATCGCCTACACCCTCGCCGGAGACGCCACCACCACGGTGCGAATCCTCAGCGGCGGCAAGGAGATCTACGTTCCGGCACGAGGCCGAGCGGATCAAGCCGGTCAGAACACGGTGGTATGGAACCTGCGCGACTCGGCTAACCGGTCGGTTGCACCTGGTCCGTACACCATCGAGATCATTGCAGAATCGCAGAACGGCGACCGAGTTCGCAAGTTCTTCCCCGTCAACATCATCCGATAAGGATAGTCACCGTGCGATCCTTGAACCCTTCTGGGTTCTAGGATCGTCGAACAATCAACATGGCAAGCATCTCATTGGTCCGATCTCGGGCAATTGGGTTGCTTGCCTTCTTTTTTATTGCCACGGCCAGTTACGCCCAACAGGGAATCGACGTTACGACGTTCCCTTATCGAAGCGTGGCCGACGGTCGGTCCACGGCGACGGTCACCGCGACGGTCCGGGATAGCAACGGGCGCCTGGTGCAAGACGGCACGCGTGTTGTTTTCACGACGACGCTCGGGACCTTCCGCGAGCCCGTGATTTCGACCAGCAACGGAATCGCCCGCGCGGTCCTCGTTGCCGGCGGTACCGCCGGAGTTGCGAAGATCACGGTGAACTCGCTGAGCGGCAATGCTCCGCCAACCACCCGCGAGTTTGAATTCGTATCCGACCGGAAACTCCTCAGCAGTGCGCAGGAGTACGTCGAGATTGTCACGAACGGAACGATGCAGTTCACGGGCGACTCGCACTTCATCGCGGCGTCCGCCCCCGATTACGGCGTCAAGATCCGCTACCGCGACATCCAAATCGCGGCGGATGACATACAGCTCGACGTCTCCGGCTACGTGCTCCGTGCCCGAAAGGCGAGGGTGAAGTTCGGCAAGATCAATCAGGTCTTCGAAGAACTGTTCCTCAAATTTAATGATCGGTCCGGCTTTGGTACCACCACGTACGCGGCTACCGCATTCGATACCGTCGGAATGTGGGGTCGAATTCCAGTCTTCCTGGCACAGGACACGGATGGCGAGTATCGAGCCGCAACTGCCTCAGAGAAGTTTGGTCTTGTCTCGTTTCGGGGCGGTAGCTTCACTCCAACCGAGACCACGGCCAACCGTAGCTCGTTCGAGTTTCGCGACTTAAGCGAGTCCCCCTCAACCATCCGCGCCAAGAAAGCGGTGGTTTTCCCGCAGAAGGGAATCCAGTTCCAAAAAGCAGACGTGTACGTAGGGGAAACCCGCATCATGAAGATGCCCCTGTACGAACTGAAGCTGAACGATTCGCGCAGCCCGCTGGTCACGGACCAATTCGTGAGCATCCGCGACAACCAGATCGCGGTCAACTATCCGTACTACATGGACATCCGGCCCGGCCAGTCCTCGCTCTTCCGGCTACGAACCGGCGAGCAACTGGGGCGTTCGACTTCGGCGAGCCGCGGCGTTTTCCTCGACTACGAGTGGAACTGGAACCGGGGCGACGAAATGGAAGGCGGCCTCAATCTCAGCGGAATCGGCCGCGACGACTGGATGATGGGCTTGCGACAAACTTGGCAGCTCGACCCGTCTACCAACGCCTATATTCAAGCTCAGTCCCCGGCCGGCCAAAGCATTTTCGGGGCGTTCGGCCTAACGAGGCAGTTCACCGGGTTCCAGACTTCCTTCAACGGCAACATGACGCAGGGCCTGCGTGGCTTGCGCTACACCACCCAAGACGTGTACTTGTCCGTCGAAAAGGACCCCACCAAGCTAGGCCGGTTGCCGGTGCAACTCTACGTCGGCCTCACCACGTTCCAGTCGAAGAACTCGCTTATCAACGCCACCCAGCGCAGCACGGGAGTCTACGGGCGGTTCCAGTCAAGTTCACTCCGGCTCGACAGCCGCTCCAGCCTGGTCGGCTCGTTCGAAGTCAAGCGGCTCACAGGAACCGGCACCCAAAACGGAATCAATCTGCGCGGAAGCGCGAGCCTGTCGAGAAAACTGTCGAACTCGGCGACGTTGGTGACGACCTACGACTACTACAAGGACAACTTTAACGACAAGGTGTTTGGCAACCACAGCCTCAGCTTCTCGGGGTTCTATAATTCTGGTCGCACCAATTTCAGCTTCTCGGGGCTGCGCAGCCTAGATCGAGACCGCGCCAGCTTCTACGGCGATGCCAGCTATTCGCTAAGCTCCCTTTGGCGCCTGGGATATTCATACACATGGGACCGCTTCCTCGACAGTCGCTACTTGGACTACAACACCGTCATTGGCTACCGGGTAGGTTGGCGTGAGGTCGGGCTTACGTGGTCGCTGCGCACCCATCGCATTGGCTTCCAAGTGCTTGGCTCTGTGGTGTACTAGCGCCGCCGTTGTAGGCGCCGAGCCGTTTGGCCAGTTCGGCTACGGCGCTCTCCCAACGTTGGAGGGCGTGACCATCACGAAGGACGGAATCCGCGCCAAGGGGACCGATTCGGACCTTATCGCATTCGATTCTCCTCTGCCGGCATGGCGGCCGGTGTCAACGAGTGCGCAAAGTCAAACCGTCGGGTTTGGCCGCGCCGATTTCTGTCCCAGCAAAGGGGAGTTCGCCACGACGGCGCCGGGCGGGGCACTGTACTTCCCGGACCAGTTCCGGTTTCGCATTCGAAGCCTCGCCGCCCCGTACTTAACATGGGAAGGAGGCACGGTTTCTAACGGGGTACCGGTTCCCCCGGTGCGTTGGATCGTACTCTCCTTCAGGGATAGCCAGCCGTCGATCATCCTCGGGTTTCCCACCACCACCTGCTCGCCGCGCATAAGTGGCAAGGCGGGGAACTGGGTTCTGGAATCTGGCGAGGGTTTCGCGGGCTGGGTTCGCTTTGGTGTCGTCTCGGGAACTCGCGTTATCGCGGCAAACAGTGCGGCGCGCCTTGGCGAACTCGCTCAATTGGGCCGGCGGCAGTCTCCCATTTTTGTCCAGAGAGCGCCCGCGCTCGTCGGCGAAACTGTCCAAGAGGACAACCTGAGCGTCACCACAATTTGGCGGTTCGACCGATCGTTTGCGCTGCTGCCAGAGGCGCTTCGATTGGCACCGCTGGGCGGCTACCGGCTAAAGACGCTAAGCAAAGTGATCGAGCTCCCCGGGCGGCTGGTTCTTGCCGAAGGAAAAACGATCAAGGTTCGGTTTCCGGTTCGACGGCTTCCGCGCGGAAGGGCGATCGGCGAAGGCGAGGCAACTTCGGCTCCCATTGCCAGCCTCGCCGCCGAAGATACGGCGTCGGTTTCCGAGCTGGCGCTCGAGTGCCTGAGTGGCGCGGCGGATGAGGAAACCCTGCGGCTTGCGGATGGCGCGAGCCAACTATTTTTGTCATCGCTCGAAACCATGATGGAGCCGGTAACTGGGCAGGCGCTGCCGTACGGCGTGGCGGGCGAGCGGGCCGACATCACGGCCGCCCACGCGCTCCTGCAGGCGGCGATCGCCATGGCGAACGACCGGTCGTTGGAGGAGTCTCCCTTGCTTGTGAGTTTGGCATGGCGGCAGGATGCCAGCAGATGGACGCTTGCCGGCATGCCCGAATCTATGGCCCGCAGGGCCGGAGCCTTGGCTTCGATTGCCGGCGCAATTTCAGATTCCCGGCTTCGCCGCCTTCGCGGCGCAATGTTTGAGGCTGGGCTCGCCGCCGACCGGGGCCGGGAAGCCCTTCGGTTCCGGCAGAACCCAAAGGTGGCGGAGCGGGCAATGGTGGATCCCTTCTGGGGGATCCGGAAGGCAATCTACGGCTACTCGGGTCGGCCAGATACGGGAGAGGCCTATGTTAGGTTGCTCCTGAGTCCACTGCGAACGGTTTCGTCAACCCGGCTGCGCCTTCTGGAACCGAAGGCGGGAGAATGGACGCTCGCCTGGGAGGCCACATCGGCCGAATCGCGTAGTTTCGACCTCATGTTGCCGCCCGGGGAGGGAACAACGTTAACCTCCACCTTAAATCTGGCCACGCTTCGGCTCGGCGAGGCCGCCAAGACCGGATTACGGACCGTCCAGTTTGCGGCTGAGACCACCGGTGAATGCCGTGCGCTGCTAAAATTCGCCACCGCTCCGGTGATTCCAAAGTTGGTGGAAGCACCTCGGTTCTCCCTTCTGCTTCGCGAGCGCGACCTGCGTTAACGCTCTTCGGCTAGGTCGGCATTAAAGTGCAAGCCTACGTTGCGGTCGCGACGGAGTGCTCCGCGCACCACATGCTGGGCGGCCAGCATCATGTTTCGGGTTTCCAACGGGTAGCGGGCGTACGGGGCCCGCGGCAGGCCATGGTATCGGTGGAGCAGTTCTGCCACCGTTTTGTCGGCTTCGCGCAGACCCTCAAAGTTCCGCACGATGCCGACGTTGGCCATCATTACCTTCTGCAAAGACCGTCGCAGCCGAACGACTTCACTTTCGGCGATGCAGTGCACCGGGTCGGGCAGGGTTGCAGATTGAGCCGGGGTGCCTTCGTCGGCGGCGGCATCGGCGGCCGAAAGCGAAAAAACCATCGCCTCCAAGAGGCTGTTGCTCGCCAAGCGATTGGCGCCGTGAACTCCGGTGCTGGCCACCTCTCCCGCCGCGTAGAGGCCAGGAATGCTCGTTCGACCGTGCAAGTCGGTCACCACGCCACCGCAGGAATAGTGCTGGGCGGGCACAACCGGAATCCAGTCCTTTTCTACTTCGATACCGATCTCGGCGAGACGCCCTCGGATAGTAGGGAACTCGTGGCAGATGCGAGCGGGCTCAAGATGCGTCATGTCTAGGTAAACGCACCAGGTTTCGTGCTTCTTGATTTCGGCCTCGATAGCCCGGGCAACGACGTCGCGCGGGGCGAGTTCCAGACGCGGGTCGTAGTCGTACATGAAGCGACGACCTAGGTGGTTTCTCAAGGTTCCACCGGCACCGCGCACGGCTTCGGTGATCAAGAAGCTCCGCATCTGCGGATGGAAAAGCGTTGTGGGATGGAATTGCATGAATTCCATGTTGTCGATCTCAGCCCCGGCCTGCGAGGCCAGCGCGATGCCGTCCGCCGTAGCAACCGGCGGGTTTGTCGTGTGCTGATACACTTTGCCGCAGCCGCCGGTGGCCAGCATGGTAGCGCGTGCAAAGAACGCCACCTGCCCATAGTCGTCTAGCTCGGCGACGGCGCCTACGCACTGACCGTCTTCTACGAGCAGGCTTGTGACGAACGCCCGCTCCAACACTGTGATCCGGTCATGCGCGCGTACTTGTTCGACGACGACCCGCTCGACTTCCCACCCGGTTCGGTCGGCGGTGTGAACGATTCGGTTTCGGCTGTGGCCGCCCTCGCGACCCAGTTCAAGGTCCCCGCCATCGGAGTCAAAATTCGCTCCGAGCGATTGCAGCCATCGGATCGACTCCGGCGCGTTCTGGACGAGGAATCGTACGGCGCGTTCGTCGCAGAGTCCGGCCCCGGCAATAAGGGTGTCCTGCTCGTGCAGCTCCCACGAGTCGGCTTCGCCCACGGCGGCGGCGATTCCGCCCTGGGCCCACTGGGTGTTACTGTCGCTAATCTCGGCTTTCGTGACCACGCAAACACGACCGTAGCGGCTGGCGCGTAGCGCAAAGGCTAGGCCGGCGAGGCCGCTGCCGATGACAAGAAAGTCGTATTCGTGGGTTTCAACGGTAGCTATCAGAGCTTCCTTGCGGGTTGGAGAGAAAGTTTCATGGCAATGCTGCCCGCAAACTCCGGAAGGTGGACCAAGATCATTCCATTGTTGCGAACACGGTGTCTTGTTCGGCGAAGAACCTTACCCGAAGTGGTGTCCCACACTTCGGCAACCCAGTACCCCGCCGCAAGACCCGTCAGATCAAGCTTGGTGGCCGGTGCTTTGGGAAAGGCCTTTTTGAGTTCTACGACGTTGCGCCAAGTACGGTTTGCCTGGCGTAGCCAGAACAGCCCGTGCGCGTTGCCCATCGACCCCCAAATCTCCACCGGGGGGCCGGTTTGTCGCCGGACGTTTCGGAACCGATAGCCCGCCATCAGCCAGTCTCGCCCAGGATTCCGGACGACCACGCGGTGCGGACCAGCGGGAATCTGGATCGCATACGTCTTGTTGTACTTGTTCAAGGTTTCGGTCGATTCATCCTTATCCGCGAAGTTTTGGGCCAGAACGGTATCACCATCGATGGCGATCGTGAGGGCCGCGCCGCCGTAGCCGCTCACCCCGCTGACGTCAACCTCGAAACGCACTGGCCGCGGAAAGTTGACGTCGAAGCCGACCGGATTATGAAGTTCTGGGTGGTTGAAGACGCCGTGGAGCAAGCCCGAGACCGGTTGGGCCGTGGCAGAATTCCCGCTCGGACTAAGCTTAACAAGCTGGGGCCGGTTCTGCGGCGCGGCCTCCCACGATTTTGGCCCGTTAGAAAACTCAACGTCTTCCATGACGACGTTTTTCTGCGGGAGCGCGAACCGAGGCTTCGGCCGAATCTGGCGAAAATCCTCGGCGGGCCAGTCGATCCCGGCGACGAACTTCGAAATTGGGTGCCAAACGGACTCCAGGTTCTTCGGCGCGATGTAGCTGTCCCACCACCACGGCATCGCGGTGCCGCTGGCGCCGGTTACCAGGCTGATCCACGCAGGATCGCGAAACTGCATTCCTGTCCGGTCTTCCGGGCGAGGGCCGGCGGCATCGGCGCCGACCTCACCAAAGAAGTGCGGACGGCCCCAGCTTGCCTTGCGGGTCTGTTGGTCCGCAACCATTTTCGCCGGATCGCCATTGCCGTAGTAGTGGGACTGAACGAAGTCCAACTCGTCCAGCGTGTCGATCTCTTTGATGCCGATGGGACTGCTGAAGCTGGTCGTGATGAGGTGCCGGTACGGGTCCATCTGGCGGAGCTTGCCGGCCACCTCTTGGTGCCACCGCAGCGCGACATCCTTGTCGAAGTCGCGGGTTAGGTCCGCTTCGTTCCAGAGTTCCCAGGCGAAGACATTCGGGAATGCTCCGTAGCGGGCAACGAGATAGCGCTGCTTGTTCGCCACGAAGCGCAGCATTTTGGGGTCGGTCCAAAAGTCGCTCCAGGAATCTAGCGGGCCACCGTTCGCCCGATTGTGCGGGGTCTGCTCCCAATAGTTCGAGGCGTCGCGGTCGCGAAGGATGTTGTAGGACTCGATGCAGAGCATCATCTGCATCTTGTTGGCCTGCGCCAGCGCCAGAACGGCGTCGAGGCGATCCGAAGCGACCGGATCGTAGAAGCCTAGTCCACCGCCGTCTTGGGGCTTGCCGGTCTTCTCTAACCCAAACGTTGTCCACGCGGGCGAAAGCCAAAGCCGGCTAAAGTTGACCCCGCTCGCGGCGAAGGCTGGAATCCAAGCTTGGTAGTCGAGCAATCCACGTTCGCCGGCCCAGCAAAGATTCGCTCCGATGGGATAGAAGGCGGTGCCATTCGCGTACTCAAAGAATCGGCGGTCTCTCGGGCTTACGCGAACAAATCCTGGTTCGTCGGACGGCTGAACTTCGGCGGTCCATGCGTCGGTTCGGACCGCACCCGCCCGGTCTTTCCCGAGCAGCCGGAGGCGGTAGAGCCCGGCGACCATTGGCGTCCAGCGGACTTTCCAGGTGCCCGGGCCCGAAACGGCGTCCTTGCCGGTTGCCACATCTCGCCGAACGGGTACCGAGAAATAGGCCGGCACCGTGTAGGCCTCGTTCCCGGGCGGGCGAACCTCGAGGTCGAGCGAGACATCGGCCGGGTCGAACGGGTTATCGAAGGTGGCCCGGAAGGGGACAATTGCTTCGACCATCGCAGACTTTCGTGCCTTTCCAAAGTCGACGACCTCCAGTTGCAGCGCCGCCACTTGGGAGTAAACCGTGCGATCCGGCACCGACGGGCTCAGGCAAATCAAGAGGGCGGCCAGCAGCATCGTCTCTTCGTAGTTTAGCGGGACCGGCGACCGATTTCGCCCGTTGGCGTGATTTGGTAACCTGCGCGGCATGGCAGAGACAAAGGTGTACCGAGCGGCAATTATCGGATGCGGGCGACCCGGAGGCAAGGCAGGCGCAACCGGCGCGGGAATTAGCCACGCCCACGCGAACGCGTACAGCAAACTTCCCAACGTCGAACTGGTGGCTCTGGCCGATATCGTGCAGGAGAACGCGGAAGCCTTCCGCGAAATGCACGGCGGCGACGCTATTTTCACCGACTATCACGAGATGATCGCGGAGGTTCGGCCCGACATCGTCAGCATTTGCACCTGGCCCGCTTTGCACGAACCGATGGTGATAGCATGCACGGAGGCCGGCGTGCCGATGACGCTCTCCGAAAAGCCAATGTCGCCAACTTGGGCGGCCGCAAAGCGCATGCAGGCAGCCGCCGAAGACGCCGGAACCATCGTTTGTTTCAACCACCAGCGTCGCTTCGATGCGCCGTACGTTCGGCTACGCGAACTGCTTCGGGATGGTCGCCTGGGTGCCCTGAAGCGCATGGAGTTTCAGACCGACAACCTCTTCGACTGGGGAACGCACTGGTTCGACATGATGCACTTCCTCAACGAGGAGACCCCGGCGACCTCGATTCTTTGCGGAAGCGACCCGACCGGCGGGCCCAGCTACTTCGGCGTCACGATGGAAGGCGCGGGCGTTACTACGGTTCTGTTTGGAAACGGCGTTCGAGCCGTCATGCTCACCGGCAACGGTACCGAGTGGGGCGCGCAGATTCGGGTCTGGGGCGAACTCGGCGTCGCCGAGATCGGTGCGACCGGCTGGGACTCGCTTCGGTGGTGGGCTCCGGGCCAATCCGATTGGGTGACCGAAACGTTCACGGAGAAGCCGGATGCGTTCGCAGCGGCAGTGGCGAACATGATCGAGGGCTTCGAAACCGGCGCCGAGCCGGAGTTGTCGATCCACAAATCGATTCGCGCAACGGAGTTGGTTTTCGGGGCGTACGAGTCCGCGCGGACGAGCCGCAAGTTGGAATTGCCGCTCACGGCGGAGGATGTCGCGATTCGGTTTGAGGCCTAGTGCTGGATCTTTGCCTTCGGCCAAACTAAGCACATGACCGTTTCGCAAGCCCTGGAAACTCGACGTGCCGTGCCCTCCTTCGCTCCGGAGGCCATTGAGCTGGACCAGCTATTCGCCCTGCTGAACAAGGCGAATCTCGCGCCGAGCAGCCGGAACTTGCAGCCGTGGGAATACCTGGTCGTGGTGTCGCCGGAGGACAAGGCCCGGCTTCAGGCGGCCAGCTACAACCAGAAGAAGATCTCGGAAGCCAGCGCGGCGGTCGTCGTTCTGGGCAACCTAAACCACCATCTCGACAATGCCGCTCGCGTGGCCGACGACAACATCTCGAAGGGCTACCTAAAGCCGGAAGGCCGCGAGGGCTTCATCGCCAGCGCCGCTGCCGGTTGGCCGACGCCGCAGACCCAGCGCGACGAGGCTTTCCGGGCCGGGAGCCTGTGGGGAATGTCGTTGATGCTCGCCGCCCGAGAAGCGGGTTGGGATTCTGGCCCGATGAGCGGCTTCGAGGCCGACAAGGTGAGCGCCGAGTTCGGCCTGCCGGAGCACATTCTTCCGGTCCTGATCGTGACGATCGGTAAGGCCAATCCGGCGATTCACCTCCTGCCGCGCGGCGAGCGGTTCCCGGCCGAGGAACTGGCGAGCATCGGCAACTACGGCGTCCGAAAGGGCTGAGGCAATGGCAAGGACGCTGCTACGACGGGCCGCCGGCACGTCGTGGCGCGTTCAGACGCTTGCCGACCCTCGCCCGGTTTTGCATCTGGAGGCCAGCGAGCCGCATGGCATGCCGGCGGCTCGCTTAGTTGTCACCGTAGGCGAGCGGGTGCGGCGAAGCCGGTTCTTGGGGACGCTTTCGGCCCTGCGTGCGCCGCACGTGGTGATCGCGGAAGTCGCCCGCTTCGCCCGGGAGCACCCGGACGGCATCATCGAAGAGATGATCGCTCAGCCAGGCCCGGTTTTCGCCCAGACCCAGCTGCTGATTGCCGAGGTGTTCCAGCCCGATGAAATCCGAGAGGCGAGCGAAGCTCCGGCAGGCCTGCCGAACAGTGTTATTACCGCCCAACGGCGGGCGTTTTGGATTTCAATGCGTGAAGAGGGCCAATTGCACCGAATTGATCTCCACACGGTTCGCACCGAAGGGGCCAGGTTCGGCTCGGGCACGCCGGTCGATCTCAAGCTGAATCCGATTGAGGGCGCTCTCTACGCGGAGCAGATCGGGCCGTTGCTTTATGTCGTGACGACCGGCGAGCCCGACAATCTGCCGGCGGCGATGGAAACGCTCGGCTGCCGAAAGTCGCAACTGGTCTCGCCGACGAGCTTCGAAGGGCTTCTATGCGCGTTCCGGCGAGAGTCGGGCGAGGAGTTCGGCATGGGGACGGTCGAGCGGATCGACTGGGCGTCGGGAACGGCAGAGATATGGTCAACCGCCATTCCGCCGGTGCCCGTGCCGATATTGTCGTTTGGAACGCTACGATTGGCAAACGACGGGCGAGAGCAGGGCGAACTGCGGCGTTGGCAGGTGTAGACTTCGCAGGCGCATGCGCCTGTACCTTGTTCGCCACGGCCAAACCGACTGGAACGTTTCCGGCAAGGCACAAGGGCACACGGATATCGCGCTGAATGCGGAAGGTCGCACGCAGGCCCAGCTTCTGGCACGGCACCTCGGCGAGCTGCCGATTGAGCGAATCGTTTGCAGTGACCTTTTGCGATGCCGCGAGACATTGGCACCCAGCCTATCCACGCTTCGCATCGAGCCCGAGTATCGCACCGACTTGCGCGAGCGCGGTTTTGGCGACTGGGAAGGCAATCACTTCACCGAGGTCCACCACCACATGAACCTCATTTCGTCCACCCGGGACATCTCGCTGACGGCGGTTCGGCCACCCAACGGCGAGTCCTTCGAGGACGTCTGGCAGCGGGTTTCTGGGCTGGCCGAAGTGCTTTTCGAGACGGACGCGAACGTCTTGGTTGTTTCCCACGGTGGCACCCTTGGCGTGCTTTTGGCGCGTATGTTGCAGGGTGGGTTTGAAACCAGCCGGGCGTTTCGTTTTGAAAACACCGCGATCACGGAGCTTAAGCGCCGTCCCGAGGGCCAGTTCATGTTGATTCGCTACGCAAACACCGACCACCTGATGGCCGAGGCAGCCCTTGCGGAAAAAGCGTAAGTCGGACAACTCGAAGGGCTCGGGTTGGGCTCCGCTTTGGTCCGTCCTCTCAGCGGTTTTGCTGCTGCTAGCGTTTCCGCCGTTCAACGCGTGGCCGCTGCTGTTCGTTGCCATGGTGCCATGGCTGGCCTCGCTGGCGAATCAGGTCGCGCAGGCGAAGTCGCCGGGCCGGGCGGGGTTTCGCGCCGGAATCCAGTTCGGGCTAATTTACACCGCCGGTCAAATTTTCTGGCTGCTTCAGTTCATCGAACGTTGGACCGCAAACCTGGCTCTATCGCTCGTTCCCTGGGTGATCATCACGATCATCATCTCGTTATATTTCGGCGCTACCGGGTGGATGATGGTTCGGTGCTGGCAGTACCGTCGGCCCTGGGCAATCCCGCTGGTCTGGGCGGGGGTGGAAGTGTTCCGCAGCTTCATTCCGGTGCTCGCGTTCCCGTGGGGATTGCTGGCGACACCGCTTTGGAGGGTTCCGGCCCTGGCGCAGTCAGCCAGTCTCGGCGGAATTTTCCTCGTTTCGGCGTGGATCGTCGGCGTCAACGTCCTCCTTGCTAGCTTGCTGGTCGCGCCGAAGGTCGCTCCGTCGGTTCGCAGCTTGGCGCCATTGATGGTGGCCACGTTCGTGATTCCGGTGATTTCCATCGCGCTTTTTCTGCAGCCGATTTCCGGAAAGTCAAGACGATTTGTTCTCATCCAGCCGGGGGTGGACATGGCGTTCAGCGATCAGAGTACGGAGCTAGCTCGCCTTCGACGCGCGATTGCTCCGCGCCTGATTGCCGCGCAAGCCTTGGTTCCGGACTTGATTGTGCTCCCGGAGGCGATGGCGGAAGTGCAGAAAATGCCTCCCAACCCGCCGTTCACCGTGCCAAAGTCCACGCCTATTCTTTTTGGAGGCGTTCGCGGAGCCGGGCCGCGGTACCAATCTTCTTTCGCCTACGACGGCAAAAAGTGGCAGTTCGCCGACAAAACCCGCCTTGTGATCTTCGGCGAGTACGCGCCTTTACGTCAGTACCTGCCGGACTCGTTCAACCTGCCAAGCGGCGACTTAATCCCGTCGCGGGATGGCATCAAAACGTACTTGCTGGGCGACTATACGGTCGGCCCGATGCTGTGTTTTGAGGGGCTGTTCCCCGACACGGGGGCGGAACTCGTGCGACGAGGGGCGAACGTGCTCGCCGTGATGAGCATCGACGACTGGTTTATGGGGACGACGGCCATCGACCAACTGCGGGCCGGGTCCGTATGGCGGGCCATTGAAAACCGCACGCCGCTCGTGCGGGTGGGTTCGATGGGTTCGACGATGGCCACCGATGCGCGCGGACGGGTGGTCGGCGAGCTCCCGCTAAAGGTGGCCGACGCCTTAGTGGTTCAGCTTGTGGTCCCGGAGAAGCCGGCGGGCTTCCCTTGGATCACGGTGTTCAGCTGGCTTGCGGTAGCAAGCTGGCTTTTCGCGATCATCCCCGGCCGGAAGAAGCCGTGATTACCTTCCCCCCAAGCCGCTGAGGGTGACGCCCTCGATGAAGTACTTCTGCAGGAAGAAGAACACGCCAAGCACGGGCAGCATGGTCATGACGCAGAACGCCATCAGGAGGCCCGGCTCACCGGTTCGGTCGCCTTGGAAGAGCTGCAGAGCATAGCTGAGCGGCATGTTCTCCGGCGAGTTGATGTAGATCAGCGGGCCCATGAAGTTGTTCCACGCCCCCATGAACGTCCAAATTGCGACGACGGCCAGGGCCGGCTTGATCTGCGGCAGCATGACGCTCCAGAACGACCGGAGGTAGGTGCAGCCGTCGATTTTGCTCGCGTCTTCCAGTTCCATCGGGATGCCCATGAAGAACTGGCGCAGCAGGAAGATATTGAAAGCCGACCCGAAGAACGCCGGGACCCACAGCGGATAAAGCGTATCGATCCAGCCGAGCGACCGGAAGATGAGGAACTGCGGTAGCAGCGTCACGGCGCCGGGCAGCATCATCGTGGCCAGCAGCACGGAGAACAGTGCGTTGCGACCCGGAAACTGCATGCGCGAAAACGCGTAGGCCACCAGCGACGAACTGATGATCGTGCCGACCACGCCGAGAATGACGAGGATCAGCGTGTTCTTTAGGTAGACGAGGCCGCCGTTCGTTTCGGGCGGCATATAGCTGAGGGCGTCACCGTAGTTCTGCCAGCGGGCGCCATCGACGCGCACGGGCTCCAACTGAGCCGGCTCAAACGTGGCTTCCTTGTCCTTCAGTGCGGCGGGTTCGGTTACGCGCAGCTTTTTCCGGCCGTCTTCAAGATCCGTTACAACAAATCCCTTAATCGCCTGGCCGTCGGACCACTTTCCGGAGAAAACCAGGGCGTCTTTGGGAATCTCCCTCAACTTCTCGCGCTGGGTGATGAAGGTTAAACCGCGCACGGAGAGCGGCTTGAAGATGTCGACCGTCACGGTGCCGTCGGCACTTTGCTGGATGACACTGCCTTGAACCGTTTGGTTTCGGTAGGCGGTTTCGTACAGCGGATTCTCTTTATCCAGGAACGGAACCGTGACTTGGACCTTCGGAATCCAGACGATGCCGTTGGGTGACGACATGTCCCGGTCCTCTTTGAGGCTGGTGGAGAGCGCGTAGGCGAACGGAACGGCGAAGATGATGGAGCCGGTGATCAGCGCGATCTGCGTTACCACGTTTCGCGAGACGCCCCGGCTGGCCGTCGCGCGGGAGGCAAGGGCCATCGCCGCAACGGCCACCACGAGGAAGAGCAGCAGGCCGACGGCTACGGACGGCGCAAATCGAATCCCGCCGGTGAGCGACGTTATCTTTGAGGTCTGGTCGCTGGCGTACCACGAGATGGAGGCAAAAATCAAAAGCGCCCACCCGGCCGATTGCCGAAGTTTGAGGTCGTGTTCTTCTCGATCTGCCGCCATCCAGGCGGCGAAGAGTCGGCTCGCAAGCATGATCCCTCCGAGGATGATCAGCCATGCTGAGAACGGCATCACTGGCCAGAACAATGGCAGCCGCCACAGGCCACTTTCCTTCAGCGGAGGCAGCATTCCGGCACCGACGAGAAGCAGCGCGCCGGCAAGGGCGCCGGAAATCGCCAGGCTTCGGATGGCGCGCGGCCGCTCGTATTCGATCGAATTGAAGACCGCTACGAGCTTCCAAACTGAAGCCAGCGCGAAGAACCAGCCAAACCACGTTAGGGCCGTGCCGATGGCGAAAATCAGATCGGCATTCACTTTTCGGCCTCGTAGTGGACCCATCGCGGGGCGAGTTTGAACTGCGTGAAGGTGAGGGCGAGGATGATGGCGAAGATCATCCACGCGAGGGAAGACGCGTAGCCCATCTTGAAAAAGGCGAAGCCGTTTCGGAACAGGTGGTAGACCGGCGTCAGCATCGAGTCATCTGGGCCGACCGGGCCGTTGCCGGCCGGTTTCATTACGTACATCCGGTCGAACTCCTGCATCGCGCCGATGAAGCCCATCACCGAGTTGAAGAAGATGATCGGGCTGAGCATCGGGAACGTAACCGACCAGAACTGCTTCCGGGGCGACGCCCCGTCGAGGCTGGCGGCCTCGTACAAGCTGCCCGAGACACCCTTCAGGCCGGCGAGCCACAGCACCATGCCGCTTCCCGCACCCCACAGACCCATAAGAATGAGGGCGTTTTTCGACCAATCGGCGGATTGCAGCCACGCAGGCGGCGGAACGCTCAGCCAGTCGGTGAAGGTCGCACGCCAGGCGGCGTTGATGAGTCCCTTGTTCGCGTCGGGGGTCAAAACCCACGTCCAAAGCACGGCGCTGGCAACCGAAGGCACGATCGCCGGAACGTAGAAAAACGTTCGGTAGATGCGCATGCCGGTTTGGGCGGTGTTGAGGAGCAAGGCGACCGCGAGGCCGGTTGCAAGACCAAGAGGCACTCCAACGGCGGCCAGATAGGCCGCGTTGCCGAGAGCCTTCATGACGAGGTCGCGGTCGGTGCCAAACATGTCCTGGAAGTTTTTGAACCCGACCCAGCGGGCTTCGTTCAGAACGTCGTACTGCGTAAAGCTAAAGAAGAGGCTCGCCACCATCGGGCCGACGGTGAGCACGAGGAAGCCGATGAGCCACGGCGCAATGAAGATGTAGGCCCAGATGGCTTCGCCTCGGGCCAAGCGACCAAGTTTTAGCCGCGAGAAGTAGATGGCCGCCCCGGTTAAAAGGAGCCCGACTACGGCGAGGCCAATGTAGGCCGGAATGGACAGATCGACAATCGGATAGTTTTCTTTGTTGTAGAACGCATCCAGTTCTCGTTGCACCGTTTTCTTTGAGGCGGCGAGGGCATCCTTCGGGCTCGATTTCTTGTAAAGCGCGGACTCCATGGCCCGGACGTGCTCCGACCAGAGCGTTTGTCCCACGAAGGTGGCTGGCCGCACCCGGCCAAACGCGGCCATTTCGATGTGCATCGAGAGGGCGTCGGCAAACTTTTTGTCGGCGGGGGCGAATCGGCGGAAGGCTTCTTCGTTCGCTTCCCGGCTACCAAGCATTCGGGGGATGAAGGCCCGGCCGCGGCGTCGCTCCCATTCGCGCTGTGCGGCATAGTCCAGCATCCGACCCTCGGTGCTGGTGGCAAACTTGATGTACTTCCAGCCATCTTCTGCATTCCGCGCCCCGCGCGGAATAGCCAGCGAGAACCCGCCGAACCAGGTGATAAAGGTGTCCTTCTCGTTCGCAAAGCGACCCGTTTTGTTGTAGCGGTCATCGGGCACGGGTGGCGGCGCCGCGCCCAGCTGAATCTGCGGTGCGTAGCGCGACAGGCCGTTTAGGATCCAGTCGCCGTCGATCTTCATCGCGACTTTGCCGATGACGAACGCGTCGTTCTCGTTCCCCAGGAAGCCGCTCTCGAACGATTTCGCCTTCTCATACCCGCCGACCACTTCGTAGCCGTCGATCATGTACTGCAAGGCTTCTTCGGCGGCGGGTGTGTTCAGCGTGCACTTTCGGCCGTCGGCGCTCATGAACTCTGCGTTGTTCATGAATCCGTAGATGTACAGCCAAGCGTTGCCGAAGTTAGGGATGAACCCGGCGCGCTTGAGGGAGCCGTCTTTGTTGAACTCCGTCAGGGCTTTGTTATAGGCAAGAAGTTCGCTCCAGGTTCGCGGGGCACGGTTCGGGTCAAGCCCGGCGGCCCGCAACTCCTTTGCCTTCTCGTTGAAGATGGCCTTGTTCCAGTACAGGATGCGGTTGTCGGCGCTCGTTGGGATCGCGTAGACCTTGCCGTCGTAGGTGGCTTCCTTCCAAGGAGCATCGTAGTACTGACTCTGCTTCGGCGCAAGCGGGTCGGCTTTGTCGCGCTCGATGAGTTCGTCCAGGGACTGAAAGGTGCCTCGACTCGCCCAGTCGCTAATCGTAAATCGGTCTTGGTTGATGACATCGGGAGCGACGTTGCCGACGATGCTGGTCATCAGCTTTTGCGGGTCCATGCTGCCCGCGCCCATGCTCAGGATGCGAACATTGACTTCGGGATTCCGGCGTTCGAACTCGCGGATGACGGCATCTTGCCCCTTTGAGTCGGCTCCGATGGAGATGCCCCAAATAATGAGGTCCCGCTTTTTGGGAGCCTGGGCCACGCCCAAGGTTGCCAATGCGCAACCTAGCGCGGCAAGAAGCCATCGTTGAACCTTCATGCTGTCTGGACATTATACGTATAGGAATGCCGTTTGAACCTGTGAATACGTATTTTTGAAGGTCTGTTTTTGTCGGCATCGCAGGCTTTGCGGCCACAATAGAGCTTCACCATGGTGCCCGAGAAAGCTTCTCCACGCCTTATCGGCATCCTGCTAACCGTCTTTCTGGACCTGTTGGGCTTCGGGATGTTCATCCCCGATCTTCAAATTCGTGGGGAGCAATTGGCGGCGAAGGCCCTCGGGATTTCCGCCGAGAAGGCCTCAACGGACCAATCCATCGGCTTCTATGTGGGCCTGCTGCTGGCGGGGTACAGCTTGGCCCAGCTGTTGGGGGCTCCCATCTTGGGGCAGCTTTCCGACCGTAAAGGGCGTCGTCCGGTGCTCCTGATCACGAGCGCGCTTTCGGTCTTGGCGTACGTCCTCTACGCGCACGCTGATAATTACTGGATTTCGTTTGGCTCGCGCGTCCTAACTGGCTTGGCAGCGGCGAACCTGGGTGTTGCCTTCGCCTACGTGGCGGATATCACTTTGCCCAAGGATCGCGCGCGCGGCATCGGCATGGTAGGGGCGGCCTTGGGGGTTGGGTTCATTCTGGGCCCGGTGTTTGGCGGTCAGCTGGTTAAGTATTCGGGTGACCGGCCGGAGGCGCTTGGCTACGTCGGTGCGTTTCTGGCCCTGGTGAACTTCGCCTACATCTTCTTCTTTCTTCCCGAGAGCTTGGTCCCGGGAGCCGAGATCCGAAAGAGCAACTTTTGGACGGACCTCAAGATTTCGTTCGCGTCGCCTGGCTTGCCGTTGCTCCTCGGCATCTTTTTCGTTTTCAACCTCGCGTTCGCGATGCTGCAAACGACGTTCTTCCGATTGCTAGCCGACCCGCGATCGATCTTCCACTTTTCGGCGGTCGATGCAAAGGAGCGGGGAAGTTGGGTGCTTGGCGTGGTCGGGCTCACCGGCGCTCTGGTGCAAGGCGTTTTGTTACCCAAGCTGCAAGCGAAAGCTTCCGAGGTAAGTCTGCTTCGCATCGGGCTTATTCTCTTGATTCCGTCGCTGGCACTCGTGCCGTACGCGCGTTGGTGGGATGCCCTGCTCGTGGTGGTCGTCTTTCAGGGTCTGGGAAGCGGTTTGGCGCAGCCCAGCTTGAACTCACTGGTTTCTCGGACCGCCCCGAAGGAACTCCAGGGCGGCGTTTTCGGCGTGACGCAGGCACTAGGCGCGTTGGCCCGGTTCGTTGGTCCAATCGTGTCAACACCTCTTTTCCAGCTTGCCCCGGCGTGGCCTTACCTCCTTGGCGGCGCGCTGGTCCTGCCGCTCGTCTTCGCGACTTTCGTGTACCTTCGCATTCCAAAAGCCGATCAGCCGGAACCGACCGGGTAGCCAGGAGAACTTCTGCCCTCGGGAATGCGCCAAACTAGGCCGTGGACGAGCCAATGAAGGAGAAACGGACGCCGGCGCGGCGAGACCTCCTCGGATCGCTCGTAGGGCTTGCTGTTTTTATCGTCGGCCTAGCGATCCTTTGGTTTGTTTTCACTCAGGCAAAAGAGCTTTTCGATATGCCGGCCCGCAAGGCCTTGGGCATTTCCACCGGAAAGACGCTCGACTTTAACGATGTTGGCATCCAAGCGCTTGGGGTCGTCATCCGCATGTTGACGCTGCTTGTGATGAGCGTCGTCGGTTCTATCGTGGCAAACCGCGGAATCACGATGTTCGTTGAGTCACGCCGCGCGCCGAAGTAGCGGAAAAGCGGTAACCAAATTGCAGCACTCAAAAGAAAGGGCTGCGAAGCTTCCCGTGGATCGCCCACTATTTCATCGGGGCCGAGAGCCTCATCAAGAAAGAACATGACTCGCCTACCGGCGAGAGGGTCGGTTGAAGATGCGTAGGTTACTTGTCGCGGAAATCCGGTCCCGGCAATCTGGCGCCCGGAAGAAGGGACTGCGGAGCTTTTTATAAATGGCCTACTATTTCATCGAGGCCAAGAGCTTCAGCAGTGAACAACATGAACTTCAAAACTTTCTTTCTTCTCGCCATCAGCGCCGTAGCGATTAGCTTGACGAGCACCGCCAACGCCCAGGGCATCAAAGTTCTTTATCTGATGCCGAACGAGGCGAATCTTGCTCAGGACACCCTGAAGGATCTGCTCGGCGGCGACTCGCGATTTGATTTGAGCAACTCGGCTCTCCGAGATGACCTTCCTTCGGTCGAAGAGATGCTTAAGTACGACGTCGTTCTCGCAACCGCCGACCACTCGCCGATCGAGGGTTCGGGCGACCGATACGCCGACTACGTTGACGCTGGCGGACGAATCGCCATGTCGACCTTCATCGGTCAGTACAGCGCGCTCGGCATGTTCGGCGGTCGCATCAACGACTCCGGCTACAACCCGCTGACCGGTCCCGAGTACAACGCTTACCAGTCGGTTTCGCTCGGTAAGTTCAACGAAAACCACGAGATCATGAAGGGCGTCAAGGAGCTCAAGTCGAGTTCGTACAACGCAGACTGGACCGGCGTTGACAAGGGTGCCGACGTAGTTGCTTACTGGGACAACGGTAGCCCGCTGGTTGCCGTGAACGAGAAGAAGAACGTTGCCAACATCACGCTCTACCCGAACGTTGCGAACTTCCAGCACGCCGAAGGCAACTACCGCGAGCTCTTCTCCAACACGCTTGCCTACATCGCTGGTGAGCCGAGCACGCAGCCGGTTCCGGAGCCTGCATCGATGGCTATCCTCGGAATGGGCGCCATGGCTCTCCTCCGACGACGCAAGAAGGCCTGAACCTTCAACCCCTTCAACCGACCCTCTCGCCACCCGGCGAGAGGGTCTTTTTGTGTGTCTTGGGAACCTAGGGCCCCGGGCCGGAGTTCTGTAAACCGTCTATACTCTGGTACTCGGCGAATGCTTCACTTCCTTCCCGCACTTATTCTCATCCTAATGCAAGGATCCGGCACGCCGGATGCTGCGCTTTGGATGGGTGGAGTTCCGACGCACGCGGCGATGTCGCGCGCTTTAGGTGAAGAAGCCGCCATCCAACTCCTGGCAATCGTTTCGCGGGAGCAAGTTTCGTCGGGCCCAGCTATTCTGCCGGCCCTGAACCTTGCCTCAAAAGCCATTGACGCGCAGGCAACCGGCGCATCGGCCGAGCCGACCAGCAGTCAGCGGAATCGCGACGGACCGTAACGCGAGTTCTCCTCGCTTACGAGTCACCGGGCCCAATTGTGCCCGCCCGTCCTTTCGATTCCCAACCTCATGAATTTTCTCCGCAAACTTTTCGACACCAGCAAGCGCGACGTAGAGCTCGTCGCCCCCATCCTCAAGAAGATCAACGACCTCGAAGCCAGCGTGGCCGAGAAGAGCGATGACGAGCTCAAGGCGCTTTCGGCCGAGTTCCGCGTGCGTGCAAAGGGCGGCGAGTCGCTCGACAAGATGCTCCCCGAAGTCTTCGCGACCGTTCGCGAAATCAGCAAGCGCGTGCTCGGCATGCGCCAGTTCGACGTCCAGTTGATCGGCGGCGCGGTGCTGCACCAGGGCCGAATCTCGGAAATGAAGACCGGTGAAGGAAAGACGCTGGTTGCCGTTGCGCCCATCGTTTTGAACGCGCTAAACGGTCGCGGAGCGCACCTCGTTACCGTAAACGACTACCTTGCCCGTCGCGACGCCGTTTGGATGGGCCCGGTTTATCACTTCATGGGCCTCTCGGTGGGCATCATCCAGGGCCAAAGCCAAGAGTCGGATGAGCTCGGCGGCTCGTACGTTTACCAACCGGGCGCGAACGAGATGAACGACCCGCGCTACCAGAACCTGGTGCCGTGCAGCCGGCGCGATGCGTACGGCTGCGACATCATTTACGGAACGAACCACGAATTCGGATTCGACTACCTTCGCGATAACATGGCGTTTAGCGAAGAAGAGCTCGTGATGCGTGAGCTTAGCTTCGCGATTGTTGACGAGGTCGACTCGATCCTGATCGACGAAGCCCGAACGCCGCACATCATTAGCGGACCTTCGAACGAGGACGTTTCGGTTTACAAAGGCGTCAACGAGGTCGTGAAGAAGCTCCAGCCGGAGCTGCACTACATCGCGGACAAGAAGAACCACTCGGCGAGCCTCACCGAAGAGGGCATGGACCTCATCGAGGAGCTGATGGAGATCGACAACATCGCCGCCGATCCTCGGCTTTTCCACCACGTCAACGCGAGCGCGAAGGCGTACGCGCTGTTCGAGAAGAACGTCGATTACGTGGTTCGCCAAGGCGAAGTCGTGATCGTCGACGAGAACACCGGCCGTATGATGTTCGGCCGCCGCTTCTCGGACGGACTGCACCAGGCGCTCGAAGCGAAAGAGAACGTTGCCGTTCAGCGCGAGAGCCAAACGGTTGCCACGATCACCTTTCAAAACCTTTTCCGACTCTACGAGCGGCTGGCCGGTATGACCGGAACTGCAAAGACGGAAGAGGACGAGTTCCGAAAGATTTACGGTCTCGACGTTGTCTCGATTCCGACCCACCGGCCAAGCCAGCGAACCGACCAGGCGGACATCGTTTACAAGACGCAGGAGGCCAAGTTCCGCGGAATCGTTTGGGAGATTCTGCGGTTGTTCACGAAGCAGCAACCGGTGCTCGTGGGAACCCGCTCCATCGAAATGACCGAGAAGGTTTCGGCGCGGCTAACCGCCGATATGCTTCAGCGGCTGATCATCGCTTGGCGACTTCGGGACCGCGTCGAAGTCAAGAAGGACATTAAGGGCGACAACGCGAAGGACTCGAAGCGGCTTTACGAAACGGATCTTTCTGAGATTGATCGGATGGCGTTGAATTCGCTGCTCAGCAAGATCGACCTCAGCGGCGACGTGCTGAAGGGCGACTGGATGACCTGGTGCTTGGAGCAGTTCAGCCTCACCAGCGACAACCTGCCGTTTCTGGAGGAAGCACTTCGGCACGGCATTCCGCACAACGTTCTGAATGCGAAGTTCCACGAGAAGGAAGCGCTCATCATTGCCGAAGCCGGTCGAAAGGGCCAGGTTACGATCGCCACGAACATGGCCGGTCGCGGCGTTGACATCCTCCTCGGCGGGCGCATCGAGGACGATCTGGTGCGGTTGGCACGGGCCACGGTCGAGATCGCGGAAGACGGCCTCGACGAGTATGCCGACACGTTCGTCAGCTACCGACGCGGCGGAAACGAGCGCGCCACGCCTCCGTTGCCGCTTGACGACCAGGAGCGACGCAAGGCGGCCGAGGTTGTGCGCGATCTTGGCGGTCTGTTCATCTTGGGTACCGAGCGGCACGAGTCGCGCCGAATCGACAACCAGCTTCGAGGACGCGCCGGACGTCAGGGCGACCCGGGTGAGTCGCGATTCTACGTTTCGCTGGAAGACCATCTTTGGAAGATCTTTAATCCGAACATGATGGACAACCCGGTGCTGAAGATGTGGCCGCCGATGGACCAGGTGGACGCCAAGTTCCTCACCAAGCGGATCTTGCAGCTCCAAGAGCGCATCGAAAACCACTTCTTCGAGGCCCGAAAGAGCGTTCTCGAATACGACGACGTTTTGAACGCCCAGCGCGAGCACGTGTACGGTCTTCGCCGCGAGGTCTTGCTGGGCAAGGACGTCCGGGCCGAGCTGAACGAGTACCTCCGCGAGACGGTCATCAACTTGGTGGATAACGCCTGGATGATCGAGGACGACGGCACGCGGGTTTACGACCACTCGGTTTTGTTCGAGGACTCGAACGAGATTCTGCCGCTGGTGGATCATGCCAGCATCGCCGATTTGGAGCGCTTCCAACCGGGTCCGGAGCTCATTGCCTTCTTGCAGGAGGTTGCCGATAAGGCCTATGCCGACAAGATTGAGCGTGCAGGGGACGGCATGGTTGACCTAGAGAAGTACGTGCTGCTGAAGGCGGTTAACGATCGCTGGATGGAGCACCTGCAGTTGGTCGAATACGTTCGCGAGGGTATCGGACTCCGCGGTTACGGCCAGGTCGATCCGCTCGTTGCGTATAAGCGCGAGACGTACGACCTCTTCCAGAACACGCTGCGAAACATCCGCGAGGACGCGACAAAGATGCTCTTCAAGCTGGAAATTCGGCGTCCGCAGCCGCAGGTGAACCTCACCTTTGGTGCGGACGAGATGCCGGCCCTAGAAGCCGAAATCGAAGCCGAATCGACTGGCGGCGGAACGGCCGTGGCGAAGAAGATTGCCGAGCCGGGCAGCCTTCCGTGGCCGGCCGGCATCGACCCCAAGCGGGTTGGTCGAAATGAGACCTGTCCTTGCGGCAGCGGCCTCAAGTTCAAGGCTTGCCACTATTCATCGCTCGGAAAGTCCGGCACGGTGTAAGGGTCCTTCGGGCGAGAGAAGTCCTTCTCGAAGGGGGAGCCCAGTCACGATGGCTGGGCTCCATTTTTGGGGTTTAGTAGCTTTTGCCTCACCCCTGCCCCTCTCCGCTCGGAGAGGGGTTCTGAATGAACTGAGCCCTTGTGTGTAGACACCTCATGTCTTCGATGGTTGATGTTTGTCATTGTTTTCCTGTCTGTAGGTGCTGGGTGGTCTCATCCCGATTGAGGAATGAATTCTCTCCGTGTTATAGAGTTCTACATAAGCTTTGACCGCTCTCTCGGCGTCTTCCAGGTCACTGTAGATATCCAGTCCTCCTTCCTCTACTTTGAAGCTCTTGAA